>Ga0302157_10006578_pt1 | contig 11972 bp, 9 predicted proteins | sample I_Bog_N3_3_FD_193502 | JGI IMG/M metagenome (GOLD analysis project Ga0302157, IMG submission 193502) | Peat permafrost microbial communities from Stordalen Mire near Abisko, Sweden - I_Bog_N3_3 | ecosystem: Environmental > Terrestrial > Soil > Wetlands > Peat | place: Sweden: Abisko, Stordalen...
CGCAGGAAGATGCGGCGCGGCTGCTCGCGCAGGGCATTCGTATCCGACTCTGCAAGGGGGCGTATAAGGAACCGGCCAGCATCGCGTTCCCCGCCAAGTCGGAAGTCGACGCCAACTATGTCGCGCTGATGAAGCGTCTGGTCACCAGCGGGGTGTTCTGCGGCATCGCCACGCACGATGAGGCGATCGTGAATACGCTGCGCGCTTTCGTCGCCGAGCAAAGGATCGACAAGCGTGCGTTTGAGTTCCAGATGCTCTATGGAGTGCGCCGCGACCTGCAGCGCAGGCTGGTGGCAGAGGGGTTCGGCGTGCGAGTGTATGTTCCGTTCGGGCCGGAGTGGTATCCGTACTTTATGCGCCGCCTGGCCGAGCGGCCCGCGAATGTACTCTTTCTGGCGAGAAACTTCTTCCGCAGCTAGTTAGCGGGGCGCATCATCCGGCGGTGGCAACAGCGGCTCCACGCGCAGCAGGTTGCCGAGCGTGGCGCGCTGCGCGTCGTTCATCTGGCCGGCGTAGCGGGGCGAGTTCATCGCGGCCCAGCGCTGACCCGGCGGCAGCTCACGCAACTCTCGGAAGCTGCGCGCCACTGCGCGGCGCTGGTCTGGTGGCAGCGAACCCAACTGCTCCATCGCGCCGCGCACCTGGGAACGCTGCTCCGGAGCGAGGTGCTCCATGGTCTCGATATTCCTGGTGGTGCGGTCCCGCTGCTGCGGAGACATGGCGTTCAACTGCGACAGCCGGTCCCTCATGCGCTGCTGAGTCTCCGGCGGCAGCTCGCGAAAGCCGGGCTCGTTCCCCAGAGCCTGTTGCTGCTGCGCGGGGGAGAGATTGCTGTGCTGATTCATCCACTCGGCGAGATGCTCATTCTTCTGGCCGCCCTGGACTCCGCGCTGCGCTGCGCCCGGTGCGGCGCCCGGACCGCCGGGAGCCTGTCGCACAATCGGCGCGGGTGACGCATAACCTCTCGGATATCCCGGCGAATTGCCCTGTAGATGGCCTTGCGGATATCCCTGCTGCCGTCTCTCCTGAGGCGCAGTTTGCCTTTGCATGTGGAATCCCTGCCCGCCGTGCGACATGTGCCGGGACTGCGCGTGCGAAGCTCCACTCGCGCAGACCAGCAGGCCGGCCAGTAACAGATTCAGAGCGCGACGAGTTGGGAGAAAGCTGTGCATGGTGTGAGACTTCATTCCTGAGCCAATACAGCCGGCTGGGCCCGAACAGCAAACAACCCGGCTGGACGTTCCGCCGGGTACCTCTGAGTTATCACACGATAACCCCATGATAGCGCGGCCGGATGCTCCAGCGCGGTCCATAGGGTTTCGAGAGACACTCCGAATTGGATAAGGCCGACTCTTGAAACTCGCTATGCAACCTCCCGGACTCCATCAGGTCGCGGCCCGAAATCTTTCTAAATCGCCGGCGGTCCCGAATCGTCCTTGTTCGGCGCCGAATCGTCCAGCAACTGATTCATCTGCTGAATGGCCTGGGCGTTGTTGTCCAGAATTCTCAGGTCGTTCACCGCAGGCGACGCAGCGACCACCGCATTGTTGTGCTCATAGATCCCGACTCCCGTACCGCCGCCAATCAGCATCAGTACAGCCAGCGCTCCGGTCATCGCCGGACGCAGGTGGCGGCCGGTGCTGAATAGAAAGAATGAGCGTGTGCGCTCCCACAGACCTTCACGTGGGGCCTCCTGGGCCTCGCGCAGCAGAACGTGCATCCTGGTGTCGAAGTAGGGCGAAGGCTCAGGTGCAGTCCAGTGGTCGAGCAGCGCATAGGTCGCGCGCAGCTCCGCCAGCTCGGTGCGGCACTCGGTACATGCAGCCATGTGAGCAGCAAATTCAGGATGCGCGGCGGCGTAGCCCGCGTCCAGCAACAGATCGGCGAGATGAGACTTGCAGGTCTTGCAATCGGTCTTGATCGTGTTCGTATTCATAGCTTGCCCCCTCTGCGGGTGTGCGTCTTTCTTATTACCGGATTGGTCTTGCCGGATTCGTCTATTCCTCTATACGTCAGACAAACTCTTTTAGCTCCACGCGCAGCGTCTGATAGGCGCGAAACAGCAGCGACTTGGTCGCAGACTCGGAGAGCTTCAGCACCTCGCCGATCTGCTTGTAATCCATCCCCTCGTACTTGTGCATCAGCACGGCGGACTTCTGCCGCTCCGGCAGCGCCAACACACATTGGCGGATGGCCTTCATCCGCTCACGGCGCAGCAGATTGGCCTCGGCCGATGGGGTGGAATCAGCCACATCGGGCGTCGTCCCCGTCTCGGGGTCTGGCTCATCCAGATAGACGGTGGACGCCGTCCGCTCGTGGCGGTTGTCCCGGGCATAGTTCACACCCAGGTTGGTGGCGATGCGGTACAGCCAGGTGCTGAACCTTGCTTCCGCTCTATAGGTCTCGCGGGACCTATAGATGCGAAGAAAAACCTCCTGCGCCAGCTCCTCCGCCACGGCCTGGTTATGCACCATGCGAAACATAAAGTGGATGATCGGCTTGCGGTACTTATTCAGCAGCACGTCAAAAGCAGCCATGTTACCGGAGCGCAGCTCCAGCATGACCTCGGCATCGGTCAGCACCGAAAAGTCACCCCGTGCAACGGCCGCCCGGCGGGCTTCGGCCTGCTCCGGCGTCAGATCCACAGGGGCGGGAGCCTCATACGGCATGCGATCCGGCAGCCGGGTCGGTGACCCCTGCAGCAACCCCGAAGGTAGTGCCAGCGTTCCCATATCCTCCAAAACCCCATCTTCCTCTTCGGGTTGCGCCGAATCACCGGATTTTGGCAATTTTTGCGGGCCGGGGTACGGGGGTGGGTGCGGAGCAGGCATCAGGTGAGTAATTGTACCTGCCAGTGCCCCATTTCCGGTCATTTTGAGGGTCCCCCTGGCCCTCCCGATGCTATCCTTGAGGGGTTGGAGGCGTGGTGGGAAGCGTCTCTGGCCTCGCACCGGCACTCGTGGACTTCTGGGCCGGCGATGGGCGCATAACTCAGCGGTAGAGTGCCACCTTCACACGGTGGAAGTCGTAGGTTCGAATCCTGCTGTGCCCACCATGTACATTGTGTAACGAAACCTTAGCCCCGGTGGCATCGTTGCTGTGACTTGTCCGGTGGTTGTGGTTCATCTAGACAAGTGTGCCAGCGAGGATGAAACATGAGCACGATTTCGCGACGTGAGTTTCTTTCCACCGCAGCCATGGCCGGCGCGGCGATGTCTACGACGCTTCAGGCACTGGCCGAGCCGGAGACGCCGGTGCCGATCATCGACTCCCATATCCACCTCTTTGACGGCACCCGCACCGTCGGCGCGGGCTACATGGGCTCGCCGGCCTACCGCGCAATGTCGAAGACCTCGCTGCCCTCCATGTATGAACCGAAGGCCAAGCCCGCAGGCATCGTCGGCGCCATCGTCGTCGAGTCCAGCGGCTTTATCGACGATAACCTCTGGTACCTGGAGGTCTGCGGCGCGGACCCGTTCATGGTCGGCGTCTCCGGCAGCCTCGATCCCGGCCGCCCGGACTTCGGCCAGTATCTGAACCACTTTCACAAGGACCCGCTCTACCGCGCCATCCGCTCCAGCCGCTTCTACACCGCGGCCAGCACCGCCGACGACGGCAAGGTTACGCTCAAGCCCGACAACGTCGCGAACTTAAAACTTCTGGCACAGGCCGATCTCGCGCTCGATACCGCCAATCCCAGCATGAACCTGATGCAGGCCAACGTGCTGCTGGCAGACGCCATTCCCAGCCTGCGCATCATCATGGACCATCTGCCCCGCTTCGATCCCACACCCGAAGGCCAACCAGCCTATGAGTCGGTGGTGAAGGAGATGGCGGCGCGGCCCAACATCTTCGTCAAGCTCACCGAGGTCTATCACCCGCGCGAGACGGACCACGTCATCGTCAAGGACTATGAGGCGCTGCGTGCGCGGCTGGAGTACCTCTTCGACGCCTTCGGCGAGGACCGCGTCATCTTCGGCACCGACTACCCGGAGAGCTACGGCGTGGCCACCATTCCCGAGGAGGTCGGCCTGGTGAAGCGCTTCTTTTCCACCAAGCCCCGCGAGGTGCAGGAGAAGTACTTCTGGAAGAACTCGGCACGCTGCTACAAGTGGACGAAACGCACGCCGGACCAGCCGAGCCTGGCCTGAGTGTCCCTGCCAATGGAATCGAAGGAACTTGCCGCCGGAAAGGGGTGCATCGTCTGGCTCACCGGTCTCAGCGCCGCGGGCAAGACCACGCTCGCGAATGAGCTGGCCCGCGCGCTCACCGAACGGGGCGTCGCGCACGCTGTTCTGGACGGCGACCGCCTGCGCACGACGCTCTCGCGCGATCTCGGCTTTAGCCGCGCCGACCGCGAAGAGAATGTCCGCCGCATCTTTGAACTCGCTCTCACGGAGGCCAAACAGGGAACGATCGCTATCGTTGCGGCGATCTCGCCGTATCTCAGCATGCGCCAAAATCTGCGTAGCAGATCGCCGGTTCCCTTCTATGAGGTCTTCGTGGATGCGCCGCTGACCGTCTGCGAGCAGCGCGACCCCAAGGGGCTCTACCAGCGCGCGCGCGCCGGTGAACTGAAGGGCTTTACCGGCATCGACGACCCCTACGAGCCGCCCACATCACCCGATGCCCACTGTCGCACCGACCAGGAAAGTACCTTGGAGAGCTGCGCGCGTGTGTTGAGCATCCTCTCGCTCAAGCGCTGACCACTGCCAGAGCTTCCATCTGCGCCATGCGCACCGCTTCCAGCCGTTCGTACACCGGCTGCAGGTGTTCCAGCACGATGGCATGTACGCGCTCGGTGGCCTCCGCCTGCTTGGCTCGGGTATCGCGTTCAAAGATCATGCCCGGCGTCTTGGCGTTCTGCTGCGCCGCCTCGCGCATATCAGCCACGTCGTCCTCACAAAGCCCGAAGTGCCCCAGCAGCCGCCCGCACATCGCCTCCGGCAGCTCCGAGTAGTTCACCAGCAGGCAGCGCGCATCGCTCTGTGCGGCCCGGAGCCCTGCTTCACAGATGTTCGCCAACGCGCGCGCGCAGTACACATCGGTCTGCCGTGGGTCCCAGTCGGAATACTCCATCCCCAGTGTGTTGGGATGAAACATCCCGGGCACCGTCCAGACCGCCGGCATCCGCAACTGCGAGACCATCACCTCGACCGGGTCGCGATAGAGAAAGATCCACGGGGCCTCCGGGAAGGCCTCGCGCAGCAACTCCGCCTGGTGAACGTGCCAGCAGTCGGTCTTGAGGTAGAACGCCTGCTCCCCATTCCTCGGCTGTCCGATGGCGGCGACCATGGCGCGCAGCCATCGCACCTGCACCTCGCGCGGCAGTCCCGGCATGTGCAGCGCCGCGCGCAGTACGCCGTCCATCGGCGCGGGTTCGGACGCCACGATGTTCCGCTCCAGCGCCATCAGTTGCCGGCACAGCAGTGTGGACCCGCAACGCGACATGTGAAAGATGATGCCGCCGAGCGTCGCACCTGGATGCTTCTCGGTCCACTCCACCATCTCCTCCATGGAGCTGTCGCGCCGGAAGACGTGGTGGAACGGGTGCATCATCTGCCGCTGCAGCGTCTCTTCAAAGAAGGGATCGAGCAGTCGCTGTCGGCGCATCAGCGTCCACTCTACTGTCGGCTGGACGCTACCGTCGGCCGCTCTGCGGCATGCGAACCGCGCCGGCATCCAATTGCTGAAGTTCACGCTACCACCGACCTCTCCAGCCACTCGATGCGCCGCCGGTTGAACTCCGATTCCACCTCGCCCAGCTCGAAGTCAAACCCCCGCTCCATGCCCGAGGCCACTACCGCATCCAGAAACTTCTCGCGGTCGGTGATCTCCAGCAGCTCGGACTGCAACCCCGCATCCTCAAAGACCTGCTCACGGAACAAACGGAGGCTCGCCACACGCGCCGGCTCAAAGCTTTCCGTCACCACCTCGCTCAATGATCGTTGTAGGAGGGCAGCAGCCCAATCGTTCAGTGTTCCGTCGATGATCAGGTGAGTGCGGTCGACGGTACTGCGATTATCGATGCGGTGCGGCTGTGAGAAGTCGATGTACCAAGCCTCCCCCTCACGCAAGATCAGCCGCCGGTTAGCGACGATGAACTCCACATCCTCATTCGTCGTGACCGGAACATGAATGCGCAACATGCCGTCGGCCAGTCCCAGGTCTGCATCACGATGCTCACGCACGCGGGAACCGGCGTGCAGCCGCAGCAGGCGAACGGATCTCTTCGGAAACTCGAACGCCTCCACTGCCTCCCACAGGTGCGAACACTGCGCAGCCAGAGCCGTATTGTGGAACTCCTCGTCTGAGCCCTGTGCAGTAATGTCATCGGCGCGGCCGCTCTTCGAGCGCAGCGCAACTCCGCTCCACTCGCCGTGATAGTCCTGATGATTAAAGTGCGGAACCCACGCATCCACCGGAATCGCCTGCACGTCTTCGCGCAGCCCGACCGGATCAAACGCGAGCGGAAGCTTGGTCCACGGGATAGCTACAGGCGGCAAGTCGGCTCCAATCGACCTCTTGGGGCCTTCAGCATATCACCGCGAATCTACCAGCCGCCGCCCAGCGCGTTGTAGAGCTGCACCAGCGCTAAGGCTTCCTGCTGCTGCGCGGACTGGAGGGCCAGCTGCGATTGGTATAGCGTTGCGTCCGAGGTCAGCACCTCTAGGTAGCTGGTGGCACCGGCGTTGTAGCGGATGCGTGCGAGTCGCAGGGCATCCGCGGACGCCGTGGTCTGCTTCTCCTGCTGCTCACGGTACTCGCGGGTCTTCGTATAAGCGGTGAGGGAGTTGGAGACGTCACGAAAAGCGCCGGCGATGGTTTGCTGGTAGGTGTCGATCAGCTCCTGATCCTTGGCTTTGGCTTCGCGGTAGTTGGCGCGAATCTTGCCGCCGTCGAAGATGGGCTGTGAGAGTGAGCCCACAGCGTACGTGTAGACATTGCCGGATTCGAAGATTTTCTTAAGCTGCGAACTGGAAGTGCCGGTGCTGTCGGAGAGCGAAAGCGACGGGAAGAACTGTGCGCGGGCTACGCCTATGTTGGCATTGGCCTGGACCAGTAGCTCTTCGGCGCGGCGGATGTCGGGGCGACGTTCAAGCAGCTCAGAGGGCAAGCCGACGGGTATCGCTGTGGGATGAGGAGGGTTGGCCAGAATGGCGGAGGACTGCGCCGTGTCGCGGAGGATGGGCCCAGGGTTGCGTCCAAGCAGGATGCTGAGGTTGTTTTCAGCCTGGGCGATCTGCCGCTCGTAGTCGGGCAACGCGGTCTCCGCTGTGTAGAGTAGCTCTTCAGCTTCGCGGACATCGACGAGTGATTTTTCGCCGCCGCGTTCCAGGGTCTTGGTAAGGTCGACGGAGTCCTGGCGGGCCTTGATGGTCTGGCGGGTGGTGTCAAGTTCGGCGTCGAGTGTGCGGATCTGGTAGTAGTCGGTCGCGACGTCTTCCACAATGGTGGCGTAAGTGGTCTGCTGCGCCCACTGGGTAGCGCGATATTCGGCGCGCTGTGCTTCGGTCATGCGGCGGTAGTAGCCCCAGAAATCGAGGTTCCAGGCAACGGAGGCGGTGAGGCCGCCGGCATAGTAGTTAGAGTTGGTGCTGTTATTGTTCGAGCTGTTGGAGCCGCTATTATTATTGCTGTCTAAGCTGCTCAACAGGCCGCTGGGCAAGTGGATGGCGTCGTAACTCGCACCGCCGGAGAGCGTGGGAAACTGCGCTGCGCGCGTAACACCGACGGCGGCCTGCTCCTCAAGCACACGGTCGGCGGCAATCTTCACGTCGTAGTTGTTCTTCAAGGCTTCAGCGATCAGGTCCTGCAGAACGGGATCGGTGAAGACGTCGGTATACTTCTGCGCGCCCAGCGGAGTGGCCTTCGTATCGGGAGCGATGTCGGGCGCGAGCCCGCCACGATAGTCCGCTGGGGTGGCTACGACCGGCCGCTTATAGTTGGGTCCAACTTTGCAGCCCGCAAGGGCGATGACCGTAATCGTTGTGAGGATAAGCGGGGTACGATTCATCGCTGGCCCTCCTGTCCGCTTTTCGCTGCCGGCGGTTGACTGTCTCTCGGTGGACCGGCGTCGTGGTCGGAGTCCAATCCAGCATTGTGGACTTTACTAAAGCGTTGCGCGACGCGCTCGGCGATCGAGAAAGTCGTGGGGACGAGAAAGATTGCCAGCATGGTCGCAGCCAACATGCCGCCGATAACGACCGTGCCCAGGATCTGCCGGGAGACGCCGCCCGCGCCGGAGGCAAACCACAGCGGCACGCAGCCCAGGATGAAGGCGAAGGCCGTCATCAGAATAGGACGGAACCTCAACCGTGCTGCACCCATCGCCGATTTGAAGATGGTCTCGCCCTTGCTGTACTCATCTTTGGCGAACTCGACGATCAGGATGGCATTCTTGGCCGAGAGGCCGATCAGCATCACCAGACCAATCTGCGCATACACATCGTTTTCAAGATGGCGCAGGGTGAGCGCAAGATAGGCGCCGAAGATAGCCACCGGCGTGCTCAACAGAACGCCGAACGGCAGCGACCAGCTCTCATACTGCGCAGCAAGGATGAGGAAGCAAAGCAGGATGGAGATGGCATAGACCACCCATGCCGGTATCGACTCCTGCGCCTTGTGCTCCTGGAAGCTCATGCCGGAGTAGTCCATGCCCATGCCCTTGGGCATGGTCTGTGCGAAGGTCTGTTCCAGTAGCGCCATCACCTGGCCGGAGCTGACACCGGGGACGGCGACGATGGTGATGCCGGCGGCCTCGTACTCGTTGTAGCGGGTCGTAAACTCTGGGCCCGTCGTCCGCCGGACAGTGGTCACAGCGGAGAGCGGAACACGGTTGCCGTTGGCCGCCGTGACGTAGAACTGGCCGATGTTATCGATGTTCGTGCGATAGTCTCCCTCGGCCTCGACATAGGTCTGCCACTGCCGGCCGAAGCGGTTGAAGTAGTTGACCAGCGAGCCTCCCATGAAGGCCTGCAGCGTCGTATATACGTCAGAGAGTTGGACCTGCTGTTGCGCAACCTTCTCGCGGTCCACATCGACATAGAGCTGAGGCACGGCTGGATAGTAGGTGGGGATGGCGGCGGCAATCACATCCTTGTGCTGGCTGATGGCGCCGAGATACTTATAGACATTCTGCGTGAGAAACTGCGGGTCGCTGTTGCCGGAGCGGTCTTCCAGCACGAGCGAGACGCCGCCCGAGCTGCCCAGGCCGGGAATCGCCGGCGGAGCGAAGCTGAACGCTAGACCCTGCTTGATACCGCCGAGATTCTTGGCCAGGTTCTCCTGAATCGCGGTGAACTCCTCTTCTTTGGACTTGCGCGCGCTCCAGTCCTTGAGGGTGACAAAGTAGAAGGCGTTGTAGGTGCTCTGGGTGAAGCTGAGCAGGCTGAAGCCGACGACGGAGGTGACGGACTCGACGCCAGGGACTTTGTGTAGTGCGTTCTCTACATCCTGCGAGGCGGCGGTGGTGCGTTGCAGGGAAGAACCCTCCGGCAGTTGCAGCGCGACGAAGGCATAGCCCTGATCTTCCGTAGGCAGGAAGCCGCCTGGGATGGCCTTGCCCAGCAGCAGGACGCCCGCGCTGAGCACAGCGATGATGATGACAGCGACGATGGACTTGCGCACCAGCCACCCCGCACCGCTGACGTAACCGTTGGTGGCCCGCGCGAAGACGCGATTGAACCACTCAAAGAAGCGGCCAAGCAGGCCTTTCTTCTTTTCGTTGTCCTTCGGCTTCAGCAGCAGGGCGCAGAGCGCCGGGCTGAGCGTGAGTGCGTTGAACGCCGAGAACAGCACAGAGATCGCAATCGTGACGGCGAACTGCTGGTACAGCCGCCCAGTGATGCCCGGGATAAAGGCCGTGGGAATGAAGACGGCGGCAAGGATCAGCGCGATGGCGATGACCGGGCTGGCAACCTGCTCCATGGCCGCGTAAGAGGCTTCGGTCGGCGTCATGCCGTCCTCGATATGCTTCTCGACCGCCTCCACCACGACGATGGCGTCGTCCACCACCAGGCCGATGGCCAGCACGAGCCCGAAGAGCGAGAGCGTGTTAATGGAGAAGCCCAGCAGCGGGAAGACCATGAACGTGCCGATGAGCGAAACCGGCACAGCCAGCAGCGGGATAAGCGTCGCGCGCCAGCCCTGCAGGAAGATGTAGACAACAAGGATGACCAGCACCAGCGCAATCACCAGCGTGACGAGAATCTCGTGGATGCCCGCATTGACGGCGGCAGTGGTGTCCAGAGCGACGTGGTAGGCCATGTCCGGCGGAAACGTCGGTGCGAGCTGGTCCATGCGCGCGCGAACCTGCTTGGCTGTCTCCACTGCGTTGGAGCCAGGCAGTTGATAGATGGCCATGATGGCGGACGGCTTGGAGTTGTAGCGGCCGGCGAGGTTGTAGGTCTGTGCGCCAAGCTCAATGCGCGCGACGTCCTTGAGGTGCAGCGTAGAACCATCGGCATTGGATCGCAGGATGATGTTGCCGAACTGCTCCGCAGTGACCAGCCGGCCCTGGGTGCGGACCGTGTAGGTGAACTCCTGGCCGCTGGGCACGGGCTCTCCGCCGATCTGGCCGGACGGGTTGACGGTGTTCTGCGTCTGTAGCGCCTGCGTAATCTGCGGGACTGTGACGCCGAGCCTCGCGAGCTGGTCAGGGTTGACCCAAACGCGCAGAGCATACTGGCCCGCCCCAAAGACCTGCACGCGAGCCACTCCCTTTACGCGAGTTACATCGTCCACCAAATTGATGTAGGCATAGTTGGCCAGGAACGTGCCGTCATAGGTCGCGTTCGGCGACGCAATAGCAATCAGCATCAGCGGCGAGCTGAGCGACTTCTGCACCGTCAGCCCGGCCTGCTCCACCTGCGTGGGCAGTTGGCTCTGGGCCTGGTCCACGCGCAACTGCGAGAGGATCTGGTCGGTGTCGGAGTTCGTCGCTACGTCGAAGTCCACCGTCAGCTGGGTGACGCCGTTGGACGCGTTGGTGGACTGCATGTAGTTCATGTTGTCCACGCCGTTCATCTGCTGTTCGATGGGCGTGGCGACGGCCTGCTCCAGGGTCTTGGCGTCGGCGCCGGGATAGGTGGCCTGCACCAGGATCTCGGGCGGCACGATGTTCGGAAACTGCGCGGTCGGCAGCGTGAGCAACGAGACGAAGCCACCGATCACCATGAGGATGGCAATGACCATGGCCACGATGGGCCTGCGGATGAAGAACTTCGAGATCATGCTAGTTCCCTTGCGGAGCGGCTGGGGCCGAAGTCGCGGTATCGGGCTGGGTGGAGACCTTCATGCCGTCCTTGAGCTTATCGAGGCCTTCGGTAACGACGGTCTCGCCTGCGCTGAGGCCGGAGGTGATGATGATCTTCGGTCCGATCTGCGCGCCAAGCTGGACGGTGCGTACATGAACGGTGTCGTCGGAGCCGACCACATAGATCTGGTTCATCCCCTGAAAGTCGGCGACGGCGCGCTGCGGCACGAGGATGGCATTGGGAAGCACGCCGGTATCAGCGGTGATCTTGCCGAACTGGCCCGGACGCAGCAGGTTGCCTGGATTGGCAAAGCCGGCCGCGAGCCGGATGCTGCCGGTCTGCGCGCTCACCGAGCGATCAACGAAGATGATGTGTCCGATCTCGGGATAGATCTGGTTGTTGGCGAGCGTCAGGTGCAAGGGGATCGCGTTACCGCTGTTGAGCAGGTCGGACTTGCCCTGGCCCTTGGCCTGTGCGGAGAGTGTGAGGTACTCCTGCTCGGAGATAAAGAAGTACACCTTGATCGGGTTCACCTGCGAGACCGAAGTGAGCACCGAAGAGGTGCTGACGAGGCTGCCGACCTGCAACGCGGCTTGACCGGCGATGCCGTCAATCAGTGAGCGAACGTGTGTGAACCCGAGATTCAGTTGGGCCGCATCGACGTTGGCCTGCGCGGTGGCGACAGCGGCCTTATCGGCGGCTTCCGTCTGGACC
>Ga0302157_10006584_pt1 | contig 11965 bp, 9 predicted proteins | sample I_Bog_N3_3_FD_193502 | JGI IMG/M metagenome (GOLD analysis project Ga0302157, IMG submission 193502) | Peat permafrost microbial communities from Stordalen Mire near Abisko, Sweden - I_Bog_N3_3 | ecosystem: Environmental > Terrestrial > Soil > Wetlands > Peat | place: Sweden: Abisko, Stordalen...
GGGTGGAGCCGGTTCGGGTGGCGACCAGTTCGGGTGGTGGCCGGGTCGGTCGTCCCGGCCCGGCCACCGTCCCGATCGATCAGGAGACGGAGGCGAGTCCATCGGTGAAGCGACCGGCATGGCTCTTTTCGGCGCGGGCGAGCGTCTCGAACCACTCGGCGATCTCGTCGAATCCCTCGTCGCGCGCCGTGCGTGCGAAGCCCGGGTACATCTCCGAGTACTCGTAGGTCTCGCCCTCGATGGCGGACTTGAGGTTGTCCTCGGTCGGGCCCACCGCGGCGCCGGTCACCGGGTCGCCCACCTCGCGGAGGAAGTCGAAGTGACCGAACGCGTGGCCGGTCTCGCCCTCGGCGACCGACCGGAACAGTGCCGCCACGTCGGGATAGCCCTCGACGTCCGCCTTCTGGGCGAAGTACAGGTAGCGCCGGTTGGCCTGGCTCTCACCGGCGAAGGCCTCCTTCAGGTTGGCCTCGGTCTGACTGTCCTTGAGTGCGGGCATGGTGTTCCTTTCTGATGCGGTTCTGATGCGCTTCTTGTGAGGATGCAGTGAGAAATGGCGGACGGGCCGAGCCGTCAGTGCGTGGACGCGGTTCGTCGTCGGGGGGCCCGGGCCTCGGTGGAGCGGCACGTCGGGCACAGCCCCCGGAAGATCACTTCTGCGGAGCCCACCTCGAATCCGAGGTCGGCCCCGTCGGGGACGGACAGGTCGGGGAACTCGACGACCAGGTCGCGCACGCTGCCGCACCTGCGGCACACCAGGTGGTGATGGGGATCGTCGACGTTGGGATCGAACCGGGTCCGGCCGGTGCCGACGTCCAGAGCGGCGATCTCCCCCAGTTCGGACAGGTCGTGGAGTGTCTGGTAGACGGTCTTGAGCGAGATGGTCTCCATCTCACGCACCGCCATGGCGTGCACGGCTTCAGCGGACGGGTGCGTCTCGTCGCCCTGGAGGATCCGGAAGATGCACTGTCGCTGCGCGGTCACCTTGCGGCCGGTACTCCGGAACAGGTCGGTCAGCTCCTCGGGCGTGCGCACGTCGCCAACGTAGCACCACCTATTGTTAGTTGACAATGATTGTAGAAACAGAGATCCGACGGGAGGCGCGTCGGTCCCGGCCTGCGGATCGGACGTCCACCTGTGGCAGGCTCTGACCATGCCTGATCCAGCGAGCGCGCCTCCGGCCCACGCCGACCCGTTCCGCCGCGACCAGGCGCTCGCCCGCCTCGCCTCGGAGTCCTTCGACGTCCTGGTCATCGGCGGCGGCATCACCGGAGCCGGCGTCGCGCTGGACGCGGCCAGTCGGGGACTCAAGACCGCCCTCGTGGAGAAGGACGACTTCGCCTCGGGAACCTCGTCCAAGTCGTCCAAGCTCATCCACGGAGGCCTGCGCTACCTGCAGCAGCACGAGTACCGGCTCGTCTACGAGAACCTGGCCGAACGCCAGCGACTCCTCGAGAACGCCCCCCACCTGGTCACTCCGCTCCCCTTCCTCATCCCCCTCTTCGGGAAGTCGGGCGTCGTCAACAAGAGCGTGGCCCGCGTCTACCGCACGGCACTGTGGCTCTACGACCTCACCGGCGGGGTCCGCATCGGCCGGCGTCACGAGAAGGTCACGCGGGACGAGGCCCTGGCCCACATGCCCACCTTGCGGGCGGACCGGCTCGTCGACGGGTTCCTCTACTGGGACGCCCGATCGGACGACTCCCGGCTGACGCTCACCGTGTTACGCACCGCCGTACTCGACCACGGGGCCACTGCGGTCAACCACGCACCCGTCACCGGTCTGGTCACCGACGCCGGTGGCCGCGTCCGGGGTGCCACGGTGTCCCCCGACGGCGGCGAGGCCTTCGACATCCGTGCATCGGTCGTGGTCAACGCGGCGGGCGTGTGGTCCGACGAGGTCCGTACCTTCGACGAGCACCGTGACCCGAACTCGATCCGTCCGGCGAAAGGCATCCACATCACGGTGCCCGAGGAGGCGTTCCCGTGTGACATCGCGGCTGTCATCCCCGTCAAGGAGGACAAGCGGTCGATCTTCGTGGTGTCATGGGGCGATCAGGTCTACCTGGGCACAACCGATACGGCGTGGGACGGGCCGCTGGACGACCCGTCGTGTACCCCCGAGGACGTGGACTACATCCTGGGCGCAGCCAACGCCGTGTCCACCCGGCTGCTGACCCGCGCCGACATCACGGGGATCTGGTCGGGCCTACGCCCCCTCCTGGCCCCCGAGCAGAAGGGCGCATCCAGCGAGCGCACCGCCGACCTGTCCCGTCGTCACACGGTGCGGACGTCGACCGGAGGCCTCGTCACCGTGACGGGGGGCAAGCTCACCACCTACCGCAAGATGGCCGAGGACACCGTCGACGCGGTCGTCGACGTCCTCGGACGCAAGGGCCTGCGGTGCCGCACGAAGAACCTCCGCCTCCACGGTGCTCCGTCCGGCGGTCGCGTCGTACCGAAGGCCGGTGGCGACGGTGCCAACGTGCGACCCGACCCGTCCGACCCGGTCGGCTCACGGACGGCCCACCTCGCCGGCAGGTTCGGGACCGAGGCCCCCTCGGTCCTGGCCATGGCCGACGGGCGACCCGAGCTCCTCGAGCCGCTCGTGCCCGGACTCCCGTATCTCTCCGTCGAAGCCCTGTGGGCGGTCCGCCGGGAGATGGCCGGTTCGGTATCCGACGTGCTGGACCGCCGGACCCAGTCCTCCTACCGCGACGCCCGGGGTGCCGCCGACGCCGCTGCCCATGTGGCGGCACTGATCGGTCCCGAGCTCGGCTGGGATGCGGCGAAGGGACGTGCCGAGGCCGAGGCCTACGCCTCCCACCTCCGGTCCCAGCTGTCGCGGGCCGGACTCGACCCCGGTCCCGTCCCGACGACACCGGTGGCGGCCACCGCCGGACCGGAGGTCCCGGGTCCGGTCGAGCCATGACCGTCCCCACGCCGGTCACCCCGGTGGATGCCGCGCCCGCCGCGGTCACCGACCGGATCGCGGCGGACCGGGTGACCCTCGACGACGCACTGCTCCGACGGTTGGGAGACGTCTGCGACCACATCTCGGTCCTGGATGCCGACCGGGTCGACGCCGCCCGCGACTGGTGGCCCCTGGCCATCGGTTGGGCGGCCGAGGGCACCGTGCCCGCACGCCCGGCAGTGGTGGCCCGCCCGATGGACACGGCCCAGGTGTCGGCCATCCTCTCGTTGTGTGACGACGCCCGGGTCCCGGTCACCCCCGCAGGCGGACGCAGCGGGGTCTGTGGAGCCTCGATCCCCCTCTTCGGTGGTGTGGCCCTGGACCTGTGCGGACTCGCCGGGATCGGCGACGTCGACGAGGAGTCACTGGTGGCCGACCTGCGGGCCGGGACGTTCGGACCCGACGTCGAATCCGGGCTGCGCGACGGTCATGGACTCACACTCGGGCACTGGCCCCAGTCGATGGACCTGTCGACCGTGGGCGGATGGCTCGCCTGCCGCGGGGCCGGGCAGTACTCCAACCGCTACGGGAAGATCGAGGACATGGTCCTCGGACTCGAGGTGGTCCTGGCCGACGGGCGGGTGGTGCGCACCGGCGGCCGTGGCCCGCGCTCGGCGACCGGGCCCGACCTGACCCAGCTGTTCGTCGGCAGCGAGGGCACGCTCGGGGTCATCACCGAGGGACGGTTCCGGGTCCATCCCGTACCCACCGGTGAAGGGCGGCGCGTCTTCGGCTTCGCCACGTTCGCCGACGGACTCGAGGCCTGTCGACGGATCCTCCGGCGTGGTGCGACCCCGGCGGTCCTCCGGCTCTACGACGACACGGAATCCGGCCGGTCCTTCGACCGACCCGACACCAACGTGCTGGTCGTGCTGGACGAGGCCGACCCGGGCCTGGTCGATGCGACGCTGGCCATCGTGGACCAGGAGTGCACCGGCGCCGAGGTCCTCGACCGGTCCCTGGTCGACCGCTGGCTCACCCACCGCAACGACGTGTCCGCCCTGGCCCCCCTGTGGCGAGCCGGGGTGGTGGTCGACACGGTGGAGGTGTCCGCACGATGGGCGGCGCTCCCCGGGCTCTACCGGTCCGTGCTCGACGCGCTGGCCGCCGTGCCCGGCACACTGGTCGCCTCCTCGCACCAGAGCCATGCCTACACCGACGGTGCCTGCCTCTACTTCACCTTCGCCGGACGTCCGCCCGAGGAACTGGCCGACGACCCGACGCGGCGGGACTCCTGGATCTCGGACTACTACCGCCGGGCGTGGGACGAGGTCTCCACCACCACGTTGCAGGCCGGTGGCGCACTCAGCCACCACCACGGCATCGGTCTCAACCGGGGACGCTTCATGGCGGATGCCCTCGGACCGGCCTTCTCGGTCCTCACCACGGTCAAGACCGCGCTCGATCCCAACGGGATCCTCAATCCGGGCAAACTCGGACTCCCCACCCCGTTCGGTCCGGTGCCCTGGCCGTGAGCATCCTCGTCGTCGACGTCGGAACCTCGGGCGTGCGCGGGGCGGTGGTGCGCCCGGACGCCTCGGTGGAGCACATCCACTACGTTCCGGTGCTGCCGGACACCCCCTTCCCCGGGCTGGTCGAGTTCGACGGCAACGCCGTGGCCGCCGCCGTGTTGGAGGTGGCCTCCCGCAGCCTGGCCGAGGGAGGACCGGTCGCCGCGGTCGGGATCGCCAACCAACGCGCGTCCACGCTGGTGTGGGAACGAGCAACGGGACAACCCGTCGGACCGGGTCTCGGCTGGCAGGACCTCCGCACCGTGGGCACCTGCCTCGAGCTCCAGGCCCAGGGCATCCGGGTGGCGCCCAATGCCTCGGCCACCAAGCTGGCCGCCATCCTGGACCAGGCCGACCCCGACCGTTCGCGGTCCGAACGCGGGGAACTCGCCTTCGGGACCATCGACACCTGGGTGGCGTGGATCCTCTCGGAGGGTGGGCTGCACGTCACCGACGCGTCCAATGCGGGAGTGACCGGGTTGTTGCGCGGGGACGGCTCGGGTTGGAGTGACCAACTCCTGGCGGCGCTGAGGATCCCCGAGGCGATGCTGCCCACGATCGTGGACTCGACGGGCCTCGTGGGTTCGGCACACGCACTCGCCGGCGCCCCGCCGATCGCCGGGATGGCCGGGGACCAGCAGGCGTCGCTCATCGGCCAGAGCTGCACGCTGCCCGGTCAGGCCAAAGCCACCTTCGGGACCGGCGGCATGCTGGACCAGTGCCTGGGCGCCACCCGTCCGACACAGGCCGTCCGCGGGCCGGCGGGCACCATTCCGATCATCGCCTGGCGACGGGCAGGCATCGTCACCTGGGGGATCGAGGCGATCATGCTGTCGGCCGGAACGTGTGTCGAATGGTTGCGCGACGATCTGGGGCTCATCGACGATGCCGCCGATTCGGCCACGGTCGCCGCCCGCTGTGACGACACGGGAGACGTCTGGTTCGTGCCCGCGCTGCTCGGCCTCGGCACCCCCGTCTGGGATTTCGGCGCACGGGGTACCTTCACCGGGCTCACCCGCGGCAGCGGTCGGCCCGAACTCGTCCGGGCGGTGTTGGAGGGCGTCGCCCATCGCGGGGCCGACCTCCTCGAGTCGGCGGAGTCGGATTCGGGCCTGCCGATCGCCTCGTTGCGGGTCGACGGTGGGATGACCGCCAACGACGTGTTCACCCAGGCGCTCGCCGATGCGACCGGGCGCCCGATCGAAGTGTCCCCGGTGCTGGAAGCCACCACGCTGGGGGCCGCCTTTCTCGCCGGCATGGCCGTCGGCACCTGGGCCGACGAGCGCGACGTGGCGGCAGCCTGGACACCCCGCACCCTCGTCGAGCCGGCACACACCACCACCGAGCACGTCGCGGCGCGGGAGCGCTGGCTGGACGCCCGTTCGCGGGCGGAGGGGGCCATCCCGGAGCTCTCCGGGATCGACTTCTGAACGCCCGGACGGTGCCAGGTGATTCCACCTGGAAGGCCCTGGGTGCATTGTGGAGTCGTGAGCCCCACACCTACACTGGATCCGGAAGCGCCCCGACGCGTCGCCGTCGATCCCACCGGCCGAGGCCGGGGAACCAGGAGACCCCATGACCACCGGCATCGAGACACGGGGCGGGGCCGACCTGCCGGGGCCGGTGCCGATTCCAGGGAACATCCCGGGGATTCCTGCTGATTTCGCGGCGCCACAGGGCGGCAGACCGGCTGATGCCGGCGCGGATCTGGGTTCCGGTCTGGCTGGTGGTGCCGGTCTCGCTGGCGGGTCAGAGGCCGATGCCGTCGCTGATGCCATGGACCTCGCCGGCTCGCTGCATGGCGCCCTGTCCGATGTCCTGCTCGGCACCCCGGTGGCCGTCACCACGGCCGTGGTGGCCGCACTGTCCGGCTCCCACCTGCTCATCGAGGACGTACCCGGTGTCGGCAAGACCGTCCTCGCCCGCGCCCTGGCCACCGCACTCGGAGCCGAGCTGTCGCGCGTTCAGGGCCATCCCGACCTCCTGCCGTCCGACATCACCGGCGTCACCGTCTACTCACCGGAGACGTCGACGTGGGAGTTCCGCCCGGGACCTGTGTTCGCGAACGTCGTGCTCCTGGACGAGATGAACCGCACCCCGCCGCGCACCCAGTCGGCCCTCCTGGAGTCGATGGAGGAGCAGCAGGTGTCGGTCGACGGTGAATCATGGCCGCTCCCCCGTCCCCACCTGGTGATCGGCACCCAGAATCCCGTGGGCCAGCTGGGCACCTACCCGCTGGCCGAGAGCCAGCTCGACCGGTTCGGGCTGTCGACGTCGATCGGCTACCCCGGTGCCGAGGTCGAGACCAGGCTGGTCCTGCACGGTGGTGGACGCTACGCACTCGACACACTCGCTCCGGTGGCCGACACCGCCCGTTGGGCACGCGCCATCGACGCCACCTCTCGGGTGCACGTGGTCCACGACGTGGCGGCCTATGCCGTGGCGCTGGTCCGTGCCACCCGGACAACCGGGTCGGTGCGGCTCGGGGCCAGCCCCCGCGCCGCCATCTCCCTCCTCCGCTGCGCCCAGGCCTACGCAGTTCTGTCGAGTCGGTCGTATGTGACTCCGGACGACGTGCAGGCCGTCGCCGTGGCCTGCCTCTCGCACCGCCTCATCGCCGACGGCACCGACGGCGAGGGACCGGTACTGGTCGGCCGCGTGATTGCCGACACCCCTGTCCCCACCCTGTGAGCCGAGCCGTCGCCCCCGGGCGCCGGCCGTCGCCGTGGCGGGCCGTCCAGGCCGCGATGGTCGGGATCGCCGCCGGACTGATCGGCGTCTTCGTCTCACGGGCTCTGTTCGGACCTGAAGCGGCACCCATCGGGGTGGTGATCGGCGCCCTGGCTCTCGCGTTCGGCACGATGCTGTCCTGGCGCCTCCATGGCCGTCGGCGGCCCCCGCATTCCGCGCGACTCCCCCAGACGCTCCGCCTCCGTCGCCGGGTCCACCCCGTGGCCTGGATCGGACCGGTCGCCGGCAGCATCATCACGCTGGCCGCCTGGACCGGCGTGGCCCATTCGAGCGGTTCAGGGTGGGTCCAAGCGGTGGGTGCGCTGCTCGGTGCCTTCTTGTTGGTGGGACTGGTGGCCCCGGTCCTGCCCGCCGGTCGGGCCCGGATCACCTGCACGGCGGCCCCGGCTGACGGTCGGGCCGGTAGTCCGCTCGAGTTGACCCTCTCCACCGACCGCCCGGTGCGGGTCCGCCCGATCTACCCGAAGGGCCCCGACCACCAGGCCGGTGGGAGGCAGCGGGGTCGCCGGACCGTCGTGCTCGAAGCCACTCCGGCCCGGCGAGGCGTGCTCGATGCCGTGGTGGTCGAGGTCGGATCGTCGGCTCCGTTCGGGCTCCTGTGGTGGGCACGGGAGATCGAGCTCCCCCTCCCGCACCTCGTGCACATCGCCCCACGGAACGGGCCGTCCGGTCACGCACTCACGACGGGGGACGACGCACCCGGCGAGGCCCAGCCCCGGGTACCCTCCGGTATCGGCGAACCACGCGGCGTCCGTCCCTACACCCCGGGGGATCCCCGCCGGGCCGTGCACTGGCCGGCCACCTCGCACGCGGGAGTGCTGATGGTCCGGGAGTCGGAACGACCCACCGACGACCCGATCTACGTCGAGTTGGTCCTCCCCACCGATCCAGCGGCCGCCGAGGCCGAGGCCGAGCGGATGATGGCCGGGGTGTCGGATGCACTCGCCCGGCTGCAGCCGGTGGTGCTCGCCACCACCGAGGAGACCGGACGGGTGGTGCGGGTGGTCACCGACCGCGTCGACCTCGGTCGGCGCCTGGCCCGCGCGGTGGCGACATGACCCTGTGGGAGCGGTTCGTGGAGGTGAACCGGCCGGGACCTCCCGAGCACTCGATCTCCTTCAGGACGGCTTCGGTGGCGGCCGTCCTCCTCGGGATCGGTGCCTGCTGGTCGGAGAGTCTCCTGAGTCCCCCCGTGGCCATCTTCGCCGTGACGGCCACCGTCCTCGGCAACATCTTCGCCTACCGACGACGTGCGCACCCGTGGCCGGGAGTCAAGCCGATCCTGGCCATAGGCGCCGTGGCCGGATTCGTCTGGTTCATCCTGACCGTCACCCGCACGGCGACCCCCGGGGACATCGCCACCGTGGAGGAGCCACTCGCCGTCCTGTTCGCCTGGGTGCTCTCGACCCACGCCTTCGACGTCCCGTCCCGCCGGGACGTGACGTACTCGCTGGCCGGTTCCACCGCACTCATCGCGGTCGCCGCCGCCCAGTCGGTCGACCTGACCCTCGGCGTCTGGGTCCTGGCCTGGGTTGCGTGCTGCGTGTGGGGCCTCGTCGCCATGTGGCAGTCCGTCTCGGAGACGGCCGGCGTCCCGTGGCTTCCCCTGCTCGGCGCCGGCACCTTGGTGGCAGCGGTCGCCGCCCTGCTGGTGGGGATCCTGCCCGCTCCCCGGGTATCGGCCGCCCTGGTGTTCGCGTCCTCGTCCCCGAACTCCTCACCGGTCGACTCCCAGTCGAACCTCACCGACGGGAGCGGAGCTCTGCCGGCGCATTCGGCCGCGCCCGCGGGCCGCACCGCGGTGGGCGGCTTCCTCGGCTTCGCCAAGTCGCTCGACACCGCCGACCGGGTCTCGCTCGGCAACCAGGTGATCATGCGGGTGCGGGCCACCCGCCCCAACTACTGGGTCGGCCAGACCTTCGACGAGTGGACCGGCCAGTCCTGGGTCCAGGCCGCCGAACCCGTCGCCAGCCGACAGACCCAGAAGTTGGGGGGAGGCTCTCCGTTCACCGTCCCCACCTACGCCGATCAGGTGGCCGAACTGGCCACCGGCCAGGAGGACATCCAGACGTTCTACCTGGCGTCGGGTGGCCCGAACCTGGTGTTCCACGCCGACAACGTCCAACGGGTCTACCTCCAGGCCCGCACCCTCTACGTGACCCAGGACGGGACCATCGCCTCCAGCCTGTCCATGGGCCCGGGAACCATCTACACGGTGGTCTCGAACGACACCGACGCCACCGCTGCACAACTGCGGACGGCATCCGCCGATGCGGCGGCCGTACCGACCACCGACCCGAACGCCCTACCCGTCCCCGCCGGGCTGAGTGCCGCGGAGCAGGCAAGGTACACCCAGCGTCCGCGCAACGACCCCCGGGTGGATGCCCTGGCCGCTTCCATCACCCAGGGCATCCAGAAGCCCGGTGACCCGGACCCACACACCTACGACAAGGTGGAGGCCATCGAGCAGTGGATGACGACCCACGTCCGCTACACCACCGACATCCCCCCACTTCCTGCGGGAGCCGATGCCGTCGACTCGTTCCTGTTCGGTACCCGGCGCGGGTACTGCGAACAGATCTCGACCGCCACCGTGATGATGTTGCGGAGCCTCGGGATCCCGGCCCGGGAGGCGGTGGGCTACGTCCCCGGCCCCTACGATCCGATCACCGACCTCTACGACATCCAGGCCAAGGACGCCCATGCGTGGGTGCAGGTCTGGTTCCCCGGTTACGGCTGGCAGAATTTCGACCCGACGGCGACCGTGCCACTGGCCAATCCCGCACCGGGTTCCGTCCTGGCCCATTCAGTCGGCCATGCGCTGGCTCGGGTCCCATGGATACCTTTGGGCGTGGTCGCCGTCATCTCCGGTCTGGTGCTCTGGGTACGGCGCCGGCGCAATCGTCGACCTGCCACCTGGGCCCACCAGATCGCCGACGACCTGTCCCGAGGCGGCGTCCGGCTCGGCTGCCCACGCAGACCGGACGAGACGCTCACCGCCTTCGGGAGCCGGCTGGCTCGCGCAGCTCCCGAGTTCGACGGTGACCTGATGCTGGTCACCGGACTGGTCGAACGAGCTACCTACGGTGGGATCGAACCGAGTGCCGCGGAGATCGCCGGAGCGCTGGCGGTGAGTCGGCGGTTCCGATCGGTTCCACGCAGACGAGGCAGAGGTGGCTCGGACGACGGTGCCGCGGGAGACAGGTCGGGCGACGAGCGTGGCGTCGGATCGCCGCCTCCTGTCGGTCAGGCCCGGGCGTGGGCCAGTGCCTCGTCGAACGACGCCCCGGCAGCCAGTAGTGGCCGGTAGCCCATGAGCTTCGCGGGCTGGCTCAACGTGAACACTGCACTCAGCCGCTCGCCCGACCGGTAGAGCGCAACCAACTTGCCCTCCTCGGCGGATCCGCTGACGACGACGGCCTCGTCACCAGCATCAGCGAGGCCGATCATCTGGATCTTGGTGCTGTACTGATCCGACCAGAAGAAGGGCACCGGGTCGTAGGGCACCGCGGAGGCGGTGCCGGCGAGCAGGTTGCGGGCGCTGGCGGCGCCGCCTTCGGCAGCATTCGTCCAGTGCTCGACCCGTGCCGGTCGGCCGGTCGTCGGCCGATCCCAGTTGGCAACATCGCCTGCGGCGACGACCCGATCTGCGGCGAACAGTGTGCTGTCGCACCGGACCCCGTTGTCCAACTCGAGACCGGAGCCCGTCAGCCAGTCGACCGACGGGGAGACCCCGATGCCGACCACTACCGCATCAGCCGGCAGCCGGGTCCCGTCGTCGAGTACCACCGTGACCGGATCGGTGCCTCCGGGGTCGGACTCCAGGTGGTCGATGGTGATCGAGCAGCGCAGGTCCATGCCGTTGGCCAGGTGGAGGTCCGCACACACCTGGCCCATCTGGTCTCCCAGGACCCGTGCGAGGGGTGTGTGATACGCCTCGAGCAACGTGACCTGGACGCCGATCCCCTGACAGGTGGCCGCCACCTCGGAACCGATGAAGCCGGCGCCGATGACGATCAGCCGGGGAGCGTCACCCGCAGCTGCCAGGTCGGCACGGATGCCGAGGCAGTCGTCCAACGTTCGGAGCATCCACACGTTGGGCATTCCTTCGGTGCCGGCGAGGGATCGGGTCGCGGCACCCGTCGCCACGATCAGGCCGTCGTAGGCGAGCTCGTTCCCGTCGTCCAGTGCGACCACCTTGTTCGAGACGTCCAGCGCACTCGCTCGCCGACCCAGTCGGAACTCGAGTCCCAACAGGTCGAGTGCATCGGGCGCATGGTGGTGGATGCGCTCCACGTCCCACTTACCGGACAGCACCTGTTTGGAGAGCGGAGGTCGATCGTAGGGAGCGTGGATCTCCTCGCCGACGATGATCACCGGGCCGCTGTGGCCCTCGTGTCGTAGCTCTTCGGCCGCCCGGAGGCCGGCCAGTGACGCACCGATGACAACGATGGTTCCATCCCGGGGCAGTGGCTCACTCATGGGTGGAAGCGTAGAGGGATGCCGTGCTGATTCGTGTCCGGCACGGTGGGTGCAGCGCCGCCATCTGACCGTCAGGTGTCGACTCCGTCAGGGGTCGACCCTGTCAGGTGCTGTCCGTCAGGTCCGGGCCACCGGGTCCGGAGGGCGGTCGATCCCGAGTCCGGGCTCCTGGCCGAAGGGTGGCTGGGGAGTGAACGTCCAGCCTGGATCGGCGTCACTCGGTCCGGTGCGCTCGAGTACCCAGCCG
>Ga0302157_10006585_pt1 | contig 11964 bp, 10 predicted proteins | sample I_Bog_N3_3_FD_193502 | JGI IMG/M metagenome (GOLD analysis project Ga0302157, IMG submission 193502) | Peat permafrost microbial communities from Stordalen Mire near Abisko, Sweden - I_Bog_N3_3 | ecosystem: Environmental > Terrestrial > Soil > Wetlands > Peat | place: Sweden: Abisko, Stordalen...
GAGTTCTCTGGCTGGACCTTCCGGGTTACGAGAATGGATCGCAGGCGGGTGGCCAAGGTCGTCGTGCAGGCGCCAGCGGCTACGATGACCGAACAAGGCGGTGCCGAGCAGTAACGGCTCCCGTCTACGGGAAGTAGCGCAGCTTGGTAGCGCGCAGCGTTCGGGACGCTGAGGCCGCGGGTTCAAATCCCGCCTTCCCGACCAGCGTTTCTCCTGGTCACGGGCTTACGATCGGCTCGGCTGACACCACTACAAGAGCCGTCGTGCGCGCTACGTGCGCGTAGCTCGAGTTTCGAATTGAGCTTCGAATCTCCTGTTCGAGGACTTTGAGCCTCACGGGCTTGGGGAAAAAAGCGCGCTCCGAGCTTGGCGGTGGCGTTCCGATCGCCCTCATTCGTGGCTTGGGCGTAAACGGCGATGGTGAGCCGCGGATCGCTGTGACCGAGTCTGACCTGCGCGGTCTTCACGTCTACGCCCTCGAGAAGAAGAGCGGTGGTGGCCGCACGACGAAGATCGTGGAACCCGGTAGCTGGAACTCCAGCTGCATATGTCGCGGGCAGCCAAACTCGCCGACGCCAGTGCGAGTAGTCGAGTGGGCCGCCTGCCGGTGCGACAAACACAAGATCCGTCTCCTCACTTGCGGCCGGATACCGAGCGCCAAGGTGGGCTTCGAGCAACTCGAGGAGGGCAGCAGGTGTCCCGAGGACCCGTCTCCCCGCGGCCGACTTCGGGGGGCCTAGTCGACCGTCGCGACCAAGCTGAGTGGCCACCGTGATCGTTCCTTGAACGAAGTCCAGCGCTCTGACCTGCAAGCCGGCGACCTCGCCCCAACGCAGTCCGAGCACAGCGCCGATCCAAACCATCGGGCGGTACATCTCCGGCGTGGCGTCGGCGATTCTCAATACGTCGCCGGGCGTGAGCGAGTGTCGATCGCGAGCCTCGACCGCTGGCAGCTTGACACCACGACATGGTGACCGCAGCAGGGCATCGGTTGCGACCGCGTAGGCGAAGATCGCCCTGAGAACGTCGAACTGACGGCGAACCGTCCTCGCTGCGCGATCGGTTGCCCACACATTCACGAGATCCTGAATCCGGACCCGCGTGATCGAGCCGACCGCCGCGCTTCCGAGCGCCGGAAGGAGATGATTGCGAACGATCGCCTCGTCGCGCTGCATCGTGCTTGAGCGCTTGACTGGATTTGAGACCAACCACCCATCAGCGAGGTCGGCGAACATCTTCCGGCCGGCCTCGGGGTCGATCCAAGTTCCGCGCCTCAGGTCGGTCTCGACGGTGGAGAGGTAGGCGAAAGCATCAGTCTTTGTCGGAAACGTGTCCTCACCAACGTGACGGATCCCTTCGTTCCAGTAACTGGCTTGGAATCGCCCCGAAGGCAGTCTGCGCACGGAACCAAAGTGTCTGCGACCTCGTTGACCCACCGGACCTCCTCACAACGACTTCGCTAGCGGGCCGACGCGGACTGGCCCTACGGAGTTGCATGGGTGGCGATCGACGAGGACGTCGTTCACAAGACGCGCATCACGGCGCGCAGGGATGCTATCGAAGCGCTGTGTCACCGGCTCGTTTTCACCGTTGTTCGTTCGAGCCAACTGGCAACGGCAATCGGGTCGAATCGCACGAACCGACCGACCTTCACAAAGGGAATGCGACGTTCTGATACGAGGCGACGAACGTGTCGCTCGGTGATCCCAAGGTGCCGCGAGACACCGGAGCCATCGAGCAGCATCGGAAGCGACTCCAAGGGCCGCTTCCTCTGATCGCTGAGAACAACACGTTGAGCAGCTGCTCGATCAGACATGCTCAGCCCCTTGACCACGTGTGAAAATGTGGTTCGAGATCGGGGTGGGCGGTCGCCACCAAGCGGTCTTGTCTGGCCGGCGTGACATTTGGTTGGTGTCGCGGACGGACACGGTGCCTCCTCTGCGAAGCCGTCCCGACGACAGCTCCTACTAAAGAGGCACTGGGGCGTCCAGGCTATCCGTGACGCGCAAATACATCTGAAGCGACGCTTCCGCAGGCGGAACGGCGATTACCATCTCGACTGCGCGAATCTGCCCACCCGTTCTGTCGTTTCTTGATCGAACTTGCAGAGACCTCCGGTCCTGCCTGGCACACTCGTGCCGGCGCGGCGCTGGAGCGTCCTTGCTACGACAATCGCAACTGCGTCTCGCAGCAACGGCCGTGGTCCTGTTCGCCTTCCTCGCAATCGGTCGTTCCTCACCTCTTCCTGCTGCTGGAGCCGCACAGAGCGCGGCAGCAGTGGGTGGTGCCGCCAACCTGCTCTCGACGACCCACGGCGTGGTCTGGTCGTTCAACATCGAGAACGGCTCCGGCGTAGTGCTCCGGAGCGCCGACGACGGGAACCACTGGCGGGTCGTTCTGTCCCAGCCGGCGTCGCAAGTCAGTTTCGGCTTGGTGGCGAGCTACTTCCTCGGCCCTGAGGACGCGTGGGCTGTTAGCGAGGAACAGACCGGCGCCACGAGCGTCTACCGGACCTCCGACGGCGGACGGCATTGGTACTTATCTGACTTGCCGATAGTCGCGCCGCCCCCGAACATGCCCCTGCTCTCTGATCAGCTCTACTTTGCTGACCCGGAGCACGGCTGGCTGCTGGCAGTAGGAACCAACTTCTCGCCCCCCACAAACTCGCTGACGATGGTCTGGTGGCGCACAGACAACGGCGGGCGCACCTGGAGCCAGCTCCCGCCAACGAGCCTGCCCCCGCAGGCCGTCGCGCTGCCCCTGTATGCGGACACGGCATGTCCCGAGTTCAGTTCCCCACACATCGCGTTCGCGAGCGCCGACGTCGGCTGGTGGACCTACGGCGCCTGCGGGGAGGGAGCTGCACGGCCGCTCGTGTGGAGCACCCGTGACGGAGGTCTCAACTGGATTCCGTCACCACTGCCCGCACCGTCTGGCGGGTGGGGCCGCTGGGACGTTCTCGATCAGGGCGGAACCGATGTCGGCACCCCCTATCTCATTTCGAGCCGGGCTGGAACCACCATCATCGTGCCGGTGTCGGTCGGGACCTCTCGGCTCGTCATCGAACTATCGCTCGACATGGGGCGCACGTGGCACATCGCCAGCGTGGTCGACACGCACGCGCTCCCGATACAGAGCACACCGGCCGACTGGTTCGACCCCGTCAACGCTTTCGACTGGGTTGTCGCGGCACCTGGCGGGCTCATCGCGACAACCAATGCAGGGGAAACCTGGACCCTCACCCGTTCGCCGGTCGCCTTGTCGGGCCAGCCCGTCTCGTTCACCTCGCCCGACACTGGCTTCGTTCAAGGCGTCGGTCTCGTCATCGCCTTGCGCACGAGCGACCGAGGCGTTACGTGGAACCCGGAGTCAGCGCCCATCTCTCGTTCGGTACAGGCGTCATGGTCGTTGGGCTACGTCGTCTCGGCAGTCCAAATTGTCGGTCCCCATCTGGCCGTTACAGCAGGCGCGACCGGGCTCATGACCTCTAGCGACGGTGGCCGCTCCTGGGTCGACCGGCTGGGAATCACCTCACCGGTCGGCGAGATCGACTTCATCAACACACAAGTTGGCTTCACAGTGGACAACGGTGAGCTCCTGCGAACCATCGACGGTGGTGCGAGGTGGCATGGTCTCCTGCACCCGGTCGCAGGAGGGGTGTCGGGGATCGACTTCTGGTCGCCAAGCCACGGCCTGGTCGCCGTAGGCCAGAGCCTTTTCGTCACGTCCGACGCGGGCGTGACCTGGCAGCCGCTTCGGCTTCCCCCGGGCTGGAAGGTTCCTGGCGCCTTCGTGGGCGGGGACGAGCCGGTTCCCGTCTGTTTCACCGACAGGGGTATCGGATGGGCCGCTGCCACCCGGGATCACCGCTACGGCGTGCTCGTCAGCACAACCGGAGGGCGCAGCTGGAGGCTCGCGCTGCCATCTGATGTGCTGCCACCTGGAGCCGAACCCGACAAACTCGGAGGCAACGTTTCGATCGCCGGGTGCGATGGCAAGGCGGCCTGGATTCTCGTCTCGCAGGCTGCAGGGCCGATGGAAATGCAGGGCGTACCTATCACCTTCGACCTGCTGCGCAGCCTTGACCTCGGCCGGTCGTGGCTGGACGTGCTGCGCTCGACGAGCGAGGCACGAGTGGCCCGGCCGAAGGTCCCCACTTCCCCGGGCGGGCCACAGTCGGTGCCGCTCGAACTGGGTGAGTGGGCGCTCGCGCTGGTATCGCCGGCGACGGCGTGGTTTACGGCTACGAACGAGGACCTCGGCAGCATCACCCTCGGTTCGACCAGAGACGGCGGCTTGCACTGGGACATCCGCTCATCCCCCGGAGCACAAGACCAGCAAGGGCCCGTGGCCAGTTCGCGGCAGCTGCCCTACGCGTATAGATGGCTCGCGACGGCGGCCCTCAACGCTGAGAACGCCTGGGTCCTCTTCAGTGCGCCCGAAGGCAGCAGCGAAGGCTACTTGTACGCGACAAGTGATGGTGGCGCAGCTTGGCACCGGCTGGCCGTGTTCAGGTGACCCCGTTCCCGGCGTCTGTAAGTCCGTAGCCCCCTTCGACGACCACCGCCGCTTCGTCCTCCTCGACCGCGGCCTGCTTCCCCTTCAACCTTCTTCACCGCCAACCCGCTCCTCCGTCATCACCAACATCCGCCATCACCAACATCCGCCATCACCAACCTCCGCCATCACCAACCTCCGCCATCACCAACCTCCGCCCTCACCAACCTCCGCCCTCACCAACCTCCGCCCTCACCAACCTCCGCCCTCACCAACCTCCGCCCTCACCAACCTCCGCCCTCACCAACCTCCGCTTCATTCCCAAGCCTCTCCTGGACATCACACCCTCGGCATCCATGGATTTGCCCCCTACCAGCGACTTCAGGCGAGTCGGCGGGAGCGGGCTCAATAGCCTGGACGCCCCAGTGCCTCTTTAATAGAGGCGGTCATCGTGGCGGCCTCCGAAAAGGAGGTGCGCCCGTGATCTCGATCCGCCGGATCAGTCTGGGAGGCGGGTTCCGCTACCTCATCGATTCGGTCGCAAGAGGCGACGGGACAACGGAACCGTCGTCCTCGCTCGCGGCCTACTACGCCGAGTCGGGGACCCCTCCTGGGGTGTTTCTAGGCGCCGGTCTCGCGGATCTCGACGGCGGAAAAGGGCTCGAGGCCGGCTCGCAGGTGAGCGAGGAGCACCTCTGGAACATGTTGGTCGCCTGCTCCGATCCCGTGAGTGGCGAGACAGTCGGATCGCTTCCGAGGAGGTCGGGGAGCGCCCCTGTCGCCGGCTTCGATCTTTGTTTCAGCCCGTCGAAATCGTTCTCGGTCCTCTGGGCTCTCGCCGACGACGAGACACGCGAAGTCATCGCGGATTGTCACCGCCAGGCGATCGACTACGTCATCTCCTACGCGGAGAAAGAGGTGTTCCACTCGCGTTCTGGCAAGAACGGGATCGTCGAAGAGGACATCACCGGGGTCATCGCGGCGTCATTCACCCACTTCACTAGCAGGTCGGACGATCCCCAGGTACACGACCACCTATTGACTTAACTAACTGACTTATAACTCCTGGTAATCCAAGCTTTCTCGTCCTAGGTCTGCTAGGCATCGCAGCCCATGGACGCGGACTTTGAGCACCGGGCTGACTTGGCGAGGACGCCTGTGCCTCAGTTGGGCCGGCTGGTTGCCACGGGCGAGTCTTTGATGCCCTACGAGCTGGTCGACCCCGACGGCGTCGCTGTTGAGGCGGTCTCGACGTTTTTCGCCGAGCTCCAAGCTGCAGGTCGCGCGGATGCGACGCTGCGCTCTTATGGGATGGACCTGTTGCGATGGTTCCGCTTCCTATGGGCCCTCGGTGTGCCATGGGACCGGGCGACGAGGGATGAGGCACGCGACTTCAGCCGCTCGTTGCAAGTTGTTGGCAAGCCCCTCCGGCCGCACTGGCGCCGGCGCGACGAGGTATCCAGGCCTCCCCAGTTGAGGACCCATCCCTACGCAGCCTCGGTGAGGGCCCACAGCGAGACTGTCCTAAGGACCTTCTACGAGTTCCACCTCGAGACCGGCACGGGGCCGATCATGAGCCCCTTCCCCCTCGATCGCTCCCGGCGGGCAGGCCGGGCGAACGCCCATCACAACCCGATGGAGCCTTTCGAGACCGGGCGGGTCGGCCGCTACCGGCCCAAGGTGCCGGCAAGGGTGCCCCGGGCGATCCCAGACGAGGTCTTCAACGAGATCTTCGCCCGCCTTTGCTCTAACAGGGACCGGGCGCTCGTCGCCTTTTACGTCTCTACAGGCGCGAGAGCCTCCGAGCTGTTGTCTTTGACCCAAGGGGGGTCGACCTCGGCCGCCAGCTGATCACGGTGTTGCGAAAAGGAAGCCGCGAGGCCCAAGAGCTCCCGGCCTCGCCCGACGCGTTCGTCTGGTTACGCCTCTATCAGCTCGAGATCGAAGGCCTGGTGGCAAAAGGGCGCCGCCAGCCGGTGTTCTGGACGCTGCGGCGTCCGTTCCGCCCCCTCAACTACCAAGCCGCCCACCGCATGTTCGCGCGGGCCAACGATCTAGCGGGGACTTCGGCGAGCTTGCATGCGCTGCGCCACACGGCTGCCTACCGCATGGCCGAAGACCCGGCACTGCCACTGACAGATGTGCAGTGGGTTCTCGGCCATGCCCGGCTTTCGACGACCCAGGTGTATCTGACCCCGCGCAAAGAAGACGTCGTCCGTCGGGTGCTCGCCCACTATGGCGACCAGGTCCGCCAGGCAACTGAGCGCCGAGTGCCACCGCCTGCGCCCGGCTACAGCCAAGAGTCCCTGGATGTGCTGTTCGAAAGGGCCGCCCGGTGAGCACGCTCCTCGGCCTCGATCCCGGGACGGTCGTCTCTTCTCCTGAGGGAGCCGCCCTTTTACGGGCGGAGCTGCCTTCGAAGACAAACGCCGCACTCATGGCCAAATATCCGCCTCGACCGGCGACACGGACATGGCCCGAAGCTAAGGAATAGGGTCAATCGGCTGTGGCCGAGCCGACGGGCGCGCAATCGACGGCAGTCAGCCCCCGCACCTCGGCGTGCAAGTGCGGACCGGCTGGTGGGTCAGAACGGCACCTTCTCGACGGCGCTGATGCCATTGTCAGCGATGACGGGGCTCACCGTGGGCGTCCTGTACGACCGCGCCCGGCCCGTCGAGGACTGACTTGGTGGCAGGGCCTGGCGTTCGCGGCCCTTGATTACCGTTCTCGGCGACCACAAAGAGCCCGTCGGCGCGTTGCCTCCTCCACGACGTTGTTGACTTGGTCGACGAACAGCAGGTCTCCGTGGGCGACTGGCCGCTTCTCCTGTACACCCGCGGCGACCCGCTGTAGTGTGTCGACTTGTCGAGTTTGTGTCTAGAGCACGAGCAGCGAGCGTGAGCATGAGCACGAGAGGCCGATGGGCTGGAGCCCTGGTATGTACGGTAGTAGTGCTTGCCACCCTGTCCTCGGCGCCGCCGTTCGGCAGGTCATTATCTGCTAGCGCGACCGCTGCCGGGGACCAGGTCTACGTGGCACCTGTCACGGGCCACGGCACCCCGGACCCGCGTGAGGCGACTGCTCTCAGCCATTTCATCCAATCTGAGGTGGAATCGCAATTGCTCGCCAAGTACCCGTGCGCCGCGGTCTACTCCTCTGCGGGCCTCGGGGCGGTCCTGGGCTTTCTAAAAGAGAAAGAGCTCCTCAGCGCCACCACTCCGGAGGAAGAGGCCAGCGTGCTCGAAAGCGCCGCAAACGCTTTGGGCGCGAGAACCATGGTCATAGCGTCGTACACGCAGGTGGGCGACCAGTATGGCGTGACAGTGGCCGTGATGGACTCGAAGACGGGGCAGATGGTGGACAAGAACACTGTCACCGGGCGAGGTGGGGGAGATGTCGGGGACCTCGCCAAAGCGGCGGTGAACAACCTGAACGTCGGGCTTTGCCGTTCCTACTGGGACGGATCAATAACTATCGAGAAGGACATCACGGGCGAATCCCATATGGCAGCAACGGGTCCGGACGGCCTAGGTTCGGGCACGATAACGGTGACGACACACATCTATGAGAACATTTCGCTCATGCCGCCCAAACTGCGGCAGTCAAGCTACGTCGGCCTGCCGACCGCGCAAATTGTGTACGAGTCGACGAACTACAGCCGGACCAGCAACAAAGAGGCTTACCTGGACTCGTGTCACGGAGTTCTTGACAACTTGACCGATACGGTCACGCAAACGGTGCTGACGACAGCGGGGGACGAATGGGCCGCCCCTGTGAGCATCGGCTTTGACCAGCACAGCGGGAAGTACACGATCTACATACTTAGGCATGACGTGTTGTCGAAGACCACGACCACCAAGAAGCACACGGCGTTTTCCAAAGCGCCGTGCATCAAGCCGGAGGATCCAAGCGCGGGCGCTCCGGGCACCGATACCCTGAGCGTCGACAGCTGGGATTTCAAGGGCACGATAGATCCCAGTCATCCGTACGTCCTCAAAGGACATGTCCCACCCCCGGAACCCACCACTGGAGGCTGGCTGACCACGAAGCTCGAAGGGTCATGGTCGCTCGAGCTCAAGAACCCCCCGAGCTCGGGCACACCTTGACGCTCCGGGCCATGGAGGCGTATCCGTGACCGCCAAGGCCCCCATAGCTGGACTGTTGGAAACGATGAAAGGACGAGCATATGGTTAGCCTGCGACCGCTCCGCCTGGCTGGCCTCGCTCTGCTAAGCACCGCAAGTGCCGCGTTGCCCGCGCTCACAACCACCGGGGCTTCGGTCACCGCGGTGCCCCTCGCCGCCACAGTTTCGTTCCGCCCTGGCCTCGTCACCTCCCTCACCCCCTCGATCAGTGACAGGATCCACAACGTCGATCGCGCCGTGACCCTGGGCCTCGGCCGGGGCAGTGACAACAAGGCCGTGCCTCCGCCGGTCACCGACGGTCTGCCTCTTGCGCTGGGCAGCCGGGGGATCCCCGACATCATCGGTATTGACCCGGCTCCGGGTACGCCCATGTCCACCAAGCCGATCATCACCGTGACCTTCGGGGCCCGCCTGCCCGCGCAGGCTTACCTCGTCATCTTGCTGAGTGAGCCGCGAAGAGAGGCTGCGCTGTCCGATCCGGTGGTGCACGGCAATGCCGCCACGGTCACCGTCGACCCGTCGTGGCCGCTGACGTCGGGCACTTACACGCTCAGAGTCATCGCGACCAACAGCGCCGGTGGTGACGTCTACTACCAGGGGACGTACACCGTGCGTGCTGGGCCACCCGCAGGTGGCACGCCGCCTGGGTCGTGCGGCAGTCTGCACGCCACTACCTACCAAGGCTGGTTCCCAAAGGTAGCGGGGATCTGCCCGGCTCCCGGCAGCCGAATATCCACTGCGACGACATTCACGGTGACTTTCCCGGCCGCGGCCGCCCTTCCGGCGGACACGCAGGTGGAAATCAATCTCTTTCCGTCAGATCGGTCGGGCAATCCAACGGGAGCGTCAGCGGCACTGAGTGACCCGGTGGTGAAAAAGAACGCCATCACGGTCAAGGTAGCCGCCTCGTCGCCGCTACAGCCCGGCACCTACCTTCTCGAGGTCGATACGCTCAGCCCCTCCTCTGGCTTAGCCGACTATCGGGCAACGTACACCGTGAGCTGAGGTGCCTGGTGCTGCCGGTGTTGGGTAGGCCGTCCTCGACGGTCCGGTGACTATTAATTCTTAGTTGCGCGGCTTCGCTGGATAGGCGCAGGAGACGTGGGGCTGGTCCGTGACCAACCAGGCCAACAACTTTAGGTGGATGCACTGAGATTGGCAGAGCAGCAAACGGGTTCAGTTGTCACGGCGGTGGCTGCTCCTTGGTACTGGTTCGACTCGGGCGCGGTGCCTACAGCTCCAGAGCGTTAATTGCAGAAGCCGGCTACAACGAATGCGCTCCCGTTGTGGACCTGCCCTGGCTGCGGCGGAGCCGTCACCAATCCTCGCCACGTCTAATGCGAGGCGTGTATCGGGGCCGACCCGGCGCACGAGCTTGAGACCAGGAGACGACGCGGTGCTGCCACCGCAGTCCGTAAGCGTGCGCAGGTGGAGTGGGACGCTGCCAATCCCGGTGTGATTTACGACCCGGAGCTGTTTCGGCGGGAGATCCTCCGTGGGCTGGCGAACTTCAAGCTTATGGACATCGCCGAGGCGGCGGGCTGCTGCAAGGCGTCCGCTTCGGGCATCAGGCGTGGGAAGTGGGCACCGCACGTGTCGACCTGGGACGCGGTGAGTGAGCTTGTCGGCGTCAGATGAACCTGGCAGCTCTCTCGTGACGAGACGTCCGGCGGTCACGCCCACAGGCAGGAGACGGCTCGGCGGAGTATGCCGCGCAGTGAGCCGCGGGAGAGGTGCGAGATGCGGACGCACGAGCGTCGTCGGGCCATCACGACGGGCCGCTGTGAAATGTCATTGCTTCAGGCGTGCTGACAGTCTCGTCAGAAACGTGCCTCTTGTGCGGATCTTGCATCAGCAGCATCATTCATGACGCGGGAACGGTGGGTCGCCAAAGCTCCGTGTAACTAGGGGGGCGCGTCCAAATTGACACAGCCAGAGGGCTCGATCGGTGGCAGGCGTCGAATCCCAAGTGGTCCGCGCGCCAAACCGCGGGTCCCCGTAGCGTACGAGCCGTGTCTTCAGTCGAGCCGGCCATCTGGCCTCGTCCAGGCCGAGCAGGCCTACGCCACACCATTCCCCTTGAAGGGAGCGACCCGCCGCTTGACCGCATGTGCCAGCAGGCTCGGCACCTCACCAGTCGTCGCGCTGGCAGCGTGGATCGTAACGGTCACCTGGCTCTTGTTCATCGAGGTTCCCAACCACGAGGAGGTGCGATGCCGAAACTAACCGCCGTTCGTCTGTGCGCTGCCGTTGTGCTGTTGTCGGCAGCGGCATCGGCGATAGTCGCCGAGTTTCCGTCGACGGTGGTGGCTTCGCCGGCCGCCGATATTGCGTCGGGTTGGTCACAGGGGAAGCTGATAGACCCCTTACACGGAGGCGGAGGCGGCCTGAACTCCGTGTCGTGCCCGACGGCGAGCTTCTGCATCACCGTGGACAGGATGGGCGACTTCCTCACCTACAACGGCAGCTCGTGGTCATCGCCCGATGAGATCGACCAGAACGGTCTGTACTCCGTCTCCTGCCCGACAGCGAGCTTTTGCGCCGCGGTGGACGGCAAAGGCAATGCCCTCACCTACAAAGGCAGCTCGTGGTCGTCGCCCGACAGCATCGACCCGAAGGGCGACGGTCTTCGCTCCGTCTCTTGCCCTTCGGCGAGCTTCTGCGTCGCGATGGATCAAAGCGGCAACGTCCTCACCTACAACGGCAGCTCGTGGTCAAAGCCGGTCAGCATCGACGCGGGAGGGAATGATCTCGACTCCGTCTCCTGCCCGACGGTGAACTTCTGCGCCGCGGTGGACTTTGACGGCAACGTCATGACCTACAACGGCAGCTCGTGGTCGTCGCCCGCCAGCATCGACGCAAAGAAGTACCTGACCTCCGTCTCGTGCCCGAGGGCGAGCTTCTGCGCCGCCGTGGACTTTCGCGGCTACGTCCTCACCTACGACGGCAGCTCGTGGTCGTCACCTGACGAGATCGACTCGAGTCCCAACGGCCTGTCCTCCGTCTCGTGCCCGAGGGCGAGCTTCTGCGCCGCCGTGGACAATGTCGGCAACGCCATCACTTACAACGGCAGCTCGTGGTCGTCGCCCGACAGCATCATCGCGGGGGCCTACCTGTACTCCGTCTCCTGCCCGACAGCGAGCTTCTGCGCCGCCGTGGACTGGCACGGCAACGCCCTCACTTACAACGGCAGCTCGTGGTCGTCGCCCGCCAGGATCGACTCGGGCGGGAACGGCCTGACCTCTGTCTCGTGCCCGACGGCGAGCTTCTGCGTCGCGGTGGATCACAGCGGCAACGCCCTCACTTACAACGGCGCCTCGTGG
>Ga0302157_10006587_pt1 | contig 11961 bp, 10 predicted proteins | sample I_Bog_N3_3_FD_193502 | JGI IMG/M metagenome (GOLD analysis project Ga0302157, IMG submission 193502) | Peat permafrost microbial communities from Stordalen Mire near Abisko, Sweden - I_Bog_N3_3 | ecosystem: Environmental > Terrestrial > Soil > Wetlands > Peat | place: Sweden: Abisko, Stordalen...
CGACGGCCGACCGGAATTTCTCAGGCTCACGAAGGACGGAAGAACATGGGTTAACGAGGCTGAAATCCCTGGCGGTCAGTTGGCCTCGACGGTCGCGAGCCTGATGGAAAACAGGGCGGAGAGAGTCGTTTACGTAATGGTGGACTCGGAACTATCGTATGGGCAGTTTGCAGGATTCCTGGGCAAGATCGCAGCGGCTACGTCCGATCTTCATGTTGTGGTGGTCTCAGGTGAAGTCCGCAGAGCGTTTGAAAAGAGGCCCGATTTGTGCGACTTCGTTTACCCGGTAAACCAGTCCAGTCTCCTCCGGTAGAACCGTAGCTCGGTTCGGCCTAACCATCAATACCAGAATGGGTGACGTTTTACTTCGCCGGCGTCCCAACTGGTTGAACCGCGGCGACCTTGCCGACCGTGCCCATTTGCAACCGCTTATTCGGCTTTTGCGCCGGGAGCTTGTCCGGCACCTTTAGTTCAGCCGCCTTCGTCGTCGCCGGATTCGCCACCACCGGCCCATCCAGCGTTTTCGGCGTCCGTATGGCAGCCGCGCTCGAAAAACTGCCCGGCGCAGCTAACCGTGGCGGCATTACGATCACCCTGGCCGGCTGCGGTTGCTGAACCCGCGAGTAGACGCCCCATCCGCCGCCGGCAACCACAAACACAATCGCCGCCGCGGCCGCGCTCCGCATCCATTGGCCGTCCGACCGCAGCGCTGCGGGCCACGCAAGAACCCGAGCCCTGCGCGGAGCTGCGCGCAATTCGGCTTGAACGCGATCCACAAGCCCCCGAGGCGCGGGCAGTTGAGCGATCAGCCGCAGCGTATCCTCTCCGGTGTCGCGATCCCCGTGGGAGGCGCCAAGGTTAAGCATCGAGTTTTGGTTGGAAGGATTCATGGCAAACTCCTTGCATCGTCAGGCAACTGACAGCTTACAACTGGTTACTTTCTCTCGTGGTTCAGCAAGCCTGCCATCAGATTGCGCGCGCGAAACAGCCGAGAGCGGACGCTGGATTCTGAAATATCGAGAACCGTGGCAATCTCCACGCTGGAAAGCTCTTCAAACGCGGAAAGCATCAGCACCTGACGCTCTTTGGTTGGAAGTTGATCCACACAGGCCAGCACACGTGCGTGGTGCTGTGCGGCGGAGGCAATCTCCTCTGCCGAAAGTCCGCTGTGGGGCAGCACCCGCGCCAACTCGGAAACATCGTCGGTCTCCGGCCTGGTCTTGGCGCGCCGCTTCCGGTCCAGCACAATGTTCCATACAATTCGGATGAGCCATACGCGCCGGTCGCGCACGTCGTCCAGCGTGTCGCGATGCCGCAGCACACGCAGGAAAGCCTCCTGCACGGCGTCCTCGGCATCGGCGGGATTGCGCAGCACAGAGAAAGCCACGCGGTAAAGAGTGCCGGCGTACTGGCTCACCAGCGCCACAAGCGTGGCTTCTTCCGCCGCGGCTTGTTCTGTTTGGCTGCGGGCGTCTTGGTTCACAGCGCTGTTTGGAATCTCCATCCAACCTGCGAATATTGCCTGGCTGGTACTCATAGTTGACCAGACGCAGGGGTAGAAGAAAATGCTCAGACGCCGATTCTGAAGCGGACTACTGCTTGCCGGCCAGCTTCTGCGTGGCGATCGAACCGGCTGAGCCCTGGCCGCCATCCTTGTCAGCGTCCTTCACCTTGGCCCAAAGCGCGCGCGCCTGGTCCTGCTTGCCGGACGAGGCATACAAATTGGCCAGATCAAGTTGTGCGGAGCCGGCGGAAACGGTTTCCGATGGCTTGGCAGCCAAAGCGGTATAGAGATCGATAGCCTCGGAGTCGCGGCCTGTCTGGTGATAAAGTCCGGCCAAAGCCAGCTTCGCCAGGTTGGAAACATTCTTGTCCCAGGACCCTGCGGCAATCTTCAGTTCCGCCTCGGCGGGGCCGTTCTGGCCCAGTTCCCGGTCGGTGACACCGGCAAAATAGTGGGCTTTGGGGCCCTGCGGCAGCCAGCCAAACTGCTGCGAAACGGTCAAAAACATCTTGTTGGCAGCCTGCGAACGCTGAGCGGCCGTCGTATACTCGCCGGTCTCCGCCGGCGCTCCCGGCTGCGTCAGGGGAGCGCTGTAAATGTCGAGCGCTGCGCCCAGCGCGCTGTCGGCCGCCTCGGCGCGATTGTTCACATAAATCAGCGCGCCTATTCCCACTGCAAGCACTGCAACCACAACAATGGTCCAGCGCAAAACGCCGGAGCGGTGACCGCTGACCCAGCTCATGCTGCTGGCAGTGGCCTGGGCAAATTTGTCCTTTTTGAGGGCTTGACGAGTTCTAGTATCCACGGGGTCTTTTCTTGTCCTTCGTCGATCGACTTGCAGGCGGGTCCATACAGATGGAGGCACTTGCGACTGCAACCCTATTAGTCTATCAGCGCGCCAAGAGCAGCGTCCACCGGCCCGGCAAGCGCGGCGCTTGAAATGCGCTGGGAGGCGGCTCTGCGAGAGCCCGCCGACCAGCCTCGCAGCCAAAGCCCTGAGACTTGCGGAATACCTGAACGGCCCCAGCCCTACTTCCGCAAACCAGGTCCCCGCGAGCGCAGCGCGCGGATGCGCTCGATGGCGTTCTCCAGGGCCGCAGGTTCCGCTGCCGCCGATTTTCCCTTGTCGATCAGAGATTCGACAAAGTCGATGACCGGCAGGTTGTGAGCCGCAGCTTCGCGGACGATTGCGTCGGAGACAGTTACAGTAATCTGCATCTTTGGATTACCCCTGCCGGGTTCATCGGCAGCCCGCGCGGGTTGAATAGGGACGCGGCTCTTGCCCTCGGCGCTCTGGAACGATAGGCTATCACCATGTACGAAGATTTCCACGTAGCCGACCGCTGGACCGGCGAAGATCTGCACTGCTGTTGGAAGGGCACCATTGTGGCAATCGCCACCCGCCACGCCGACGCCGTCGACGTCCGCTTCGACGTAAACGGCCGCCCCATGTGGATCGCCTTGCCGTGTACCGCCTGGGTCCAGCAGAAGCAGCGCTCAGGCAAGGTCATCACCGACCAGCTAGCCGCGCAGATCGCCGGCCGCTACCTGAAGCAGTTGGTCGAGGAAGGCTATGACTCGCGCCGCGAAATCTACACCATGACCGTGGACGAAGTGCTGGCGCAGCTTGATGCCGTAGTGGCCGAAGCCAAGGAACAAGGCGCCATGCCGACGCTGCCGGTGATTGCGTAAGAGCAGGGACTGAGGGACTAGGGACTGAGGGACTAGGGACTGAGGGTGCCCATCTGAAGTCGGTTGCTTTTCCTTAGTCCCTATTCCCTAGTCCCTTAGTTCCTGCCTTACTCATGCCTCAGCGCTTCCATCGGCTGCACCCCAGCCGCACGGCGCGCCGGAATCCAACTGGCCGCAAGCGCCACCGCCAGCAGCACCAGTCCTCCGCCGATTATCGTTGCCGGATCCCAGGGCTGAATCCCGTAAAGCATCGACTTCACCAGCCGCGTAAGCCCCAAGGCTGCGCCCACACCCACTACAATCCCCGCAATAGCCAGCCATGTGCTTTCCCGCAGAATCATGCCCCGCACCTGGCGCGGCTGCGCTCCCAGCGCCAGCCGTATCCCAATCTCGTTCGTCCGGTTGGCCACCGAATACGCCATCACCCCGTAAATCCCCACGCAGGCCAGCGCCAGCGCCAGCACGCCAAACCCCACCGTCAGCGCCGCGAACAGACGCTCCATCTGCATGTTTGCGTCAATCTGTTCCTGCTGCGTCCGCAGGTCGATGATGGGCAAATCGCGATCGGCGCCCTGCACAACCTTGCGCAACGCTGGCACCAGCCCGGCAACCGGCAGCTTCGTTCGAATCGCATACGTCATCCCGCCCACCTGCGCCTGCTGCACATAGGGCATAAAGAACTGCGGCGGAGCCGGATCGCGCAAATTTGCATACCGCGTGTCCGCGCATACCCCCACAATCCGCACCCATCCATCGGCGGGATCGCCGTCCTTGAACTGCTTCCCAACCGGATTTGCATTCGGAAATCGCTTCTTCGCCAGCGCCTGGTTAATAATCGCCACCTTCTGCGATGCGGCCGTATCCTGCTGCCCAAAGCTCCGTCCGCTCACCAGCGGAATCCCCATCGTCTCAAGAAAAGTATTGCCCACCAAATTAAAGAACTCCGCGCCATTGTGGTGGCCCTTATCCGCTTCGTTCTCCGTAATAAAATCGTTGTTCTCCATGTTGCCAGCTATGTAAGGCGTCCGGGCCGGAGTCGCGCCCTCCACGCCAGGCAAAGCCGCAAACTCCTGCTCCAGCCTCTGGTGCAATTTCACATCGCGGCCCTGCTCGTACCGCTTTGCAGGCGGGGCTATCTCGAACAGCACCAGGTGATCGGTCCTGAACCCCACATCAATTGCGTCCAGGGCAAGCAGCGTACGCAGAAACAGCCCCGCGCCCACCACCAGCAGTGTCGAAAGCGCAATCTGGAAGGCCACAATGGCCTTGCCACTCAGCCCCTTGCGCCGCCGCGTTGTGGTCTGTGCGCTCTCCTTCAAACTGCTGCTCACCTCGCTGCGCGCCGCCATCCACGCCGGAGCCAGCCCGAATACCACCCCCGTCACCAGCGTCACACCAGCGGCAAATGCAAACACGCCCCAATCCATGGGAACATTCAACTGGTCCCGGTCCCACGCGTTCGCCATCAATCGCGGAATCGTGTTTCTGCTCAGGAACCCCAGCAGCAATCCGCCTGCGCCGCCAATGCCCGCAAGCAGCAGGCTCTCCGTCAACAATTGCCGCAGCACTCGACCGCGCCCCGCGCCCAGAGCGATGCGCACGCTCATCTCCCGCTGCCGCTGCGCACCGCGCGCCAGGAGCAGGTTGGCAATGTTGGCGCACGCCAGCAGCAACACGAAACCGGTCAGCGCCATCAGCACATACACTGGCTTCTCAAACATCTGCGCCGCAAGACCCAGTCCCCGGCTGCCCTCGCCCAATTCAAGATGCGGCAACGTGTCCCCGGCCTTCACCGTCATTGTTCCCCGGACTGCCGCCGCCAACGCAACATTCATCTCCGCCTGCGCCTGTGCGTTTGCCACTCCCGGCTTGATGCGCCCCACAATGTCTACCCACCACGTGTCCGTGTCATCAATCAACCCGCCCTTGTCGCCCTTGGGATCGATGACCGGCTGCGTGGTGATGGGTACAAACACGTCCGGCGAGGACTGCACGTTCTTCGCTCCAGTAAACCCGCGCGGAGCAACGCCGACAATCGTAAATAGCGACTGGTTCACGTTGATCGTCTGCCCCAGCGCCGCCGGAGACCGGTCAAAATCCCGATCCCACACGCCGTCGCTGATCACCGCAACCGCGCTCAGCGCTCCGGGCTCGTCGTCGGAAGGCTGCAAGGCCCGTCCCAGTTGTGGCCGCGCCTCCAGAACGTTGAAGTAGTTGCCGGAAACCATCGCAACCACTGCCCGCTGCGCATTCCCGCGAACCGTCGCATTCATGCTGTCTTCGTTAAACGCTGCCAGACCCTCCATCCCCTGGCTGTGGTCGCGAAGCTGCTGGTAAACCGGGTAGGAGAAGATCGCGCCCCACATACCTCCTCCGGGTATCGGGTCGAATTCACCCCACATACTATGGACAACATTGTGGTCATCTCCGGTCCAGCGCAGCAACCGCAGTTGTTCCGGATTCGGCACATTCAGCCGGTCGTACAGCAGGCTTTTGGCCAGCGAAAACATCGCCGTGTTGGCCCCAATCGCCAGCGCCAGGCTTAACGCCGCAATCCCCGTAAACCCGGGGCTCTTGCGCAGAATCCTCACGCCATATCGCAGGTCGGCCCAAAACTCATCCCACCAGCGCAGGCCGAGCGAGGCGCGCATGCCCTCTTTGTGTACCAGTGCTGGACCAAGCGCAATCCGTGCCCTCCGCGCAGCCTCGGCAGGCGACTGTCCGGCGCGAATCAAGTCCGCCGTCAGGCACTCCAGATGGCCGGCAAGCTCGGCCTCCATCTCCGCCTCCAGGCGATTGCGTCTGACAATCGCACGAAGCCAGGACCCCGGCTGCGAAACAACCCGAACAAAAACCGAACGCAAACTCATAGCTCCCCCAGTCCCTTAGTCCCAAGTCCCTTAGTCCCTGTCTTTTTCATGCTTGCTCCGGCGTTGCACCAAGAATGGCGCCGATGATCCCCGCCATGCGATTCCACTTCTCGGTTTCCTGGCCCAGCCGGTCGCGCCCCGCCGCTGTCAGACTGTAATATTTCGCCTTCCGGTTGTTATCGCTTTCACCCCACTCGCTGGTAATCGCGCCCTGGTGCTCCAGCCGATAGAGGGCCGGGTAGAGCGACCCTTGCTGGATCACCAACTCCGAGCCTGAAATCTGCTGAATGCGCAACAGCACTCCGTACCCATGCAGCGGCCCCAGAGAAACAGCTTTCAGGATCATCAGATCGAGTGTGCCTTGCAGCAGGTCCAGCGGAGCGTTCTGTTTGTCATTGCCCATCGCGTTCTCTCCTTGACGGTCTAGGAAAGAAAATACCCCTACTCTCCTAGAATGTCAAGGAGAGAGGGAAGGTTTTTACGTTTTGATCGGGTACTTTGGGGATCGTGGGGGATCGAGACGGGGGCAATTGGGCCGGCGAGGAGCGAACCTGGCCTGCGGTTCAATCCAGATCTTCCCGGTCCGGCAAGACCGGCACCGACGATCGTTCTCAGAATGAGTACAAGCGATCTCATTTTGAGAACGAAAGCCGCCAGAGACTGACAACTGATCACTGATCACTGACAACTGACAACTCGCCTCACCCGTCGTCGCGGAACATGGGATGCGGGATCAGACGCCGGTAATCCTCCTGGTGCGCGCCATCCAGGCAGGCCTCGATAATCTGTTGCCCCAGCGGGTCGAGGTCTGGCACCTGAAACTGTTTTAGCTCCCGCGCGAAAAACTCCCGCCACTGCCGCGCTCCTTCTTCGTAGACCTCCATGCCGCCCTGAATCTGTTCCTCCACGGCAAGGAACACCCGCGGAATCATGGAACCCTCTACGCGCAGCTGGTGGGGGATATAGCCCAGCAGCGGGAACGGCGCCTCGCGCACCTGTTCCCTGCCAAACCTTGCGCTGCCCCGGCGGGCAAGGTATTCGCGGGCGATCCACTCGGCCATGAACCCCACCTTCCAAGCCCCGATGTGCTGGTTCGGCAGCAAAACATAGCGCGTCTCAGGGGTGGACTGAATTTGCCGCAGCAGCAGGTTCGCCTGGTCCACGCGCCGGCCGGTGGCAAACGCCCAGTACGAACCAACACCCTCAGACTGCATCTCAACGCCAGTCTGGGTTTGAATGCTCGGGTTGGCGTGCCCGCGCGGCGCAACCAGCCTCCAAAGCCACGCCAGCGCCGGGCTAAGCACGTGAATCATCGCCAGAATCCCATAGAGCCTGCTCTCCGCGTGCGTCGGCGGGCACCGCACCCCAAAGCTCCGCACGTCAACTCTTTGCGGCCCGTCCAGAATGTCTTCCAGCATGCGGCGCGGCAGAATTACCCGCGGATTGGGGCACACCTTCCCCGGCGCGTCCTCCACATGCTCCCATGTCAGGCAGGTGCCTCCGGGCACAATGTAGTGGTTCAGAAAAATCAGCGGCTCGGGGGGATCGATGCACAGCCGTTCCAGATTCGGCGCAGTCCCGTAACTGTGAATATGGTCCACGCGCACAAACCAGCCATTCTCGGCGTCCGCCACGGTCAGCCTTCCGCTCGATCCTTGATTACCCGGATGCGCGCAGGCCATATCGTCCGCAATCGGCCTCAAGTGGCAAGCCTCGGGCAGATTCAGCGTCCGTTCCTCGTTGGTCACCACATTCCGCCCAATCAGCAGCCGCCCATCTTCCATGCGATGGATATGCTCGGTGATCTCGCTTTTTCCCCCGCCGCTTGCTCCCTCGTGCATCAGTATCAGCTGGTTCTCATAGGGGGTAACCACGGCTACGGCCGCGCAATGGTTCGTCGTCCAACCTTCCCGTTCGCCCTTGTCCAGCAGCATGGAGTAAACGCCCTTTTTGGCGCTGGGCCCCGGATAAAGGTTGTAAGCGAAAATCTCCTGATGGGTCTCGGTCCGCTCATGCACCACCACCTGCCGTCCGCCAAAATGCGTATGCCGGAACGGCGGCGCAACAAACAAGACTCCGCCCGTAATCCTGAATCCCGCCGGAACCCTGCTGCGCGGAATCATCCCCTGCAAATCCCCAAGCGCCGCCGCAAAAAACGCCGCCTGCCGAGGCACAATCAAGAGGCTCCCATAGCCCAGCGCATCGGTCCCCGCGTAAAACGGCATCGCCACCAACTCCTGCGTCTTCAGCCAGTCCAGTGTCGCAGCGCGAGTCTTTTCAAATCCCTCTCCAAACCGCTCCTGGTAGGTAGGCTTGTCCGTCGGCAGCAGGTCGCCAATCACCATCGCGTCCGGGTCCCGCCGTCGCATTGCCGGATCGGGAAAGTTGATCGCCAGGCCATTGCGTGCCTTGGTAATCACCGCCTCCACCACGCGCCCCATTCCGCGGGTCTGGAACACCGCCTCGTACTGCCCGTGGTCGTCGCGATTCCCCAGCGTCCAGTCCGTATCCCCCGAAGACCGGCCCAGCGCCCAATCCAACAGCTGCGATCTCGTCTCCGGAGTCTGCACCAGCGGCGCGGCGCTCAGCACCTCGCGCACATGCGGGGGAAGCTCGAACTCCGCCCAGCACGCCTGAAAATCGACAACAGCCTCAACGCCGCCAGCAGTGGTCATAGGTTTTCTCGCTTTCTTGTCAAGCAGGATGTGCGCTCAAAACAAGCCCGAAGCCCGAAAGGGCACACCCTTTTTATCTCATCCACCGTCACACCTGGCAGTGCTTCCCATCACATACCGAAATGCCACTCGTAAACTTCTTGGCCAACAACATTGCACCGGCGGCTAAACGTCAGGAGCTATGGTTCGGAAACAGTTCCCTCACCAGCCGCATCGCCTCATCCGCAGTCGCAATGGTCCCCTCCAGTTGCGCGTCTTCAACAGCGCGAAGCATCTGCTTGAACCCAGCCCCCGGCGCATATCCCGCGGCTATCAGCTCCCGCCCGGTAATCAGCGGCTTCGGCCTCACCGCTTCTTCCGGCATCGCCCCCCACCGTTCACGCACAAACTCCCAGTGCTCCAGATTCCCGCTCCCCGCCAGGCAATCCATCCGGTGCAACGCCAGATGCTCTTCAAACCTCCGCAGCCGAAAAAACCGCTTCAGCGTCGACGCCTTCATCCGCGCCGCATCCGCAAAGCGCATGTGGTTCTCAATCAGCGCCAGAATCTGCTGTGTGTCGTCGTTTGAAAATCGGAAGCGCCGAAGAATGTCCGCACCTATAGCCACGCCTACATCCACATGACCATCAAACCGTATTCGATCCGGCGCTCGACGAAACGTTGGCGGCTTGCCCACATCGTGCAGCAGGGCTCCCCAAGCCAGCGTTGCCGCACAACCCGCCTCCAGTTGCGCAAGCAGCCCCAGCGTATGCACCCATACATCCCCTTCAGGGTGGTATTGCGGCGGCTGCTCCACCCCCTTCATTCGAGCCACCTCAGGCAACACTTCCTTCAGCAGTCCCGTTTCGTCAAGGAGTTCGAACGCCCTCCGCGCGCGTCCCTCGGTGAGCATCTTCGTCAGCTCATCCCGCACCCGCTCCCGGCTCACTGCCGCTGTTTTCGCCGCCAGCCGCTTGATAGCCGCCGCCGTTCCCGCATCCAACTCAAACCCGAACCGCGCCGCAAACCTAACCCCGCGCAGCATCCTAAGGTGGTCTTCCTCGAATCGCTCCTCCGCATTCCCGATCGCCCGAACGACGCCAGCATCCAGGTCCGCCAACCCGCCAACGTAATCGATGGCTGCTCGGCGCAAATCTTCCGCCTCATGCAGCGGGTCCAGCAGCAGCCCATTGATCGTAAAATCCCTCCGCTTCACATCCTCCACGGCGCTCGTCGTATACCGCACCGCATCCGGATGCCGTCCATCCGAATAAGCCCCATCCGACCGGAACGTCGCCACCTCGGTCGTCCCATAGCCTTCCTCATCGCCATCGGCGACTAATACCACCCCAAAATGCGCTCCCACCGCAAATGTCCGCGGAAACATCTCCAGCACCACATCCGGCGTCGCGGAAGTAGCCACGTCATAATCCGAAGGCTCCCACCCCAGCAGCAGGTCCCGCACGCACCCTCCGGCGAGATAAGCCTCATACCCCGCGGCGCGCAGCTCTCCCACAATCCGCAGAGCCGCATCGAATTGGCGCGTAACCGGCAGCATCGATGGTCCTATTCTCGCCTACCCCAGCCATTAAACTGAATAGATGCCCGGCTCCGGCCTAATCCTGGCCATCGAATCCTCCTGTGACGAGACCGCCGCCGCCATTGTCGAGCGCGGCTCCCGCACACTCAGCTCCATCGTCGCCTCCCAAATCGCCACCCACGCCCGTTATGGAGGCGTAGTCCCCGAATTGGCTTCGCGCGAGCACCTCCGCGCCATCGTTCCCGTTGTCCGGGCAGCTCTCGCCCAGGCCAACATCACCTTCGCGGATCTCGACGCCATAGCCGTCACCAGCGGGCCCGGTCTCGCGGGAGCGCTGATGGTCGGCATCACCTACGCCAAAGCTCTCGCCTTCGCCAACAACCTGCCCCTCATCGCCGTCAACCACCTGGAAGGCCACATCCACGCCGTCCTTCTCAATGAGCGGGAGGCCGCCCAGTCCAGAATGATGGGTGCCCCAGGTCCCGATTCTGAGACCTGGGATAGCTCAACTCAAGAACCCGCCTTAGCCCTGGTCGTCTCCGGCGGACACACCCACCTTTACCTGGCCCTCCCAGCCAACGGTTCGTGGACCTACGCCCTCATCGGCCGCACCCTCGACGATGCCGCCGGCGAAGCCTTCGACAAGGTCGCCAAGCTCCTCGGCCTGGGCTACCCCGGCGGTCCCTGGATCGACGCCCTGGCCCTGCACGGCAATCCCCGCGCGGTGCCTTTCGCATTCTCGCAAATCAAGACCAAGCTCCACCTGGCCGGCAAGGCGCCCCGCACCAAGGCCGCCCGCACAGCCCCCATCGCAAACCTCGACCCTCATTTCCTTTTTTCGTTCTCCGGAATCAAAACTGCCGTCCTGCGCTATGTCGAGCTGCACAACCTTCGCCCCGAGGCCGAGTCCCGCCGCGAAGCTCTCTTTATCAGGCACGACGCGCCCGCTCGCCCCACTGTTGAAGACGCGCTCGCCCAATGCGACTCGCAGACCCTCGACCTGATCGCCAGTTTTCAGCACGCCGTGGTCGGCGACCTGCTCAAAAAGACCTTCGCCGCCGCCGAATCCCTCGGCGTCCGCCGCATCTTCGTTACAGGTGGAGTAGCCGCCAACCGCGAACTCCGCTCCCGCTTCACTGCCGATGCCGCCCGCCGCAACCAGAAGCTTTGTCATCCTGAGCGGCCGAAGGGAGTCGAAGGATCTGCGGTTGCTTCTAAGACCGGCAACCCGCATTTCGTCGTCTCGTTCCCCACGCTGGCCCTTTCCACTGACAACGCCGCCATGATCGCCGCCGCTGCCTGGCCTCGATTCGTAGCGAAGGACTTCGCCCCAGCCGAACTCTCCGCCGACCCATCGCTTGCTCTCGGGGGCTGAAAGCATCGATTCGACCTGAAGATGTACCATTCTTCTAACCACCCATGGGCTCCTCGTTCATCCTCGCCACGCATACTGTCGCAGCTTCCATCGCAACCTGCCTTGCTCTCTCCATCAGTTCCTGCGGCGGCGGAGCCACTTCAATTCCAACTCCCCCAGCCCTTCCCCCCACCTATGTCCTGACCGTCAATTCAGCCACCCCGCCCAGCGGCGTCGCCATCGCCGTCACTCCCAGCGACAACAATGGCGCCGCCAACGGCTCTTCCAGCTTCACCCGAACATACAACGCCGGAGCCGCAGTTACGCTAACTGCCCCCACCTTTGCA
>Ga0302157_10006588_pt1 | contig 11959 bp, 7 predicted proteins | sample I_Bog_N3_3_FD_193502 | JGI IMG/M metagenome (GOLD analysis project Ga0302157, IMG submission 193502) | Peat permafrost microbial communities from Stordalen Mire near Abisko, Sweden - I_Bog_N3_3 | ecosystem: Environmental > Terrestrial > Soil > Wetlands > Peat | place: Sweden: Abisko, Stordalen...
CCCCGGCACGCGGCGCGATCGAGGCCGACCGCGCCCGCGCGCTGGTCGCGCAAAGCCGCACGGCGGAGGCGGTGACAGCACTGGCCGAAGCGCGCCGGCTGGCGCCGGGCGATGCCGGCGTGTTCCTGTTGTCGGCGACTCTGGCGCGGCGCGGGCGCGATCTGGCCGGCGCGCAGGGTTTTATCGAGACCGCTGCGGCGATCGACCCGCTCGATCCGGCCATCGGGCTTGAGGCCGGGGTGATCGCCGAGCTTGCGGGGCACGAGGCGGCGGCGCGCAAATCGTGGAATTCGGTGATCGTCACCGCGCCCGACAGCGCCGAGGCGGGGACTGCGCGGGGTTACCTGTCGCAACTGGGGCCAGAGTCTGGTGTGCCGTCTGCTGCGCCCCTTGATCCACCGGCGGGGCGCCCCACATCGGATCCCACCCCTTGATCCCTATACAGGCGATACCACGATGAAGCTTTCGGTGCTCGATCTCGTCCCCGTGGTAGAAGGCGGCACGCTTGGCCGCGCGCTCGCCGATGCCGCGCTGTTGGCGCGCGCTGCCGAAGAGGCGGGCTATCACCGCTATTGGATCGCCGAACATCACGGCATGGCGGGGATCGGGGGCGCGGCGACCTCGGTCGTGCTGGCGCATGTCGGGGATGCGACTCGGACCATCCGCATCGGCGCGGGCGGGATCATGCTGCCCAATCACAATCCGCTGGTCATTGCCGAACAGTTCGGCACGCTCGACGCGCTGTTTCCGGGGCGGGTCGACCTTGGCCTCGGCCGCGCGCCGGGCGCGGACCAGCGTATCGCGCGCGCGCTGCGCAAGGATGTGAACCGCGCGGCGGAAGATTTCCCCAACGATGTCGTCGAATTGCAGGCGCAGTTTGCCGGCGATCCGCGCCTGCCGTTGCAGGCCAATCCCGGCCTTGGCGCAACGCCGGAACTGTGGATTTTGGGGTCCAGCCTGTTTGGTGCGCAACTCGCGGCGATGCTGGGGCTGCCTTATGCCTTTGCCTCGCACTTTGCGCCCGATCATCTCGATGCGGCGCTGGCGCTCTATCGCGAACGGTTTCAGCCCTCCGCAACGCTCGACGCGCCGCATGTCATGGCCGCGATCAATGTGCTCGCCGCCGACAGCGACGACGAGGCGGTGTTGCTGGCCAGTTCGATGGACCAGTCGTTCGTTCGCTTGCGCACCGGCACCCCCGGGCGCCTGCCGCCGCCGGTGCCCGGCTATCGCGACAGCCTGCCCCAGCAATCGCGCGCCATGCTCGATCACATGCGTCAGGTTTCGGCCATCGGCTCCCCGCGCACTGTCGCCGACCGGCTGGCCGCGTTCCAGGAACGCACCCGCGCCGACGAACTGATCGTTTCGGGCGCGACGTTCGACCCGGCCATGCGCCGCCGCAGCCTTGCGCTCACCATGGCCGCCGTGCGCGATCTGGTATCTTGAACCCGTCAACAAACATGTTGGCCGGATAGGCAAAGCCACTGGCGGGCATCTGCAATCACAGGTTAATGTGCGCAGGCTAGGGTCTGCGCTCGATGGGGTTGCACGCCTTGGCGTCCAAGGTTAGTCCTATTCGAATGATGCGCAGCTGTGTTATATAATGACAAGCATCTGCAACGAATGCGGGGCTGCGCGGGGAAGGAACCACATGGCCACGCTGACCGATACCGCATTGCCAGTCCAAATATCTGGGCCAGTCCAAGTATCCGGGCTCTCGCTCGAAGCCACGCTGGCGCAGCGGTTTGCCGATTCGCTGCTGCCCTCCGAAGCGGCCGATTTCGACGCCGCCCGCCTGGCCGAGGCGGCGCGCTTTACCTTGCGCGCGGCGGCGCGGCGCAAGGGCGCAGAGCCCTCGCTGGCGATCGAAAGCGTTTCCGGGACCGATTCCGCCCCCCGCTATCTGCGCATCGCGGTGGTCAACGATGACATGCCGTTCCTGGTCGATTCGGTCTGCGCCACGGTGACCCAGCATGGTCTGGCGATCGACCGGCTGGTGCATCCGGTGCTGGCGGTGCGGCGCGATCCCGAAGGCCGGCTTTGCGCGCTGCCCGATGGCGAGGCGATCGGCGAACTGCGCGAATCGATGATCTATCTCGAAACCGAGCGCGTCGATGCCCGTGCCCGGCGCGAACTGGTCGAGGCGCTGCACCAGACGCTCGCCGACGTCCATGCCGCCGTGGCCGACTGGCCGCGCATGCAGGCGGCGATGCTCGACGATGCGCGGACTTTGCCCGATCCCGAGGCGGCGGCGCTGATGCGCTGGCTGGCCGACGGGATGATGACCCAGTTGGGCCGCGTGGTGCGCCACCGCGACGGGCGAGAGCAAGACCGGCTGGGAATCTGCCGCGCGAGCGATGCCCCGATGTTGAGCGACGCATCGTATGCCCGCGCGTTTGCCTATTTCGATGCCGACGGTCAGGGAACGCCGGCCCGTGTGCCCTTGGTGGTCAAGGCCAATCGCATCGCGCGGGTGCATCGCTGCGTCCCGCTCGACCTGTTTATCGTGCCGGTATGGGAAAAAGGTCAGGTCATCGCGCTGTCGGTCCATGCCGGAGTGTGGACCAGCGGCGCGCTGTCTGCCGAACCCGACCGCGTGCCGCTGATGCGCAGCCAGCTTGAAGCGCTGACCACCCGGCTGGGCATTTCGCCGCAGGGTCATGCGGGCAAGGCACTGGTCCATGCGCTGACCGCGCTGCCGCACGACCTGCTGATCAGCTTTGCCGACGATGATCTCGAACGCATCGCGACCACGATGATGAGCCTGCTCGACCGGCCGCGCCCGCGCCTCGAACTGGTCAAGGCGCCGCTCGCCCGGCACTTGCTGGCCTTTGTCTGGTTGCCGCGCGACGTGCAATCGACCGAAGTGCGCCAGCGCGTGCGAACGATGCTCGAAGATGCCGCCGGGGCGCACGTGATCGACTGGAGCCTGCAAGTCGACGGCAAAGCGCTGGCGATCATGCGTTTCGTGCTCGATATCCGCGACGGCAGCGGCGAACCCGACGCCGCCGCGCTCGACCACGCGCTTCAGGCGATGGTGCGCGGCTGGGAAGTCGCGGTCGAGGCCGAACTGGCCAAGTCCGAAGACCCCTCGCGCGCGGCGGCGATCGCGGCGCGCTATGCCGATGGCTTTCCCATCGGCTATCGCCATGCCTATGGCCCGACCGAGGCGGCGGACGACATCCGCGTGCTGCGCGTGCTGCACGCCGGCGGCGCGCCACGGCGCGCGGCGCGGCTGCACCGACTTGGCGCCGAAGAAGACCTGCGGCTGAAACTCTATCAGCGCGATGGCGCGATCGTGCTGTCCGACGCGGTGCCGGTGCTCGAAAACTTTGGCTTCAGGGTGATGCAGGAAGTGCCGACCGCGCTCGCCAAGGGCAAGCTCGGCTATATCCACGATTTTCTCGTCGCCGTGCCCATCGATAGCGGGGTCGATGCGCTGCTCGATCGCAAGGCCGAAATCGAGGACGCGCTCGCCGCCGTGTTGAATGGGGCGGCGGAGGATGATGGCTTCAACCGGCTGATACCCGGCGCCGGCCTGTCTCCGCGCGAAACAAACTGGCTGCGCGCGTGGTTCCGCTACTTGCGCCAGACCGGTCTGGCGGTGGACCTGTCGACCGCCGTGACCGCCCTGCGCCGCGCCGCGCCGGTGACGCGCGCGCTGGTCGATCTGTTCGTCGCGCGCCACGATCCGGCCTTTCCCGGGGATCGGGATCAGGCCGCAGCGGTCGCCGAAAACGCGATTCGCACCGGGCTCGCCGAGGTCGCGGCGATCAGCGATGACCGCCTGTTGCGCGCGTTTCACGCAGGCGTCGCGGCGATCTTGCGGACCAATGCCTTTGTCCCCGCCGGGCAGGAAGCGTTGGCGTTCAAGATCGATTCGGCCGCCATCCCGGGCCTGCCGCGCCCGGTGCCGTGGCGCGAAATTTTCGTCTATTCGCCGCGCGTCGAGGGGATTCACTTGCGTGCCGGGGCGATTGCGCGCGGCGGCTTGCGCTGGTCCGACCGGCGCGACGATTTCCGCACCGAAGTGCTCGGCCTGATGAAGGCGCAGCGCGTCAAGAACGCGGTGATCGTGCCGACCGGGGCCAAAGGCGGGTTCTATCCCAAACAATTGCCCAATCCCGCGCGCGACCGCGACGGCTGGCTGGCCGAAGGACTGGGCAGCTATCAGGTGTTCATCCGCGCGCTGCTGTCGGTGACCGACAATCTGGTCGCAGGCGCCGTGGCCCATCCCGAAGGCATTGTCCGGCGCGATGGCGATGATCCTTATTTCGTCGTCGCCGCCGACAAGGGCACCGCGACCTTTTCCGACGTCGCCAACAGCATTGCCCAGGCCCAGGGTTTCTGGCTCGACGATGCGTTCGCCAGCGGCGGGTCGAAAGGCTATGATCACAAGGCGATGGGCATCACCGCGCGGGGCGCGTGGATTTCGGTGCAGCGCCATTTCCGCGAACTGGGGGTCGATGTGCAGACCGACCCGGTGCGCGTGATCGGCGTGGGCGACATGTCGGGCGATGTGTTCGGCAATGGCATGTTGCTCAGCCGCGCGATCCGGCTGGTCGCCGCGTTCGACCATCGCCACGTGTTTCTCGATCCCAATCCCGATCCGGCGGCCTCGTGGGATGAACGCGCGCGGATCTTTGCGCTGCCCCGGTCGAGCTGGGACGATTATGATCGCAGCTTGCTGTCCCAAGGCGGCGGAATTTTCCCGCGCAGCCTGAAATCGATCCCGCTCAGCGACGAAGTGCGCGCCCTGCTCGGGCTGGACCAGGCGGAAATCGATCCGGAATCGCTGATTTCGGCGATCTTGCGCGCGCAAGTCGATCTGTTGTGGTTCGGTGGCATCGGCACGTATGTCCGCGCGTCGAACGAAAACAACGTCACTGTCGGCGACCCTGCCAATGATCCCGTGCGCATCGCGGCTGGCCAGGTCCGCGCGCGGGTGGTCGGCGAAGGCGCCAATCTGGGCATGACGCAGGCGGCGCGGATCGAATTTTCGCTGGTCGGCGCCGGCGGTGCGGGGGGCCGGATCAACACCGACTTCATCGACAATTCCGCCGGGGTCGATTGTTCGGACAACGAGGTCAATATCAAGATCGCGCTTGCCGCCGCCAAGCGCGCGGGCAGGCTCGACGAGGACGGGCGCGTCGCGCTGCTGTCCGACATGACCGACGCGGTGGCCGACCTGGTGCTCGCCGACAACCGGTTGCAAACGCTGGCGCTGTCGGTGGCCGAACGCGGCGGGGCGGCTGCGGTCCCCGCGCTGTTGCGGCTGATCGACGTGCTGGAGGATGCAGGCGAGCTTGACCGCGCGACTGAGGGGCTTGCCTCGGCGGAGGACTATGCCCGGCGTGCGGCCTCGGGCCACGGCCTTACCCGGCCCGAATTGGCCGTAGTGTTGTCGACTGCCAAACTGGCGCTGCAACGGGCTCTCGAAGAGAGCGAGGTGGTCGATGACCCGGTGCTGGAAAGCGAACTGATCGCCGCGTTCCCACAGGCGATGCACGAAGCGTTTGGAACAGAGATCGCGCACCATCGCCTGCGCCGCGAAATCATCGCGACGAAGCTGGCCAATCGCGTGATCAACCGGCTTGGCCCGGTGCACCCCTTCGAACTGGTCGAAGAGGAGGGCTGCTCGCTTGCGCAAGTCGCAGCGGCGTTCGTCGCGGCAGAGCGCCTGCTCGATTGCGGTGCGACCTGGGCGCTGCTCGATCATGCCGATATGGCCGAAGAGGCGCGGCTGGCCATGTTCGACCGGACCGCGCGGGCACTGCGCGGGCATATCGCCGATGTTCTGCGCGCCGGGCACGGTACCGAAGCGGTCGATGATCTGATCGAGGATCTGGCGGGCGGGGTCGGCCTCCTGTCGCATACCGCCGCTGAACTCCTGCGCGGCGAGGCACACGTCGAAGGGCGGCGGCTGGCGGCGGAACTGGCGGCGGCGGGCATTCCCGGCGAGATCGCCGCGCGCGTGGTCCACCTCTACGACATGGACGGCGCGATCGGGCTGGCCCATCTGGCTGCCGAGCGGAACGTCGATGCGACCGCGCTGACCGGGGCTTTTGCCGATCTTGGCGCTGCGCTCGGGCTCGACTGGGCACAACAGGCGGCCAGCCGGATGAGTCCGTCGGATCCGTGGGAACGCTTGCTCGTGGCCGGCCTCGCCCGCGATTTTCAGCAGATACGGCTGGAATTCCTCGCGCGGGCGGGCAGCGGTGAACCTGCGGCCTACACGGTGGGCTGGCTCAAGACCCATGCGGGACCGGTCGCGCAGTTCCGCGCGCTGATCGCCCGTGCACAGGCGAGCGGCGCGGGCGCCCCGGCGATGCTGGCACAACTGGCGAGCCAGGCGCGGACGCTTTTGATGCGTTAAGGCCGCAAAGTTTGCCATTGCGGTCATTTTTGAGCGCGATCGGTTGACGCGCTCGTGATTTTGCCCAATCCGACGCTGCAAAGGCAACTTTGGGGCAAGAGGCGCGCATAATGGCAGATGTGGTGATCGTGGGTGCGGGACATGGCGGTGCGCAAGTCGCGATCGCGCTGCGCCAGAATGGTTTTGCGGGCTCGATCGAGGTGATCGGGCGCGAGCCGGAACTGCCTTACGAGCGCCCGCCGCTGTCCAAGGAATATCTCGCCCGCGACAAGACCTTTGACCGGATCATGATCCGTCCGGCGGCGTTCTGGGCGGACAAGGATGTCGCTTTCACGCTCGGTCGCGAAGTCGTCAGCGTCGATCCGGCGGCGAAGGCCGTTATTACCGACGACGGCGCGACGCACGCTTATGGCACGCTGGTCTGGGCGACGGGCGGCGATCCGCGCCGGTTGACGCTCGACGGGCATGATCTTGCCGGGGTGCACGCAGTGCGCACCCGCGCCGATGCCGACCGGTTGATGGCCGAACTCGACGCCGGGGCAAAGCGCGCGGTGGTGATCGGCGGCGGCTATATCGGGCTCGAAGCGGCGGCGGTGCTGACCAAGTTCGGTGTGCATGTGACCTTGCTCGAAGCTCTGCCGCGCGTGCTGGCGCGTGTTGCGGGCGAGGCGCTGTCGACGTTTTACGAGGCGGAACATCGCGCGCATGGCGTCGATCTGCGCACCAGTGTCGCGGTCGCCGCGCTGGAAGGCGCGGATGGCAAAGTCACCGGGGTGCGGCTGGTCGATGGCGAAGTCCTGCCGGCCGAGATCGTCATCGTCGGGATCGGCATCATTCCGGCGGTCGCGCCGCTGATCGCCGCAGGGGCCAAGGGCGGCAACGGGGTCGAAGTCGACGAATTCTGCCGTACCAGCCTGCCCGATGTCTATGCCATCGGCGACTGCGCGGCCCATGCCAACGACTATGCCGAGGGCGCGGTGATCCGGCTCGAATCGGTGCAGAATGCCAATGACCAGGCGACCGCCGTGGCCAAGGGCATCACCGGCAACCCGGTCGTCTACAAGGCGGTGCCGTGGTTCTGGTCGAACCAGTATGACCTTCGCCTCCAGACCGTCGGCCTGTCGATCGGCCACGACGCCACGGTTACGCGCGGCGATCCGGCGACACGCAGCTTTTCGGTGATCTACCTGAAAGCGGGCCGGGTCATCGCGCTCGACTGCGTCAATTCGGTCAAGGACTATGTCCAGGGCAAGAAGCTGGTCGAAGCCGGCGCGGTGATCGCGCCCGAACGCCTAGCCGATGCCGGGGTGCCGCTGAAAGAGCTCGTTTGATTTCTAAAACCAATTGATTTCAGCGAGATCCGCTCATCCTGAGCCTGTCGAAGGATGCGCGCGACGGACTTTCTGGGCAAAGGTCCAATAGCGCGGGGCAAGGCTTGGCGCGCATCCTTCGACAGCTCAGGATGAGCGGCCTATTTTTGATTGGTGGATATGTAGGAACTGTTGATCGCCTTTTTTCTGGCCCTGATCAATGCGCTCTTTGCGGTCATTTTTGTCCTTGAAGGCGTGATGAGTGCACTGGCGATTTTCATGCCGTCATCTGGGCCGAGCTCACTTGGCGGCCTTCTCATCTCACTGATTTTCGGTTTTCTCGCGGTGATGGGTGTGCGTCATGCGATTCGGGCGTTCCACACCGGGGCTTGGGCGGCACTGTTCTATTCCTCGGGCTGTTTGCTTGTTCCGATCCTCATAATTGGCTTCGTCATTACGCATTGGGGCTACTGATTTGGCCGACCAACTGGTCGAGCGCCCAGCTTGCTGCATCGGCCACCACCGGATCGGGGTCAGCCAGCAGGCGTTGCACCGGCGCGAACAGCGCGGCATCGCCGCTGTTGCCGGCGGCGTAGAGGCAATTGCGGACAAACCGGTGGCGCCCGATGCGCTTGATCGGCGATCCGGCGAACAGCGCGCGAAACCCCGCATCGTCGAGCACGAGCAAGTCGGCAAGGTGCGGCGCGGCGAGTTCGGCGCGGGGCAGAAACGCGCGGTTGGCCGCCGCTGCGCTGGCGAACGAATTCCACGGGCACACTGCCAGGCAATCGTCGCAGCCATAGATGCGGTTGCCCAGCGCGGCGCGCAATTCGTGTGGCACCGGCCCCTTGTGCTCAATCGTCAGGTACGAAATGCAGCGCCGCGCATCGAGGCGATACGGCGCGGGGAACGCGCGTGTGGGGCAGGCGTCCTGACAGGCGCGGCACGATCCGCAGCGGTCGGCGTGCGGCGTGTCGTGGGGCAGCGCCAGCGTGGTAAAGATCGCGCCGAGAAACAGCCACGAGCCGTGGGTACGGCTGACCAGATTGGTATGCTTGCCCTGCCAGCCGATCCCGGCGGCAGCGCCGAGCGGCTTTTCCATCACCGGCGCGGTATCGACGAAGACTTTGACCCCGGCGCCCGGTGCTTCCGCGACGATCCAGCGCGCGAGCGCCTTGAGCGCGCGCTTGACCACATCGTGATAGTCCGCGCCTTGGGCATAGACCGAAATGCGCGCGTGGTCGGCGACCTCGGCCAGCGCCAGAGGATCGGCGGCAGGGGCATAGCTCATCCCCAAGGCGATAACGCTTTGCGCCTCGGGCCAGAGGCCTTGCGGGGATCGGCGGTGTTCCAGCCGCGTCGCCATCCATTCCATCGATCCATGGGCGCCTTCGCCCAGCCATTGTTCGAGGCTGTGCGCGCGCAGCGGGTCTTCGTGCGCCGGGGCAAAGCCGCAGGCGACAAAGCCCAGCGACAGGGCCTCGTTCCTGATCTCTCGGGCAAATCCTGATGTACCGTTAACCAAACTTGCAGCCCCGTCCGTTCATCGCTTAGGGTTAACGCCGGCTTTCATGCGATACGAACCAGCAGCAAGCTTTGTGGGGGAATTGGCCGCGATGGGCAATGGAGCGGAAACGCCCAATGATCTGGCTATCGAGGCGCGCGGCCTGGTCAAGCGGTTCGACGGGACCATCGCCGTGGACGGCGTCGACATATCGGTGCCGCGCGGGGCGATCTATGGTGTGCTCGGGCCCAACGGCGCGGGCAAGACCACGACGCTGCGCATGTTGCTCGGCATTATCGATCCCGATGCGGGCTATCGCCGTGTCCTGGGGACCGAACACCCGACCGAAGTCGCGCGCCGCATCGGCTATCTGCCCGAGGAACGCGGCCTCTATCCGTCGATGAAGGCCTGTGAGGCAATCGCCTTCCTTGCCGCGCTGCGCGGGGTGCCGCTGGCCGAGGGGCGGGTGCGCGCGCGGACCATGCTTGAGGAATACGGGCTGGGCCATGCCGCCGACCGCCAGATCCGCCAATTGTCCAAAGGCATGGCGCAACAGGTGCAGTTGATCGGCACGCTGATCCACGATCCCGATCTCGTGGTGCTCGACGAACCCTTTTCCGGGCTCGACGCGATCAACCAGGGGCGGCTCGAACAGTTGATCCGCGGGCTCGCCGCGCGGGGCGCGACCGTGCTGTTTTCCACCCATGTCATCGCCCATGCCGAACGCATGTGTGACCAGGTCGCGATCATCGCCGGGGGCAAAGTGCCGTTTGCCGGGCCGGTCGATGTTGCGCGCGACCGGTTGCGGCCGCAAGTCCGGCTGGAAACGCGGGTACGCGACGGGATCTGGCGTGCCGCGCTGCCCGCCGACGCGCGCTGCGACGTGAAACCGCAGGGCAGCGCGTTCTGGTATTTCACCCTGCCTGAAACCGGGGTGGAGCCCTTGCTGCGCGCGCTGATCGAAGGCGATGCAGGGATACTCAGCCTGTCGATCGAACGCGCCGGCCTCCATGATGCGTTCGTCGCCATCGCGGGCGAGGCGGCGGCGCGCGCGTTGCAGGAAAACCGCGAAGAAGCAGAAATTTCTGGCCGAAAGGGGCGCCGCTGATGTTCGCCGAACGCTTGCGAGCCGCATGGGTGATTGCGCGCCGCGATTTCGTGGCCGTGGTTTTTTCCAAAGCCTTCATCTTTTTCCTGCTCGGGCCGCTGTTCCCGATCATCGTCGGCTTTTTCGCCGGGATGATCGGCGCCAGCGTGCAGCATGATCTCGACCGCGCGGTGATCGGCGTGGCCATGCCGGCGCATGACGGCGACAAGCTGGTCATGGCGCGCGATGCGATGGCGGCGCACATGGCGGGCGGCGTGCCCGATGTGGTGGTGATCGACCATTTGCGCCCGGGCCAGGCATTCGATGCGCGCGCGATCCTCAAAAAGCGCCAGTTGGCGGCGGTGGTGACAGGGACGCTCGACGCGCCCGTACTGACCGCGACGCAAGGGCGGATCGATGACTGGCGCGGCATGGTCGCGCTGTTTGCCGCGCGCGCGCGGTCGAGCGAGGCGGTCAGTTATCCCGATGTCCGCGCCGATGTCGTCGCGACCAGCGCCGCGCACGAACACAACGGGCAAGTGGTCACCGCCCAGGCCGGGCAATTGCTGCTGTTCCTGCTGACGATGCTGCTCGCAGGGATGGTGCTGTCCAATCTGGTCGAGGAAAAGGCCAACAAGATCATCGAGATCCTGGCTGCGTCGATCCCGATGGATGCCTTGTTCATGGGCAAGCTGTTTGCGATGTTGGCGGTCAGCATGGTCGGGATCGCGGTCTGGGCGAGCGGCTATGGCGTGATGGTGGTGTTCGGCGCGCGTTCGATCCCGTTGCTGGCAACGCCGGCGGTCGGCTGGCCGCTGTTCCTCGCGCTCGGCTTTCTCTATTTTGCGATGGCCTATCTGCTGCTCGGATCGATGTTTCTGGCGATCGGCGGGATGGCCAACACCGTGCGCGAAGTGCAGACGCTGTCGATGCCGGCAACGATGATGCAATTGATCGTGTTCTTCCTCGCCAGCTTTGCGCTGGCGCGGCCGGGCACGTGGATCGAGACGCTGTCCGAGGTGTTCCCGATCAGCTCTCCCTACGCCATGCTGGCCCATGCGGCGGAACATCCCGGCCTGATGCCGCATGTCATCGCGCTTGGCTGGCAGGGGCTGTGGGTGGTGATCATGGTGCGTGGCGGGGCCATGCTGTTCCGGCGCACGGTGATGAAATCGGGCCCGGGGCGGTCGCGCAAGCGCGCTGCGCAACCGGCCTGACCGGCGGCCTGATTCGTTATTGACATCAATGTAGGTTGCAGGAATACTTCGGTCAAACAGGGGGCATGGATGACCCCCTGCCGGAGGATTCCAGATGGCTACGCAACTCGTACCCGATGCCGGGTTTCAATATCGCCGATCGCCCACCGCCAATGCCGCGTTCGAGGAATGGCTCAAGGCCAATCCCCAGGCCCGGCCGGCGCATTCCCACCCATGGGACGTCAGCCGGTCGGACATCTATGTCAACGATACCTGGGGCCCGATCTTTGCCGAGATGAGGGCCAAGGCGCCGGTCAACAAAGTCACCGGCACGCCTTATGGCGACTACTGGAACGTCACCACGCACAAGACGGTGCTCCACGTCGAATCGCTGCCGGACCTGTTTTCCTCGTCGTGGCAGCATGGCGGCATCACCATCGGCGATCCGCCGGAGGGCGAGGATCCGGCCAAGCTCGCCGAACGCCA
>Ga0302157_10006589_pt1 | contig 11959 bp, 9 predicted proteins | sample I_Bog_N3_3_FD_193502 | JGI IMG/M metagenome (GOLD analysis project Ga0302157, IMG submission 193502) | Peat permafrost microbial communities from Stordalen Mire near Abisko, Sweden - I_Bog_N3_3 | ecosystem: Environmental > Terrestrial > Soil > Wetlands > Peat | place: Sweden: Abisko, Stordalen...
CCGGGGGTGGGGGGGGGACTTTGGGCGGAAACGGCGGGGTCGGCGGGGCCGGTGGGGCCGGCGGCGCTGGTGCCCCAGGTGACGCGGCGACTACCGCAGGCGGTGCCGGCAGCGCCGGCCACCAGGGTGGGACCGGCGGCGCCGGCGGCACCGGCGGCACCGGCTTGGCGCCGCTCAGCAAGGGCGGGGCGGGCGGGGTTGGCGGAACCGGTGGCACCGGTGGCACCGGTGGCGCCGGTGCTGCCGGGCTGGACTTTGGCTTTGGTAACACCGGCGGCGCCGGAGGTGCCGGTGGGGCCGGCGGTAACGCCGGAGCCGGCGGACACGGCGGGTCGGGTGGTGCACTGGGGTCCGCCGGGGCGACGGGCCATGCGGGCACCGGCGGCCATGGTGGCACCGGCGGTAACGGCGCTGTCGGCGGCGTCAACGGGACGGCCGGGGCCGGCGGCGGCGTCGGCGGCGTCGGTGGCGCGGGCGGCAACAGCGGCGCCGGCGGCTTCAACGGCAGCGGTGGCACTGGCGGCCAGGGCGGAGTCGGCGGTGACGGTGATGCCGGCGCAACGGATATCGGTGGTGGTGGCGGCACGGGCGGCGGTGGCGGCGACGGCGGAACCGGCGGCGCCGGCGGGGCGGTGGGCACCGGCGGGCACGGCGGCGTGGCGGGCAGCGGCGGCATCGGGGGCCAGGGCGGTAACGGCGGTGCCGGTGCGACGGGTGCGGCCGGCACAGGCGACGACGGTGCCAGCGGCGGTAAGGCCGGCGACGGCGGGGTCGGCGGCAACGCCGGGGGCGCTGGCGCCACCAACGGCAACGGCGGCACCGGCGGCCAGGGCGGTGTTGGCGGTGCCGGCGGCACCGGCACACCGGACATCGGCAACGGACCAGGCAACGGTGGCGACGGCGCCGTCGGCGGCAACGGTGGCGTCGGCGGGGCGGCCGGCACCGGCGGCACCGGGGGCACCCCAGGCAACGGCGGCAAAGCCGGCGCCGGCGGCGCCGGTGGCGACGGGGCGGCCGGCGCCACCTTTGCGTCCTTCTCCGGCAACGGCGGGACCGGCGCGACCGGCGGCGAGGGCGGCAACGCGGGCGGCCTGGGCAGTACCGGCGGCACCGGCGGCACCGGCGGAGCAGGCGGGAACGGCGGAAACGGTGCCGACTTGGCTCCCGCTCCTGCTCTTGCTGATTTACAAGGCGTTCGCGGCGGCGAGGGCGGCAACGGCGGCGCGGGCGGCACCGGGGGCGGCACGCCCCTCGGGGGAACCAACGGCAACGGCGGCGGCGGCGGCGCGGGCGGCGGAGGCGGCAGTGGCGGCGACGAAATCGCCGACGGGACCTATCCCAACAACGACTACATCGCCGGCTTCGAGGGCGGCGGCGGCGGCGGGGGCGGCGCCGGGGGCGCCGGCGGCCACGCCGGCAGCGGCCAGTCGGGTGGTGGCAGCGGCGGAACCGGCGGCAGCGGCGGAGCAGGAGGCGGAGGGGGCGGCGCCCACTTTCAGAAGTCCGCCGGCCTGCCCATCGCCAATGGAGGAGGAGGCGGAGGAGGAGGCGCCGGCGCCGGCGCCATCGGCGTCGCCGGCGGCGAAGGCGGCGGAGGAGGAGGCGGAGGCCAGGCCGGCTTAGCGAGCGACACCAATGGCGAAGGCGGTGGTGGCGGCGGAGGCGGCGGGTCAGCCACAACCATCGGTGCCGCCGGCACTGGCGGCCTCGGCGGGGCCGCCGGTACCGATTACAGCTCAGGCATCAACCCATTCCCAGAGGGCGGCGCCGGCGGGAAAGGCGGCAACGGCGTCGGCGGCGGAGGCGGAGGCGGCACCATCGAGCAGATAATCTACGTGAACGGCGTGCCGGGCACGACTGGCACGACAGGTCAGGCCGGCTCTAGTGGCACCCAGGGCGGCGGAGGCGGCGCCGGGGGCAACGTATTTGAGGGCGTGGACTATAACAATGGCGGCGCCGGCGGCACTGTTCCCGGTCACGGCGGGGCCGGCGGCGGCAGCGGCGGCGCTGGTGATCCCAGCGCGGGTGGGGCCGGCCAATCCTTCAGCTAACACCGGCGGCCACTGCGGCGCGCTACGCCGGCCGAACCAACGGCGGCGGACGCTTGAGGCGGAAAGCAATGAAGCCACTATTCGTCGCGATCGTCGCCGCTGCTGGGGCTCTTACCGCCGGCAGCTTGATATGTCCGCTTCCAGCTCATGCCGACGACCCATGCATTGGTGACCCCAGCTGTCCACACTTCGCGCATCTCGTCTGCGAGCAGGTTGACGGCGGCAGCGGCTCCATCCAGGTCGCCGAAATCACGGCGGTCGCATACAACCTCACCAAAGACTATGCGGCGTGGCTCGTCTCGGGCGCCATCGCCGCCTACTGCCCATGGGATGAGGGGAAGTAGCCACCGCTAGGTAGGCCCAGCGGACCTATTTTGTGGCTATGAGCCGCTCTACATACTTGGCGATGACGTCCACCTCGAGGTTCACCTGCGTCCCTACCGGAGCGCTACCCAACGTGGTCAGCTCCCGCGTCGTGGGAATCAGCGAGACCTCGAACCAGTCGCGCGGCTCGGCGCCCAGCGCGGACACCGTCAGGGAGATCCCATCGACGGTGATCGAGCCCTTCTCCACGATGTAGCGCGCCACCGCGGCGGGCACCTCGATCCGCACGACCTCCCAGTGCTCGGAGGGTGAGCGGGACACCACCTCACCGGTGCCGTCCACGTGGCCCTGCACGATGTGCCCGCCCAGCCGGCTGTTGAGCGCCGCCGCGCGTTCCAGGTTCACCCGACTCCCGGCGCGCAGTTCGCCCAGATTGGAGCGGTCCAGCGTCTCGGCCATCACATCGGCGGTGAATTGGCCGTCGGCCAACAACTCCACGACCGTCAGGCAGACCCCGTTGACGGCGATCGAATCGCCGTGGCCGGCGTCAGCGGTGACGATCGGTCCGCGAATGGTCAGGCGTGCTGCGTCGGCGAGGGCGTCCCGGCCGGTCACTGCTCCGAGTTCCTCGACAATTCCGGTGAACATGACACCAGGCTAATTGACCAGTGCAAACAGCCACGGGTCGTCACCCGACGCGTGCCTGAGGGGCCCCGCATTCCCAAGTCCCGACACCGGCACCCTCTACGATGCAGGGTATGCAGACCCGCCGCCGTCTACTGGCCGTGCTCGCTTCTTTCACCTTCGCCGCCGCCCTGATCGCAGGGTGCTCGTTCAAATCCTCAACGAGCGGCGGGCCATTGCCCGACGCCACGACGTTGGTAAAGCAGTCCGCCGATTCCACCAAGAACACCAAGAGCGCGCACCTGGTGCTGACCGTCACCGGCAAAATTCCCGGATTGCCCGTCAAGACTCTGACCGGCGACCTCACCACCTCCCCGAACACCGCCGCGCAGGGAAACGCCCAGCTCACATTCATGGGGCAGGACATCAGCGCCGATTTCGTGGTGCTGGACGGCGACCTGTACACCAACGCCCTGAACCCGGGTGACAAAGCGATGACCGATGTCGGCCCGGCCTCTCAGATCTACGACCCGTCGGCGATTTTGAACCCGGACACCGGCGTGGCCGACGTGCTGGCGAACTTCACCGACGCCAAGGCCGAGGGCCGCGAGCAGGTCAGCGGCCAAACCACGGTCCGCGTCAGTGGAAACGTCTCCGCGGACGCCGTGAACAAGATTGCGCCCAACTTCAAGGCGACGAAGCCGGTGCCGTCGACCGTCTGGATCGTGGAGAGCGGCGACCACCAGCTGGCACAGGTCAGCCTGCAATACAGTCCGGGCAATACCATCCAGATGACCTTGTCGAACTGGGGCCAGCCGGTCCAGGTCAACAAGCCCGCGGCGAGCTGAGGATGAAGCTGGCAGGACGCCGAGTCGCGATCGGCGCGGGCAGTCTGGCGGTACTGCTGGGTGCCCTAGATGCGTATGTCGTGGTCACCATCCTGCGCGACATCATGCATGACGTCGGCATCCCGCTTAACCAACTGCAGCGAATCACCCCGATCGTCACGATGTACCTGCTGGGCTACATCGCGGCCATGCCGTTGCTGGGCAGGGCTTCCGACCGGTTCGGGCGCAAGCGACTACTTCAGGTCAGCCTGTTCTTCTTCATCATCGGCTCGGTGATCACCGCATTATCGGTGCAGATCGGCAATTTGAATCTTGCCAACTCGACCTTGGAAATCCTCGGGCACCCCATCCAGGATCTGATGATCCTGGGCTTTCCGGTGGTGAACTTCCACGTGCAGAGCCTGCCAGTGCTGATCGTGGGCCGCACCATTCAGGGCATCGCGAGCGGCGCGTTGTTGCCTGTCACCTTGGCGCTGGGCGCCGATTTGTGGTCGCAGCGCAACCGCGCCGGAGTGCTCGGAGGTATCGGTGCAGCGCAGGAACTGGGCAGCGTGCTGGGCCCGCTGTACGGGATTTTCATCGTCTGGCTGCTCCGCGACTGGCGAGACGTCTTCTGGATAAACATCCCGCTGACCTTGTTTGCCATGGTGTTGATCCAGATCAGCCTGCCGTCGCACGATCGCAGCGAGACGCCGGAGAAGATCGACGTGGTCGGCGGTGTGCTGCTGGCCATCACCCTGGGTCTGGCGGTCTTCGGGTTGTACAACCCCAGTCCGAACGGCCAACAGGTGCTGCCCAGCTACGGAACGCCCCTGGTGATCGGGGCGGTCGTCGCCGGGGTGGCGTTCCTGCTCTGGGAGCGCTTTGCACGGACCCGGTTGATCGACCCGGCGGGGGTACAGTTCCGGCCGTTCCTCGCCGCATTGGGCGCCTCGTTCGCCGCTGGCGCGGCGTTGATGGTGACGCTGATCAATGTGGAGTTGTTCGGCCAGGGCGTGCTCGGCAAGAGCCAGAATGCGGCGGCCGGGATGCTGATGTTCTTTATGATCGCGCTGCCCGTTGGGGCGCTACTGGGAGGCGTGATAGCCACCAGGGTCGGCGACCGCGCCGTCGCCTTCGTTGGACTGCTCATCGCTGCCGGCGGCTACGTGCTGATCTCGCACTGGTCGATGGACCTGCCGCACGACAAGCACAACATCTTCGGATTGTTCACCCTGCCCGCGATGCAAACCGACCTGCTGATAGCGGGTCTGGGACTCGGTTTGGTGATCGGGCCGCTGACCTCGGCGGCCCTTCGCGTAGTCCCCTCAGCCGAGCATGGCATCGCCTCGGCAGCGGTGGTGGTGTCCCGGATGACCGGCATGCTGATCGGTGTGGCCGGGCTGGGCGCCTGGGGTTTGTACCGCTTCTACCAGATCCTCAACGAGAAGAACGCGGCGATACCGAGCGATATGACCGGGACGGAGCGCGCGCTCGAACAAGCGCATAACCTCCTGCCCTCTTTCGCAGGGATGTACGGCGAAATATTCACGGCAACCTGGATCGTCTGCGTGCTGGGCGCGCTGTTGGGCCTGCTGATCAGCGGCCGCGAGGACCACGCCGACGAGCCGGAAGTCCCTGCGGAACAGGCCGTTTCGACCCCAACCTGACGCGCCGGCCGCTAACCGGCCACCAGGCTGAGCACCAGGTCAGGGCCGGCCCGCTCGATGCCGTCGAACTGCCAGCGCAACGCCCGGGCAAGAGTGGGCACCCCGACATCGCCGACCGCGGTGTTGGGTCCGCCCAGCAGGATCGGCGCGACGTAGGCCAGGATGCGGTTGATCGCGCCGGCCCGCAGGAACGCACCGGCCAGGGTGGGGCCACCTTCCAGTAACACGTCGGTGCGGTCAGACAACGCCTTGAGCACCTCCAGGGGATCGTGGGAACGAATCATCATGGTGGGCGAATCGTCGTTGAGAACCTTTGCCTCTGGTGGTATTTCGCGCATGCCCACCACGACACGCAGTGGTTGCGCCGGGGCCAGCGAGCCGTCGGGCAGCCGAGCGGTCAGCGTGGGGTTGTCGGCCAGCACGGTGCCGGTGCCGACCACGATCGCGTCGGCGGTGGCACGGCGACGGTGCACGTCCATGCGTGCGGCCGGGCTGGAAATCCACTGGCTGGAGCCGTCGGCGGCGGCGCTGCGGCCATCGATGCTGGCGGCGTACTTCCAAGTCACATGAGGCAGCCCGGTCCGCTCCTTGTGCAGCCACTCGCGCAACGGTCCGGCCGCGACTTGGGCACCCAGCACACCGGAACGCACGGTTACCCCCGCTCCCGAGAGCCGGGCCGATCCCCCGCCGGCGATCGCGTTCGGGTCGGCGACGGCGTAGATCACCGTCCCCACTCTGGCTTCGAGCAGAGCGTTCACGCACGGCGGAGTCTTGCCGTAGTGGTTGCACGGCTCGAGAGTGACCACGGCGATGGCGCCTGCCGCCAACCGGCCGGCCCGGCGCAACGCCACCACCTCGGCATGGTCGCCACCGGCCGGCTCGGTCGCGCCGACGCCGACCACCAGACCGTTGGGGTCCACGATGACCGCCCCGACCGGTGGATTCGGATAGGTGGTGCCCTTGACCTGGTAGGCCTGTTCGATGGCCAACTGCATTGCCGCGTCCAGGCTCTCGACCGTCTGAGGCTCGTTCATGCGCGCAGATGTGCCGACGCGGCGCCGGCCTGTCGCCGCAGTGCCTCTACCGCAGCCTCCGGATCGTCAGCGCCATAGACCGCCGAACCGGCGACAAAGCAATCGACACCGGCCGCGGCGGCCTGCTCGATCGTGTCCGCGTTGATGCCGCCGTCGATCTCGATCAGAATCGTCAACTCACCCGCATCGACCATCTTTCGCACTGTACGGACTTTGCTCAGAACTTCCGGGATGAAGCCCTGGCCGCCGAAGCCGGGCTCCACGGACATGATGAGCAAGGTATCGAAGTGCGGCAGGATTTCCAGGTAGGGGTCGAGCGGGGTTCCCGGCTTCACGCTGATCCCGGCTTTGGCGCCGGCCGCGCGGATGTCGCGGGCCACTCCGACCGGATTATCGGTCGCTTCGGCGTGGAAGGTGACGTTGTAGGCGCCGGCCTCGGCGTACGGCGGCGCCCACCGGTCCGGATTGTCGATCATCAGATGGCAATCCATCGGAATGCGGGTGGCGGCCAGCAGGCTTTCCACGACGGGCAGCCCGATGGTCAGATTTGGCACGAAGTGCCCGTCCATGACGTCGATGTGCAACCAGTCGGCGCCGTTCACGGCGGCCGCTTCGTCGGCGAGCCGGGCGAAATCGGCGGCCAGGATCGATGGCGCTATCAGGGGTTCCGCGATGCGGCGAGGCATGAGCGACAGACTACTGAGAGCTGCCGCCAACCTCACTTCAGGCGGCGCAACGCGGCCGCGAACATCGCGTCGGTGCCGTGCCGGTGCGGCCAGAGCTGCGCGTAGGGCCCGTCCCCGAGGCCCGTCTGGACGGGCTCGAACAGCGGCCGGGCATCCAGCGCACTGACCGGATGACGGCGCAGCGCGTCGCCGACGACGCCGACCGTCTCGGCCAGATGCGGCGAGCAGGTGGCGTACAGCACCACCCCGCCGGGCCGGGTCAGTGCGATCGCCGCGGCCAGCAGCTCGCGTTGCAGCTTGGCCAGCGCCGGCACGTCGGTCTGGGTGCGCCGCCAGCGGGCTTCCGGCCGGCGGCGCAATGCGCCCAGCCCCGTGCAGGGCACGTCGACCAGTACCCGGTCGAAACCCGGGTCAAGACCGGTGGAGCGTCCGTCGACCCGCAGCACCTCCACCGGCAGCCCGCGGGTGTTCTCCACCACCAGGTCCGCGCGGGGCGCCGACGGCTCGACCGCCGTGACCCGGGCCCCGGAAGCCAAGCCCAGTCCGGCCAGCAGCGCGGTCTTGCCGCCGGGGCCGGCGCACAGGTCCAGCCATCGGCCACTATCGGCCTCAACTGGGGCCAGCGTCAGCGCGCGGGCCACCAACTGACTGCCCTCGTCCTGCACCAGGGCCTGCCCGTCGCGCACCGCCGCCAGCTGTCCGGGGTCGCCGCCGGGCAGATACACGGCATAGGGCGAATAGCGGCCCACGGTCCCGCCCGTCGCATCGGCCAGCTCGTCGGCGGTCAGCACTCCCGGACGCGCTGCCAGGTGCACCTGCGGCCGCTCGTCGTCGGTTGCCAGTAACGCGTCGAGCTCACCCGCGGACGCACCCAGGGCGTCGGCGAAGGCCTGGGCTATCCAGCGCGGGTGGGCGTGCACAAAAGCGGCGTGCCCGACCGGATCGACGTTCGGGTCGGGTGCCAGCTCATCGACCCAGGACTTCTCGTCGCGCCCGGCGATGGTGCGCAACACGCCGTTGACGAAACCCGCTCGCACCGAATCGAATTCGAATCCGGCTTGTTCGACGGTGGTGGACACCGCGGCGTAGGAGTCGACCCGGGTGCGCAGCAGCTGATAGGTGCCGAGCCGCAGTAGATCGAGCAGCACGGGGTTGATCGCGTCCGGCGGGCGTCCGGCCGCCGAGGCGATGACCGCGTCGAGCAGGCCCTTGCTACGGCAGGTGCCGTAGGTCAGCTCGGTGGCGAATGCCGCGTCGCGGCCGGTGATGCCGCGCTGGCGCAGCAGCGGCGGCAACGCCAGGTTGGCGTACGCGTCGCGCTCGCTGACGGCCCGAAGCACCTCGAACGCCGCGGCCCGCGCGGGGTCCAGTGGCCGGCGTGGACTGCGCCTTTTCGGCCCCCGGTTCTCCGGCCTGCCCGAGCTCACGATGCCCGCACCGCGGAATCGAGCCTGGCCCCGCGGGCCCAGTCGACGGCGTTCATGAGTTTCTTTCCGGGCGGCTGAATTTGGCCCAGCCGTACCGGCTCCGACCCGGTACCGATCCAGACGCTGGTGCGGTCGACGTGAATACGGCCGGGCGGCAACGGTTCTGGGGCGGCCCCGTCGAGGTGCACCGGTCCCAGTTTGACCCGCATGTCACCGATCAGTGTCCAGGCGCCCGGGTTGGGTGTGACGGCGCGGATCCGACGCTCCACGACCTGTGCCGGCACGTCCCAGCGCACCCGGGCCTGCTCGACGCTGATCTTCGGCGCCACGCTGACCCCGTCGGCCGGCTGCGGTCGCGGCGTGAGTGTCCCGTCGGCGACGCCGTCCAGCGTGGTGGACAACAGTGCCGCACCCGAAACCGCAAGGCGCGCCAACAGATCGCCGGCGGTATCGGTCGGCCGAATTGTCTCGGTGACAACGCCGTACACCGGTCCGGAGTCCAGGCTCGGCTCGATCTCGAAGGTTGTCGCTCCTGTGATCGCGTCTCCCGCCGCGATGGCGGCCTGCACCGGAGCCGCGCCGCGCCAGGCGGGCAGCAGCGAGAAGTGCAGGTTGATCCAGCCGTGCGGAGGAACAGCGAGCAGCCCGGCCCCCAGCAACGCGCCGTAGGCCACCACCGGGCAACATTCGGGTGCCAGCTCCGACAGTTCGGCCACGAACTCCACCGAGTTCGGCCGCGACGGCCGCAACACCGGAATACCGCGGTCCAACGCCTCGCGCGCCACCGGCGACGGCTCCGGCTTGCCCCGGCGTCCGGAGGCGGCGTCGGGTCGGGTGAGCACCGCGACCACGTCGTGACGGGGTGAGTCGACGAGGTGACGCAGCGCGGGCAGCGCGGGTTCGGGGGTGCCGGCAAAGACGAGGCGCACCGGCCCAGTGTAGGTACCCGGGGCTCACCGCCGAAAAACGATGAGCCACCTACAAATCGATGTGGAGCGTTGCGTCGGGCTCTCCGCCGGCCGCGGTAAACGCCTTCAGGGCCTGCACCAGCCCGCGCCGCTCCCCCGCCTGCATGTTTTGCACAATCCGGGCGATTTCGGCACGCCGGTGCTCGGTGACATGCCGGACGACCTCTCGTCCCCGGCCGGTCAGCGTGGCGAGTAATTCACGCCGCGAGGTCGGGTGCGGCAGGCGGTCGATCAGTTCGGCGGCGACGAGCCGGTCGACCATCCGGCCGGTCGCCGAAGGCTGGACACCCAGCAGACCGGCCAGGGTGGCCAGGTTGATCGGACCCTGATTCGACAGGATTACCAGCGTCCGGAACTGCGCCATGGTGATGGTCTCGTCGACCTGCGATATGGAACGGACCGAGATGGCCACCAACAATCGGGACGCCGTCAGCAGGGCATCCGTGATCACATCCAGCGACTCGTCGGCTGCGGTAGCGTTTTCCGCTGGCATCGTGCCCCCCTTGTGTCACTTACGAGCCAAAGAATCGAAAGTGTAGCAGCCCGCTAGTGTAGCGAAACACGATTATTTCCTATAGCTACTGTGTATAGAGGCATGCTCGTGCGCCCGACGCTACACTGCACTTCTCGCGCGCCGGCGGTGTCAGGAGGACGGTAGATGTCTTTTGTGGTCGCAGCTCCGGAGTTCGTGTCGGCGGCCGCAACGGATCTGGCCAACATCGGTTCGGCGATCAGCCAGGCCAACGCGGTGGCGGCCTTTCCAACCGCTGGAGTAATCGCTGCGGGCACCGACGAGGTCTCGACCGCTATTGCGTCGCTATTCGGCACCCACGCCCAGGCGTACCAGGCCCTCAGCGCCCAAGCGGCGTCATTCCACCAACAGTTCGTGCAACTCATGAACGGCGGCGCGGCCCAATACGCCAGCGCCGAGGCAAGCGCCCAACAGAACCTGCTCAACGCCGTCAACGCGCCCGCTGAGACATTCCTGGACCGGCCTCTCATCGGGAACGGCGCCGCCGGAACAGCCGCAAGCCCCAACGGCGGGGCCGGTGGACTTCTGTACGGCAACGGCGGCAACGGCTACTCCCCGACTACCTACGGCGCGAACGGCGGCAACGGCGGAGCGGCCGGACTGATCGGCAACGGCGGCGCCGGCGGGGCCGGCGCCACCGCCGTATTTGGTTCCGGCATCGCCGGTGGCTCGGGCGGCACCGGCGGCCATGGTGGGTGGCTCTACGGGACGGGCGGAACCGGCGGAGCTGGTGGAATTTGCAACGACGTCGGTTTTAACGGCGGCAACGGCGGGGCCGGCGGCAATGCAGGACTATTCGGCAACGCTGGGGCCGGTGGCAACGCCGGCTACGCCTTCCACGGTGACCTCGCGAACAACGTTTCCGGCGGCAACGGAGGGGCCGGCGGCCATGCGGGGCTCTTCGGCGACGGCGGGGTCGGCGGTGCCGGCGGCGGCTCCAACACTCAGCCCGGCACCGGTGGTTACGGCGGCATTGGTGGCGACGGTGGTCGTGGCGGATGGCTGGGCGGTACCGGCGGTACCGGCGGGCACGGCGGCGACGCCGACCACGCCGCCGGTGTCGGGGGTAACGGCGGCAATGCCGGGTTGCTGTACGGCACCGCTGGCAACGGTGGCGACGCAGGCGAGACGCGCGGGACCGGCGCGACGGCCGGAAGTGGTGGCAATGCAGGACTGTTCGGCACCGGCGGTGCCGGCGGCGCCGAGGCTTACAGCCTGGGTGGTAGCGGTGGCAGCGGCGGCAGAGGCGGACTGCTATGGGGCGCCGGCGGCAGCGGCGGCGACGGGACTGGATACGACTCGAACGGCGGCGCGGGCGGCAGCGCCGGACTGTTCGGCGCCGGGGGCGCCGGCGCCGACGGCGGCGCCGGCAACGGCGGCATCTTCCCCCCGACGGCCGGCGGGAACGGCGGTGCCGGCGGCCACGGCGGGTGGCTATTCGGGGCCGGCGGGTCCGGTGGGGCTGGCGGAGCTGCGACGGGCGACGGCTATAACGCCGGCAACGGCGGAGCAGGTGGCAGCGCCGGCCTGTTTGGCGCCGGCGGGATCGGTGGGGCCGGCGGCAGCAATACCAGCGGCGTCGGTAGCAACGGCGGCAATGGTGGCGCCGGCGGCAACGCGGTGATAGGCCCCGCCGGGGCGGGGGGCACCGGCGGTGACGCCAACAACCTCACCGCGAACGGTGGCGATGGTGGCAACGGTGGCGGCGGCGGTAGGTCCTGGCTGATCGGCGACGGCGGGGCCGGTGGTGCCGGCGGCGGCGGAGACACGGCTGTGGGCAACGGTGGTAATGGCGGGGCGGGCGGGATGCTGGCCG
>Ga0302157_10006598_pt1 | contig 11951 bp, 7 predicted proteins | sample I_Bog_N3_3_FD_193502 | JGI IMG/M metagenome (GOLD analysis project Ga0302157, IMG submission 193502) | Peat permafrost microbial communities from Stordalen Mire near Abisko, Sweden - I_Bog_N3_3 | ecosystem: Environmental > Terrestrial > Soil > Wetlands > Peat | place: Sweden: Abisko, Stordalen...
TGGTGCACATCGACTACCGCAAGGCGCCGATGGTGGTGCAGCGCTTCGGCAACGTGAAGCAGCTGGTGGAGCAGACGCTCGACCCGATGGTGTCGTCGTACTTCAAGAACGTGTCGCAGACGCGCACGTTCATCGAGCTGATCCAGTCGCGCAGCGAGCTGCAGGCCGGCGCGTCGATCGACATGCGTGGTCGTTTCCAGGCCTACTCGCTGGAGTTCCAGGAGGTGTTGATCGGCACGCCGAAGCCGCAGGCCGGCGACAACAAGATCGAGAACATCATGTCGCAGCTGCGCGATCGCCAGATCGCGCGCGAGCAGGTCGAGACGTTCGCGCAGAAGCAGATCGCGGCCGACAAGCAGCGTGAGCTCAACGAGAGCGAGAAGCGCGCCGAGAAGCAGGCCGAGCTCACGGCGTCCCTGGTGGACATCTCGATCAAGGACAACAACGGCGCCGCGCTGGTGAAGGCCGCCGAGCGCCGTCGCCAGGAGATGGAGTCGCTCGCCCAGGGCGAGAGGTTCCGCCAGGAGAACGAAGGTGCAGGTCGTGCGTCGGCCATCAGGTCGGTGGGCGAGGCCGAAGCCTCGGCCATCAAGGCCAAGTCCGAAGCGCTGGAAGGCGAAGGCGCCGACAAGCAGTTGATGCAGACGGTCATGCTGCGCCTGGCCGAGGCCTTCGAGACGGCGCGCGTGCCGCTCGTGCCGCAGATCCAGGTGGGCGGCAGTGGCGACAGCGGCGGAAACGCCTTCGGTACGCTGTTGTCCCTGATGAACTCTCTCAAGGCGGCGGAGCTGGCTCGCCTGGCCACACCCGGCAACGGTGGTTCGCGCACGGGCGCGTGATCGGGGCGCGTGCGGTGCCTGGCCGGCTCAGGCCAGGTGCCGCACGATCATGTCGACCAGCAATCGGAAGTCGATCGGCTTGGCGATGTGATCCACCATGCCGGCGGCGAGGCACTCGCGGCGTTCGTCCTGCATTGCGCGCGCCGTCTGCCCGATCACGGGCAGGTCGGGCGCGAGCTCCAGGATGCGGCGGGTGGCCTCGTAGCCGTCCATCTCGGGCATCTGGATGTCCATCAGCACGATGTCGTACGCGTCGCGTCCGTCGGCCAGCACGCGGTTCACGGCCTGTCGCCCGTCGCCGACGATCGTGGTGGCTGCGCCCTCGATCTCGAGCGCGCGCTCCAGCACGATCTGGTTGACCTCGTTGTCTTCGGCGATCAGCACGCGGACGCCGTCGAGCCGGTGCGGCATGTCGCCCCAGACGGCTTGCGGGGTCAGTGCCTGCACGCTGTCGGTGGCCGCCATCCAGGGCAGGCGAAGTTCGAAGACGCTGCCCACACCTGGTTGGCTGCGCACCTGCACCCCGCCGCCCATCAGCTCCGCCAGCCGACGGCTGATCGCGAGGCCGAGCCCGGTGCCGCCGAAGCGGCGCGTGGTGGACGTGTCGGCCTGCTGGAAGGCATCGAACAGGTGCGTCAGATGCGAAGGCTCGATGCCGATGCCGCTGTCGGTCACCCGATAGACCATTTGCGCGCCGTCCGCGCCGTCCGCGGCACCGCCGGGTTCGAGCCCCACCCACACGTTGACGCCGCCGGTCTCGGTGAACTTGATCGCGTTGGACAGCAGGTTGACGAGGACCTGCTGCGTGCGCAATGCGTCCCCCATGGATTGGTCCGGCAGCGCCGGGTCGAACGCGAGCTCGAGTGCGATCCGCTTCTCGACGGCGCGGTCGCGCAGCAGGCCGACGGCCTGCTCGGCCAGCGCGCGCGGCGAGATCGAACGCAGCTCCACGCGCAGCTTGCCGACCTCGATCTTGGAGAAGTCCAGCACGTCGTTGACGATGCCCAGCAGCAGGCGGCCCGAGTTCAGGATGGCCGCGAAGGTGCCGACGGTGCGCGCATCGCCGGTCTCGCGCAACCCGATCTGCGCCAGGCCCAGCAAGCCATTGAGCGGCGTGCGGATCTCGTGGCTCATGTTGGCCAGGAACTCGCTCTTCGCATTGGCGAGCTCGACGGCGTTCAGGCGAGCGCGCTCACGATCTGCCTCCAGCGAGTGTCGGTCGGTGATGTTGCGCACGAACATGATCACCTGGTCGGCGCCCAGGGGCAGCGTGCGCGCCTCGAAGTATTTGTCGCCGTCGGGAAACGGCAGCGCGTACTCGACGACGACGATGTCCTTGCGCGCGATCGACTCCGCGATGGCCGCGTTCAGCGCGTCGGACGCCGGAGACGGCAGCAACTGGTCGATGCGCTGGCCGAGCAGCTGCGTCGGGTCGGTATACATGTCCTCGTGCCGGCCGATGCGGAAATCGACGACGGTGCCGTCCTGGCGCATGCGGAAGTAGCGATCGGGCATCGCGTCGAGAACGCGGCTCAGTTCGGCGGTGCGCTGCGAGACGATGCGTTCGAGTTCGAGCTTGCGATCCTCCAGCGTGCGCGTGGCCAGGCGCTGCGCGGTGAGGTCGATGTACGACGCGATCACCAGGTCCTCGCGGCCGATGGACACCCGCATCGCGGAGAACGAGGCGTAGAAGATGTCGCCGCTGCTCGTGCGGAACGGCGCCTCGATGTTGCGCACCTCGCCGTCGCGATCGAGCACTTCCATCGCCTCGCCGCGCGCCTTGACGTCCACCCAGGTGTTGAGTTCGAGGCCGTTGCGGTTGATGGCTTCGTCCGGGCCGTAGCCGAACATCGCGATGAAGCTGTCGTTGACCTCCAGGTAGCGCTTGTCTTCGTAGCGCGCCAGCCCGATGCCCGCGGGGCTCATGCGAAAGATCGTGGCGAAGCGCGCCTCGCTGTCGCGCAGCGCCGTGACGGCGCGTTCGCGCTCCTCGGACAGCTCGTAGCCCTCCAGCGCGCGGCCGATGTCTTCCGACAGGCGTTCGAGCAGCGCGAGCTCGCCCGCGTCGAAGAACAGGATCGCCGACGAATACATCGTGAACACGCACACGGTGCGGCCGCGTGCCTTCAGCGGATAGGCCGACGACGATCGGTAGCCGAGCGCCAACGCCTTGTCGCGCCAGGTGGCCATGGCCGGGTCGCTGCCGATGTTGGTGGAGTGCATGGCCCGGCCCTCGCGGAACGCCTGCACGCTGGGCGCGAGGCCCAGCGGACCTTCGGCCAGCGACGCGTGCGGCGGATCGAGGTAGGTGTCCGTCTTGCCGGCCCAGGCCACCGGCACCAGCTCGCCGGACTCGTTGTCGGGCTGGCCGATCCAGGCCATGCGCAGGCCGCCGTCGCGCACCATGATCTGGCAGATCGCCGCGAACAGCGGATCGGGCGCCAGCTCGCGCGCGATCGCCGCGTGCACGTTGGTGAGCACCTGGTAGAGGCGGTTCAGCCGGCGCAGGTGGCGCTCGTCATCGCGGCGTTGGGTGACGTCGCGGCCGATGCTCAACACGCCCGTGAGCTCGCCGTGCGAGCCGAACACCGGCGTATGCAGCGATTCCACCAGTTCCTGGTGGCCGTCGTGCGCGTAGGTCAGCGTGAACTGGTGCGGCACCGGCGCCCGCGCGTCGATCGCGCGCTGGTCTGCCGCCGCGAACTCGGTGGCCACGGCGGCCGGCAGGAACGCGCTGGCCGGGTGGCCCAGCAGCTCGTTCTCGGGCGCGCCGATGAAGCGCTCGAAGCGCACGTTGCACGCCAGGAAGCGGCCGTCCAGGCCCTTGAACCAGACGAGGTCGGGCAGCGTGTCGATCAGCGTGCGCAGCCGGCGCGCCTGGCTGTCGATCTCCGCCGTCTTCTCGCGCACCGCGCGCCGCAGCACCAGGCCCCACAGCACCGCGACGATCACTGCGAAGCTCAGCGCCAGGGCCGCCACGAGGACGGTCTGCAGCCAGCGCGAGCCGGCCAGCGGCGCACCGAGCCACTTGTCCTCCAGCGCCTTCTTCTCGGCCGGCGAGATGTCGTCGAAGCCCTTTTCGATCAGCGACAACGTGGCCGAATTGCCACGGCGGACGGCCCGGTGCATGTGCCCGTAGTACATCACGAACGCTTCGCGGAAGCGCTCCGACGCGTTGGCGCGGTACAGGTAGTACTCGGCCGACGGGGCGTCCATGCAGAAGATCTTCGGGCCGCCGGCGACCGCGGCGGCTATCAGGCTCTGATAGCTGGGATAGGTGTCGATCAGCGTGATGCCGCCTGCACGCAGCCGATCGACGCAGACGTCGCCCGACAACGCGGCCACGTGGAGGCCGCGCAGCGAATGCAGGTCGACCAGGCCCTTGACGCTGCGCTCGGCGTAGATCGGCTCGCGCACGTCCGCGAACGGCGCGGTGAAGTCCAGCGTGCGTGCGCGCTCGGATGACCAGAAGATGGTGTCGATGACGTCCGCATCCCCGCTGGCAACTTGGCGCAGCGCGTCCGACCAGTTGACCGGCTCCAGGTCCACGCGCACGCCGGTCTTCTTCTCCCACAGCGCCCATTCGTCGGCCACCAGCCCGGTCGGGCGGCCGTCCTCGTCGCGGAACAGGTAGGGCGGATAGCTCTCGGCGCCGACGACGCGAAGCACGTGCGGCGCGGAGGCCGCGGGAGTCGCGGGGGTCGATACGGCCCTGGGTATGCTCGAGCTGGCGTCGGAGGCCGCGCCGGCCGGCGCCGGCAGCAGGCCGAGAGACAACATGGCCACCACGGCTCTCAAGGCCGTGGCGAGCGGGGCGATGGTGGACGTGGCGGATTCCAGGGCGCTAGTCCGACAACCGGGTCACGCCTTCGAGCGCGCACGCATAGACGGCGTTGCGCAGCGCCGCGATGGCCTCGTAGCGGGGAAAGCTGCGCCGCCAGGCGAGCACGACGCGGCGCGTGGGCACCGGCGCCTCGAACGGTATGTAGCGGACCAGGGCGTGCGATTGCGGGTCGTCCATGCCGTGCGCGATCGACAACCGCGGCACCACCGTGATGCCCATGCCCGATGCCACCATGTGCTTGATGGTCTCCAGCGATGAGCCTTCGAAGCTCTTGCGAATGCCTTCGGCGTCGCTGGAAAAGCGCGCGAACTCCGGGCAGACCTCCAGCACGTGGTCGCGAAAGCAGTGGCCGGTGCCCAGCAGCAGCATCGTCTCCTGCTTCAGGCGCTCCGCCGAGATCGACGTCTCTCCGGCCAACGCGTGCGTGCGCGGCACGGCCACCATGAACGGTTCGTCGTACAGCGGCGCGATGGCCAGGCCGCTGTCGGGAAACGGTTCGGCCATGATCGCGCAATCGAGCTCGCCGGTGCGCAGCATGTCCAGCAGCTTGACGGTGAAATTCTCCTGCAGCATCAGCGGCATCTGCGGCGTGAGCTCGATCGCATGGCGCACCAGCTGCGGCAGCAGGTACGGGCCGATGGTGTAGATGATGCCCAGCTTCAGCGCGCCGGACAGCGGATCCTGGCCGCGCTTGGCGATCTCCTTGATCGCGGCGGCCTGCTCGATGACGCTCTGCGCCTGGCGCACGATGGCGGTACCCAGCACCGTGAGGCTCACCTCGTTGCTGCCGCGCTCGAAGATCTTGACGTCGAGTTCCTCTTCCAGCTTCTTGATCGCCACCGACAGCGTGGGCTGCGACACGAAGCACGCCTCGGCCGCGCGGCCGAAGTGGCGCTCGCGGGCCACGGCGACGATGTAGCGCAACTCGGTGAGTGTCATGGCGCTATTGTGATGATTCCGGGGCTCGTGGGGGGACCCGTATTCACCCGCGCAACAGTTCGGCGACAGATACCCGGAGCGAGGGATCGCCTCGATGCCAACTGTCGCGGCAGCGCTGCTTTTCACCGGCGCTGCCGTCCAGACATTTCCGGAGAGATTCAAGGAAGCGGCGGATCCGGCTCTGCCGAGCCGCTCGCGGCCGGCCCCTCGGGAAGCGCCGGCGGCAAAGGACTCGCGCAGCGAGGCCCCGCCGAAGCGGCATCCGGCCTGCAAGCCGGATGCGCCCGAGCCGCCAGCGACCGTGGGGTTCCATTTCATGCCTTCATCCATTCGAGTTTGCCGCCCAGCCAGCGTTCGACGTGCGCCGACGCCGCGCCGGGAGCGCGCGCCAACAGCTCCGGCGCCGCCTGGCGCACGTGGGCCAGCAGCGGCGCATCCTCCTCCAGGTCGGCGAAACGCAGCAGCTGGTCGCCCGACTGGCGCGCGCCCATGAATTCGCCGGGGCCGCGGATCTGCAGGTCGCGGCGGGCGATCTCGAAGCCGTCGGTCGTCTCCACCATCGCCTTCAGCCGTTCCTTGCCCACCATCGCCAGCGGCGGTGCGTACAGCAGCACGCACACGCTGGCCGCGCTGCCGCGCCCGACCCGGCCGCGCAACTGGTGCAGCTGCGCCAGGCCGAAGCGTTCCGCGTGCTCGATCACCATCAGGCTGGCGTTGGGCACGTCCACGCCCACCTCGATCACCGTGGTGGCCACCAACACCGGCAGCGCGCCGGCCTTGAACTGCGCCATCACGGCGGCCTTGTCCGCCGGCTTCATGCGGCCGTGCAGCAGGCCCACTGCCGTGCCGGGCAAGGCGGCGGCGAGCGCGGCGTGGGTGTCGGTGACGTTCTGCAGCGTCAGCGGCTCGGCGCGGCCGGCATGTTCGGCGGCCGCGTTCTCGGCGTCCTCGGATTCCTCGATCAGCGGGCACACCCAGTAGACCTGGCGGCCGGCGGCTATCTCGTCGCGGATGCGCTCGACGATGTCGGGCCGGCGCGCGTCGGCGAACACGCGCGTGACGATGGGGGTGCGGCCCGGCGGCAGTTCGTCGATCGTGCTGACGTCCAGGTCGGCGAAGTAGGTCATCGCCAGCGTGCGGGGGATCGGCGTGGCCGTCATCATCAGCAGGTGCGGCTCCAGCCCCTGCAGGGCCAGCTTGCGGCGCAGCGCCAGCCGCTGCTGCACGCCGAAGCGGTGCTGTTCGTCGACGATGGCCAGCCCCAGGCGGGCGAACGTGACACCTTCCTGGATGACCGCATGCGTGCCGACGATCAACTTCGCCGTGCCGCTGGCCACCTGCTCCATGGCCTTCGCGCGCGCCTTGCCCTTGCGGCTGCCGCTGAGCCACGCCACCTCGATGCCCAGCGGCTCCAGCCACTGCACCAGCTTGGCGAAGTGCTGTTCGGCCAGGATCTCGGTGGGTGCCATCAGCGCGCATTGCCAGCCGGCGTCCATCGCCACCGCCGCTGCGAGCGCGGCCACCACGGTCTTGCCGGCGCCGACGTCGCCCTGCAGCAGTCGATGCATCGGCCGCGGGCCGGCCAGGTCGGCCACGATCTCGTCGACCACGCGGCGTTGCGCGCCGGTGAGTCCGAACGGCAGCACGGCCAGCAGCTTCTCGTGCAACCCGCCCGGACGCGGCGCGATCTCGGGCGCGCGCAGCAACGCGCGTTCCGCGCGCGAGGCGAGCTGCGACAGCTGCTGGGCGAGCAACTCCTCGAACTTCAGGCGCTGCGCCGCCGGATGGCTGCCGTCCTCCAGCGCCTGCAGCGAGACGTCCGCCGGCGGATGGTGCAGCGTCTCGACCGCCACCCGCAGCGACGGCAAGCCGGCCGGCACCACCTGCGGCGGCAGTACCTCCTGCAGGGGCGCGCGCGCCAGGCTGGCGGCGATCGCCTTGCGCAGGTAGGGCTGCGGCAGCTGCGCAGTGGTCGGGTAGACCGGCGTCAGCGACGGCGGCAGCGGCGCGCCCGCCACGACCGACTTGTACGCCGGATGCACCATCTCGCGCCCCAGGAAGCCGCCGCGGATCTCGCCGCGTACCCGCACCCGCTGTCCAGCGGCGAGCGCCTTCAGGTGCGATGGATAGAAGTTGAGGAAACGCAGCACCAGCTCGGCGCCCGAGTCGTCGGACATCGTGACGACGAACTGGCGTCGCCCGCGTGCCTCCACGCGCGACTCGACGACGGTGCCCTCGACCTGCACCTTCTCGCCGGTGCGCGCCCGCGCGATGGTCGTGACCTGCGTCTCGTCCTCGTAGCGCAGCGGCAGGTGCAGCGCCAGGTCGATCGCGCGCACGAGCCCCAGGCGCTGCAACGCGCGCTGCGGCCCGGTGAGCGCTGCCTTCACGGCGGGCTCGCGCGAGCCGTCGGCAAGGAGTACATCGGCGGGCTTGTTCGACATGCCCGCGATTCTCGCGCCTGCCGTGTTGTTTCCTTGTACGCGAATTGGCCGAAACAAACGAATCCGTACATCGATGTACAAGCCGATACCACCTGGCGCGGTAGTTGCCAGACAATATCGGCTGTTCATCCGAACACCCTTCCACACCGTCCTGCGCGCCTCACTGGCCGCGGGACTTGCAGCTCACCATGCGCCTCATTGCCCGTTTTGTCGTCCTGATGGTTGCCGTCTTCGGCGTGAGCCTGGCTTTCGCCTGGGCCTGGGACAAGTCCGACAAGCCGCAGGACGCGACCACGGCCCACGCTTCCTGAGCGCGGCGTGGCCGACGAGAACGTCGCGACGGCCCGCGATGCCGTCCACCTGCCCCCGCCTTCCGGTCCTCTACGGCTGGTCGACTTCGACTTCGAGCTGCCCGACGACCTGATCGCGCAGCATCCGGCTGCCGAGCGTAGCGGCTCGCGGCTGCTCGATGGCACCGCCATCCCGTTCACCGACCGCATCTTTCGCGATCTTCCCGGCTTGCTGAACGCCGGTGACCTTCTCGTGTTCAACGACACCCGCGTGATCAAGGCGCGCCTGTTTGGCGCCAAGGCCACCGGCGGTGGCGTCGAGGTGCTGGTCGAACGCGTCCTGCCGCCCGACGAGGCCTGGGCGCACATCCGTGCCAGCAAGTCGCCGCGTCCGGGCACCGTGCTCACCTTCGGCGACGTGGCCTCCGGCACGACGTTTGACGCGCAGGTGCTGGGCCGTTGCGGCCCCGAGGAAGCGCTGTTCCACCTGCGTTTTCCAGGCGACGTGTTCGCCCTGCTCGAGCAGCACGGCCACGTGCCGCTGCCGCCCTACATCGCGCATGCCGATGCGGCCGACGACGTGCGGCGCTACCAGACCGTGTTCGCCGATCGACCGGGCGCGGTGGCTGCGCCCACCGCCGCGCTGCACTTCGACGAGGCGCTGCTGGCCGAGATCGGCGCGCGGGGCGTGCAGACGGCGCGCGTGACGCTGCACGTGGGCGCGGGCACGTTCCAGCCGGTGCGCAGCGACGACCTGGGCGAGCACAAGATGCACACCGAGTGGTTCGAGGTGCCGCAGGCCACGGTGGATGCGGTGCTGCGCACGCGCGCCGCCGGCGGGCGCGTCGTCGCCATCGGCACCACCACCGTGCGCGCGCTCGAGTCCGCCGCCGTGGCAGCTGCCGCGGCGGGTTCGCCCGGCACGCTGCGAGCCGGCCCGGGCGAGACGCGCATCTTCATCACGCCGGGCTACCGATTCCAGGTGGTCGATCGGCTGGTGACCAACTTCCACCTGCCCAAGAGCACGCTGATGATGCTGGTGAGCGCGTTCTCGGGCATGGAGCGCATCCGCGCGCTGTATGCGCACGCGATCGCGCAGCGCTATCGCTTCTTCAGCTACGGTGACGCGATGCTGCTCGACCGCGTCGAACCCGAGAAGCCGCTCGCAGCGTCTGCCTGACCCGCGGCCGGGTCAGCAGCTCTCGCAGCCCGCGGCGGCCAGCCACGGATCGCGCTCGCTGGCGCCGAACGTGTCGACCAGGAAATCGACGAACGCGCGCGTGCGCATCGGCACGTGCTTGCGCGTGGACATCGCGGCGAACAGCGTCAACGTCTGCATGTACCACTGCGGCAGCACGCGCTCCAGGGCTTGTTCCATCAGGGCATCTTCGGCCATGAACGACGGCAGGCCGGCGATGCCGAGGCCGGCGAGCGCGGCCGCGTAGAGCGTGTCGCTGTGCGTGGTCATCAACGGCGGCAGCTTCTTCAGCTCCACCACTTCGGGGTCGCCGTCGCCCCAGGCCGGCTTGAAGCTCAACTCGCGTTGTTCGCTCGGCGGGATCGGCATCAGCGTGTCGTGATGCGCCAGATCGCGTGGATGCGCGGGACGGCCGTGCTTGTCGAGGTATTCCGGTGTCGCGCAGAGCACCACCTCCGCGGTGGCGATGCGGCGGGCGATGAACGCGCCTTCGATCGGCCGTGCGCGCTGGACGATGATCGTCACGTCATGGTTCTCGTCGGGCGTTTCCACCGAGGCGCTGACGGTGAGCTCGAGCGTCACCTTCGGATGCAGCGCGCGAAAGCGCGGCAGGTGCTTGGCGAGCTGGTGGACGGCGAACCCGGGCGGCACCAGGACACTGAGTCGCCCGCGCGCCTCGGCGGTGGCGATGCTTGCCACGGCCTCGGCGTCGTCGATCTCGCTGAGGATGTTGCGCACACGTTCGAGGTAATCCTCGCCGACGTCGGTCAGCGCGAGGCGGCGCGTCGTGCGGTTGATCAGGCGCGCGCCCAGGTGCTCTTCCAGCTCGGCCACCAGCCGCGTGGTGACGGCCGGTGCGATGTCCATCGCGACCGCGGCCTTGGCGAACCCGCCGGCGTCGATGACCCGAGAGAAAACCCGCATGGCACGCAGCTGATCCATCTTATTCTTCCTGAAATGGCAATAAACAATTCTACAGTAGCTTATTTATCCCGGAAGATCAGAGGAATACAGTCAAGCCATCGATGAAGCGCAGACACCTACAACGCGTCACCGAGGCCCGGCGGAAGCCCATGAGGCGAGCCACCGGACAATCCTCAAACTCCTGAAGAAAGAAGTTCATCATGCAAGTTCGTAACGTCATCGCCGCCGCCCTGCTCGCCGTCACCGCCGTGGGCGCCATGGCACAGGAAATCGATCGCAGCGAAACCCTGCAAGGCAAGAGCCTCGCCGCCCAGACGCAAGCAGCCGACGCCGGCCGCACCCGCGAGTCCGTCGTCGCCGAGACGCGCAATCTGCAGGCGGACGGCCAGCTGAAGGCGGTTGGCGAGCGCGCCGATGCTTCCGCCGTTGCCGTCGTCCCGCAGACGCAATACGCCGGCCGTACGCGCGCGGACGTGAAGGCTGAACTGGCCCAATGGCGCCAGAGCCACAAGCTGGTGGTCGGCGAACTCGGCTGATCCCCGCAGCGGATGTCCTGAGCATCCGCCACTGACCCGGCCCGACGGGCGGCGCGACACGATCGCGCCGCCCGTTTCCTTTTTGGGCGGCGACAATGTGCGGATGTTGAAATTCGAAGTCCTGGCCACCGAGGCCCATGCTCGCCGCGGGCGCCTGACGCTGAACCATGGCGTCGTCCAGACCCCGGTCTTCATGCCCGTGGGCACCTACGGCACCGTCAAGGGCGTGCTGCCACGATCGCTGGAGGAGATGGGCGCCGAGATCATCCTGGGCAACACCTTCCACCTCTGGATGCGTCCCGGCCTGGACGTGATGGCCAGGTTCGGCGGCCTGCACAAGTTCGAGGCCTGGAAGGCGCCGATCCTGACGGACTCCGGCGGCTTCCAGGTGTGGTCGCTCGGCGAGATGCGCAAGATCACCGAGGAAGGCGTGCGTTTCGCGTCACCCGTCAACGGCGACAAGCTGTTTCTCACGCCCGAGATCAGCATGCAGATCCAGACGGTGCTGAACTCCGACATCGCCATGCAGTTCGACGAGTGCACGCCGTACGAGACCAAGGGCGTGCTGACCACCGAGCGCGAGGCGCGCCTGTCGATGGAGCTGTCGCTGCGCTGGGCGGCGCGTTGCCGCGACGAGTTCGCGCGGCTGGCCAACCCGAACGCGCTGTTCGGCATCGTGCAGGGCGGCATGTTCGAGTCGCTGCGCGAGTCCTCGCTCGACGCGCTGGTGGCGCTGGACTTCCCCGGCTACGCCGTCGGCGGCGTGTCGGTGGGCGAGCCCAAGGAAGACATGCGCCGCATCGTCGCGCATACGCCGCACCGGTTGCCGGCGCACAAGCCGCGCTACCTGATGGGCGTGGGCACGCCGGAAGACCTGGTCTACGGCGTGGCGCACGGCGTCGACATGTTCGACTGCGTGATGCCCACGCGCAATGCG
>Ga0302157_10006607_pt1 | contig 11944 bp, 9 predicted proteins | sample I_Bog_N3_3_FD_193502 | JGI IMG/M metagenome (GOLD analysis project Ga0302157, IMG submission 193502) | Peat permafrost microbial communities from Stordalen Mire near Abisko, Sweden - I_Bog_N3_3 | ecosystem: Environmental > Terrestrial > Soil > Wetlands > Peat | place: Sweden: Abisko, Stordalen...
GGTGGTGCTGGCCGCGCGCAATCGGGCGCCGCTGGGCCAATGGAGCGACTGGGCCGGGCTGGCACTGCTGGTGATCGCCGTGGTTGGCGAGGGCGTGGCCGATGCGCAACTGGCGGCGTTTCGTGCCGATCCACGCAATCGCGGGAGCATCTGCCAGGCGGGGCTGTGGCGGCTGTCGCGCCATCCCAACTATTTCTTCGAATGGCTGGCCTGGCTGGCGTGGCCGGTGGTGGCGATCGGCCCGGCTGGCGCACCCGGCTGGTCATGGCTGGCGCTGGCGGCGCCTGCGCTGATGTACCTGCTGCTGGTGCATGTGTCGGGCATTCCCCCGCTCGAAGCGCATATGTTGCGCAGCAGAGGCGCCGCCTTTGCCGATACCCAGCGGCGCATCCGCGCCTTCTGGCCTGTTCCCAAACCGCAGGACGCCCCCCACCGATGACCCTGGTTGACACCCTGATCCCCGCCGCCATCCGCGCGGTCGAAGCCACCCCACTGCCCGATCCGCTGACCCGCGCCGGCATCCGCTATCTGGTCGGCACGCGCTTGCGCAGTCTGGATGGTCTGCCCGATGCCTCGGCGCAGTTTGCGCGCGCGATGCACGCCTTTCCGATCGCCGAACACACCGATGCCGCCAATGCCCAGCATTACGAACTGCCGCCGCGTTTTTTCGAACTGACGCTGGGGGCGCGGCGCAAATATTCGTGCTGTCTCTACCCCTCCGGCACCGAAACACTGGACCAGGCAGAGGATCTGGCGCTGGCCGAAACCGTCGCCCACGCCGATCTGGCCGATGGACAGACCATTCTCGAACTGGGCTGCGGCTGGGGTTCGCTCAGCCTCTATATGGCCGAGCGTCTGCCCGGCGCGACGATCACCGCGGTGTCCAATTCCGCCCCGCAGCGCCGCCATATCGAGGCAACGGCGCGCCGGCGCCGCCTGACCAACCTGACCGTGATCACCGCCGACATGAACGATTTCGTGCCGACCGGGCGGTTCGACCGCGTGGTTTCGGTCGAAATGTTCGAACATATGGCCAATTGGCAGGCCTTGCTGGCGCGGGTGCGCGACTGGCTGGCGCCCGACGGGCGGTTGTTCCTGCATGTGTTCACCCATCGCAGCCAACCTTATCGTTTTGACACCGCCGATCGCACCGACTGGATTGCGCAGCATTTCTTCACCGGCGGGATCATGCCCAGCCACGGGCTGATTGCGCAATTTCCCGACTTGTTCAGCGTGGAGGCAGACTGGCGCTGGTCGGGCACGCATTATGCCCGCACCGCGCGCCACTGGCTGGAACGGTTCGATGCTAATCGCGATGCGATCGATGCCGTGCTGGCCGATGTCTATGGCCGCGATGCCGCGCTGTGGCGCCGCCGCTGGCGCCTGTTCTATCTCGCCACCGAGGGCCTGTTCGGTCATGCCGGGGGCGCCGAGTGGGGGGTCAGTCACTATCGTCTGGCGCCCACCGGAGTGCGTTGACGGCGGGGCACCAAACTGCTCTGTTTTTTCGGGTGTTGCGCGGCTTGTCTGTGGGGGTCCGCCTCGATCCGGAGTGTGTGAATGGTGGCGCCTTTGCTGGTTCTGGCGGTTGTGGCGGCGCCCGTCGCGACCAGCCTTGCGCTGCCGACACCAACGCCGATCGCCCAGTCGGGATGGGTCACGCCGGGCGATTTTCCACAAGGGCTACCAGTCGCCAGCCGTGGCAGGCCACTGCGCTATATGCTCGATGTCGATGCAACCGGCGCGGTCACCGCGTGCCAGATCGTCGGATCGAGCGGGGTGGTGGCGATCGATCGCGCAGCGTGCGCGCTGTTGCAGCAGCGCGCGCATTTCGTGCCCGCGCACGACAGCGCGGGCAAGGCCGTGCAGTCTTCGTTCCTTGGCACGATTGCGCCGCCGGTCATGGCCATCGCGCCTGCGCCAGGCGGGATCGGCGGACGATCGGCGCAAGGTCTGTTCGGCCATGCCAGTCCGGTCCGGACGACGGGACGCCTGTTGCCACTCGATCTGGGGCCGCCGCCCGGATCGCCGGGCCTGGCCCTGATCCTGCCGCCGCCACCGGTCGATGTGGCCGAAGACGCCGCCCCGCCAGCCGATCCCGCGGTGCGTTACGGCCAACTGCCCAACGGATTGCACTATGCAATCATGCGGCGGCAATCGGCGGTGACCGGGGTCGCCATCCGCATGCAGGTCGCGGCCGGCTCGCTCGATGAAACCGATCGCCAGCGCGGCTATGCCCACCTGATCGAGCATATGATTTTCCGGGGCACCGCGAACGTGCCCGATGGCCAGTTGACGCGGCGACTGGAACAGATGGGAATGACCCTGGGGCGCGATACGGCGGCGTTCACGATGCCTGAAAGCACGCTGTTCGTGCTCGATTTTCCCAATTCGGCGGCGGCGCCGACGCACACCGGGCTGACGCTGCTGCGCGAAGCGGTCGATCGCGCGACGATTGCGCCCGATGCACTGGCGTCGGAACGCGGCGTCGTGCTGTCGGAACGGCGGGTGCGCGATGATCCCGAACAACGCTCGCAAACCGCGCGGCTGGCGTTTCTGCTGCCCGGACAGCCAGTGCCCGATCGCTGGGCAGTCGGCACGCTTGAAGGTATCAACGGCGCCACGGCGGCGTCCTTGCGCGCCTTTTACGAAGCACATTATCGGCCCGAGAACGTCACTTTGGTGGTGGCGGGCAATATCGAATATGGCCAGGTCGAAGACGAGATCAGGGCGGCGTTCGGCGATTGGGTGGGCAAGGGGCCTGCCCCTTCCAAAGCCGATCAGGGCCATGTCCGTCCGCGTGGCGAGGATTTTTGCATCCACGTCGGCCCCGGCGCGCCCGATCAGGCAGAGGCCGACTGGGTGGCCGATTACGACCGCAGCCCCGACACGATGGCGCGCACGCGGCGGGTGATCGCCACGCTGGTGGCGGGCAGTGTGCTCAACACGCGGCTGACACGGCTGGGCGAGGACATGGCGGCTCCGTTCGTGAGCGCCAGTGTGCAGACGCATCCGCTGTTCCATTCGGCGCAAGTGACTTCGCTGCAGGCCGAGCCCAAGCCCGGCCAGACCAATGCCGCGATCGCTGCCGTGCTGGTCGAAGCGCGGCGGCTGGTGCGGTTCGGCATCGGCAAACAGGAATTCGACACCGCCGTGGCCGGGCTGCGCCCGCGTCTGACCCGCATGGTCGACAGTGCCAACATCCGCGACACCGGCGATATCGCCAACCGGATCCTGGCCGATATCAATAGCGACACTGTGTTCACCAGCCCGGCGCAAGCCGCGGCGGATGCGCAGAAGATCCTCGACACGCTGACCCCGGCGACGGTCGAGGCCGCTGCCCTGCGCATGTTCGCAGGCGCCGGGCCGCTGGTCTATGTCAGCGCCGACACCGCGCCCGAAGGCGGCGAAGCGGCCTTGCGCGCGGCGGTCGCTGCTGCCGATCGTCAGCCGTTGTCCGCCCCGCCTGCGCTGGTCACCACGGCGTGGCCTTATACCAGCTTCGGCGCGCCGGGGCAGGTGGTCGATCGCCAGACCATTGCCGATCTGGGCGTCACGGTAATCCGCTTTGCCAACGGCACGTCGATGACAGTCAAGCCGATCCCGGCGATGAAGGACCAGATCCTGGTCAACCTGAATTTCGGCAGGGGCCTGGCCGGACTGCCGGCCGCGCTCGAACGGTCATACTGGCAAGTGGTCAGCCCGGCCATGCCGCTGATCGCCGGGGGGCTGGGCAAAGTCGGGATGGCGGACATTGCCACGCTGTTTGCCGAACACCGCGTCACCATCGGCTATCTGGTGTCGGACAGCCGCTTCATGCTGACCGGTGAAACCAGCATCGCCGATCTTGGCAACCAGTTGCAATTGATGACCGCGTTTGTCGCCGATCCGGGATTTCGCCCGTCCGCCTTCGAAAAGGCGCGCGCGGTTGCGCAGAGCCAGCTTGGCCAGTTGGATGCCACCGCCAGCGTGACGATGCGGCGCGATCTGTCGGTGCTGCTGGCCGGTGGTGACCGGCGCTGGATGCCGGTGCCGACGCCCGGCGATGTGGCGAACAGCCGGGCGGATGATCTGCCCGCCATCCTGCGCCCGGCGCTGGCCGGGCCGATCAATGTCGTGCTGGTCGGCGATATCGATGTGGCGCGCGCGATTGCGCTGGGCGAGGCCACCATCGGTGCGCTGCCCCCGCGCACGACGCGCCCGGACGGCGCGGTCGCAACATTTCCCGCCGCAACGGCAGACCCAGTGGTGGTGACCGACCATGGCAACGCCGACGATGCCGTGGCGGTGGCGGCGTGGCCGACGCCAGGCTTTTTTGCCGACAAGCGCGATTCGCGCGGGCTGCAAGTGCTGGCCGAAATTATCCGGCTGCGCCTGCAGGAGGGCCTGCGCGCGCATGACGGGCTGACTTATTCGCCCGGCGTGCACACCGCCCAATCGACGATCGATGACGCCTATGGCTTCATTGCCGCCGATGTCGAACTGAACCCGGACAAGGCGGCGCTGTTCTTCACCACGATCGGCGCGATCGTCGCCGACCTTGCCGCCCATCCGGTTATGCCTGACGAACTCGACCGCGCCCGCGCGCCGATGATCGACGACGCACAAAAGCGCCTGCGCATCACCACCTATTGGGCGTCGGAACTGGTCGGCGCCGATGCAGACCCACGCATTTTCGACACCATCCGCACGCGCCTGCCCGATCTTTACGCATTAAGCCCTGCTGATATCCAGCGCCTGGCGCAACGGTATCTCGTGCAGGCGCATCCCTATCGCGCCATCTTCCGCGCCGCCGACGCGCCCCGCCCCTGATTGCCACGGTGCCGGGGGCAGGGAAGGCCTGCACCCCCGCAGTCGTCACGACGTCCCGCAACGCACGTTTCGGGTCCGGGATCGTCGATCGATCATTGGTCTTTCTTGAACATGTCCTGGAAGATCAGCGGGCCCCAGGTGCGGTCGCGGGCGTGCACCGTCGCGCCGCCCTCGGCCAGTTTGCCCAGCGCGACCGGCGCGAACCCGAGCTGCTTTGACAGCGCCGCCACCGGGGCGATCGCGTCCGCGTCATCGCTCGACAGAAACACCACCCGGTGCCCACCCGGGACAACCGGGTCGGTGGTCAAAGTGGCCGCAATCAGATGATTGAAGCCTTTGACGAGCGCAGCCCCGGCAAATGCCCGGGCGACAAATGCCGAGGACGGCAGGCCGTCGAGCGCTTCGGGCGGAACGCCATAGGTGTTCATCGCGTCGACGATCGTCTTGCCGCTCCAATCCGACAGCGCGGCGGCAATCTTGGGATGTTCGCCGAACGGGACGGCCAGGAAAATGATGTCGGCCGCAATCGCCTCGGCCAGCGACCCGGCCAGGACGGTCGGGCCGATCGCCTGCGCCTGCGGCGCCAGCGCTTCGGGCGGCCGGTGGCTGGCGACGGTCACTGCGATATTTTTACGCGCGAAAGCGTGGGCGAGGGCCTGGCCGATCTTGCCAAAGCCGACAATGGCATAACGCATGATGCTTCTCCGATCTGTGGAATGGAATCCGGGGTGTTCAACGGCGCCGGGTTCGTATGTCGTGGCGCCGACAGCCTCGATATGGGCTCGTCCCGGTCGCGCGGTGAGTGCGCAAATGTGCATATCGGTGGTGCAAAAACGATCCGCATAAGGGATTCGGGGCTGTGCCTGCCATGCAGATTACGGTTTTCCGTGCTAGACTGCGCTGCAGTGGCCACAGCTTGCGGCGCGGGAATGCACCATGATCGACTGGGATGACGTTCGCCATTTTCTTGCTGTCACGCGCGGAGGCTCGGTGCGGGCTGCGGCCAAACGGCTTGGCGTGAATCATACGACTGTGTTGCGCCGCGTGGCTCAGCTTGAAGACCGGCTTGGGGCGCAGATGTTCGAAAAGCGGCCTTCCGGATACCGTCTGACGGCTGCGGGTGAAGACGTCCTCGAATTCGCCAACCAGATGGAAGCGTCGTCGCACCAGCTTGAAGCGCGCGTGTTCGGGCGCGACCAGGGTGTGCGCGGGTTGCTGCGGGTGACGCTGCCGCCGTTCCTGGCGACACACTTGCTCATGCCCGATCTCGCCGAATTTGCGCGCATTCACCCGGACATCGAGATGGAGATCGCCTCGACCGGCGAGGTGGCCAATCTGACCAACCGCGAGGCGGACGTCGCGATCCGCATCGTCTCGGATCGCAAGACCTTGCCGCTCAATCTGCATGGGCTGAAGGGACCGGAATTGTTCGCAGGTGTTTATATCGCCCGCGATCGACTGGCCGCCTGGCGCACCGGCACGTCTGATGCCGTTCGCCCCATCGTCATCGGCGAACAGGGCGTTCCGGACTGGGCCGACGAAGGCGAAATCCGCGCCACAGGCGTGCCGTTCAGGACCCCGGACGCCGATGCGCAGATCGCGGCGGTCAGGCACGGGATCGGCATGACCAGACTGCCATGCTTCGTTGGCGATGCCGATCGCCTGCTGGCACGGGTGCCGGGCATCGATCTGAAGGCCCACGCAACGCTCTGGCAGCTAACGCAGGGCGAAACACGCAAGACCAAGCGCGTTAAGCTGTTTACCGAGTTCGTGTCACGCCGGCTTGCCGCCTGCACGCCGCTGTTTGCAGGCCTGGCTCCGCCACCCGACTGATGCCTGGCGGAGCCGGCCAATGACAAGGCCGCTGCGATTGCCGCACGCCTGCAACCCGCGCGTCTTGCGGGCGCGCGGGTTGCAGGTGTAGGCTCCGCAACAGGGGCAAAACCCGTTCAGGACGTTTTGTCGAAACTGAGGTTGAGTTTTTGCTGATAGACGCCGATGCGCTTTTTTGCCCGGTCAATCACATCACTGAAATGCAAAATCTCGAAGTAAGTTTCTCCCAGCGGCTGGCGGGTAGCTGGGTCCATCAGCGGACTGGACTGGAACCAGCCTTTGCCGGTCGGAAACGGCGTCCAAGTCCCGCCCAGCCTTGCGGCCAAGAATAAGCGCGTTCGCCGATCGTCCGTTTTCAGCGAGCGCGGATTTTTCTGATGCGGATAGGAACGGCCGACGCCGGGTCGGGAACTGGCTCTGGCGCTTTGCCGCTGGAACGGCAGCTTTCCGACCTTCGCATTTCGTGGCCTGCCATTCCGGTTTGTCCGCCATTGACGACAAGCCATAGGCGACCAAGTCGCCCACCAGACATTGTTGATTCGGTAAGGTCGCATGCTCGGCGCGATGCCGGTTGTGAATCATCGACCTTTGGCAACACCATGACCAAACTGAGCAAATTTCTGGCTGGCTTCGTGCAGCAACACGTTGGTCTGGGCGGCACCAGAAGAATTCTTCGAAATGGCGTTCGGTCATTGTCCATTTGGAACGATTGCGAGCCACGCGTTCGAACGCAGAAAAATTATTCAAATCATATCGTTATGAAGGATTTGGCTTCACCGGAACGACGGCGGCCGATCAGCGCACCCTGGCGATGTCATAATAAGGTTGGACAAATGCCAATGTCAGGTTGTGCCAACGGCTTGATGGGAAATTGGTCGGGGAGACAAGATTCGAACTTGCGACCCTCTGGTCCCAAACCAGATGCGCTACCAGGCTGCGCTACTCCCCGACTGTTCGATGCCCGTAGGTTTCCTGTGCTTTTTACGCAAGAGGCAATGTGCGTTTGCGGCAGATCACGTGCCCCGTCCCCTTGCTTCTTGCGGTCCGCACCGAAGGCTGCCTGGGTGGCCTGTCCGTCTGGATGAAATGCGCCAAAGTCGCCTTGAGCAATTCCGGTTGGACGGACGATCGCCGCGCGCCTTTGCTGATGTCAAAGGTGTGCGGTGATCGAAAGGACTTTGGTGATGGTCGATATCTCGGGTGGCGACAGGACGACGTCCCGGCACTGGTGGCTGGTGGGGCTGGTCGGCGTGGTGGTGCTGGCCGGGCTTGGCTGGTTGCTGGTGCATCATCGGGGGCATGGGGCGGATGACGTGCTGATCGTGGGCGATCAGCGTGGCGGGGCGCAAGCCTTGCTGCGGGCGGCCGGCGAACTCGATCACGTTCCCTACAAGATCGAATGGGCGCTGTTCCCGGCGGCCTCGCCGCTGCTCGAGGCGCTCAATTCCGACGCGATTGATATTGGCGGGATCGGTGCGCAGCCTTTCGCGTTTGCCTATGCCTCGGGGGCCAGGATCAGGGTGGTCTATGCCGCACAGGCGATCGACAGTCCGACGCGCGGCGCGGCCTCGGCCATTGTGGTTCCTGCGGATTCGCCGCTGCACCGGATCGAGGATCTCAAAGGGCACCGGCTGGCGACCATCCGGGGCTCGGCCGGGCAGGATCTGGCATTGCGCCTGCTGGAACAGCACGGGTTGAAGGCGGGCGATGTTACCTGGGCCTATCTCAACAATGCCGAGGCCAAGGGGGCGCTTGCCACCGGATCGGTCGATGCCTGGTCAACCTGGGGTGCCTATGTCGGTTATGCGCTGATCAAGGATCACCAGCGCGTGCTGGGTGACGCGCGCGAATTGAGCCAGCAGGCGCTGCTTTATGCAGCCAACGATCCGGCGATCGCCACCAAGAACGCCCGGCTTGCCGATTTTGTGCAACGACTGATGCGCGCGGGCCAGTGGGCCGCCACGCACAAGGATCGCTATGCCGCCGTGCTGGCCAAGGAAACCGGCCTGCCACTCGATGTCGCGCGGTTTACGGTCGAGGACTATTTTTCCGTGCCGGTGGCGGTGGGCGACGGGTTGCAGCAGCAGGAACGCGATATCCTGAATCGCTACAAACGGGCCGGGATCATCGACAACGTGCCCGATCTGGCGGGTGCCTTCGATCCCTCGTTTCCGGTCAAGCCGTGATTGGCCGGGGCAACCCCTTGAATTATCAACCCGCCGTGTAGACATTGGCGCAAAGCAGCAAAAGGCATTGCGAACCTCATGACCGATCAGCGGCAATTGCACCTTGGCGCGTTCATGCGCCCGATTTCGATTCACACCGGCGCCTGGCGCTATCCCGGCGCGGTGGCCGATGCCAATTTCAACTTCCCGCTGATCCGGCACCTGGTGCAGCGGCTGGAGGCGGCGAAGTTCGATGCCTTTTTCATGGCCGATCACCTGGCTGTGCTCAACATGCCGGTCGATGCGCTGAAACGCAGCCATACCGTCACCAGTTTCGAACCGTTCACCCTGCTTTCGGCGCTGGCGGGTGCGACCTCGCGCATCGGTCTGGTTGCCACTGCCAGCACGACCTATGACGAACCGTTCCATATCGCGCGGCGCTTTGCGTCGCTCGATCACCTGAGTGAAGGGCGTGCTGGGTGGAATGTGGTGACCACCGGCAATCCCGAAACCGCGCGCAATTTCGGGCAGGACGACCATCTCGAACATGCCACGCGCTATGCCCGCGCGCGCGAATTCTTCGACGTGGTGACGGGGCTGTGGGACAGCTTTGCCGATGATGCATTTGTGCGCGATCAGGCCAGCGGGATCTTTTTCGATCCCGACAAGCTGCATGTGCTGAACCATCAGGGCGATTTCCTGTCGGTGCGCGGGCCACTCAATATCGCGCGGCCGGTACAGGGCTGGCCGGTGATCGTGCAGGCGGGTGCATCTGATGCGGGGCGGCAACTGGCCGCCGAAACCGCCGAAGTGATCTTTGGCGCGTCGGATTCGCTCGCCAGCGGGCAGGCGTTCTATGCCGATATCAAAGGCCGCATGGCCGCCATCGGGCGCGATGGCGATGCGTTGAAGATCCTGCCCGCCGCGTTCGTGGTGGTGGGCGAAACCGATGCCGAGGCGCAGGCCAAGCGCGCCCACCTCGACAGTCTGGTGCATTATGACAGCGGCATCCGCTCGCTGTCGATCGCGCTGGGCCACGATGTCTCGGGCTATGACCCCGATGGCCCTTTGCCTGACATTCCCGACAGCAATGCCAGCAAGTCGGCGCGCGACCGCTTTGTCGAGGCGGGGCGGCAGCCCGGTGTGACGATCCGCGATCTGGCCGCCAAGGCCGGGGCCCATGGGGGGCTGGCCTTTGTCGGTTCGCCCGCGACGATTGCCGATGGCATGGAACGCTGGCTGCACGAACGCGGATCCGACGGGTTCAACGTGATGTTTTCACACGCCCCCGGTGGTGTGGAGGAATTCTGCGACATGGTCGTGCCCGAACTGCAGCGGCGCGGCCTGTTTCGGCGCGACTATGCCGGGACGACACTGCGCGATCACCTCGGACTTCAACGCCCGGCCAACCGGTTCTTCGGCTAATCCCGTCGTCCCAGCAACAGGCCGATAGCCAGCGGCAGGGCAAAGGCCAGCATGGGCCAGGGTTGCGCGCCCAGATCGACCAGCGCCGGGCCGGGGCAGATCCCGGCCAGGCCCCAGCCCAGGCCGAACAGCACCGATCCGCCGATCAGGCGCCGGTCGACACCCTGCGTCGGCAGCGAGGGCAGGATGCCGCCATCGAGCGCCTGCCCGCGCCTGCGCCCCAGCGCGAACAGCGGGGTTGCCACTGCCAGCGCGCCGATCATCACCAGCGCCAGTCGCGGGTCCCAGTGCCCGGTGCCGATTGCCCCGATGTCGAGGAAGCCCAGCACGCGTGCCGGGCTCGACATGCCCGAAATGACCAGCCCGGCGCCAAATACCAGCCCGGCCAGAAAAGCGTGGGTCCATTTCATGCCAGCACCTTGAACAGCGCAACGGTGATCATCGCGGTGCCCATGAACACCGGCACGGCGACCAGCGACCGGCGCGACAGGCGTGCCAGCCCGCATATGCCGTGCCCGCTGGTGCAGCCATTGGCCATGCTGGTGCCGATCCCCACCAGCAGGCCCGCAATCGCCAGGCGCAGCAGCGGGATGGTGTCCAGACCCGCCACCACAGCGGGCCCGACCGTGATCCGCGCGACCATACCGGCAACCACCAGCCCGGCGATAAACGCCAGCCGCCAGTCGCGATCGGGCCCGCGCAGCGCCACGCGCGCGATGCCCGCGATTCCGGCGATCCGGCCATGGACCAGCCACAGCAACCCGGCGACGAGCCCGATCAGCGCGCCCCCGGCCAGGGCCGGGATCAGATCTGGCAGTGTGATCAGAACTTTACCCCTACCGAGGCCCCGACCGATGTTTCGCCAAGGCCGATGTTCGTTTCACCGCGGCCAATGGCATCGGGGATCGAGCCACTACCATAGCCATGGTTCTTGGGCGCGACCACGACAAATCCGGTCAATTCCAGTCCATGCGGCGAAGCCCAGGTCGCGCCGCTGCGGTCGTCGGCCGTCCGCCGATCGCGCCATGTAACCGCGATCAGGTTGCGCGCGCGATCAGGTGGAAGAAGCTGCCGGTGGCGAGGCCACGTCGTGATCCGGTTGCGGGCACCGGGACGCCAGCGGCATCGGAGACACGGGCCAATGCGGCGTCGGGCTGATGCACGATCGTGGCATAGTGGAATTCGTGCCCGCGCAGTCGCGCTCCGGCGCGCTGGCCGGGTATTGGCGCGGTGAGTTCGGCCAGCCGATAACCCAGGTGCAGGCGGCGCGTGGCAAACGAGGTTTCCAGCCCGAGCAGCCCGGCCATGGCGTGCCGCGTGCCCGCCGCATCGACCAGCCCGGCGCCCATCGCCATATAGCCCCCGCATTCGCCATGCACCGGCCGGGTTTGGGCAAATGTGCGCAGCCCGGCGTGAAATCCGGCGGCTGCGGCCAGCGTGCCCGCGTGCAGTTCGGGATAGCCGCCGGGCAACCAGCAGACATCGGCATGCCGGTCCGGGGCCGCGTCGGCCAGCGGCGAAAACGGCACGATCTCGGCGCCCGCGCGGCGCCAGCCTTCGACCAGATGCGGATAGACAAACGAAAACGCCGCATCGCGCGCCAGCGCGATGCGCTGGCCAGGGGGCACGATCGGCGTGGCGTTCGCGTGGTCGGCCAGCCCGCCACGGGCGGCGGCGCGCACTTGGTCGAGATTGACATGATCGGCCAC
>Ga0302157_10006608_pt1 | contig 11942 bp, 4 predicted proteins | sample I_Bog_N3_3_FD_193502 | JGI IMG/M metagenome (GOLD analysis project Ga0302157, IMG submission 193502) | Peat permafrost microbial communities from Stordalen Mire near Abisko, Sweden - I_Bog_N3_3 | ecosystem: Environmental > Terrestrial > Soil > Wetlands > Peat | place: Sweden: Abisko, Stordalen...
CAGCCTTCGCCGTGCATGAACTCTTCCTTCTCAGGTCCGCCGCTCTCGACGTAGAAGGCATGCTCCGCGTCGGTGAGGGTGTAGGGCGCCTTGCAGGAAGGGCAGATGCGCCTAACCAGCCGTTGCCCGACGATCCCGACCACCGAAGAGGCCACGAGGAATGATTCGATCCCCATATCGAGGAAGCGGTGGAGGGCAGAAACGGAATCGGTGGCGTGCAGCGATGAAAGGACAAAGTGGCCCGTGAGGGCCGATTGGACAGCAATACGCGCCGTTTCGACGTCTCGGATCTCACCGACCAGAATCACATCTGGGTCCTGCCGCAGAATAGATCGGAGTCCGGTCGCGAAGGTGAGTCCGGCCTGATCGTTGGTTTGGATCTGGTTGATCGATGGAAAGACGTATTCCACCGGGTCCTCAATCGTCATGACGTTGCGCGTGCTGTCGGCGATCTCGGTGAGGGTCGCGTACAGCGTGGTGGTTTTTCCACTCCCCGTGGGTCCAGCGCAGAGAACCATCCCAAACGGGGCCCGGACGAAGGCGGAATAGTTGTCCGCTTCCTCCTTCGGCATGCCGAGTTGGCTGAGGCGAAGGACTGAGCGTGTGCGGTCGAGCAGCCGCATCACACACTTCTCACCCCAGATCGTGGCCACCGTTGCGACCCGAACGTCTACTTCTCTGCCGTCGATCTCCGTGCGCAGCTGACCGTCCTGCGGCCGGCGCCGCTCCACGATGTTCATGCCGGCCATGATTTTGATGCGGCTAATGAGGCCAAGACCCATTGAAGTAGGAAGCGTGAGCACCTCCTTCAGCGCACCGTCGATCCGGTAACGGACTCTGATGCCCAGGTCAGACGGTTCGATGTGGACGTCGGACGCGCGGTCACGCATGGCCTGCGTGAGGATGCGCCCCACGACCTGAACGACGGGAGCGTCGTCGGCGACGACGTCGGGTGTCACTGTTGTGGAATCGCTTGTGCGCTTCCGGCCGCTTTCGCTAGCTTCGAAGGCTTGGACGAGTTGGTCGAGCCCACCAAGGGCCCGGTAGTTGTTCTCAATGGCGCGACGGATCTCGACAAGCGGCGCCAGCATGGGTCGAATGGTGGTGCCACTCGACTCACGGAGAAGCGTCAGCAACTCGTCAGACGGCTCGTCCGCCATTGCCACCTGAAGGCCGTCTTCGTCGAGCACCAGGGGGATGACGAAGTGCTCGCGGGCCACGGAATCGGGTATGAGGTTGAGGGCTTCGGGTTCTGGATCTGTCTGCCGCAGGTCCGCGACCGGTATTCCGTAGACTTCCGCTCGGGCGTCGATGAGGTCCCGTTCCCCAATGAAGCCTCGCTTGACGAGCCTCCCTCCCAGATCGAGTCCGTCGTCTCCCGGGGATTCAGAGGCCTGGTCGATTTGTTCCTGCGTTGCCAGGTTCCGCCGCAGCAGGACCTCTTCCAGTTGGGTTTCCTTTTGGGTCTTCTCCAATGTCAAGCGGTTCTGTGCTGATCGGTTGGACGCGTCGCCGTTCGATGACGGTCCGTCAGTGTCGTAGATCGGCGGGGGAGAAGCAGCTTCGTCAGTCTTGCCATGCCGGGCCGCCTTGCGATCGCTTCGCTTCGCCATCACCACGACCGACCCCGCAATCGGGCGCGAGCGAGCGAGGGCACGCCCATTGGCCCGACCTCCTCGATGATTCGCCAAGTTTCCATTTTGAGCTCCTGGGTGTTCCGCCAACACCCCCCATGTGAGCCAGCTTCCGCTGGGCGGGGCGAACGCCGGTACGCCGGGTTCGCCTCCCTCAGGAACCATCGGCGTTTCTGTTGGGTATCTGTAGGGCTGATCGGGAAAGATCCAGCCCAAAGGCTCATTGATTCGTTCTCGCCAGGTGGCAAATCGGTGTTCCCGATGGCGCTCTGGCCGGGATCGGCCGGTGTGGTCGGAAGCTCCACCATCGGGCCGGACTTACGTGTGGGAGAAGGTGTCGGCGGGCTGGCTGTAGGCCTGGGAGGACAACTGTTGAGTAGTGAGGCCCTGCGTCAACGAGTTCGAGGGAAGGGTGACGATCGGGTAGTAGGTCCCGGCCGGCACTGACGGGACCGAGATTGTGACCTGCGTCGCGCTGATGGGTGACGCGATGGTTGCTCCGACCAGTGAGCCTTGATTGCACGCATTGTTGTTGTAGCTGCCGGTCGGGCAGAAGCCGACGGTGGAGCCGCTGAGGAAGTTGGCCCCTGTGATGGTGAGTGCACTTCCTGTCCCGCCACTCAGGGCACTCAGGGAGATGACGAGGGGCACATGTACGTTGTACGTGAACTCAACGTTGCTGTTCGGCAAGCTGAGAAGGTTGTACGACTCGACTCGTATGTAGTAGGGGCCACCGACGCTGACGGCCGGCGTGAGTGCCGTCATGGTGTCGACGGTCGAGCCCGTCCCAGGTGACGTGACACTGAGGACCGACCCCTGAGTGCAGGCTCCCGTGCTGACCAGGCAGAAGAAGATCTGGGCAGGGAACTGCGGCAGGTTGGTGGTGCTCCAGAATCCCGTGCCCTGGACGGTCACCGTGTCACCGCCGGTGACTGTGCCGGCGGTGGTTCCCGCGTTACTGGTGACGGTTGGCGTGATGGGCGCGTAGGTGAAGGTGGAGGTCGAACTGGCCGGGGTCGTGCCTCCCGGCGTGGTGACTTCGACGTAGTAGGCCGTGCCGGACGTGACGACTGGCGAGGTCACCTGAATGCACGTGGGAAGGGCACAGCCGGGCGCAGGGTTGGCGACAATGGTCGCGGGCACTGGTGGGTTGTACGCCCCGGTGGCGGGGTTCTGCTGTACGAAGTTGACGCTCTCTCCACCGGTGAAGCTGGTGCCCCGAATCGTCACCGTGTTGCCACCGGTGATCGGCCCGGCTGCGGGCGATATCGACGTCACTGCCGGGACGATCGGATTCCATTGCCAGCTGATTTGAATCACGTTCTGGCCACACGCGCCGCCCGTGGAAACCGGCTGGCACTGTTGTGGGGTGCTCGAAATGGACGCACCCGCCGAGGGGTAGTCGTAGAAGGCGAACCGTGCCTGCAGCAACGGCGTCGCGGCACAAGCGGTCGGACTCGCGTCGCCGCTGGTACCAGAGAGGCAGGCGGAATAGGTGAACACCCGGGTGTTCGAGCTGTAGGGCTGCCAGACCATGGTGCAGTAGACGTGGAAGCTCGGTGTCCCGTAGGTGGCGCAGAGTTCCGGCGTCGGGTTGTTGAGGAAAGGGGTGGGCGAGCCCGTGTCGAAAGTCGTGCGAGTGGTCTGCACGGCCAGGTTCACCGCAGCAGTCGCCCCGTACTCTGTATTGCGCTCGGTTTGGAAGTTCCCGGTCGCGGTCAGGCTGGTTCCGGCCCAGGTGAGTATCGCGGTGATCACCAGGCTCACGATGAGCAGGAAGATCAGGGCGAGAATCAGAACGGCACCGTCGTCGCCGCGCTCGACGAGTGAGCTCTCTTCTTTATGAGCGCGAAATGCCGCCGCGAGACGGGGTGCACGGTCATCTCGTTGCTTGGACCGGGTACGGGCCGGGATGCGAGGAATCTTGCGGGTGCCCATGACTGTCAGAAGCCCGACTTCGTCGTGGAGGTGAAGGTCGTCGTCGAGATCGGGTTGCCGGAGGTGTCGGTCATCTGTGGATCGGCCGTGTACCCGGGGTAGCCCATGGTGACGTTCGAGCTGATCTTGTTGCTGCCGCTCACGTTCGACCCCAGAGTGAAGGTGAGGGTGTCACTGCCCGGGTTCCACGTAATGGTGGAGCTCGAGAAAGTCACGTTGCCTGACACGTAACTTGCTCCGGTAGATACGGTGCCAAAGTTGCCAAGGCCGGTGCAGCTCGACGAGGTAGCGGTGAAGTAGTCGTTGTTCCCGTTGTTGGTGAAGGAGACAACGGCGTTGTTGACCGACTTTGTGCCCGTACCGGTCCACGACGAGCAGATGGAAGTTGGCTGTAGAGCGTCGTTGAAGGTGACCGTTGCGATGTCACCGCTGCCGACGGTCCTGGATGTTCCGCCGCCGCCGTTGGTCAGCGTCACGGCCGTTGGCGATCCGATGACCAAGACGCCCTGTGAGACTTGCGTCGCCGCGTTGTAGTTGCCGTTGCCGGCCTGGTTGGCGTCCAGGGTGCAGGTGCCGACGGCCTGGAAGCTGACGACCCCACCGCTGATGGAGCAGACGCTCGAACTCAGCGAGGCCACCGTGATAGTGACGGTGAGCCCCGAGGTGGAAGTGGCCGTTGGCGTGTAGGTCGCCCCGCCCACCGTGGCCGAAGGCGCCGTCGAGGTGAAGGTGATCGTCTGGCTGCCCTTGGTCACCGTGACGTTCTGCACGACCTGCGTCGCCGCGTTGTAGTTGCCGTTGCCGGCCTGGTTGGCGTCGACAACGCAGGTTCCGACTGCGATGAAGGTGAACACCGATCCGTTGGTGCCACTCGAGGTGCAGATGCTGGTCGAGCCCGAGCTGAAGGTGACCGGGTTCCCGGAGCCGCCGCCGGTCGCGGCTGCGGTGTAGGTCGCCCCGCCCACCGTGGCCGAAGGCGCCGTCGAGGTGAAGGTGATCGTCTGGCTGCCCTTGGTCACCGTGACGTTCTGCACGACCTGCGTCGCCGCGTTGTAGTTGCCGTTGCCGGCCTGGTTGGCGTCGACAACGCAGGTTCCGACTGCGATGAAGGTGAACACCGATCCGTTGGTGCCACTCGAGGTGCAGATGCTGGTCGAGCCCGAGCTGAAGGTGACCGGGTTCCCGGAGCCGCCGCCGGTCGCGGCTGCGGTGTAGGTCGCCCCGCCCACCGTGGCCGAAGGCGCCGTCGAGGTGAAGGTGATCGTCTGGCTGCCCTTGTTGTTGGTCTCGGAGTAGGAGGCGTTCGAGAGGCCTGTCGCCGTCGCCGAAATGCTGTAGGTGCCGCTCGTCCCGTTTGCCGCGAAGGCCGACGAAGTGGCCTGCCCGTTCGAGCCCGTTGCCTGAGTGCAGGAGTACGAGAACTGGTTGGAGGCGCAGGTCGCGGCGAACGTGGCGCTGGCGCCACTCGTCGGAGCGGAGAAGGTGACGGACACCCCCGGCACGACGTTCGAGTAGCCGTCGGTCGAGGTCACGGTCAGGGGGTTGGTGAAGGAGGCGTTGATCGTCGCAGACTGATTGGATCCGGAGGTCGCGGTCAGGACACTGGCGGGGGCGGGGTTCACCGTGAACTGTCCTGACGTGGCGGACGATGCCCCAGTAGCGGCAACCTTGATGGAGGTCGTCTGGGCGTCGTACAGGGTCACCGAGGCGCTGGCGGCTCCACCGGTGAAGGTCAGCGACGTTGGATAGCTCGGCGGTGTGGCGGCGGGTGCCGGAGAGGTCGACGGCCCGCTGAACGTGAGGCCGTTCGCAGCACTGGTCAGAGTCCCGGTGTAGCCGTTGCCATAGGTGTCGGTGGCGTTCACGGAGAGGGCGAATGCGGTTCCCGCCGTCTGGGTCGTCGGCGTCGTCGGAAGGGTGAGAACGGTCGCCGGGCCACTGGCCACGGTAAAGCTGGCCGACGTGCCGCTCAGAGTGCTCGTCGCCGCCGTCAAGGTCGTCGTCTGTGCGTTGTAGAGCTTGATGGAGGCCGTCCCGACGCCGTTGGTGAAGGTCACCGAGGAGCGACCCGAACCGCAGGATCCCTGTGCCGGATAGACGGGAGCAGTGCCGCCCGGCGAGCTGGTCGGACCACTGAACGTGACACACTGGGCCCCGGTCAGGGTGGTGATCACGTTGCCGTAGGGGTCGCCGTCGGTGATTGTTTCGGTGAACGCGGTACCGGCTGTCGGTGTCGGCGTGGAGAGATTGAGGCCGTTCGAGGGGGCGGCGCTGACCACGAAGCTGGGTGAGGTCCCGCTGACACCTGATGACACCTTCAGCGTCGTCGTCTGGGCGTCGTAGAGGGTCACGGGGATGGTTGCGCTGCCGTTGGTGAAGGTCACCGAGGAGGGGTAGACGGGCGTCGTCCCGTTCGGCGCATTCGCCGGTCCGCTGAACGTCGGGCTGAGGAGCCCGGAGAACCCATTGCCGTAGGAGTCCGTCCCAGTGGCAGCCACATTGAACTGCTGTCCGGCGACCTGTGCGCCCGGGTTGGCGACAACCAACGAGTTCAGGTTCGCCGTGGCGACAGTGAACGGCACCGTGGTGCCGGCGATCGTGGCTGTGGCTGTCAGCGTGGTTGTCTGGGCGTCATAGAGGGTGATGGATGCGACGCCGACACCACTGGTGAAGGTCACCGAGGAGACACCCGTGGAGCAGCTCCCCTTCGCCGGGTAGGCCGGCGCTGTGTTGTTCGGCGACTTCGACGGCCCGGTGAAGGTGACGCACTTCGCCTGTCCGGCCGTGCCGCCGTAGCTCGTGGCGGTGTTCCCGTAGGTGTCCGTCGCTGTCACGACTTCGCTGAAGGAGGTTCCGGCAATGGGGGAGGGGGTTGCGAGGACGAAGGCCGTGGCCGTCGCTCCGTTGACGTTGAAGCTGCCGGAGGTCCCAGTGATGAAGCCGGAGGTCGCACTGAGCGTGGTCGTCTCGGCGTCGTAGAGGGTGATGGACGCCGTTGCCACCCCGTTGGCAAAGGTCACGGACGATCCGGACGGACAGGTGCCCTGGGCCGGGTAGAGGGGGGCAACACCGGTAGGGGAGTTGTCAGGACCGTTGAAGATCAGGCAGGTAATGCCGTTGTCGCTGGTCACCGTGTTCCCACCGGCATCCTGTGCCGTGATGGTTTCGGTGAAGCTGGTTCCAGCCGTGGGACTGGTCGCCGGGGTGGACAGCGCGTAGGAGGCCAATGGTCCGACATTGACCGTCTCGACCTGGGTGGCCGAGGTCAAGCCCCCCGCCGCGGCGGTAATGGTCGGCGAGCCGTTGTTGGTGTCGCCGTAGTAGAAGGTCACCGAGGACTGGCCATTGGGGATGGTCAGGCTGGTGCTCCCGGTCGGAGCGGTCGCACCTTGTGTTGTGCTGAAGATGACTGTCCCGCTGGAGCTCGACGAAAGGTTGACGGTCTCGGGCACCGTGGTCAGCTGGCCGGCATTGGTCTCCTCCGTGACCGTGATCGGCCCGATGTTGGCGTCCGTATAGGCGTTGCCTGTCACCGGAGATGTGGTGAACACCAGTTTGCCGGGCGGAGTCGTGATCGTCTCGGTCTGGGGCGTCGCCGCAGTGAGCCCGCCTGATGCTGAAGCAGAGATCACTGGGGAGCCGGTTGCCGAGTCACCGTAGTAGACGTTGACGGAGGTCTTCCCGCTTGTGATGGTTGCCGTGCTGGCGCCTGTCGGCGTCTTTGCACCCTGAGTCGTGTTGAAGATGTAGGTCCCAGTGGAAGACGAAGAGAGGCTGACCGTGACGGTCGTACCGGTCTTCGTCGTCGGGTTGCCGTAGGTGTCCTCAATGGCGACTGTCAGCAGGCTGTTCGCTGCCGGGGCAGATGCTCCAGCGCTGAAGGGACTGTTCGTGAAGCCGATCTTCGTCGCGGTGCCGGCTGAGATCGTCTCGCTTTGCGTGGCTGACGCCAGGCCGGTAGCGCTTGCCGTCACCGTGGGCGTCCCTGCCACAGTGTCCCCGTAGTAGAAGGTCGCTGTCGATTGGTTGGCGGGAATGGTCACCGAGCCGACCACCGGGCTCCCGGTGGAGCTGGTGGAGAAGCTCGCACCCGTGGAGGTCGAGCTGAGCGAGACCGTCGTTGCCGTCGTGGCGTTGACCGGGTTTCCGAAGGCGTCCTGCAGGGTCACCGTGATGGGGCCCAGGGTCGCCTTGTTGCTCGCCGTACCGCTCACGGCACCGGTCAGGGCCAATTTGGCCGCCGGCGCGCTGGCGATAGTCACAGTCACCGGCGGCTGCGGGGCGGTCAGGCTCCCGTCGGAGGCGGTAATGGAATAGGTTCCGCCCCCGCTGAAACTGCAGCCGGAAAACTGGACGATCCCGTACGACTCGACCCCAAAACAGGTGTTCGAGAGGCTTCCCGTGCCCGTGATCGGAGTCGCGGTCAACGTCACCGAAGAGAAGTCGTTCTGAACGATGTAGCCCGACGCGTCTTCGACGGCGACCTCTGGTTGCGGTGCGATGGGCGACCCTGCGGTGCCACCCCCCGGCTGAATCAGCCACTGCAGCTGCGTGGCTGCGCCGACATTGGGCGTGGGCGGCGCCGAGGGATCGGAGACGACCGTGGTCACCGAGGTGCTGTAGCTGCTCGACGACGTGGATGTCACCGTCATGGTGTATTGCTGCGGCTGGTATTGCGAGCAGTCGGAGAACGCGTTGCTCCAGGTCGTGCCGGTCCAGTAGGCGGCAGTGGCCGTGACGGTGAACGTACCGGTCAGGTTGCCGAAGCTGGGGGTGAAGGGCGTCGTACAGGTGAAAGGATCGGTCGGCGTCCCCTCGGCCGCCTGGGCCTGCTGCTGCACGTCGGCAATGGCCTCGTTGGCGGCGATCCTGGTCGACGCGTCGAGCGATGCGATGTTGCGGTGCTCGGCCGACGCGGCAATCGACGTGGCAAAGCCGGCGAGGAGCGCCACCGAGGCGACGCCGAGGATGATCATGGCGATCAGGACTTCGACCAGCGTATCGCCGCGCTCCGAAGAGCCGGGCTCGCTGGTGCGGTGTTGCCACCTGGTCACCATGCGCTTGAGGAGAGAGTCTGCCCGCATCACAGCAACACTCCGAAGAAGATGGCCTGGTAGCTCTCACCCTGCAGGGTGACCGTCACCGTCTGGGGGGCGGTCGACCCCGAGGGCTCAGGTGCGGCCACCATCAGCGAGCCGGTCTTGTTCAGCGACACGTTAGCTTGGCACAGGACGCCGTTGGAGCCTGTGGCGTAGTTGCTGCCCGACGAGTAAGCGGATGCGGGAAGGGCCTGAACGTATTGGGTCGACGGTGGCTGGCCCGTGCCCGACGAGCCGCTCATCCCTACTTCGGCCGGTGTCGGGGGCGTGGGACCGATCCAGTTGAGGACGCCATTGTTGGCGGTGTTGCCGGGAATCGCCGCAGGCGTGTTGAGGCTGTCATAGCAGGAGTTGCCCCAGAGGGAGGTGCTTGAGTTTGGAAGGATGTTCCACTGGACGTTGGCGTTCTGGAACTCCAGCCACCCGTTGGTGTCGGTCGACTCGGCGTCACCGGTCACCAGTGTCCAGCCCGTGGCCGGCTCACCGACGGCGTTCACCACCTGGATGTTCGAGAAGGTGATGGTGGTCAAGGGGTTGGTGTTGTTGGTTGGCGTAAAGCCGTTTGGCCACGTCGGAGTGTCCAGGGTGGCCGACGTTTGGGGTCGCTGGGACAGGGCCGGGAGGCCCGAGACGCCCGTATAGAAGCCGTTGTTGCCCAGAAAGGCCTCGCTGTCGTATCCGCCGTCGACGGCTCCGTAATAGGTCGGGATCTGCTGGGGCGCCGCCGAGTTCGTCGGCGTCTCGATAATGCAGAACTGCAAGTAGTCGGGGGAGTTCGCGATCGACAGCTTCATCTGTTGGCACGTGCCACTGGGGTCGGTGAAGCTGGTGAAGTCGGCGAAGCAGAGGACGTTGGCGTAGGTGCCGCTTCCCGGACTGGCGAGGTTGCAACCGGCTGGGTTCGGCGTCGTGGTGATCGGGGAGACCTGGCCGGTCGAAGTGCTCGCGCTCGGTACCCCGCTGAGCGAGTACGTGTAGCTACTCCCGGGCTCAGTGGTGGTGAGTGTCACCCCGTACAGACCCTGCGTCGATTGCCACGCGGCATTGGCGCCCAGGAAACTGGTCGGATTGAAGGTGACGGTCGGACTACCCGCATCATGGGAGACGACGAACGTGCTGGTCGGAGTCGTCGATGCCCCAGATGTGCAGATTTGGCGCACCAGGTACTTCGATGGGCTCTTGCCACTTCCAAAGCCGTTGCCGTTGGTGAGGACGTAGGAGACGACCGTGTCGTAGTTGCCGTTCGCATCCTGGGCCCACTGCATGCCGAGGAGCTGCGTCTGGGAGCTGGTGCCGCACGCCGGGAGTGCCAATGTCTCGATCTCTTGTGCGCTCTGCACGTCCTTGTTGAAGTAGGAGGCGCTCGTCAGGGCGTCATTGGAGTCACCGATGCGATTTATCGTCTGGTTCTGCAGGCCGAAGACGGCGAGGAGGGCCATGGTGATTCCGCCGACGACGAGTGGGAGAATGGCGACGACGACGATGATCTCGATGAGCGTGAAGCCTGCCTCGTCGTGACCTTCGGCGCGCCGCCGCGTTGCCCTCCGAGTGACGGCAACTGGGTGTCGCGACTGCCAACGACCGCTCACGCCGGGTCCTCCGGGAAGTGCGCATCCTCTGCAGGTCCAGCTTCACGCGAGGGGGCCGTCACCACAGATCGGCGGGCGCGCGCAGCGACACGCACAGAGTGCACATCTTGAAGTCGCAATCGCCGAATCGCCAAAATCACTCCAATGAGCGGACCGCCTCCGCCTCATTCGCCTCGTGAAACTCTACTTGCTGCAAAATGAAAACAGAAGAGCGCTCCACAAAGGTTTGATGAGCCGTAGGCAGTTTGTCGGTTGATCGTGCGTCTCTCCGCACCTGCGAACAGGATGGACCTCGACAATTGTGATTCCGTAGTGATTCGGTTGTCAGTTGGTTGCGAATAGTTGTCGCTCAATGTGCGCACCATGCTTCGACTGTTCATGGCGTGTTCATCTGACTGGCGGGGCGATGAAGCGTTTACTCGACCGCAGAAAGCCACGCCGTGATGCCGCGCATACAGCCGGAGAAGACGACGAGAAAGTCAGTCACCCAAGGCGCGGCGCACATCCCAGAGGTGATGGCAGACCTCATGTGCGTTGCGCTGCACGACGTCGAACGCCGCGATGGATCCGACTTCAGGATGTGGCGTCTTCACGTCGTGGGGTGCTTCGAGGGAGGCGGTACGCCAGGCATCGGCGGCAGCAATCAGCGCGATCAGCCCAACCAGCGGCGAAAGCTCGTCATAGGAACGCGCCTCCGCGATCACGTTCTCGTCCCAGATCGGTACCCCGAACGCGGGGTCCGAGCTGATGGTCCACAATCGCTCGGTGCCGAAGCGCAGGACGTCGACGGTGTGCCACACGTAACGGCTGGCCGACCAGAGGCCCGGTCCGACCGCCTGCGCCGGATCGATTCGTGAGAGGACACCGCCGAAGGCGGCGATGTTGCTGACGCACTGGCCGACGAGCAGCTCGTAGCCGGCCTCGTCCCAGTCGAATCCACACTCCGGGCAATGAGCCTCTGGCTGGGCCCAGCCTCCGCTTGGCGTCGAGGACCGGCTGCTCACCTTCTCCCTCCTGAAGGGGAATCCTCCCGGGGCTTCCCCATGTGCCAGGCCGAGCAGACATCGCAGCGATAGACGTTCAACTCCACCCCCGACTCCTGCCGGCGTACGAGCGCAGCAGTCAGCGCGTCTCGTTGATTCGCATATGCGGTCTTTGGCAGGCCGTCGGCGCGCCAGTGTTCTCCGAGGCTGGCGATGCGATGGGTTCCCTCGGGCTGTTTCCCCGGGTCCCTCCGCGCGTTGTTCCTTCGAGGCACGTCACCATTCTGGCGGCTGGCCGGCCCGAGCCGTCCCAATGATCGCCCTGGGGCGTGGCGGCGGGATGGTATCGGTCCTGGTTCACACTTGCCCGGACGGCACAAACCGCCCTTTGGTGGGGTGTTCCTGCCGGCCGACCAGACAATGCATTGTCGACCCACCACGGCTCTGCCACCATTTGTCCATGGCCAAGACCGTGATTGTGAAGCTCACCGACGACCTCGACGGTGGTGATGCCGACGAGACCGTGCAGTTTGCCCTCGACGGGAAGTCCTATGAAATCGACCTCAGCGCCGCCAATGCGTCCCGGTTCCGTGAAGCGTTCAAGCTCTATGTCGAGAGAGGACGGGCCAGCAGCGGAGCACGGATCCGACCACCCCGGGCGAGTGGTCCTCCGGCCGAGGACACGCTGTATTCGCAGCT
>Ga0302157_10006610_pt1 | contig 11940 bp, 10 predicted proteins | sample I_Bog_N3_3_FD_193502 | JGI IMG/M metagenome (GOLD analysis project Ga0302157, IMG submission 193502) | Peat permafrost microbial communities from Stordalen Mire near Abisko, Sweden - I_Bog_N3_3 | ecosystem: Environmental > Terrestrial > Soil > Wetlands > Peat | place: Sweden: Abisko, Stordalen...
GCGGCGTCAGGGCCAGGCGGCTCAGGTCGAGCCTTTCTGGCTCACGCAGCACGACAGCAAGGGTTTCCATTGGCGGCGTTTCCCTGTTTGCGTTCCGCCGGACAGAAAGTGTCAGGCCTTCTTGCGGGTCACTTCGGATCCTATCCGGTTTTTCCCGTGAGTGTCAGCTTAAACTGACAAATATTGTTGTCAATCAAGACTTACAGTTGGATCAGGCGCGAGGGTTCGCCTTGAGGACACGAACGAGCATTGGGACGTGCGTGGGGATCCGCTGAAATCCGCCGAAGCCGGCCTGTGTCAGCAGGGCTTCGAGCTCGGCGGCGGTGCGGCTGCGGCCCTGGCCCATGGCCAGAAAATAAAAGCCGAAATAGGCGTCGCCGATCCGCTCGGCGCCGGGGGTGCCGGACATCGGCTCGGCAATCAGCAAGGTGCCGTCGGCTGGCAGCGCGTTGCGGGCAGCGCGCAGCATGGCGAGCACGGCGTCGTCGTTGTGGTCGTGCAGGACTCGGATGAACGACACGACGTCAGCGCCATTAGGCCAAACGCCTGCGATGGCGTCGCCGCCGATCGTCTCGGTGCGGCCGGCCAGGCCGGAGGCCGCGAAACGCTCGGCGGCGCGGGCGGCGACCGGCGGAAGATCGAGCAATTTCAAGTGCAAGGCGGGTGCTTGGCGGGCAACGTGGCTTAGGAAGGAGCCATCGCCACCACCGACGTCGAGCAGGCAGCGATGCCGGCGGAAGTCGTAGACGGCAAGAACCTCCTCGGCGATGAACGACTGCGAGGCGGACATCAGCCGGGTGTAGGCATCGGTCTGGTCCTGGGCCAGCGAGTCGGGGCAGTCGGTTTCGGCGTACGGCCAATATCCCGACAGTGCGCCCGGGCGTTCGCCGCGGAGCAGGGCGACGGGGTCACGCAGGTCGGCATACAGCGCTGCGTGGTGTTCGACCATCGCTGATACGCCGGGGTTGTCGATCATGGCGCAGCCGAGCGAGCCGAGGGCGTAGCGGCCGGCACCTCGGCGCGCCAGGAGGTCCAGCGACACCGCGGCGTCGAGCAGGCGCAGGGTGGCATCGGGGGACAGGCCGATCTCGCCGGCCAATTCCGCGACTGTCCTGGGGCCGTCGAGCAATCGGTCGAAAAGCCGCAGGCGCACGCAGGAGAGCAGCACCTGTGTGTAGACGAAGCCGGCGCACAGATCGAATAGCGCCCGGGCTCGCCTGCGGGCGATCGGGCGGGTGAGTGGGAAGGCAGCCGCCCAGCGACGGAATGCCGCACTGGTCTGCAGCCGATCGCGCCACGCCAGTAGGCGATCCCTGACCGTGAGATGGGCGGCAGGACGTGGATCCGCCGCCATCAGCACTGAGTTCAACCCAGACATCCCAGGCTTTCCGATGTATCAGGCCGCCCGCGCCGCCAGTTCCTTCGGCAGCAGGCGCATGGTTTCGCTGAGGATATGTGACTTCAGGTCGCGCTCGCCGCGGCAGGTTGGGATCGAGTCGGCAGCCGCCTGGGCCAAGGTGTTGAGTCGGTCGATGGCGCCGTCCAGGCCCAGGCGCTGCACGGCGTTGGGCCGGCCGTGGCAGAGATCCTGGCCGATCGGCTTGCCGAGTTCTTCCGGCGTGCAGACGACGTCGCGGAGATCGTCGGCGACCTGGTAAGCCTCGCCGAGCAGTTCACCGAGTTTGCGCCATGGCTCGGCGTCGTGGCCGGCGGAGTGCGCGCCCATGACGGTGGCGGCGGAGAACAGCGCGCCGGTCTTGGCTTGCTGGTAGTGGGCGAGGTCGATCTCGTCCTCGCTCTCCCAGGCCTGGCCTGCGGCGATGCCGAGCGGGCTGCCGGCGGCGCGGCCGAGGGTGTGCATCAGCGGAGCGAGGCGGTGCGGCGCGCGCAGGGCGCCGCGGGCGATGGTTTGGAACGACAGGACGATCAGGGCGTCGCCGGCGAGAACCGCGAGTGGCTCGCCGAACGCCACGTGCACCGACGGCTTGCCGCGGCGGGTGTCGGCGTTGTCGAAGCACGGCAGGTCGTCATGCACCAAGGAGGCGCAGTGCAACAACTCGATGGCGGCGGCGGCTGATTCGGTAAGGGCGGGGCTGTCCTCGCCGCAGGCGCCGGCAACCGCCAGGCAAAGGCGTGAGCGAATTCGCGCGCCGCGGGGGAAGACCGCGTAGTGCATCGCCTGGGCCAGCTTGGGGGGACCGCCAGGCATCTCGGCATGGCCAATGGCTTTTGCCAACGCGCGCTCGATCCGAGTCATAACGTCCATTGCCGTTCCCCGCTGGATTGCTGTTGTCAGCTTTCGTTGTCAGTCAGGACTGTCAGTTAAACTTGACACGCCCGTCAACAGCAAAATGCGGCGGACGCGCGACGACTGCGGTCAGTTAGCGGGATCGGCGGTGAGGGTCGCGGTACGGCTGACCGGGCAGGCATCGCCGCTGGCCGCCTGGATGGCGCCGGGATCGAACTTGAGCGCGACCTGGCCGGTGACCGGCAATTTGGCCGGCAGATGCAGCGGCAGGGTGTTCGGGCTGCCGGCAAAGCCGACGGTGGCCGACTGGCCGCCGGCGAACCCGGCAATGGCGGCCTGGGCTGCATCGATGGTGACTGCGAGTTCGCTGCAATCGGCCAGTTGGACGATCGGCGTGCCCGAGTTGACCGCCCGGCCGGTGCCGGCCATGAACCGATTGACCAACACCGGCTTGCCGGCGCGCACGGTGACCGGATCGGGACGGTGGGTTTGGGCTGCCACCTGCTGCTCGAGTTGTTCGACGTCGGCACGCGCCGCGGTGTTGTCGGCCTCGGCCTGCTCCAGCAGTTGTTGGACTGAATGCGCTGCCGCCTTCGACTTCGCGAGCTTGGTGGCCGTGGCGTAGTTGGTCGCGCGCACCAGCGTCTCGCGAGCGTGCAGGCGGGCTTCCTCGAGGCGCTGGTTGAGGACCGTCAGGTGCTCCTCGTCAAAGGTCGGCACCACGACGAACAATCCGGACTGGGCCGACAGCTTGGCGCCAGCAGCGGCGAGTTGCTGGCTGATCGTGCCGGAGACCGGGGCCGCCACAGTGAACAGCGGGGCGCTGACGACGGCTGCAATCGTGGCTGGCGGCGGTGGCGGGGTAGCCTCCCATGTGGCGACGCCGCCGGCCACGGCCAAGGCGATGACGCCCAACCCGGCCCAGACCCAGCGCCGCCGACCGCGGCCGGAGGGTGTCGCCGGCCAGCGCTGTGCCGCATCGACCGGGGCGTCCGACCACTCTTCGTCGGGTCGATCGAGCGGCATTTCACCCAGCTTCCGACGTTCGGGCATCGCGGGGTCGACATCGGTTTCCAGCGTCAGCGGCGTGGCCTGGGTGTCCAGCACGGGCTCGAAATCATCGGGCATGGCGATACGGCTGCGGCGGATCGCCGGTGCCTCACCGCTGGCGAGGCGTCCGGCCGAGGGTTCGAACACCGGTGCGGCTGCAAAAGCCGGCTCTGCTGCGAAGGCGGGTTCTGGTTCGGGTTCGGGTTCGGGTGTTGGCGCCGGAAAGATCGGTTCCGGGGCGCGCGCCGGTGCTGGCGCGAACGGGACCCATGCCACGGTTGGCTGCTGTTCCGGCTCGGGGTCTGGTTCCGGCTCGGGTTGCTGCTCTGGTTCGGGTTGCTGTTCCGGCTCCGGCTGCTCCTCCGGCTCCGGTTCCGGCTCGGGCTCGCCGGAGGCAAACGGCATTTCGGCCCAGGGCTCGGCATCCGCCGGCGCAGGCGGCAACGCTGGCGGTTTCGCTGCGGTGGTGAAGTCCCAACTCTCGGCAGACTTCGAAGCGGCGGCCAGATCGGGTGAGACTGAAAAATTCGGTTTGCGCAGCGCCACATTGCGCTGCGGCAGCGTCCAGTTGCCAGACATTGCCCAATTGTCAGCGAGTTGACCGGCGGCGACCGGTTGAAACACCGGCGCCGCTGTCGGCATGGGTGCGGCGTCGCGACCGCGCTCGGCCGAAAGACCGGCAAGCTGTTCGTGAACGGCGTTCGAATCGCGGGCAGCGGCGGCAAGGCCGCGCACCCCGTGGTCGGTTTCGACCACACCGTCACAGAGCCAGCGCAACAGGACCGACACCGGAACCAGCGCCAGATCCGGCGCAAGCGCCGGGGCCGCCGGTGGCGCGCGCTCCGGGCGTCGATTCGCGATCAATACGTGAAGCTGCATGGCATTCGAATCGACGAAAACCTTCGACCAAACCGTCGTTGATGCGCGCCCAGATGCCGGAACCTGCAATCAATCACGGTAAATCACACTTTACTCCCGCACACCGACGCTTCACCAACCCTTTGTTTTCTTTCATCACCTGGTCGAAGGGGCCACACTTCACCGCACGTGACAAGCACCGACCAGGAGGCTTCAGATGACGGCACACGCATTCGCGACCAGCGTTATCGGCCGCGCCCTGCCGCAGGATACTCTGCGCATGACCGAGCAGGAAACCCAGCGCGTGATCGTGCTGGCCAACCCCGGGGGAATTTCGCAGCAGCTCCTGCAAATGTGTCATGCCTTAGCGATTGAATTGGTCGCGGTGGCCTCGCATCACGACCTGCCGTTCCGGTTGCATCACCATCGCCCGATGGCGATCATTTCGGAACTGGATCCGAAGGGAACGACCAGTTGTGCGGCGTTGCGCACCATCGCCGCCTACGACCAGGACATGCCGGTGTTGCTGGTGGCCGGCCAGGATCCGAGTGTGCTCGGCACCATCGATGCCGCCGAGCAACTGTGGCGGCTGTCCGCGCTGCACCGCCTCGGCGATGCGCCGACGGCCAACGACCTCATCGGATTCCTGTTTCGCGCCGGCCGCCGCAGCGGGCTTGGCCGGTTGATGCCGGTGAGCTGAAAGGCGATCAGCCGGGGACGATCAGCAGGCTTGGGCGACCGGGCAGCGCCGGCGCCGGCGACCTTGCACGGCGTAGCCACCGAGCGGGCGGCCTGGCCGGGTGTTCGGCTCGACGATGCTGCGCCGGTAGTCCTGCCAGTCGATGGGCGACAGGTCCTGGAGGTCGGGCAGCAGTTCGACGCGGTCCAGCGTCGCATCGCCGTAGAGCGTGCGCGGCAACGGCTGGGCCTGGACCAGCGGGACCTGGCTGCTCAGCCTGATCGGCATGTGGGTGCGGGTGAGGCGCAGGTTGGTGAACAGCGGGCCGAACCAGCGATCGGTCTCGACGATGCCTTCATAGGGCACATAGCCGCCGGCCTGCGGCAGGTTGGCCACCGGGCGCAGCAGCAGGCTCCAGTCCGGCGCGGTGCGGGCGAACAATCCGGTCCAGACCTGGATATGGCCGGGTTCCGGCAAGGCGGTGAGGAATGGCGGCGCGCAGCCTGCGAGATCCGGGGGCGCGGCTGTGTCGAACGCCGCCGGGAAATTGGGGAATTGGGCGCAGTCGAGCAGCAGCCAGTTGTCCCGCCCGGCGTAGGTCCAATAGATGTCGGCGCCATCCCAGAGCAGGCTGAAATCCATTGGTGGGAACACGTAGTAGCCGAAGGCCGAGGCGGCGGTGACTGCGTCGCAATGCCGGGCGGCACGGGCCGGCAACGTGCCGCAGGCGGCGCGGTCGGCGCGCTGCGGCAGTCGCGCCTGGGCGACCAGGCGGTGGAAGCAAACCAGTTTCTCTGGCGCCATTGGCGTTTGCGAGCCGTGCATCGGCGGGTCCTTGGCTGAATGCGCATTGTCAGTCGGGTGGCATGCAGCCGGCCCCGACGGGACCGGCTGCACAGTCGATCCGCAGGCTGCGTCGCTTACGCGGCGAGCAGACGGAACGAACCACCCAGGCGGATGCGGCCATTGTCGGCCACGGCGGCATCGACGGACTTCACCGGCGGCAGGCGGAACGAACCGCCGACGCGGATGTGGTTGGCGTCGCTGTCAGCGGCGAGAACGGACGGAACGGTGGCGAGCACAGTGTTGGTCATACGAAACATCCTTGTTTTGACGGGAAAGTTGCGATTACCGCGGATTTGATGATGGACGTAACGGTGCAATACCGTACGCCAAAGCATCACTGAGGCATCCATGGTTGGCGTTGGGGGAACCGCAAGGTCGATCCAGCACCAAGGATCATTTTCCTTTCACACTGGCCGGAGTCAAGATTTTTTTCCTAGTTTACGTCAAAGAATATTCTGCCCAACCGCCCCGCTGTGCTGACAGCCGCGCTGTGCTGCCAGTTCAAACCCGGTGCGCCAGGGCTTAAGGAAACAGGTAACGCTCGCGACATGGCCCCTCCCCTGGATCTTGGCTTGATCGGCAGCGGAATGGCGCACCCGGCATCCGCGGCGTACACGGTGTCCGAGCTGCCACCGACTGCGAAGCTGAGACTGCGGCTGATCGGACAGATGGCAGCGTTCGACAGCCGCGGCAGCGTGCCGCTGCCGCGTGTTCGCAAGAGCCGGGCGCTGCTGGCGATCCTGGCATTGGCGAGCCCGCAGCCGGTGCTGCGCGACCACATCACCAGCCTGCTGTGGAGCTGTCGCGAAAAGGAACAGGCCCGCGCCTCGCTGCGACAATGCGTGCGGGACCTTCAGGAGATGTCGGCAGCCTGGGGCGTCAAGTTGCTGCGGACCGAACGCCAGCATCTGCGGATCGACCAAGACAATTTGTGGGTCGATGTGGTGGCCCTGGGACGGGCCAACGCCTCGCATGCCGGCGCGCTGGACATGGTGCAGGGCAACCTGCTGGAGGATTTGGTGGGCCTGGATCCGGCCTTTGACCAGTGGCTGGCGGTGGAAAGCCGGCGAATGCTCGACAACGCAGCCCGGCTTGCGAGCCTGGTGCTGGACCGGCAGACCGAGCCGGTCGGCATCATCGCGGCGGCAAAACGGCTGGTTGCGATCGCCCCGGCGAACGAGGCGGGCTGGCGACACCTGATCGCGGCCCACGCCGACGCCGGAGAGCCGGCTGCGGCGATCGAGGCATTTGATCAATATGCCCTGATCCTGTCACAGACATCCGGAACCCGGCCATCCGCCGAGACCACCGCCATCGCCAGCAGGCTGCGTGCCCAAGAGGTGACGCCGGGCCTTGATCCAGGTGGCTATCCACCTGCCCGGCCACCGCACCGCCACGGTTTCAGCGAGACCCAGGCGTCGGGCCCGAGCGGCGCCTGGCTCGGCGTTGCGGTGTTTCGCGCGACGGATCCGTCTGACGAGGCCAACCTGTCGGTTGGCCTGGCGGAAGAGATCACCACGGCGCTGGCACGGTTTCGCTGGATCAACGTCATCGCGTCCGGATCGATTGCAGCGCTTGCCAACGAACCGCCAGGGCAGAGTGAACGCTGGCGCGGGCTTGCCTTGGATTTCCTGCTGGATGGGTCCGTGCAACGCGGCGACGGGCGGATTCGCGTCAATGTGCGCCTGCTCGACATGCGGGCCCGCGCCGGCCAGGGCGGCAGCGAGGTTGTTTGGTCGGCGCGGTTCGAGCGTGACGCCGCCGACCTGTTTTCGCTGCAGGACGAAATCGCGGCGGAGACCGCGGCGCAGGTCGACCCGGAACTGATGGCGCGCGAAAGCCGGCGCGCGGCATCGCGCCCGATGCGCGATGCCACCGCCTACGAACTGATGCTGCGGGCGATTCCGGCGATCTATCGCCTGACCGAGCCCGGCTATGGCGAGGCCGGGTTGCTGCTGGAACAGGCGGCCCGGCGCGATCCGAAGGATGCCAATATCTTCGCCTGGTGGGCCTGCTGGCACGCCTTCCTGGTCGGGCAAGGCTGGGCGAAGGATGCGATGGCTGCGATGCAACGGGCCGGCGAACTCGCCGAGAGAGCCGTGACGCTCGACCCATCCTGCGCCCGCGCGTTGTCGATCGCCGGTTACGTGCGCAGCTTTGTGTTGCACCAGGATATCGCCGAGACCATCGGCCTGCACGACCGGGCACTGGCGTTGAACCCCAATCTGCCGTTCGCCTGGGCGGTCTCGGCGCTGGCATTGTCGTATGCTGGCGACCACGACGCCGCCGTGCAACGGGCACAGCAGGCGCGCCGGCTGTCGCCGTTCGACCCGCATAGTTTCTTTTTCGACAATGCACTGATGGTGCCGCGCCTGATGCTGCGCGAGTTCGAGGCCGTGGTGACGCTCGGCCGGCGCGCCTTGGCGCTCAATCCATCGATGTCGGGCACCTGCAAGGGGTTGGTGTCAGCACTGGGCCATCTCGGCCGGATCGATGAGGCGCATGAGGTTCGAACGCGACTGCTGCGCATCGAGCCGGGGTTCTGCCTCAAGGACGCCGCCTTGCGCTCGCCACTGCGGCTGGACCGTGATCGCGCCACCTATCTCGACGGGCTCAGGTTCGCCGGATTGCCGGAGAGCTGACTTTGGAACCAGTTTATTCCGGCGCCCGCAGCACGCGGCTGCCTTCCAGCACCTGCCACATCGCCAAGGCCGGGGCGCCGATGACGATGTCGCGGGCGCGGCGGATCAGCGAAAGCGCCAGGGCGGCTTCCGGCGAGACGCCGAACAATCCACCGAGCAGGACGTAGCCACCCTCCTGCACGCCGAGGGCCTGCGGCACCATGAAGGCCATGCTGCGCAGGCCTGAGAGCAGGCTGTCGATCACCAGGCTGGCGGCGAGGCCGACGGGTGCGTCGATCAGGCGCAGGATCAGCCAGGTTTCACAGCCGACGCAGACCCAGGCGACCATGTGCAGGGCGCCGCCGACCGCGAGGCGGCGTGGCTGGCAATGCAGGTCGGAAATTGCGTCCCGAAGCGATCCGCAGCCGGCCGGGCGGGCGCCGAGCAACAGGGTTGAAAGCCCCGCCAGCATCTTGTCCACCGAGCCCATGCCGCGCTTCTGCGCCAGCACGAACAGGCCGGCCAGCACCGCCATCGCCGCCACCGCCGCAATCGCCGGAAGCTCGATCTCACTGCCCGGCCGCAGCCAGGCCAGCAGGATCAAGCCGATGATGGTGTAGACAAGCTGTGACAGCAGTTCGAGCGTGACGTCGACGACCGTTGAGGCTGATGCCACCACGGGAGGGATGTGGGCAAGCACCATGGCCCGGGCACCCAGCACAAAGCCGCCGATCTGCGACAGCGGCAGTACCTCGGCGGCACCGTCGCGCACCAGTCGGCCCCAGATGAACACGGCGTGGCGGTCCGGGTAGAGCGCGCCCCAGGCCAGGCCCATCACCACGATCAGGCACAGATGCACAGCTATCAACAGGCCGAAGCCGTCAAGCCCGAGAGTGGTGAACGCGTGCACGATGGCGCCCATTTCGGAGCGCGCGATCAGCACCACCGCCAGCGCCACGCCGGCGATCAGGCATAGGATGGCAACGCGCTTCATGCGGCGAGGCCGAAGTGGTCGCGCCAGGCGGCAGGGCCTGGGGGGTATGGCAGGGCGGTTGCCTCGTAGACCGCGCGGGCGACGGCGCGGGCCATGACCTGGCCGGCGACGTGGCCGAGTTCGGTCAGTTCGCGCAGCGGGTCCGCCATGGGGCGGGCGCCGGTGCTGGCGGCGAACATGGTGTCGCCGTCGTTGGGGGCGTGGGCTGGGTGGATGGCGCGGGCCAAGCCGTCATCGGCCATGATGGCGAGCCGCTTGGCCTGGGGCTTGGTGAGAGCAGCGTCGGTGGTGATCAGCCCGATGGTGGTGGCGGGCGCAGGAGGCGCGCCGCCTTTGGTGCGCAGCCGGGTATCGAATTGGGCAGGCCATCCGAGGCCGCCGAACTCACGGCCTTGTTCGAACGGGGCGGCCCAGAAATGCGGACCGTCGCCGATCGTGGCGGTGCCGATGGCGTTCACCACCACAATCGCACCCACCCAATGCCCGCTCGATGTCATCGCACTTGCTGACCCCACACCACCCTTGAGGGTGGATGTGGTGGCCCCGGTGCCGCCGCCAACGGTGCCGAGGGCGAAGACTCCAGGTGTGGCGGCTGCAACGGCTTCGAAACCGAGCTCGCGGTAGGGTGGGAAGCGGCCCCAGTGCTTGTTGCCGCCGTTCAGGAGGTCGAACACGATGGCGGTCGGCGCCACCGGCAGGCGGATGCCGGCGAACGCCAGCCCTCGCCCCTGCTCGCGCAAGGCTGCCTGCACGCCGGTGGTGGCGTCGAGACCGTACGACGAGCCGCCGGACAGCACGATGGCATCGATCAGGCCGTAGGTCATTTCCGGTTCGAGCAGGCCGAGGTCGCGGCCCGCGGGGGCACCGCCACGCACCGAGACCGAGGCTGTCGCGGACTCGTCGAACACCACCACTGTCACTCCGGAGCCCAAAGCGAGGTCGGTCGCGTGGCCGACGCGGACGCCGGGGATGTCGGTGATCAGGTTATGGGGCATCAGGCCTCGGCGTAGCCGGCAACGAAATGTTCCAGGCGGTTCATCGCCTCGGTCAGGTTTTCGGCACTCTTGGCGTAGCACAGTCGCACCAGTCCCTCCGCACCCTTGCCGAACGCTTCGCCCGGCGCCATGCCGATGCGTGCCTCGACCACCGCGCGCTTACAGAAGGTGAGCGTGTCGGTGACGCCGTCAATCGAGAACATCGCGTAGAACGAACCGTTGTTGGGGATGTTGCGGATGCGTGGCATCCGGCCCAGGCGGTCGTTGACGATGTCGCGGCCGGCGGCGCAGCGGGCGACGAAATCGGCGGTGAAGCTGTCGCCGTCGTTCAGGGCGGTGATGGCGCCGTATTGCAGGAAGGCCTGGGCGCCGGAGGTGTTGAACTGGATGAGTTTCTCGAAGGTATCAGCCATGCCTTCGGGAAATACCAGCCAGCCGAGGCGCCAGCCGGTCATCGCCCAGGCCTTGGAGAAGCTGCCGATGACGAAAAGCGGATCGTCCGGCTGGGCGATTTCGAGCATCGAGAAGGCTACCGGGCGGTCGTAGACGATGCGGTGGTAGACTTCGTCGCTGAGGATGGCGATGTTGCGCTCGCGGGCGAAGCCGAGCAGGCGCTCGGCCTCGGGGCGTTCGAGCATGAAGCCGGTGGGGTTGCCTGGCGAGGCCAGATAGATGACTCGGGTGCGGACGTCGCAGGCGTCGAACACCGCGTCGAGGTCAAGCGACCAGCCGGCGTCGCCGCGGCCCATCTCGACCTCGCGGATGTCAGCGCCGTTCATCTGCATGGCGCGGCAGATGTTGGGCCAGGACGGGGTGATGGCGACGACGTTGTCGCCCGCCTCGATCAGCGCCTGGGCGACCAGCATCACGGCGTTCATGCCGGAGCTGGTGAGGGCGAAGCGGCTTTCGGGGATATCCAGGCCGTAGATGCGCTGGTGGTAGGCGACCAGGGCGTCGCGCAGCGGGCCGATGCCGCGGTTGTGCGAGTAGAAGGTGTGGCCGTCGGCCATGCCGCGGGCGGCGGCGTCGCAGATGAACGCGGGGGTCGGCACGTCCGGCTCGCCAGCCCACATGCCGATGACGCCTTCGACCTGGAGGCCCATGCGCCACACTTCGATGATCGGGCTGTCGGCCAAGGCCGCGATGCCTGGCCGGATCAAGCCTGGGCGGATCAAGTCCATCAGATATTCCCCTGGTTTCAGTCTGACGCACGCAAAGCCTGCGCGGCGGCATGCAAGCCTGTGCCACGCTGCCGGGTCAACACAACAGTCGGACACAATTCCTGGGCAGACCTCGTGTAACGTCTGGTTCGCTCGATAGTCATTGCAACATATGGCGCCGCAAACGGGCGGCCCGAAGCGAAAGTGCCTCGCATGAACGTGTCCCGACGCCTTGTTCTGACATCGGCTGCGACCGCACCGCTGCTTGCGGCGGCACTGCCCGTGCGGGCCGAAACCGCGCATTATCCGATGGCCTGCGACCCGGCCTTGGTGCCGGCGCTGCGGGAGGCCGCCGAGGTGTTCCGCGGCCGCACCGATATCTTCGTGCATATGCTGCCGACGGCGCCGGCGTTGGTGGTGCCGCAGATGACGCATCAGATCCAGAACGATATCGTGATGTCTCGCGCCGATATCCTCGATGCCGTCGAT
>Ga0302157_10006613_pt1 | contig 11935 bp, 9 predicted proteins | sample I_Bog_N3_3_FD_193502 | JGI IMG/M metagenome (GOLD analysis project Ga0302157, IMG submission 193502) | Peat permafrost microbial communities from Stordalen Mire near Abisko, Sweden - I_Bog_N3_3 | ecosystem: Environmental > Terrestrial > Soil > Wetlands > Peat | place: Sweden: Abisko, Stordalen...
CGGTGATGATCTTCTCGGGCGTGGAATGAGCCACTTCCTCGATGTCCATGCCGCCTTCGCTGGAGGCGATCAGCGCGACCTTCTGCGTGGCGCGGTCGGTGACCAGCGACACGTAGTACTCCTTCTTGATGTCCGCGGCTTCTTCGATGTACAGGCGGCGCACCTTCTGGCCTTCGGGGCCGGTCTGGTGGGTCTTCAACTGCATGCCGAGGATCTCGCCGGCCAGCTTCTTGAGCTCGTCGATGGAGCGTGCGAGCTTGACGCCGCCGCCCTTGCCGCGGCCGCCCGCGTGGATCTGGGCCTTGACGACCCAGACGCTGCCGCCGAGTTTCTGAGCGGCTTCCACCGCCTCCTGCACCGTGAACGCGGGGTAGCCGCGCGGCACGGGTACGCCGAACTGGCGCAGGAGTTCCTTGCCTTGGTATTCGTGGATCTTCATGGAAGCGTCTTCTTGAAGTGGTCGACTAAAGGGAGTGCCCGGGATGCTGGGGGACGCGACAGGCGCTCAACGCGCGCGGCGAAACGACAGGGGGCGGCGGACGGGATTCACGCAAGCGGGAGATTTTGCGATCGTTTGCAACAACCGGGGGGATATCCGCAGGGCGCGGATGCTCGGAAACCCGATGTAACTCCGGACTTTATCATGGTGCACCGCACCATGTCGGAGCACGACCGGGTCACCCACCGTTGCACGGGGATGTCAGGAAAACAAACGGTCTGGACGCTGCGCTTCAGGCGCCGCCCATCCTCAGAACTCTTCTTCGCCTCCGACGATGCGACGAACGACGTCGGCAGCGAAGCCGCGCGCCGCGAGGAAACGGGCCTGCCTGGCGCGCAGGCGGGCATCCGGTGCCAGCTCGCCGAACTTGCGCTGCCAGAGAGCCTGCGCACGCGCGAATTCCGTTTCACGCAACGCCGCCGCTTGTTCGGGTTCGAGTGCGAGGCCATGACGCTGCAACTCATGCTTGATCATCATCGTGCCCTGCTTGCGCGCACGCGCGTTGACGCGGCTCTCGACGAAGCGGGTTTCGCTGAGGTACTTGTTGGCCACCAGCCAGTCGAGCAGTTGATCGACGGCACCCTCGGGATCCTGTTGCTCGATGCTCGCAGCGGATTCGGCGTCGGGCTCGACGGGCAGGAAGCTGCCGTCCACGCCAGTCGCCGGCACGTCAGCGATGAAGCTCAGCTCGGAGTGCAGCCGGGCAGGTAACGCCGCACCACTGGCAAGACGCAGGCTGGCGAGCGGCGATCCGACGATCGGGGTCCTGGCCGTCGCGGCCATCGCGTGACCTGCCTTTGCGTCGTGCCGGCGGCCGGCGCCCTCCCCCGTGACGGCCATTGGTGGGACGAATGCATCGTCGATGCCGTTCGACGACTGCTCGCTCAGCGCCTGGGCCAGCGCGCGGGCGGCCGATTCGGAGGCCGCGGCCAGCGCTGTCGCTTCGCGCTCACGCTGGCGCAACGAGGCCAACAGCTTCTGGCGCAGCTCCTGGCGACTGTGCTCACGCCGCGACAGATACCCGATCGCCTGCATCTTCAGGCTGGGCTTGGCGCGCGCCTTGCGCGGCGCGCGCACCGGGCGGGCCGCGCGAGGCGGATCGGAATCGGGATCGGATTTGGAAGGGGACATGAAGAATGCGCAACGGCGAGGCAGCCTGTCGGCCGGCCTCGCCGTCGATATTTCAAGCCGTGACCGCGGAACGCAGCCACTGCCGTTGCGGCTTTCAGCCCTTCTTGGACGGCGCCGCCGCCTCGGCGACCGGCACCAACGGCACGCCCAGCGATTCACGCACCTTGTTCTCGATCTCGATCGCGAGCGCCGGGTTTTCCTTCAGGAATTCGCGGCAGTTGTCCTTGCCCTGGCCGATCTTCTCGCCGTTGTAGGCATACCAGGCACCGGACTTCTCGATGACCTTGGCCACGACGCCCAGGTCGATGATCTCGCCTTCGCGGCTGATGCCCTGGCCGTACAGGATGTCGAACTCGGCTTCCTTGAACGGGGGCGCCACCTTGTTCTTGACGACCTTGACCTTGGTCTCGTTGCCGACCACCTCTTCGCCACGCTTGATGGAGCCGATGCGACGGATGTCCAGGCGCACGGACGCGTAGAACTTCAGCGCGTTGCCGCCGGTGGTGGTTTCGGGGCTGCCGAACATCACACCGATCTTCATGCGGATCTGGTTGATGAAGATCACCATCGTGTTGCTCTTCTTGATGGTGCCGGTCAGCTTGCGCAGCGCCTGGCTCATCAGTCGGGCTTGCAGGCCGGGCAGCGAATCGCCCATCTCGCCTTCGAGTTCGGCCTTGGGCGTGAGCGCCGCCACCGAGTCGATGACGATCAGGTCCACCGAGCCGGAGCGCACCAGCGCATCGACGATCTCCAGGGCCTGTTCACCGGTGTCCGGCTGCGAGATCAGCAGTTCCTGCAGGTTAACGCCGAGCTTCTGGGCGTAGTTGATGTCGAGCGCGTGCTCGGCGTCGATGAACGCGCAGACGCCGCCGACCTTCTGCATCTCCGCCGCCACCTGCAGCGTGAGCGTGGTCTTGCCGGACGATTCCGGGCCATAGATCTCGACCACGCGACCGCGCGGCAGGCCGCCGACGCCCAGCGCGATGTCCAGGCCCAGCGAGCCGGTGGACACGACCTGGATGTCCTCGATCACCTCGCCTGCGCCCAGGCGCATGATCGAGCCCTTGCCGAACTGCTTCTCGATCTGGGCCAGGGCGGCCTGCAAGGCCTTGGCCTTCTCGGCGTTCAGCGCCGGGGTCTGCGCGACCGGGGCGGCGTTGACGGCCTGGTTGTTGGCCGGGTTGGCGTTCTTCGGGGCGTTCTTGGTGGGGGCGTCCATGCGGATTCTCCGTGTTCGGTTTGCGCTGGGTGGATTATGGCAATTAGCTGGATATATGTACAGCCATCTGGGAAAGATTATTCTTGGGCCGAAGCTCGCTGCGTGAGCCAGCGAAATTCCAATGTACGAACCCTTTGCGGATACGCGACGCGGCAAAACACCATGAAAATGACGCCGGCGTCAAACCACCCGATAACAAGCCGAACAGGCCAGGAGTCCGTCGAATGCGCATTCTGATTGCCGAGGACGACCAGGTACTCGCGGACGGCTTGTTGCGCTCGCTGCGCGGCTCCGGCTACGCCGTCGACCAGGTGTCCAGCGGCACCGAGGCCGACGCCGCCCTCGCCTCGCACGAGTTCGACCTGCTGATCCTCGACCTGGGCCTGCCGCGCCTGCACGGCCTGGAAGTGCTGCGCAAGCTGCGCGCGCGCGGCTCCGCGCTGCCGGTGCTGATCCTGACGGCGGCCGACAGCGTCGACCAGCGCGTCAAGGGCCTCGATCTCGGTGCCGATGATTTCATGGCCAAGCCGTTCTCGTTGCAGGAGCTCGAGGCGCGCGTGCGCGCCCTCACGCGGCGCGGGTTGGGCACGGCGTCCAGCGTGATCCGGCACGGCCCGCTCACCTTCGACGCCACCGGCCGCGTGGCCTACATCAACGAGCAGATGATCGAGCTGTCGGCGCGCGAGATCAGCCTGCTTGAAGTGCTGCTGCAGCGCGCCGGCCGCCTGGTCAGCAAGGATCAGCTCGTCACTCGCCTGTGCGAATGGGGCGAGGAGGTCAGCAACAACGCGATCGAGGTCTACATCCACCGGCTGCGCAAGAAGATCGAACAAGGCCCGATCCGCATCGCCACGGTGCGCGGCCTGGGCTATTGCCTGGAAAAGATCGCTTCCTGATCGTTTGGTCAGGGCGAAGGATGCCCGTGGGGTGTCCGCTGCCAGCAACGCTACAGGACGAAGATCGTGCACCTGCCACGAAGCGGCGTTGCTGCTACTCCAGAAGGTCGGCAAGCCTTCGACACTCATTCCAACGCGATCCCCGAAAGCCCTGGAAATGAATGCCGAAGCCTGGTACCTGCTGGCCTACCGTAGCCGGGCGCTCGTCCATCAGGCCTCGATCCTCATGGGCGCGCTGACGCATCCTGCGCAGTCCGGCGACCCGAGGGTGCTTTCAGACGCCGCAGCCCAGGTCTCGGCCGGCGTGGAAGGCCTGCTGGAGGCGCTGGCGGCGGCACCCGAACTGGCCGCGCACCAACGCACGATCCAGCGCTTCGACATGGCGCTCGCCGCCTGGCGCCGCAGCGTCTCCGACGCCAGCCCGCTGGCGCAGCGCTACCAGACGGCGCTGCTGCAGCAGGCGGCCCAGGTGGTCACGTCGTGCCTGCACGTGGAGGCGCTCTCCACGAGCGAATCCGCACGCGTGCTGGCGACCCGCACCGATCTCGCTGGCCGCGCGAGCCCGGCGTCGCCCTGACGCAAATCCGGCGTCGCCGACGCGGTCGCTTATGCTGGCCGCCCCGATGCCAGACAGACACGAGCAGCGTTCCCTCTTCGGCGAGATCCTCGACTGGATGCTCGCGCCGCTGCTTTTGCTGTGGCCGATGAGCGTGGCGCTGACCTGGCTCGTGGCGCAAGGCATCGCCAACCGGCCTTACGACCGCGAGCTGGGCCAGCTCGCGCACAGCGTTGCGCGCGAGCTGCGCGCCGACCCGGCATTCGACCGCGGCCTGGCCGGCCGCCATGACCTGCGCCTGACCGAACCCACCGCGGCGCTGCTGCGCAGCGACGACGTCGACCGCGTCTGGTACCAGGTGCGCGGCGCGCAGGGCGAACTGGTGGGCGGTGACGCCGAGCTCGGGCCGCCGGTGGAGGAACGCCAGGCGCCCGACGAGGTGCAGTTCCGCGACGACAACGTGCACAACGATCCCGTGCGCGTCGCGTACCTGTGGGTGGGCACGCCGGCGGGCGCGAACAGCGGCGTCGTGGTGCAGGTGGCCGAGACCTTCGACAAGCGCTCGCGCCTGGCCACCGAGATCATCAAGGGCGTGATCCTGCCGCAGTTCGTGATCCTGCCGCTGGCGGTGCTGCTGGTGTGGTTCGCGCTGGCGCGCGGCATCGCGCCGCTCAATGCGCTGCAGCAACGCATCCGCCGCCGCGAGAGCCAGGACCTGAGCCCGATCGACGAGCACGACGTGCCCGAGGAAGTGGCCCCGCTGGTGCGCTCGATCAACGACCTGCTCGCCCGCCTCGACCAGACGATGGGCTCGCAGAAGCACTTCCTGGCCGACGCCGCCCACCAGATGAAGACGCCGCTGGCCGGACTGCGCATGCAGGCCGAGCTGGCACAACGCGAGATCGACGCCGGCGGCGACCCGCAGTCCATCAAGCGCTCGCTCAAGCAGATCGCGCGCTCCAGCCAAAGCGCGGCTCACCTGGTGAACCAGCTGCTGGCCATGGCACGCGCCGAGGATACCGAGCAGGCGCGCCGCCAGCAGGACGTGCCCATCGTCAAGCTGGCCCGCGAGGTGGTGCGCGACTTCGTGCCGCGCGCGATGGACAAGCGCATCGACCTCGGCTACGAGGGCCCCGACACCGAGCCGTCCGCGCCGCGCATCGTCGGCCAGCCGATGCTGGTGCGCGAGCTGATCCGCAACCTGGTGGACAACGCGCTGCAGTACACGCCCGCCGGCGGCACCGTCACCTTGCGCCTGATGCCCGATCCGTACGGCCAGGTGATGGTGGTGCAGGTGGAAGACACCGGTCCGGGCATCCCCGAGGGCGAGCGCGAGCAGGTGTTCCAGCCGTTCTACCGAGCGCTCGGCACGGACGTGGACGGCAGCGGCCTGGGCCTGGCGATCGTCAAGGAAATCGCCGACAAGCACGCGGCCACGATCACGATCGAGGACGCGCGGCCGGTGGCTGCGGGGAGCAACGAGGCGCCCGGCACGTTGTTCACCGTGCGCTTTCCCTGCACGGGCGCAGCGTCGACCTGATCGCGAGCCGCGGGTCTTCGCTGTCGCCGCCGGCGCTACCCACTTGGCCGCAGTTTCAAGGGAGCGACGGATCCGGCTCCGCCGGGCCGTACGCGGCCGGCCCCTCGGGGGCAGGGAGCGCCAGCGACCGTGGGGCCCCTACGTCTGGACGCTGCGTCGATTCCGGGCTATTGAAGTGAGAAATCCGAGGCCCAACCCCAGCGTCACCATCGCCGTGCCGCCATAGCTGACGAAGGGCAGCGGCACGCCCACCACCGGCAGGATGCCGCTGACCATGCCCATGTTGACGAACGCATAGGTGAAGAAGCTGAGCGTGATCGACCCCGCGAGCAGCCGCGTGAACACGGACGGGGCATCGGCGGCGATCGCCAGCCCGCGCAGGATCAGCAGCGTGAAGCCGAACAGCAGCAGCAGTGCGCCCAGCATGCCGAATTCTTCGGAATAGGCGGCGAAGATGAAGTCGGTGGTGCGCTCGGGAATGAATTCCAGGTGCGTCTGCGTCCCGCTCATGAAGCCCTTGCCGGTGACGCCGCCCGAGCCGATCGCGATCATGCCCTGGATGATGTGGAAGCCCTTTCCGAGCGGATCGGTGGTGGGGTCCAGCAGCGTGCAGATACGATGCTTCTGGTAGTCGCGCAGCAGCGGCCACACGACCTCGTCCTGGCAGATGCGGTCCTCGCTCCAGACCACGGCGCAGATGCCCACCGCCGCGAGCAGCAGCACCGGCAGGATCAGCTTCCACGACAGGCCGGCGAAGAAGATCACGTAGAGGCCGGCCGACAGGATCAGGATGGCGGTGCCGAGGTCGGGCTGCTTGACGACCAGCGCCACCGGCAGCAGCAGGATCAGGCCGGCGATGACGAAATCGGGCGCGCGCAACTGGCCCTCGCGCTTCTGGAACCACCACGCCAGCATCAGCGGCATCGCGAGCTTCATGATCTCGCTGGGCTGGATCACCATGCCCACGTTGAGCCAGCGCGTGGCGCCTTTCTTGGTGATGCCCATCACCGCGGTAGCCACCAGCAGCGCGAGGCCGATCGTGTACAGCGGCACGGCCACCCGCATCAGGTTCTGCGGCGAGATCTGCGCCGCGATGAACAGCACGGCGAACGCGAGCGCCATGTTGCGCACGTGGTCGGTGAAGCGCGTGCCGTAGTCATAGCCGGCCGAATACATCGTCACCAGCCCGATGGCGCAGATCAGCAGCACCGCGATCATCAGCGTGAGATCGAAACCGAGCAGCACCGGCCGCAGGCGTTGCCAGATCGTGGGACGTTCGACGACGGCGATCATGGCTTGCGCTTTCCGGGGTTGGGCGTGGGCGTCCACTGCGACGGCCGGCGCTTGGCCACGGCCGAGGCGGCGACGGCCACGCTGCCGCTGCCCGCGTTGACGAGCGCGGCATCGACCGCGGCGGCACGAGCCGCGCTGGCGGCGCTGGCCACGGCCGCCGCATGTTCGGCGGCCGTGGGCGCGCTGGCACCGCTGGCGGCCTGGAAGGCGGCCACGGCGCTCGCTGCACCGGCGAAGTCGTCGGCACCGGCCAGCGGCGTCCCGGCCGAATCGTCGGCGTCGGGCGAATGGTTGGTGCCCAGGCGGATGTTGGTGGCCAGCGAAATCGGCACGCCCGCGGTCTTCGGCGGCCCCGCGGTGCCGGCCTGGACGGCGGCGATGTCCGCGTCGGTCGGGTAGATGCCCTTGATCCAGTAATCCATCACCCGCCGCGCGATCGGACCCGCGTACTGGGCACCGAAACCGACGTTCTCCACCACCATCGCGAGGACGATCGTCGGATGATCGGCCGGCGCGAAGGAGATGAACAGCGCGTTGTCGCGCTGGTACTCCGACACCTTGGCGGCGTTGTACTTCTCGTTGGCCTTGATGCCCACCACCTGCGCGGTGCCGGTCTTGCCGCCGGAGTCGTAGCCGGCGTTGAGGAACGCGGCGGCGCCGGTGCCTTCCTTGTTGACACCGACCATGGCGTGGCGGATGACCTCGACGTACTCGGGGTTCAGCTTGAGCGGTTCCAGCGGCGTCGGCGCGACGGGATGGCGCGCGCCCGAGACGACGTCCACCACGTCGCGCACCAGGTGCGGCGTGTGGCGCTGTCCACCGGTGGACAGCGTGGCCAGCGCGTTGGCCAGCTGCATGATGGTGTAGTTGTTGTAGCCCTGGCCGATGCCCAGCGAGATCGTCTCGCCGGCGTACCAGCGCTGCTGCTCGGGCCGGCGGTAGGCCTTGCGCTTCCAGTCGGTGGACGGCAGCACGCCGCGCAGCTCGCCCTGGAGGTCGACGCCGGTGGGCTGGCCGAAGCCGAACGGCGCCATGAAGCCGGCGATGGTGTCCACGCCCAGGTCGTTGGCCAACATGAAGTAGTAGATGTCGCAGGACTTGACGATCGACTCGTACATGTCGACGAAGCCGTGGCCCTGCGGCACGTCGTCGTGGAACACGTGGTTGCCGAACGTGTAGTGGCCGGGATCCTGCATGCCCCAGGCGGCCGTGCGCTTGCCCAGCGTCAGCGCCGCGAGCGCCATGTAGGGCTTGTAGGTGGAACCGGGCGCGTAGGTACCGCGGATCGCGCGGTTGAGCAGCGGCTTGGCGATCGACTCGTTCAGTTCCTTCCAGCTGTCGGCGTCGATGCCGTCGACGAACAGGTTGGGGTCGAACGTCGGCATGGAGACGAAGGCCAGCACCTCGCCGTTGCGCGGGTCGACGGCCACCAGCGCACCCCGGCGGTCGCCGTACAGCTCCTCGACGAGCGCCTGCAGCCGGATGTCGATCGACAGCTGCAATGTGTTGCCCGGCGTGGCAGGCTTGCTGGCGAGCTGGCGCACCGCGCGGCCGTTGGCCGAGGTCTCGATCTGCTCGAAGCCCGTGGTGCCGTGCAGCTCCGACTCGTAGCTCTGTTCCAGGCCCAGCTTGCCGATGTATTCGGTGCCGCGGTAGTTGGCCTGGTCCTCGTCCGACCAGTCGTCGACGATCTTCTGCTTTTCTTCCTGGTTGATGCGGCCGATATAGCCCACCAGGTGGCTCGCAAGCTCGCCGTGCGGATAGTTGCGGAACAGCCGCGCCTTGATCTCGACGCCCGGGAAACGGAAGCGCTGGGCCAGGAAGCGCGCCACCTCCACGTCGGTGAGCTTGGTGCGGATCGGCACCGATTCGAAGCTCTTGCCTTCGGTGGCCAGGCGCTCGAAGCGCTTGCGGTCGCGCGGCGTCACCTCGATCACCTTGGCGATCTCGTTGATGGTGCCTTCCACGTCGGCCAGCTTGGACGGCGTGATCTCCAGCGTGTAGGCCGGGTAGTTGGTGGCCATCACGATGCCGTTGCGGTCGACGATCAGCCCGCGGTTGGGCACGATGGGCACGACGCCGATGCGGTTGGACTCGGCCTGCGCCTGCAGGTCGTCGTGGCGCACCACCTGCAGCACGAACCAGCGGAAGACCAGCACGCCGAAGCACAGCAGCACGAACGCCGCCGCAGCGATGGTGCGCGCGCGGAAGCGATCGAGTTCGACCTCGATGTTGCGCAGCTCGGTCATCGACTTCACGGGTGCACCAATCGATTCTTAAAGGGGACGGTTCGCGTCGCGGTCGGGGGCGCGACGCTGCGGCGCGAGCAACAGCCACGAGACCACCGGCCACAGCATCGCCTCGAACAGCGGCGCCAGCAGCATCGTCCAGCCCGGGAAGCTGCCGCTGGACAGCAGGCGCACCACCAGCGACACGGCATGCGCGACGATGAAGACGGGCAGGATCTGCAGCGCCTGCTCGGCCAGCCCGAACCACAGCAGGCGACGGTGCATCGTGATCGCCAGGAAGCTCAGCAGTGCGTAGGCCTCGGCGTGCTGGCCCAGCACGGCACCCTGGTGCACGTCCATCAGCAGGCCGAAGAAGAAGGCCGTGCCGATGCCGACGCGGCGCGGCTGGTGCACGTTCCAGAAGACGAGCACCAGCGCCAGCATGTCCGGCAGCGCCGCGATGCGGCCCAGCGGCAACATGTTGAACACCAGCGCCGCGAACAGCGAGAACCAGAGAAACAGCGGGTTGACCGGCAGCAGCAGCTGGTCGGCGCCGCGATGTTCCATCATCATTTCCGGGTCCCCCGGATCGGCTTCTGCCCCTTGGGCAGCGGCGCCTCGGGCTGGGGCTCGGGGCGCGCCGGCAGCTGCATCGCCATCGGCTCGAGCACCAGCACGTGGCGTACACCGTCGGCCGACGCCGTGGGCACCAGCGCGATGCGGGCGAACGACGAATCGGCGCGCGGATCCACCTTGACGACCTTGGCCACGTCCAGCCCCGGCGGATAGATGCCGTCGACGCCACTCGTCTGCAGCAGGTCGCCCACGCGCACGTCGGCATTGCCGGCCATGAAGCGCAGCTCCAGCGCCGCGCCGTCGGCGCCGAACGCTGCGCCGCGCTGGTGGGTGCGCGTGTTGAGCACGGGGATCGCGGCTTCCTTGTCGATCAGCAGCGTCACTTCGGACGACAGCGGATAGACGCGCGTGACCTGGCCCAGCACGCCGGATTCGTCGATCACCGGTGCGCCGGGCACGACGCCCTGCGACGCGCCACGGTCGATGAAGATCTTGCGCGAGAACGGGTCGCTGGCCTCGTACAGCACCTCGGCGGCCATCGACTTGACGACCAGCGCCGGCTTCAGGTCGACCAGCGCGCGCAAGCGGTTGTTCTCGGCAGTGAGCGTATCGACGCGCGCCGCCTTGGCCGACTGCGCGGTGAGCGCCAGCTCGGCGCGGCTCAGGTCGGCCCGGGCCGCATGCAGGCCGCCCACGTACTCGCCGCTGGCGCGCGTGACCTCCATCGGCACCTCGAGCGCGCGTTCCAGCGGCAGCAGCAGCATCGCCAGGCCCGCGCGCAGCGGGCGCGTGACAGCGAAGCGGGTGTCGGCCGCCATCAGGAACAGGGCCACCGCGGAGAACACCGCCAGGCGCGTCAACGCGGACGGGCCCTGGTGAAAGAACGGCGGAGGACGGCGGTCCAGGGTACCGAGCGGCATGAGTGGCTCAAAGCACCGCGGCGACAGCCACGGCGTGGGACGAGAGGATGGATGCGATCGGAGCGATTATCGCAAGCCAAGGTTCCGTTGCCGGTGGAGAGGAACCCGCGATCGATGAAAAAGCGGCTGCCGGGAGGGGGCCGCTTACCGCCGCAGGCGCTCACCCGCTTGCCCGGCATTCAAGGGAGCGCTGGAACCGGCTCTGCCGGGCCAGTCGCGGCCGGCCCCTCGGGGGCAGCGAGCGCCAGCGAGCGTGGGCTCAGTCGCTGGTGAAGATCGCGCCGAGGCGTTCCATGCGCTCGAGGGCCATGCCGCAACCGCGCACGACGCAGGTGAGCGGGTCTTCGGCCACCAGTACCGGCAGGCCGGTTTCCTCGGCCAGCAGGCGGTCCAGGTCGCGCAGCAGCGCGCCGCCGCCGGTGAGCATCATGCCGCGCTCGGCGATGTCGGCGCCCAGTTCCGGCGGGGTCTGCTCGAGGGCGTTCTTGACGGCGGACACGATCTGGTTGAGCGGGTCGGTGAGCGCTTCCAGCACCTCGTTGGAGCTGATCGTGAAGCTGCGCGGCACGCCTTCGGACAGGTTGCGGCCCTTGACTTCCATCTCGCGCACTTCGGAGCCCGGGAAGGCCGAGCCGATGCCCATCTTGATGTTCTCGGCCGTCTGCTCGCCGATCAACATGCCGTAGTTGCGACGGATGTAGTTGATGATGGCTTCGTCGAACTTGTCGCCGCCCACCCGCACGCTGCCCTTGTAGACGACGCCGCCGAGAGAGATGACGCCCACTTCGGTGGTGCCGCCGCCGATGTCGACCACCATCGAGCCGGAGGCTTCGGAGACCGGCAGGCCGGCCCCGATCGCCGCGGCCATCGGCTCCTCGATCAGGTAGACGGCGCTGGCGCCGGCGGCCTCGGCCGCGTCCTTGATGGCGCGGCGCTCGACCTGGGTGGAGCCGCAGGGCACGCAGATGATGATGCGCGGGCTCGGCGTGAGCAGGCTGCGCGGGTGCACCATCTTGATGAACTGCTTGATCATCTGCTCGGTGACCACGAAGTCGGCGATCACGCCGTCCTTCATCG
>Ga0302157_10006624_pt1 | contig 11920 bp, 9 predicted proteins | sample I_Bog_N3_3_FD_193502 | JGI IMG/M metagenome (GOLD analysis project Ga0302157, IMG submission 193502) | Peat permafrost microbial communities from Stordalen Mire near Abisko, Sweden - I_Bog_N3_3 | ecosystem: Environmental > Terrestrial > Soil > Wetlands > Peat | place: Sweden: Abisko, Stordalen...
CGGTTCAATGCCCGGCGCGACCTGGTCGGGCGGCCTGCACAAATCGCCGCCGCAGGCGCGATCATGATGATGCTCGCGCTGGCGGCCTGGATGCTGCCCGAAGCCGGGCTATCACTGGCACGCACTGCCGCCGTCATCGCGATCCTGTTCGCGGCGGTCCTGATCGTGCGCCTGCCGTTTCAGGCACGCCGACTCTATCGCCAGCACAAGGCGATCCAGGGAGCGATCACGATCGAGCTGAATGACCAGGGGATCCGGTTCGGCTCGGCCGACGGCTCGACCAAGGTGGCGTGGCCATCGATTTTCAAGTGGCGGCAGAACCAGCAGTTCATTGTGGTCTACAAGATGCCGTCCTTGTTCCACATCGTGCCGAAATCGATCGCGCGGGACGGCTTCGACCTGGCGCGGCTGGTCGATCGCCTCGCCGCGCATGTCGGCCGCGCGCGCTAGCGGCGGTGGGCGGTCAAAGGCGACCGTCAACCGGCTTTGGGCCTTCGGACGCGGCGCGGCGGCGGTGCGCTTGACTAACTCACAAGCGCCATGCACCGATGCGACGCATCCATGGCGGACATCCGCACCCGGTCGATGGCTTTGCCGAACCGGTTCACCTCAGCAAGACCTCGATGGGATGGTGCCGATGACGCTTGAAGCGCCGGCCGGTGCAGGCCGGCGTGACGCGATCGACCGGCTGACGTTTCTCGGCCAGCGCGGCGGGCTGCTCGCGATTGTACTCGGCCTCACCGCGTCGTTCTTCCTGTTCGGCTATTTTGTCATCTATTGGCGCAACGCCGATATGGACTTCATGATCGTCTACAACGCGCTGCTGCTCAACGACGGCAGGCCGCAGGAATATTTCGACCATCCCTCCTATTTCACGATTTTGTCGGTGGCCGCCTTCTTCCGCCTGTGGCACGCGCTTGGCCTGCTGGACGCCTACGCCTTGAGCGCGATTCCCTCGGCGGCCAACGTCACCGCCTTCGACGCGGCGATGACCCAGGCGGTGCGCGCCGGCCGGCTGGTGGCCTGGCTCACCGGCACCGGGCTGGTGCTTTGCTTCGCCGGCCTGATCCGCCGGCTGGTTCGCGATTGGCGCATCGCGCTGCTCGCCACCTTCGCCTTCGCCTTCTCCGGGGGCGTCGCCGTGCATATCCGGATTTTGCGCAGTGAGATGATCGCCGCCTCGCTGGTCACCTTCGCCCTGATGATTTTGATGATGGTCGGCCGCCGCGCCCGCGCCTGGCGGCCCGTCGGGCTGGCCTGCGCCGCGGCCTTGTGCGTGCTCGGTCTGGAAAACAAGGTTCAGGTCATCCTGTTGATCGCGGCGCTGCCGGCGCTGGCACCGGCCTTCGGCGGCAAGGGCGGCGCCAGCACAGGCTTCTGGCGGACGCGGCCTTCGTGGCTGGCCGCCCTGCTCGCGATCCTTGCCGCGGCGTTGATGCTGAAGGCCGCGCTTCCGATCCTTGATGCCGGCTTCGATGCGGCCAATGCCGACGCCGCCGGCCTGCGTCCCCTGATCGAACGCTATGGCGTCTACCAGATCGCGCTGTTGGCATGGATCGGCGCCGGCATGCTGGCGTTCGCAGGGCTGTGGCGGGTCACCGCAAGCGAGACCGTCGCGGCGGTCGCGGCGGTGGCCGCAGGCGCAGCGGTCGGCCTGACCGCGCTCGACCTGCAATACAATATCGGCGACGTGGTCGCCGTGCTCAATCCGATCGAGAAGATGCTGACCTTCGCCACCCTGTCCGCGGCCGAGACCTCCAGCTGGCGATCCGCCCTCGATATCTTCGCGCATAATCTTGGCAGCGTGCTGCGGCGCTACTCGTTCTTTCTTTATACTTCGGCGCGACCGACCGTGTTTCTGATCTGGCTGATCTGGCCCGGCATCATCCACGCGTGGCTCACCGGCAAGAAGCAGGTGGCGCTGCAGGCCACGCTCTTGATGCTGGTCGCAACCTTCATCGACACGCTTGGCGTCCAGCGCGGTCTTAAATCCGAATATTTTATCCTGACGGATCCGCTGATGATTTTGGCCGGCGCGGTCCTGCTGCAGTCACTCGACCGGCAGCCGCGCGGCGGCTTTGCGGTCGCCACGGCGGTCACGCTGTTTTACGCCCATATCCTGATCAGCCAGGCCGAGCCGATCAAACATGTCATGAAGCGAAGCGGCCCGGATTATATCTGCGATTGGAACCAGATCTACGAACCGAAATTGCCGATGCCCTGGTGCGCCGAGCCACCGACCGGGCCAGCTTCCCGGACCACGGCCGGTGCCGGATGACGCCTTTGTTCATCCGGCACGGACATCGGGCACCCGGCCCCCACCTATTTCAACGAGTTGTTGACGGAGTCGAACTTGCTATTGATGTTCGATCCGAGACCGTTGACGATAGAGACAATCGCAAGCGAGATACCGGCCGCGATCAGCCCGTATTCGATCGCGGTGGCGCCGGATTGATTGGTTAAGAAATCGCAAAAAATGCGTCTCAAGTCTGCCTCCTCTGAACTTTCTATTCGGGATCGCTGGCATTAACGGTCACAGGTTAGCCGTAATATTTGTATGCCCGGTTAAGCGATCATTCTCAATTGTCCGCAATTGGCCGGACGGACACTGGCGCCACGGCAAATCACAATCTCGCGTTGCGCCACTGGCGTTCGGCCGCGTCCCAGGCCGCGAGCGGCTGCAGGTCGGGCACCCAGGCAAGGCCGGTCTTGGCATCCGACGACACCGCCTCTGGCGTCACAATCATGTCGAGCAGCGCCGGACGGTTTTTCAGCGCCCTTTCGATCGCAGGCTTGAGTTGCGCTTCGGTTTCGACCCGCTCGGCATGCATGCCGAACGACCTGGCCATCGCCGCGTGGTCGGAAAATTGCAACTGGGTGCCGACCACCTTGCCATGGGTTACTTTTTGGTCGTGGACCTCGATCTGCCAGGCGCCGTTGTTGGCGACTACGATCAGCACCGGCGCCTGGTGGCGGACCGCGGTGTCGACCTCGATCGCATTGAAGCCGAAGGCACCATCGCCGGTGGCAACGACGACCGGCTTGTCTGGAAACGCCAGGCTCGCCGCGATGCCATAGGGCACGCCGATGCCGATGCAGCCGAACGGTCCGGGATCGAGCATCGCCTGGGCACTGAGACCGACCCGCGCGAAGCTCAGGAAATCGCCGCCGTCAGTGATGACCACCGCGTCATGGCCGACCGCCTCCTGCAAAGCCGACAGCACCTTGTTCGGATGCAGCCTGCCGTCGGACCCGTTCGGCGCCGACGCCATGCTCTGCTGCAGCTTCCGCGCCCGCTCCTCGTGCGCGCCACGCAATTGGGCGGCCCATGGCCGATCAACATCGGAGACCCGGTTGCCGGCCGCTTCGACCAGCAGGCGCAGGGTTTCTGAAGGTGACGCCAGGATCTCGACGGCGCCGCGGCGGTTGTCGCGCAATTCCGCCGGGATGTCGGCGATGCGCACGAATTTCGCCGACTTGAACACCGAAGGTGAGCCATAAGCGAGCTGAAAGTCCAGCCGCCGTCCGACCGTCAAGACCACGTCGGCGTCGCCCATCACGGCGCCGCGCATGGCGCCGACCACGGATGGATGACTGTCCGGCACCAGGCCGCGGCTCTCTCCGGTGTCAAGATAGACGGCGCCCAGCCGGTCGAGCAGGGCGATCAGTTCAGGGCCGGCACCGCGGGCGCCGCGCCCGGAGATCACCAGCACGCGGCGCGCCGACCACAATAAGTCGACCGCCGCGGCGATCTGTTTTGGATCGGGCCGCGTCATCGGTCGCGGCTTGGCGCAGAGATGTTCCTCGAGTTGCAGCGGTTTGGCCACTAGGCCGCGCAGCGTATCGGTTGGAAAATCAATGTAGGAGGGACCTGGTTCGCCGCCATCGCCAAAGGCACGGGCTATCGCCTCGTCGAGCTCCTGCAGCACCAGAGCAGGCTCGCGCACCGTGCGGGCATAGCGGGTGATGCTGCGCACCAATTGGGTGTGATCGAGATCCTGCAGGCCGCCGCGATTTTCCTGCGGCCGCGGACTGCCGCCTGACATCACCAGCACCGGGGCTCGTGAGATATGGGCGTTGGCGATGCCGGTGATCGAGTTGGTCATGCCGGGACCGGCCGTCACCAGCGCGACTCCGAGTTCGCCGGTCAATTCGGCATGGGCCTGGGCCATGTGCACCGCGGCGCGCTCGTCGCGCACATCAATGATCCGGATGCCTTCGGCGTCGAGCCGCATCCAGATCGGCATAATGTGGCCGCCGCAGAGCGCGAACACGCGCTTGACGCCGCGCTGCCTGAGCAGGCGTGCGATCAGGCCCGCGGCGCTATCGGAAGAGATGTTCATGGCGGACCTCCGGTTGGGCCGGCCAGGCCGTGAGGCTGGCGGCGATGGGCATCTTCAAAACCATTCATTCCGATCATGCTTGCGGGCGAGCGAACCGGGCCTTCAACTCGCGATGCAGCACCTTGCCGGTCGCATTGCGCGGCAATTCGGTGTCGGCCACGAAGGCATAGGATCGCGGGCGCTTGTAGCCGGCCATGCGCTGCTTCGACCACTCGATCAACTCGGCTTCGGTCAGCGCGGCGCCGTCACGCAGCACGATGACGGCGTGGACCCGCTCGCCCCATTTGGCGTCGGGAAGACCGATCACGGCGATATCCCGGATCTGCGGATGGGCGCCGATCAGCGCCTCGATCTCCGAGGGATAGACATTCTCGCCGCCGGAAATGATCATGTTGCTCTTGCGGTCGGAGAGATGGATGTAGCCATCGGCGTCGCGTCGCGCCATGTCGCCGACCGAGCAGTAATCGCCGCGAAACGCTTCGCGGGTCTTTTCCGGCAGACGCCAGTAATAATCGAAGGTATGGGCGTTGCAGGAGAACAGCTCGCGGGGCTGGCCATCCGGAACCTGCTGGCCGGATTCATCGAGCAGCCGGATCGGCGCTGCGCCCACGCATTCGCGGCCGACCGAACCGAGCTTGGTGAATTGCTCATGCGGATGCAGCATGGTGACCCAACCGGTTTCGGTGGCGCCATAGAGCTCATACAGGCCGGATTTCGGAAACATCGCCATTACCTCGCGCTTGGTTTCCGGACGCGCCGGCGCCGAGGAGATCATCGGTTTCGTCACCTGGTCGAAGCGATATTGGCCACGCACGGCGTCGGATAATCCGAGCATCATGATGTAGTGGGTCGGCACCAGCGAGGTGAAACTCGCGCCAGCTTCCGAAAGCGTCCGCACGGCGTGTTCGGGGTCGAAACTCCTGCGCGAGTAGACCGACGTGACGCCGCCGCGATAGCCGAAGGCGCCGAAGAAATTCAATGAATTGGCGTGGCACATCGGCATCACCAGCAAGGCGCCGTCGTCGCGATTGAGGCCGAGTTCGATCTCGGTGACCATCGACAGCACCACGGCGCTGCGATGGCTGCGCACCACGCCCTTGGGATTGCCGGTCGTGCCGGAGGTGTACATCAAGGTCCAGGGATCCTGCAGCAGTACCTGCTGCTCTGGCTCAGCGGCGCTGCCGGCGGCCAGCAAGGTCTCATAGTCCCGATAGCCGGCCGGACAGCTTGTGACGCCGAAATGAATGAACCGATCGGGCCGAATCGGCAAATCCTGGCGAACCTCCTCGACCACGCCGACCAGTCCATCCTGCACGATCAGCGCCGAGGCCTCGGCATTTTCGATGATGAATTTCATCTCCTTGGCGGTCAGGCGGAAATTGATCGGCAGCGCGACGACGCCGGACTTGGCCGCGGCGGCATAGATCTCGCACCATTCGACGCAATTATAGGCCAGGATCGCGACCCGGTCGCCCTTGGCAAGGCCGAGGCCGAGCCAGGCATTGGCGAGCCGGCAGGCGCGCTCGTTCCATTGCGCAAAACTCATCGAGCGATCGAGATCGCGCGCGCCGACGCGACCTGGCGACAGCCTGGCGTGGACCGACAGCATCTGTCCGAAATTCAGCAGGTCCTTCACGTTCCACTCCAATGGTTGAAGTCAGTCAGCGACGACGGCGTCAGTGCAACAATCCGATTGAGATCGCGGGCACGGCGGCGATGATGATGGTGCCGATCAGCAGCGCCAGCATGTAGCCGGCCATCGGCTTGATCCCCTCATCGGGGTGGATGCGGCTGATCGCGCAGGCGGCGTAATAGCCGACACCGAAGGGCGGGGCGAACAAGCCGATGCCCATCGCCAGGATCACGACCATGGCATAGTGCACCTCGTGAATGCCGATCTGCCGGGCGATCGGAAACAGCAGCGGCCCGAACAGCACGATCGCCGGTATGCCCTCCAGCACGCTGCCCAGCACGATGAAGGCTGCGATGGTCACCGCGAGAAACATCGCAGGCCCGCCGGGCAGGCCGGTCATGTATCGCGCCAGCGCGGTCGAGAAGCCCGATTGGGTCAAGGCCCACGCCATGCCGGTCGCAGCACCGATAATCAGCAGGATGGCGCCGGACAGTGCCGCGGTTTCGACCAGCATCGGATACAGCCGTCGCCAGTCGAACTGCCGATAGATCAACAGCCCAGCGAGGATGGCGTAGACGATGCCGATGGTCGACACTTCGGTCGCGGTGGCGACGCCGCCGACAACGGCGGCGCGGATCACGAATGGCAGGGCCATTGCCGGCAACGCCACCAGGAAAGTCGCGCCGACCTGCCGCCAGCTGGCGCGCGCCACATGCGACAGATCCTCATGACGGTAGCGCAGCCAGACCACGGCGCACAGTATCACCGCGAGCACCAGGCCGGGCAGCAATCCGCCGGTGAAGAGCGCGGCGATCGAAACCCCGGTGACTGATCCGATGGTGATCAGCACCAGGCTCGGCGGAATGGTTTCGGTCTGCGCGCCGGTCGCCGCCAGCAGCGCGACGAGGTCGCCGGGCCTCGCGCCGCGCCTGGTCATTTCGGGGAACAGCACCGGCGCCACCGCCGCCATGTCGGCCGCCTTGGCGCCCGAAATGCCGGACACCAGATACATCGCAGCCACCAGCACATAGTGCAGGCCGCCGCGGGCATGGCCGAGCAGGCTGGCGAGAAATCCGACCATGGCGCGGGCCATGCCGGTCATTTCGATCAACAGGCCGAGAAACACGAACAGCGGCACCGACAGCAGAATGAGATGGCTCATGCCTTCGTCCATGCTGGCGACGGATGAAGTTGCCGACCTCGCCGTCCATCGCATCCCACACCCGGTCGTAGCTGGTGAAGGCGAAGCCAACGCCGGTGAGCGAAGTCTGCGAGATCAAGGTCGATAGCACCGTGCCGGGCATGGTGGCGAGTTCGAGCGCGCCCGAACGCAACTGCGTCATCATGTCGGTATCGCTGCCAAGCTGATTGTTCGGAAACAGGCTGATGGCGACCTGTCCCTGGGTCTCGGAAGCAATGGCCTCGATGGCCTGCGCGAGCCGAATATTGACCGAATGCGTGGCCGGAAGATCGTTGCCGAATTTCAGCTTGAGCGGCACCGCCTGTGCCCGGACCTTGAATCCCCGCAACGCGGATCCCGCCGCGGCAACAACGACCGCAGACTTCAACAGCCAACGGCGATTAATCCCGTGCATGGCTTCCTCCCAGGTTGACGCCCGTCCTGACGCGGGCTTACATTCGAATACAGAATTCATATTCTGAATTCAAATACAATGCAATGCTTCTCCAAGCGGCTTTCGATAAAATGCCCGGGACGAATCATCTGGAGACCCCATGCCGCCCTTCGCGCCGCAACCAAGCCTTGTGGAACAGGTTGTAAACGCTATCATTTCGGAGATCGTCGAAGGCGAGCTACCCGCCAATGCGAGGCTGATCCAGGACGATCTGGCGCGCGCCTATGGGGTCTCTCGGCAGCCGATCCAGCAGGCGCTGTTGCTACTGCGCGATCGCGGACTGGTCCGGGAGGCCCCCGGCCGGGGCCTGATCGTGTCACCGCTCGACACCGGCGTGGTACGCAACCTCTACGAGGTGCGGGCCGTGGTCGACGGCCTCGCCGCCAGGCTCGCGGCCGAGCGGGGCTCCGACCGCGCGAAAAACGAGGGACTGGCATATCTGGAAGCCGGCCGCGCCGCAGTCGACAGCGGTTCGCTGCGCGATCAGATCGAAGCCGACATGCAATTCCACGGCTTCATTAATCAGCTTTCGGGCAACCCACTGATCGGCGAAACCACCGCGCCGCATTGGCCTCATCTGCGCCGGGTGATTGGCGAGGTGTTGCGTGGTGATGCGCAAATGCCGCAGCTGATTCTGGCCGAACATGTGGCGATCCTGGACGCGGTGATTGCCGGCGATGGAGCGACTGCCGAAGCGCTCGGCCGGCAGCACATCGCACAGGCGGCCGACATCTTCGTTCGGCGGCTGCAGGCGCAGCAGGACGCCTCGCAGGAAGAACTGCGGCAACGCCGCCCGCGGCGAATTCTGCGCTGACGGAGAGGACGCCTAGATCGCGATCTGCCGCCCGATCTCCACCACCTGATCGTTGGGCAGGCTGAAGAAGTCGCTGACATGGACCGCGTTGCGCTCCATCACCGCGAACAGCTGCTCCTGCCAGGCTGGCAGGCCGCTGCCGTCCTCGCGGCTGATCACGGTTTCATGGCCGACATAATAGGTGACGTCGGAAAGATCGATGGTGCAGCCGAGCGATTTGCTGGCGCTGAGCAGCTCCGGAATATGCGGGCGTTCCATGAAACCGAAATGCGCATGGGCACGCCAATAATTCGGCGCGATTTTCTCGATCTTCATCCGGTTGCGGGATGCAACCCACGGCACCGGCAGGATCTCGACGCGGAGCACGAACAGATGCTCATGCAGCGCGCGGTTATGTTTGACGTGCCAGACCATCACCGGCGGCGTGTCGCGCTCGGTGCGGGTGAGAAACACCGCGGTGCCCGGTACCCGCGGTACCTTGTTCGCGGCGACCTCATCCAGGAAGGTCGGCACCGGGATCAGCGCCTCGCGGATCCGCACCGCAACCGCGGCCGCGCCGCGATGCCAGATCCACATCACCCCGTAGACGGCAATTGCCAGCAGCAGCGGGATGTAGCCGCCCTCGGCGACCTTGCTGAGATTGGCGAGAAAGAAGGCGCCATCGACGACCAGAAAGCCACCCGCGACCAGTCCGGCGGCGACCAGGCTCCAGCGCCAGATCTCACGCATCGCGATGAACAACAGTACCGAAGTCATCAGCATGGTCAGCGACACCGCGATGCCATAGGCGGCCGCGAGATTATCCGACTTGCCGAATCCAACGGTCAGCCCAATGGTGACGATCATCAACATCCAGTTGACGACGCCGACATAGATCTGGCCATAGCCCTCGGACGAGGTCTGCTTGATGTTGAGCCGCGGCAGCCAGCCGAGCTGGATCGCCTGCCGCGTCATCGAGAACGCGCCGGTGATGATCGATTGGCTGGCGATGATGGTCGCGACCGTGGCCAGCACGATCAGCGGGATCAGAAGCGGGCCGGGACTGAGCCGGAAGAAGATGTTGCCGTCGGTCGGCGCGCCCTCGAGCACCAGCGCCGCCTGCCCGCAATAGTTCAGGATCAGCGCCGGAAACACCACCGCGAACCAGGCGAGCCGGATCGGCCCGCGGCCGAAATGGCCCATATCGGCATACAGCGCCTCGGCGCCGGTGACGCAGAGAAATACCGCGCCCAGCACCAGGAAGCCGCTTATGCCATTGGAGAACAGATAGCGGAGGCCGTAGAGCGGATCGAGCGCAGCGAACACCGCGGGGTGTTTGACGATGCCGTAAATTCCCATCAGGCCGATGGCGACAAACCACAGCAGCATCACCGGCCCGAACAGGTGACCGATGGTGGCGGTGCCCTGCGACTGCAGCGCAAACAGCGCCAGCAGGATCAACACCGCCGCCGGGACCACGAAGGGCTGCACCGAAGGTGCCGCCATCTCTAACCCTTCGAGCGCGGACAGCACCGAGATTGCCGGCGTAATCGCCCCGTCGCCATAGATCAGCGCCGCGCCGAACAGACCGAACGCGACGATGGTCGGGCGCTGCTGCTTCTTGACGCCGAGCAATGCCATCAGCGCCAGGATGCCGCCCTCGCCGTCATTGTCGACCCGCATCGCGAATGAGACATATTTGACCGTGGTGATGATAAAGAGCGTCCACAACACCAGCGACAGCGCGCCGAGCACGACGCCGGCGCTGGGCGAGGTGTCGGTGGCGCCGAGGATGGTCTTGAAGGTATAAAGCGGCGACGTGCCGATATCGCCGAACACGATGCCGAGCGCCGACAGACCGAGCACCGGCAGCGCGCCCTGCGGCGGCTGGCGGGCCTCGCCCGCTGGCAAGGTGGGATCTTCGGTCGGTTGAGTGTCCATGCGAAAAACCCGTTTGATCGACTGCCTCACCCGGTTCGCGCCATAGCGGCGCTGAACCTCCGCGCCGGATCAACCGCGCCGGCCGTCCGATGCTCCGCTGTAGCACAAATTATTGTCGCGCATTGCGACAGCCAGGGGACCACAAGGCCGATCGGGAACCGGCGTCCCGATCGGCTAAAGCGGGTGGGTCGGCGACCGCTTGGCGGTCGCGACCGCGCGCCTCCGGGCCGGCTTGACCGCGGGAGACCGGTGCGCCTCCGGAAAACGCTTCGCCATCTCGACGTTGAAACCGTTCTTGACCCAGTCTGAAATCTTGGCCAGCGCGGCGAGAAACTGCCGGCGCTCTTCCGCGCCGAGCGGTGCCAGCACCAGCGCCTCGAGTTGCAGACTGAGCGGATCGGCCGCGATCCGCAGCGCCTTCCCCTTCGGCGTGGCGAACAGCTGGAAATGCCTTGCATCGAAGGCGTCGATGCGCCGGCGCACCAGGGAAGCCTTGACCAGGCGCGACAGGATCCGCGAGGTCGCCGAGCGTTCGAACTTGGTGTTGGCGGCAAGCGCCGTGAACGTCACGCCGGGCTCGTCATCGATCAGCCGCAGCACGCGCAGCTCGTGCACGTCAAGGCCGAAGCGCTGCTTGAACAGGGATGCGCCCTGCCCGATCGCGTCCTCGGCGATCGACACCAGCTGGTAGGTGAGGCTTTGCCGCAGCATGGCGACCAAACTCCGCAATAGATCGTTGCGTCGCCCCGCTGCTCGCGGATGACGGACCCGATGGCTCCCGCGCTCGCCGATCGCGGCGCGCGGAAGCCAAACTGATGACAGTCGCAACCTGCCCGAATTTGTTGCATCTTGCAACAATTATCCGCAATACGATTATACAATATCAAAAAACAACTGTTGCAATTTGCAACTAATTATTCGATACCTTGACAGGCTGGTATCGGCGAAGCGGGAGGCAATCATGACCATGATGACGGCAATGGCGGCGCCAGAGGCGCGGACGCGGATCAGCGCAACCCGGCTGATCGCCGCCTGCTCGATCGGCAACGCGCTCGAATTCTACGATTTCGTCATCTACAGTTTCTTTGCCGCCACGATCGGCAGATTGTTCTTTCCCTCGCAGGACCCGGCGGTGCAGATCCTACGCTGCACGAGACCCACGCCAATGCGAGCGATGTGCGGCTGCAACGGGTCAACGCGCTTTCGCTGGTGTTCGGACGGTATCTGCGGCAGCTCGTCACCGGCACCGCGCTGGTGATCGGCGGCACCGTGGCGAACGCCGTCGTGGTCCTGTATATGTCGACCTATGCGGTGCGCCAGCTCGGCCTGTCGCCGGCGAGCGGGCTGTTCGCAGGGGTCACCGCCGGCCTGGTCACCGCGGTGATGGCGCCGGTCGGCGGCGCGCTGTCGGATCGCTACGGGCGCAAGCGGATCGGCTGGATCTTCTCGGCTCTGCTGGTGGTTTTGATCCGTCCGAGCTTCGTCATCCCGAGCGCACATCCGACCCTGTCGACGCTGCTGGTCGCGGTGACCTGCCTCAGCGTGGCATTTGCGACCGCCAGCGGCGCGACCATCA
>Ga0302157_10006627_pt1 | contig 11915 bp, 10 predicted proteins | sample I_Bog_N3_3_FD_193502 | JGI IMG/M metagenome (GOLD analysis project Ga0302157, IMG submission 193502) | Peat permafrost microbial communities from Stordalen Mire near Abisko, Sweden - I_Bog_N3_3 | ecosystem: Environmental > Terrestrial > Soil > Wetlands > Peat | place: Sweden: Abisko, Stordalen...
CGGCGGCGCTTAGCACCGCATCGACGATTTTCACGTAGCCCGTGCATCGGCAGAGATTACCCGCAAGCCCCGCCCGCACCTCGCCATCCCTCGGGTTGGGACAGCGGTTCAGCAGATCGGTGGCCGACACCAGCATGCCCGGGGTGCAGAACCCGCACTGGGCGGCGTTATGCTCCAGGAAGGCAGCCTGAACCGGCGACAGGGCGCCGGGCCGGGCCAGGCCCTCCACCGTGACCAGGTCGGCGCCCTGGGCCTGGCTGGCCGGAACCAGGCAGCTGTTCACCACCCGGCCGTCCAGGAGCACCGCGCAGGCGCCGCACTCGCCCTCGCCGCAGCCCTCCTTGGTTCCGGCCAGCTCCAACTGCTCCCGGATCACGTCCAGCAGCCTGGCCAAGGGATGCGCGAGCACGGTGCGCTCACGCCCGTTCACGGTCAGGGTCAGTTGGATGGACTCAGGCATGGGTGGCCTCCTCGCAGCGGTTCAGCAGCCGGTCGGGCGTCATGGGGATCTCGTCCAGCCGCAGATCCCCCAGGGCCCCCTGCAGGGCGTTGATCAGCGCCGGAGCCGGACCGTCCATGGGCAGTTCGCCCAGGCCCTTGGCGCCGCCCGGGCCCCCCGGACCGCCGAGCTCCAGGAAAAAGGTCCGGATCGGCGGCAGATCCACCGCCGTGGGAATGATGTAGTTGGTCATCTGGTTGTTCACCATCCGGCCCTGCCGGGTGACCACTTCTTCCCACAGCCCCCAGCCGATGCCCTGGGCGACCCCGCCTTCAATCTGGCCGGCGGCCATGACCGGATTCACCACCCGGCCCACCTCCTGGACCGCCACGAAATCCACCACCTCCACTTCGTAGGTCACGGTGTCCACCGCGACCTCGGCCGCATAGCAGGCCCAGGAGAAGCCGGGATAAGCGTCGCCCTGGTAGGTCCGGTCGTCCCAGACGACATCGGGGTCCGGGCGGTACTGGCCGTAGCACTTGATGGAACCCAGCCGGGCCCTGGCCGCGCGCACCGCGGCCGAGAAATCAGAGGCGGTGTAGGGCGTGGCCAGGAAGCCCTGCTGGATCAGGGCCAGCCTGAAGCCGGCGGCGGCGTCCTCCAGGATCCGGCCCACCACCATGGTGCTGCGGGAAGCCACGGTGGGACCGCTGTTGGGCACGAACCGGGTGTCCGCCTCGGCCACGCTCACCATCTCCTCGGGCAACTCCAGGGCGCCGGCGACGATCTGGGCGAACACCGTGTTCTTGCCTTGGCCCATTTCCGTGGCCGCCGCCAGGACGGAGACGGTGCCGTCCTCCAGCCCCTCCACCCCGGCCACCGAGGCCATGTGCGTCTCGCCGCTGCCGGTGAAGCCGCAGCCGTGCAGGAACACCGAGAAGCCCACGCCCCGCTTGACCGGATCCTCCGAACGGTTGGTCTCGGCGAAGGCCCTGCGTTTGCCGGAGTAGCCGATCTCAGCCAGGGCCCGGTCCATGATCCCGCCCAGGTCCGGTTCCTCCCGGATGACCTGGCCGGTGGCCGTGGTGTCGCCCAGGACCAGGAAGTTCCGGCGCCGCAGTTCCACCGGGTCCAGGCCGAGCTTCCCGGCGCAGACGTCCATGTGCCGTTCCAGGGCGAACAGGCTCTGGGGCGCGCCGAAACCCCGGAAGGCGCCGGGGGGCGGGGTGTTGGTGGCCACGGCCCGGGCATGGATGCGCACATGGGGGCAGCGGTAGACGCCGGCGGAATGGATCGCTCCGCGGCTCAGCACCACCGGCGATAGGGTGGCGTAGGCCCCTCCGTCCAGGACGAAATCCACCTCCAGGGCCAGGAGCAGGCCCTGGGCGTCGAACCCGCAGCGGATCCGGGTGCGGGAGGGGTGGCGCTTGGTGGTGCAGGCCAGGTCCTCCTCCCGGTCGTAGACGAGCTTCACCGGCCGGCCGCTCTTGTAGGCCAGGAGCGCGGCGTGGCCGGCGTTCAGCGAGGGATAGTCCTCCTTGCCGCCGAAGCCGCCGCCCATTTCCATGGCCACCACCCGCACGTTCTCCCCGGGCTGGCCGAACAGTTGGCCCAGGGCCGAGTGGACATAGTACGGGCACTGGAGCGAGCCCCAGACGGTGACCTGCAACGCTTCGCCGTCCCGGGTCACCGACGCCACCATGGCATTGGGCTCCAGGTACATGTGCTCCTGGGCCCCGGTGCGGTAGGTCGCTTCGATCACCGAAGCAGCCTGGGCCCATACCGGCCCGGGGTCGCCCTTGCTGATGTGGATCTCCTTCAGCAGGTTGTCGCGGCCGTAGATCACCTGGGTCAGGTCCAGGGCGGACTGCAGGTCCAGCACGGCGGGCCGTTCCGCCACCTCGAGCCGGACCGCCCGGCGAGCCTTCTCCACCAGGTTCCGGTCCGGGTGGGCCAGCAGCAGCACCGGCTGCTCGGCATGGGTGATCTCCTCGCCGATGCCCACCAGGAACGGCTGATCGTCCACCACCGAGGCCACCCGGTTGGTTCCGGGGATATCCGCGGCGGTGACGATGACCATCTCCTCCCAGGGGATGCCCGGACCGTAGACGATCCCGGTCAGGGTGCCCCGGGGCACCTGGGACCTCACGGTGACGCCATGGAGGGCGTCCGGAACCACCTTGTCGGCGGTGTAGCAGGCAGTGCCCAGGACCTTGGCCCGACCTTCTTTGCGAATGGAAGAAGCACCGATCACCGTGGTCTCCTGATGAATCATTCCACTGTAGCGTCCCTCCCATGGTTTGCCCTTTTGGAATGGCGCCGACCGCATCACATTTCGCCCATGACGCCAGGATCCGGCCATGGGCATAGTTAAGGAATGAAAATGCCCCGCTGGATTCCTCCGTTCGCCCTGGGCCTCGCGGCCGCCTTGGCCATCACCGGGCTGGTGCTGACCCGGGCGCCGGCCGGGGACGCCCGGCCCGGGAACGCCCCTGAGCCCGTGCGCCAGGGAGCCCCGGTGGACCGGGGCCCGATCCAGACCGCCCGGCGGCTGCAGCCCATGGCCCAGACCCCGGATGAGCAGGAGATCGTCCACCAGGCCCTGCGCCTGGCCGGGCATGAAGTGGACCTGGCCTTCAGCGACGCCCTGCGGGAGGCGCTGGAGAACCCTCCGGTGCCCACGCCCCAGACCCGGGAACTCCTGGCCCAGCAGAGCCGGGACCAGGCCGGGGTCAAGGCGGACCAGCAGCGCGTCCTTGAGCTCACCGGCCAGCTGGCGCCGGCGGCCGCCCGGGACCAGCTGCAGCTGCAGGCCCAGCTGGACGTGGCCAAGGCCCAGCTGGACCTGGACCAGGACGAGCTGGATCAGGCCACCGAAGCCCTGGAAAGGATCGGAGGCGACCCCCAGGCGAAGATCCGGCGCGTGCAGGCGGCCCATGCCGCCGCCGAGGCCGCGCCCTCCGCCCTGGAACCGGCCCGGGCCCCGAACGCTTTCCAGGCCGGAAGCCTGCTGGGCGAGGCCGTGGACTGGTCCGCACTGCGTGCCAAGTCCCAGCAGCTGGCGCAGGTGCAGCAGGATTCCCTGACCAAGGTCCAGCGCCTGACCCAAAGACGGGCAGTCCGGGCCGAGAAGGTGGAGCAGGAGAAGCAGGACCGGGAACGGACCCGGCAGCAGGCCGCCAGCCTGGCCCGGGGCCCGAGCCAGGGCATCGACCGCACGGCCCAGGCCGGCATGCTCGCCTCCCTCCAGCGCTTCACCGGAGACCAGCGGATGCTCACGGATTTGGGCCGGCGCATCCAGGACGAGCAGGAACTGGCCGAACTCTATGGCAACTGGACCACCCTGGCCCGGGCCCAGCAGCGGGCGGCGCTGCATACCCTGATCAAGGGGCTGCTGGGAATCCTGCTGGTGCTTGGGCTGGTCATCGGTGCCGACCGGCTGTTCGAGCATCTGTTCCGGCGGCTGGCCCGGGAGCAGAAGCGGGTGGGCAGGCTGCTTAAGGTGGTGAAGTACTCCGCCCTGGCCGCGGGCGCCGTGGTGATCCTGCTGGTGGTGTTCGGAATGCCCAGCCAGATGGCCACCTTGTTCGGGCTGGCCGGCGCCGGGCTCACGGTGGCGCTCAAGGATTTCATCGTGGCCTTCTTCGGCTGGTTCGTGCTGGTGGGCCGCAACGGCATCCATGTGGGCGACTGGGTGGAGATCGAAGGGGTGGGCGGGGAAGTGGTGGAGATCGGCCTGCTCCGGACCATGCTGCTGGAAACCGGCAACTGGAGCGACGCCGGACACCCCACCGGGAGGATCGCCTCGTTCGTGAACAGCTTCGCCATCGAAGGGCACTTCTTCAACTTCTCCACCTCCGGGCAGTGGATGTGGGATGAACTGGAAACCCTCATTCCGGCCGGCCAGGATCCATACCCAGTGGTGGATGCCATCCAGCATCGGGTGGAGCAGGAGACCGAGGCCAACGCCCGGCTCGCCGAGCAGGAATGGAAGCAGTCAGCCAAACAGCGGCGGGTCCAGGGCTTCTCGGCCCGGCCCAGCGTCAGCGTGGTGCCGGTGGCCGGCGGAGTGGAGCTGAAGGTCCGCTACATCACCCGGGCCTTCGAGCGCCATGCCACCCGCACCGCCCTCAACCTGGCCCTGATGGAACTGCTGCACGGCACCCGGGAGAGCGTTACACCCTGAACCGGGAGACCAGGGCGTTGAGCTTTTCCGCCTGGAGGCTGAGGTCGTCCACGGTCCGGGTGGTTTCCCGGATGGTTGCGGCCATCTGCTCGGTGGCGCCGGCGTTGCCTTCGGCGATCCCGGCCAGGCTGCCCATGGCGCCGGCCGCCCTGGAACTGTCTTCCCGCTGGGACGAGAAGGGCACCGTGCTCGCCCATGGCGTGCGCCTGGACCTGATGGGCAAGAACCGGTGGGAATCCAAGGACCCCGACGGCAAGCCCTGGATCCAGGACTGGACCAAGCTGGTCCAGGAAAAGGGCAGCGGCTGGATCGAATACAAGGAACTCAACCCTGGCGCAGGCAACAAGATCATGAACAAGGCCTCGTTCGTGGAACTCAAGGACCACATGATCATCGGCTGCGGCGTCTATTACTAGCCCGTTGGGTCGCTTGCGACTTTACGGCTGCTTCTCCCCCGCACGGTCGTCCAATCGAACCAGGGCCCCACGGTGCTGATCAGACCGAGGGATGGCTCAGGTAGAAAGCTTCCAGCTTCTGCCGGGCCCAGGGGGTCTTGCGCAGGAAGGTCAGGCTGGACTTGATGCTGGGGTCGCTCTTGAAGCAGTTGATGTCGATGATCCGGGCCATCTCCTCCCAGCCGTAATGGTCCACCAGCCGGGTGAGGATCCGCTCCAGGGTGACGCCGTGGAGCGGATCCTTGGGGTGGGCGGCCTGCTCCCCCCCGGTCATGGCCGCACTCCGCCGCGCCGCTGTGCCCCGTCCTGGTTGATTTGAATGTCCATTTGATTCCTTGAAAACAATCCATCCCTGAAGGTCCTTCGTTGCCGAAAGAAGGAGCTTTCCACTATACAAGGACCGACCGGATGAAATGATTAACCAGGACAGGGAGTCGACCTTCGTGGTTCCCTAGGCATGGGGGAGACAAGCCGGTGGCGGCGATGCCAAAGCAAGTGATCCGATTCATCACAGGCCTGGCCAGGCTGTTCCTGGCCTCGCTCAAAGCCTGTTTCTCCCACCGGGCCTCCAGCAAGGCCGCGGCCCTGGCTTTCTACACCCTGTTCTCCATGGCCCCCATCCTGGTGCTGGTGATCGCCGTGGCCGGCCACTTCCTCGGCACCCAGGCCGCCCAGGGGCGGATCTTCGCGCAGATGAAGGAACTGGTGGGAGCCGACGGCGCCCTGGCGATCCAGAACCTGGTGGCCGGCGCCCGGGTGACCGGCGGCACCACCGCGGCCACCATCGCCGTCATCCTGCTGGCCCTGGGCGCCACCAGCGTGTTCGCCGAACTGAAGGACAGCCTGGACGAGATCTGGAACGTCCAGGTGCCCGCGCCCACCGGGCTGTTGGCGGTGCTGCGGGCCCGGCTGCTCTCCTTCGGTCTGGTGCTGGCCCTGTCGTTCCTGCTGCTGACGTCGCTGGTGGTCAACGGCGCCCTGGCGCTCCTGGCGCACTTCTGGGAAGGGCTCTGGGCCGGCTCCTTCTGGATCTTCAGCGGGCTGTCCTCGGCCTTCACCTTCGCCGTCATCGCCAGTCTGTTCGCGGTCATCTACAAGATGCTGCCCCAGGTGTCCCTGCCCTGGCGGGACGTCTCGGTGGGCGCGCTCTGCACCGCCACCCTGTTCGGCCTGGGCGAATACGCCATCGGCGCCTACCTGAGGAGCAGCGCGGTCAGCACCAGCTTCGGCAAGGCCGGATCCGTGGCCGCCCTGCTGATCTGGGTCTACTATTCGGCCCAGATCTTCTTCCTGGGCGCGGAATTCACCCGGGTCTACGCCCTGACCTTCGGCAGCCTCAGCAAGGAGCAGAAGCCGTCCGAGTCATAGCCCAACCAGGTCGTGCACCACGGTCAGCCCGTCCAGGGCGCTGCCCGGCAGGGCCGGATCGCCCTTGGCCAGCCGCTCCAGGGCGCCGCGCTTGCCTTCTCCGCAGGCGAGCAGGACGCTGGCCTCGGCCGATTCCAGCGCGGCCAGGGACAGAGTGATCCGCCGGGGCGGCGGCTTGGGGCTGTCCAGAACTTCGAACGCCAGCGGATCCAGAGGCCGGCGGAACGGCTTGCCCGGAAACAGGGAGGCGATGTGGCCGTCCTCCCCCAGGCCCAGCAGCAGCACATCCAGCCCGCCCTGGAAACCACCGGTCAGGGCCGCCGCCACCCGGGCACCGGCTTCCTGGGGCGTCTCCCCGTCCAGGTACAGGGGCAGTTCCAGGCCCGGCTGATCCGAGGCATCCAGGTGCCCGGCCCGGTAGGCGGCGCCCCGGTTGGACTCGGGGTCCCCGAACGGCACGCAGCGCTCGTCGATCCAGGTCAGGGCGACCCGGGCCCAGACTCCCGGCTCCAGGGCCCGCCGCACCAGGCCCAGGGGGGCAATGGCGGAGCCCCCGGTCACGGCCAGGCGCACCCGGCCCCTTTCCCGGTCGATCCGTGCCAACAACGGCACCAGGAGCGCCGCCGCGGCGGCGGCGGGATCCGCGGCAAACAGGAAAGTCCTAGCCACGGGACCACCCCCCTTCGCAGCCATGGAACAACCCGTCGGCCTCGGCCGGACCCCAGCCGCCGGGAGCGTATTCCAGCAGCGGCGGCGCGTCGGACCCGGTCCAGGAGGCGCGGACGGTGTCGGCGAACCGCCAGGACGCCTCCACTTCGTCGGAACGGAGGAACAGGGTGGGATCGCCCTGGATCGCATCCAGCAGAAGGCGCTCATAGGCTGGCGTGGTCGACTCTCCGAACCGGTCCCGGTAGTCGAAGGCCAGGTCGGCGGGGACCATCACCATGCCGTTGCCCGGCGCCTTCACGCTGAAGGAGAGCGAAAGGGCCTCCCTGGGCTGGATGCTCAAGGTCAGCACGTTCGGCCGGAGCGCGCAGACCGGGCCGTCCCGCACCCCCGCCGGCACCCGTTCCCCATCCGGGCGGATGTTGTAATCCGCCAGCTGGATGGGGGGCACCCGGAACTGCACCTTCACTTCCGTGAACCGCTGCTTCAGCCGCTTGCCATGGCGAAGCAGGAACGGCACCCCGCTCCAGCGCCAGTTCTCCAGCTCCGCCCGGATCGCCACATAGGTTTCGGTGCCGGAATCCGCCGGAACCCCCTCCTCCAGATAGCCCGCGACCCGCTTGCCGTCCACCTCGCCCCCGGTGTACCGGGCCCTCACGCTGTGGCCCGAGTGACCGCAGAAACGCAGGCTTTTCAGGGCGCTGACCTTCTGGCCCCGGACCTCCTCGGGGTCCAGGGAACTGGGCGGTTCCATGGCGACCATGGCCAGGACCTGCAGCATGTGGTTGGCCAGCATGTCGTTCATGGCGCCCGAGGTGTCGTAGTAGGCGGCGCGGCCCGTTTCCACCCCGCCGGCCTCGGCCACGGTGATCTGGACCAGTTCCACGTGCCGCCGGTTCCAGATCGGCTCGAAGATGGTGTTGTTGAACCGGAAGGCGAACAGGTTCTGGACCGTCTCCTTGCCCAGGTAGTGGTCGATCCGGTAGATCTGTTCTTCCCGCAGGCACCCCTGGAGGGTCTGGTTGAGCAACCGGGCCGAAGCCAGATCGTGGCCGAACGGTTTTTCCACCACGACCCTGCGCCAAGGGCCATCGGGCCCGGCCACCTTGAGCATCCCCGCCACGGCCAGGTTGTTCACCGCCGGGCCGAACAGGGCCGGCATCAGGGAGCAATAGAACAGCCGCCCGGCCCGGGTGCCGTCCGGAAGAGCATCCAGATGGGCGCCCAGGGCCTCGATATCTTCCCGTTTGCCCACATCCCCGGCGAAATAATGGATCCGGGGGGCGAAGGCGTCGAAGTCGGCCAGTCCCTCCGGCGGCTGATGGGCCCGCAGATCCTGGCGGAACTGCTCATCGGTCTTCGCCCGGCGGGCCACCCCGATCAGCACGAACCCATTGGCCGGTTCCTGCTTGCGGGCCAGACTGGCCAGGGCCGGCACCAGTTTCTGGGCGGTGAGGTCGCCGCTGGCGCCGAAAATCACGATCTGTATCGGAACGGCCATGGGTCTACTCCTTTTCCCATTCGCTGTGGAAGCTGCCCGGCCGGTCCACCCGTTCGTAGGTGTGGGCGCCGAAGCAGTCCCGCTGGGCCTGGATCAGGTTGGCCGGCAGCCAGGCGCTGCGGTAGCCGTCCAGGTAGCTCAGGGCGGTCATCAGCCCCGGAATGGGGACGCCCACCCTGGCGCCTTCGCAGACCACGGTGCGCAGTCCCTCCTCCTGGGCCAGGATCCTGGCGGACAGCGCCGGATCCAGCAGCAGGTTCGCCAGCCCGGGCTGCTGGCCATAGGCCGAGCGGATCTCCTCCAGCAGTGAAGTCCGGATGATGCAGCCGCCCCGCCAGATGCGCGCCACCGCCGCCAGATCCAGCTGGTAGCCGAACCGTTCCGAAGCCGCGGTCAGCACCGCCATGCCCTGGGCGAAAGCCACCGCCATGGCCACCTGGAAAGCCTGGTTCAGCTGGAGCAGGAAGGCCTCCGGGTCGCCGTTCGAGGTTCCCAGGGGACGCGCCAGCACCCGGCTGGCCTGCTCCCGCTGGCGGTCCAGGGCGGAAAGATCACGCTGGGCCACCGCCAGGTCGATGGTGGGGGCCGGCACCTGGAGTTCCATGGCCGCCAGAGTGGTCCACATGCCGGTGCCCTTCTGGCGGGCCACGCCCAGCACCGCGTCGATCAGGTCGCCGCCGGTCTCCGGGTCCCGGCGGGCGAAAATGCGGGCGGTGATCTCCATCAGGTAGCCGCCCAGCCCGCCCTGGTTCCAGCCCAGGAAGGCCCGGTGGATCCCGGCGTTGTCCATGCCCAGGCCGCGCTTCATCAGGTCGTAGCTCTCGGCGATCAGCTCCATCAGGGCGTATTCGATGCCGTTGTGGACCATCTTCACGAAATGCCCGGCCGAACCCGGCCCCACGTAGGTCACGCAGGGTTCCCCGGCCACCTGGGCGGCCACCGCCTCCAGCAGCGGGCGGACCCGCTGGTAGGCCTCCCTTGGTCCTCCCGGCATGAGGCTGGGCCCCCGGCGCGCGCCCTCCTCGCCCCCGGAGATGCCCAGGCCCAGGAAGTGCAGGCCCTTGGCGGCGAGCCCGGCGGCGCGCCGGTCGGTGTCCACATAGTGCGAATTGCCGCCGTCGATGATCAGGTCGCCCGGCTGCAGCCGGGTGGCCAGGTCATCGATGACCGCGTCCACCGGCGCCCCGGCGGGCACCAGCAGCATCACCGCCCTGGGCGCCTTCAGGGCGTCGACCAGGGCCTGGAGGTCCTCGGTGCCGATCAGGTCCAGATCCTTGCCCTCCGCCCTCAGCGCTGCGACCTTGGCCTGATCCCGGTCGTAGCCCGCCACCGCAAATCCGTGGTCGGCCATGTTCAAGAGCAGATTGCGCCCCATGACCCCCAGGCCGACCATGCCCAGTTCACAGCGAGGTTCGGAAACAGTTTGGCTCATGGAAATCCTCCAAAGGCGGTCAGGGATTCTTCCGGGCCCAGCCGCAGTAGCCCATGCTCAGGGAGCGGCCGAACTCGAATTGAAACCTATCGCTAACCCTACCGGTTATCAACATTTTGAGAAATGCCAAAGTGAGGACCCTGGGCCGCACCCCGAGCATCGCCCCGATGGCGAGGCCGTTGCCGGCGCACAGCTCCGCCAGTTCCGCCGGCTTCAGGAACAGCCGGTGGACATGCATGCGTTTCGGCGTGTTGAGCACGGACCATTCGACCCCCTTGATCCCGAACAGCCAGCTGGCCGGAGTCCGGTTGAAGGTATGGAAAAACAGCTGGCCCGAGGGCTTCAGCACCCGGGCGGCCTCGGCCAGAACCGCGTCCCGGTCCTCCACGTGTTCCAGGAAATCCATCATGCAGACCGCGTCGAAGCTGCCCTCGGGAAAGGCCAGCATGCGCGCGTCCTGGACCAGGTAGGTGACGCGGCCGGTGGGATCATGCCGGTGGGCCACCTCCAGGCTGGCCAGGGACAGATCCACCCCGGTGACTTCATGCCCGGCCCGGGCCAGCGGGTTGGCCAGGAATCCGCCGCCGCAGGCCACGTCCAGGATGGCCAGGGGCCGCTCTCCGAATGCCGCCTTCAGCTGCTCGAGGACCCAGGGGGTCCTGAGCCGGCTTTCCGCCCGCAGCAGGGCGACCGGATCGTCGGTGGCGGTGTACCACCTTTCCCCCAGCCGCTCGTAGATGTCGTTGTCGACCCCGGGCGCGGTCCGCTTCGGCCCCTTGCGTCCGGCCCCGAAGGTCAGCTGCAGTCCCAGGAAACCGGCCACCAGGAGCCCCTGACCCACCAGCACGGCCCTGGCCCATTCCGGCCTGGGGGCCGGGACCAGCTCGGCCCCGAGCCCGGCCCAGAGCAGGGCGGTGGTGATCAGCACCACCGGATGCAGCAGGAACAGGACCGCGTGCAGCCATTGCTCGCCTCCGGAGCAGAGCCGCTGGTGGACGAATTCGTCCTTGGTGATGAGCAGGCAGGAGAATACCGCCAGTCCGGCGTAGAGCCGGAGGTTGGGCCCCAGCGGGGGGAGCAGCAGCGGGCAGGCCAGGCAGGCCAGGAACACCAGGGTGTCCAGGGCGTGGCCCAGCCATTCCCAGCGGGGCACCTCCCGCCTGCGGTGGAACCCGAACTCGTCCGCGGCCATGGCCAGGCCCTGGAGGACGAAGGGCAGGCACCAGAGGGCGGGAGTCACCGGCGGATCCGGAACAGCCCGCCGGAGATGGTCAGCCCAGGTCCGAAGGCCAGGGAGACGATCAGCGTGCCCGGACGGACCGCCTCGTCGTCCAGGATCGACTTCCACACATGGGGCAGGGTCGCCGAGGACATGTTGCCGTAGTTCCTCAGGATCGTATTGCTGGCCTGGACCTGGGCCGGGCCCAGGCCCAGGTGTCCGGCGATCTCGTCGATGATCCTCGGACCTCCAGGATGGATGGCGAAGACGGCTCGCTGGACCAGCTGGGCCGCGGTCAGATCCGCGCCCGCGCCCAGCCGATCCAGGAAGCCCCCCAGGCGGGCCTGGATGTGGTCCGGAACCTTGCGCGAAAGGGTCATTTGCATGCCGAAGTCCGAGGCCATCCAGCTCATGTCCGCTTCGGTGTCCGGCACGATCTCCTCCCGGGTCGCCATCAGTTCCAGCCCGGGACCGGGCGTTCCGGACATGGAGGCGCGGTAGCGGATCACTCCGTCCGCGAACAGGGTCTGCACCACCAGCTGCTCCGGCAGGTGCTGGCTGGGATCCATGTGCAGCGTGCACAGCTCGGTGTGGACGATGTCCACCCTCGGTTTTCCGGTAGCCACCAGGCCCGCGGCCAGCCGGATGG
>Ga0302157_10006632_pt1 | contig 11911 bp, 10 predicted proteins | sample I_Bog_N3_3_FD_193502 | JGI IMG/M metagenome (GOLD analysis project Ga0302157, IMG submission 193502) | Peat permafrost microbial communities from Stordalen Mire near Abisko, Sweden - I_Bog_N3_3 | ecosystem: Environmental > Terrestrial > Soil > Wetlands > Peat | place: Sweden: Abisko, Stordalen...
ATTCCGGCCGATCGGGCCGGAATCCGGGAGCCGCCACTACCTTTCCGACGACTGCGCTGGGATCCACCGAGCCACTACCGAATCCGCCGGTCGCGCTCTCTGATCTCCACGACCGGAACCCCGCACCCCGCACTCAACGCCCGAACCCGACCGCACGACCGCACGACCGCACGACCGCACGACCGCTCGACCGCACGACCGCACGACCGCACGACCGCTCAGGTGATCCCCGGCTCAACGACCGAGCGCCCGGGCCGTGGACGCCAACCCGCACCGGACGGCGATGCCCACCGCCACCAACGGGAGGAGGGCGCGGTGCCAGCCGGTGGACGATCGCGCGGCGAAGCGGAGTAGCGAGCGGTGGTGCTCGAGGATCATCCGGTACGGATGGCGGTCGGTCGAGCGGCCCTGGAGATGGGTGACTTCGGCAGCGGGCACGTAGCCCACCCTCCAGCCGGCTCGCTCCAGCCTCCAGCACAGGTCGACGTCCTCCAGATACATGAAGAACGATTCGTCGAATCCACCGACCTCCTCGAATGCCTCACGGCGGACGAGGAAACAGGCGCCCGAGACCCAGTCCACGTCCACGGTCCCGATCCCGCTCGCATCGGCCCCGGTCGCATCGAGTTCGGATCGCTGGTAGCTCCGGGTGAAGCGGTTGTCGGGAGCGAAGATGCCGAGCATGGCGTGGCCGGCGGCGTCGATCATGGAGGGGAATTGACGGGCTGACGGGTAGCGGTCGCCCGATGGCGTGCGGATGAGGGGGCCGACGAGGGCCAGACCGGGGTCGCGGTCCAGTGCATCGGCGAGTGTCTCGACCGCGTCGGCCGGTACCTCCAGGTCGGGGTTGCACACGAGGACGAACTCCGACGTCGAGGCCGCCGCTCCCCGGTTGGTGGCGGTGCCGTACCCGAGGTTCACACCGGGATCGACGACTTCGATACCCGGGGCGGCGGCGATGCCCGCTACCAGCGACCCGTCCGTCGAGCCGTTGTCGACCACGACCACCGTCGCCAGGCCACAGGCGGCCAGATCGTCGACACAGCGGGCCAGTGAGGGTCCGGACTCGTAGTTGACCACGACTGCGGCGGTGCGCCTGCTGGCGCCCCCGGTCACGACTCGATCCGCGTGAACCGGTATTTGATCAGGGCCCGGAGGGCTCCGACGCCGTCGCGCCACGTGATCTTCTTCCCTTCGCTGACCTCCCGGCCGGCGTAGGAGATCGGCACTTCGTAGATGCGGTAGCCCCGGCGGAGCACCTTGGCGGTGATCTCCGGTTCGAAGTCGAATTTGTCCGACTCGATGGTGATCCCCTCGAGCACCCTGCGGTCGAACAGCTTGTAGCAGGTCTCCATGTCCGACATCGTCGAGGAGTAGAGGACGTTGGTCACCAGCGACAGGAAACGGTTGCCGATCCAGTGCAGCGGGAGCATGTTCTTGCGCTGTCCTGTGAATCGGCTTCCGTAGACGACCTGTGACTTTCCTCGGAGGATCGGTTCGAGGAGCGCGGGCCAGTCCTCGGGGTCGTACTCGAGGTCGGCGTCCTGGACGAGGAGCAGATCACCGCGTGCGGCGGCCATGCCGGTCCGGATCGCCGCGCCCTTGCCCTGGTTGACGGTGTGGGTGAGTACGCGCACCGTGGAGTCGCCGAGTGCCGAGAGCACCTTGTCGGTTCCGTCCGAGGATCCGTCGTCGACCACGATGACCTCGACGTCCACCGGCACCTCGACGGCTCGGATGCGTCGGATGATCTCCGCCACGGTGACCCGCTCGTTGAACACCGGCACGATCACGGACAGGAGCCGGTACGTGCGGGTCGCCTCGTCGTACTCCGATGCGGGCACGGATTCGCCGTTCTCGTTCCCTGCAGCCTCAGCCATGCACCGGTGCTCCTCGCTCGGCCCCGGGGGTCGGGGTGCGTCCATTCTCTACCATGACGCCGCCACCCAACGGACACACCGGTCGCCGGTCGTATCCGGCCCACGAGCACACGCGTTCACGACGACCCCGCATCTCGTGACGACCCCGCATCTCCCGACGAGACCTCATCATCCCGGCCTGGACGTTGCCCGCACCCATCGGATTCCCGCCCACGTCCCCGGACCGGCGTCAGACAGAGGTGGACGGGCCGGTGATCCCCACGTCCTCCGCCAGATAGGCCGCGGTGCGGGACAGACCGTCCTCGAGTGAAGTAGTCGGCTCCCATCCCAGTTCGGCCCGGGCGATGGAGATGTCGGGGCGGCGACGGGTCGGGTCGTCGGTGGGCAGCGGGCGATGCTCGACGGTGGAGTCGGACCCGAGCAGGTCGATGATCGTCTTGGCCAGCTGGAGGACCGTGTACTCGTCGGGATTGCCGATGTTGACCGGTCCGGTCAACGACGAGTCGAAGAGGGCGACCAGGCCCCGGACCTCGTCTTCGACGTAGCAGAGACTGCGGGTCTGGCTGCCGTCCCCGTAGACCGTCAGGGGCTCACCGCGCATGGCCTGGAGCAGGAAGTTGGACACCACACGGCCGTCGTCCGGCCGGAGACGGGGTCCGTAGGTGTTGAAGATGCGGACGATGGCCACGTCGGTGCCGAGGGTGCGGTGGTGGGCCATCGTGAGTGCCTCGGAGAAGCGCTTGGCTTCGTCGTAGACGCTGCGCGGCCCGATCGGGTTCACCCGACCCCAGTAGGACTCGGACTGAGGATGGACCTCGGGGTCGCCGTAGACCTCACTGGTCGACGCCATGAGGAACCGGGCACCGTGGCGGTGGGCCAGTTCGAGTCCGTGGCGGGTGCCCTCGCTGCCCACGCTGAGCGTCTGGAGGGGAAGGGCGAGGTAGTCGGGTGGTGATGCCGGGCTGGCCAGGTTGAACACGCCGGTCACCGGTCCCTCCACGGGGATCCCCCGCGAGATGTCGGCCTCGACCAGCGAGAACCGGTCGTGGTCGGCGAGGTGGGCGACGTTGGCCCGGCGTCCCGTGGAGAAGTCGTCGACACAGACGACCTCGTCGCCCCGCGCCAGGAGGTGGTCGCAGAGGTGCGAGCCGACGAATCCCGAGCCGCCGAGGACGACGACGCGTCCGTTCACCGTCGGCCGATCCCCACGTAGGAGAAGCCGAGTCGACGGACCCGGGCGGGATCGAGGAGGTTGCGGGCGTCGACGAAGACCGGTGCGGCCAGGGCGTCGCGTACCTTGGCGAAGTCGAGCCAGCGGAATTCGTCCCACTCGGTCAGGACGACCGCCGCCGCGGCCCCCTGACACGCCGTGTAGGCGTCAGGGTAGGCCCGCAGTGATCCGGGGCCGTCCGGCACGGCGAACCCGGGGACGGGCACCGAGCCTTCACCCTCGGGCACGATCACCGTCGGGTCGTAGGCACGGACTTCGGCACCCCCCTCGGCGAGGCGGAGGGAGATCTCGACGGCGGGTGAGTTCCGGAGGTCATCGGTGCCGGCCTTGAACGTCAGGCCCCAGACGGCGACCACTGCCCCGGTGAAGTCCCCGTCGGCGGCTCCCGAGACGAGGGTCGGGGCCACGGCGGCGTGCACCTTGGCCACCACCCGCTCGAACTGTTCGTCGTTGGTGGCGATGGCGCCCTTCAGGAACGAGAAGTCGTAGCCCGCCTGCTCGGCGATGTGGACCAGCGCCCGCGTGTCCTTCGGGAGGCAGCTCCCGCCCCAGCCCGGTCCGGGCTTCATGAACTCGAACCCGATGCGCTTGTCGTATCCGAGGCCGAGGATGACGTCCCGGACGTCGGCGCCGACCGCCTCGCACAGACCTGCGACGGCGTTGACGAAGCTCAACTTGGTGGCGAGGAACGCGTTCGACGCGTACTTGATCGTCTCCGCCGTGGCGGCGTCGGTGATGAGCAGCGGGGCCTGGGTGCCGGCGAACAGCTCACCGACCCGTGCCGCGGCGGCCTGGTCGTCGGCACCGACCACGATCCGCTCCGGGTGGAGGCTGTCCGGCACGGCCGTGCCCTCACGTAGGAACTCCGGGTTCGACACGACCTGGACGTCGGTGCGACCGAGGACCCGCTCGACCACCAGGGTCGAACCCACGGGCACGGTCGACTTGTTCACGATCACCGTGCCCGCGGCCAGGTGCGGACCGATCTCGCCGGCCACGGCCTCCACGTAGGAGAGGTCGGCCGACCCGTCGTCACCCTGGGGAGTCGGCACGCACAGGAAGACGAATTCGGCCCCCTCGATGGCCGCGGTGGCGCCCAGTACGAACCGCAGCCTGCCGGCCTCCTGGCCCTCGCGTACCAGTTCCTCGAGGTGCTCCTCGACGATCGGGACCTCACCCCTCTGGAGCATCGCCACCTTGGCGGGATCGGCGTCGCCGCAGGTCACGTTGTGGCCCAGATGGGCCAGTGTCGCCGCGGTCGGCAGGCCGACGTAGCCCACCCCGATGACGGCCACGGTGTGCACCGGTCCCGTCGTCGGGCTACCGAAGGCGGACTCCCCGTGTGCACGGGTGCGCCCGGACCCCTCGGATCCACCATCCTCGCCACCGTGTGCGAAGAGCGTCGAGCTCACTGACATTCCTGGTCACGTCCCATCATCTGGTCGTCCGGCGCCCGGCGGGCGCGTGGGTCGGAGTACTGGTCAACATCGGCCCGATGGGACCGCTGCCTGAGTGAATCCCCTGAATTGCCCCGTGGGGCGGTCAAATCCTTCCATGCCATCCTGCAACATCAGGTACCACTTCCGAAAGGGCGGTCCCGCCCGCCTGCCTGCGGCCACTGGGCCCGCACCCGCCGTCGGCCCCTGCTCCGGCCCCGAAATCGCCCCGGACAGGCCTCGACCGACTCGGACAGGCCTCGACCGATTCGGACAGGTCTCGACCGACCCGGACGCCTTCCGCTCAGTCGAGTTCGGCCAGCGCCGCCACCAAGCGGGCCAGAGCGTCCTCCCACGGAGGCATCGCCGGCAGGCCCGACAGCCGGATCCCGGCGTTGTCGAGCCGCGAGTTGGCCGGCCGGGGGGCGGGGCGGGGCGGGTCCAGATCGGAGGTGGCGATCGGCTCGACCCGAGACGGATCGTGTCCGGCTGCGGCCAGGACCTCCCGGACGAAGCCGAACCAGGTGGTCTCACCCTGGTTGGTGACGTGGAAGGTGCCGGGTCGGCGATCGGAGCCGAGACGGACGACGGCCCGGGCCAGGTCGGCGGTGAACGTCGGGCAGCCGTGCTGGTCGTCGACGAAGCGGAGGACCCCGTCGGGTGAGGCGTTGGCCAGGCGCAGGACGGTCTTCACCATGTTGGCTCCGTGGGCACCACTGACCCATGCCGTCCGGACGATGGTCCCCGCAGATCCGGAGAGGGCCCGGATCTCCTGCTCGCCACCGAGCTTGCTCCGGCCGTAGACGGATCGCGGGGCCGGGACGTCCCACTCGACGTACGGGCGGTCGGCGGTGCCGTCGAACACGTAGTCGGTCGACACGTAGACGATGTGGGCATCGACGGCGGCGGCGGCCTCCGCCAGGTGACGGGTGCCCATGGCGTTGACGGCGAACGCGGTGTCAGGATCGGATTCGCACGCATCCACGGCCGTGTAGGCACCGCCGTGGAGGATCAGGTCGGGACGGAAGCCGGCGACGGTGTCCCGTACGGCGGAACGGTCGACGAGGTCGAGGTTGTCGATGTCGGTGGACAGCACCTCGAAGGCGTCGGGGTCCACCACCTCGAATGGGGTGCCCTCGAGTGCCGACGTCGCCAGTCCGCCGGCGGGAACGAGGCCGGCCAGCACGTCACGGACGTCCCGGCCGAGCTGTCCGTTGCCGCCGGTGACGAGGACCCGTTGTGGCGCGCTCACACCGTCCCCCGGCTCACGAACGGACCCGGCTCAACGAACGGACCCTGCCTAACAAACGGACCCGGCTCACGAACGGACCCGGCTCAACGAGCCGGTGCGCCGGCCGCGGGACCGCTCCAGTCCCCCTCGACCACGGGGGCACGGTCACGCAGGGGCTCCCACCAGCTGCGGTTGGCCTCGTACCAGTGGACCGTGTCCGCCAGACCCTTCTCGAAGGGGACGGTGGGCTCCCAGCCCAGCTCCCGGCGGATCTTGGACGAGTCGAGGAGGTAACGCCGGTCGTGGCTCGGCCGGTCGGGGACGATCTCCTTCAGCGACTGGGGCTTGGCCGTCGCGGCCAGGACCGCATCGGCGATCTCCTCGATCGACGCCTCGACCCCGCTGCCCACGTTGTAGGTCTCCCCCACGACGCCGTGCTGGAGAACCAGCTCGATGGCCCGGCAGTGGTCGTCCACGTGCAGCCACTCCCGCTTGTTCTGGGTCGACTTGTAGAGCGGGAGGGGCTCGTCGTCCAGGGCCCTCGCCGTGAAGAGGGGGATGACCTTCTCCGGAAACTGGTAGGGCCCGTAGTTGTTGCAGCAGTTGGTGATGGTCGCCGGCAGCCCGTAGGTCTCGTGGTAGGCCCGCACGGCGTGGTCGCCACCGGCCTTCGACGCGTTGTACGGGGTCCGGGGCCGGTAGGGGGTGGTCTCGGTGAAGACCTCGTCCGAGTCGAGCGGCAGGTCCCCGTAGACCTCGCAGGTCGAGATGTGGTGGAACCGGGTCACGCCGTGGCGACGTGCCCCCTCGGCCAGGGCCTGGGTGCCCATGACGTTCGTCTGGAAGAACCGGGTCGGGTCGAGGATGGCCAGGCTGTTGTGGGACTCGGCCGCGAAGTTCACGATGACGTCGATCTCGTGCTCGGCGAGCGTCGCCGTCACGGTGTCGATGTCGCCGATGTCACCCTGGACGAAGCTGATCTGGTCGGCGACGTCGTCGAGGTTCGGCCGGTTGCCGGCGTAGGTGAGCACGTCGTAGGCCACCACGGTGTCGTCGGGATGCCGCTCGACCCAGTAGCGGACGAAGTTGGAGCCGATGAACCCGGCACCGCCGGTCACGAGAAGTCGCATAGCGGACCAGCGTAGTCCCGGGATACGTACCACTCCGTTGCGGCCCGAATCGGTCCGCTGCCGGTACCTGGGAGACCCCGCCGGGTGTCGCCCCTGGTCAGGACCCTGACGGACCCCCGGCCAGGCTCCGGGTCACGACCCCGGGCGCACGTGCACGACGTCACCGGCCACGACGGTCCGGGTCCCCTCGCCGGTCGCCACGACGAGGTGACCCTCGGGGCTGATCCCCGTGGCGGTCCCCTCGAAGGACCCGTCGGGGAGGTCGACCCGCACCCGGGTCCCGACCGTGGAGCAGGACGAGAGGAGGTCGCCGGCGAGCCGCAGTCGGCCGGACGGCGACCCGAGGTCCGTCACCCGCGGCCCGAGGGCGACGAGGAAGCCGTCCAGCAGCGCCTCCCGGTCGACCGTGCCCCCGGCCAGCTGACGGAGGGACACGGCGTGCCCCCGCAGCTCCGGCGGGAGTTCGGTGTCGTCGCCGGGCCAGTTCACGTTGATCCCGACCCCGACCACCACCGGGTCCGGCGGACCGTCGTCGGCACCGGGGCGGGCGAGGTCGGACTCGGCCAGGACGCCGGCCAGCTTCCGTCCGGCGGGGTCCACGAGGTCGTTCGGCCACTTGACCGACACGTCGGACAGTCCGGGTGCACCCAGGGCGGCTACGGCGTCGACGGCGGCCAGGGCGACGGCCGTGGTGGCCAGGTGCCGTTCGGCCGGTCCGATCGCGGGGCGAAGCAGTACCGACACCAGCAGGTTCGCTCCCGGCGGTGCCTCCCAGGTGCGGCCCAGCCGTCCACGGCCGGCGGTCTGGTGGTCGGCCACGGCGACGACCCCGTCGGGGGCACCGGCCCGGGCCTCGTCGAGGAGGTACCGGTTGGTCGAGTCGATGGTCCCGAACCGTCGGACGTCGGTGGTCCAGGGCTCCGGCATGGCACACACCCTACGGCCCGTGACAGTCTGTGGTGCTGGTGCGGGCGCCCATTGCCGGGACGCCCGTTCCGCGCATGACAGAGTGGGGACGACCCACATGGGGCGAGGGTCCAGCCGGCCGGTTCCGGCCGACCGGTCCACCGCCCCATCCGATTTCGAAAGGCGCAGCGTGCTCAAGAAGGTTCTCATCGCCAACCGGGGAGAGATCGCCGTCCGGGTGATCCGGACGTGCAAGGAGTTGGGTGTCGCCACCGTGGCCGTCTACTCCGAACTCGACCGTGACGCCCTCCACGTGCGCCTGGCCGACGAGGCGTATGCGCTCGGGGGCCAGACAGCCGCCGAGTCGTACCTCAACACGGAGGCCATCCTCGACGTCATCGAGCGCAGTGGCGCGGACGGGGTCCATCCCGGGTACGGCTTCTTCTCGGAGAACACCGACTTCGCCCGGGCCATCACCGAGCGCGGCGTGACCTTCATCGGTCCGCCGCCCGAGGCCATCGAGGTCATGGGCGACAAGATCAGCGCCCGCCACGCCGCCGAGGCGGCCGGTGTGTCCGGTGTGCCCGGTCGCACCGATGTGCTGACCACGCCCGACCAGGTCGTGGCGTTCGGCGAGGAGTTCGGCTGGCCCGTGGCCATCAAGGCCGCCTTCGGCGGTGGCGGCCGCGGCATGAAGGTCGTGGCCGGTCCGGACGAGGCCGCGGAGGCACTCGAATCCGCCATGCGTGAGTCCCTCGCCTACTTCGGGCGCGACGAGTGCTACGTCGAGCGGTACCTCGCCTGGCCCCGCCACGTCGAGATGCAGATCATCGCCGACACCCACGGCAACACCCTGTGGCTCGGTGAGCGCGACTGCTCCGCCCAGCGGCGCCACCAGAAGCTGGTCGAGGAGAGCCCGGCGCCCAACTTCCCCGACGAGGTGCGGGTGGCCATGGGCGAGGCCTCGGTGAAGGTGGCCGAGGCGTGCGGGTACGTGAACGCCGGGACCGTCGAGTTCCTCTACCAGGACGGCGAGTTCTTCTTTCTCGAGATGAACACCCGGCTGCAGGTGGAGCACCCGGTGACCGAACTGGTCACGGGGCTCGACCTCGTCGAGTGGCAGCTCCGCGTCGCCTCGGGTGAGCCCCTCGGCTTCACCCAGGACCAGGTGGAGCGCAACGGTCACGCCATGGAGGTCCGCATCAACGCCGAGGACCCCGCCGGTGGGGCCTTCACCCCCTCCCCGGGGACCATCACCCGACTGGTCGCACCCGGGGGCCCCGGTGTGCGCCTGGACGCCGGCTACGAGTCCGGCGACACCATCAGCCAGTACTACGACAACCTGGTGGCCAAGCTCGTCGTGTGGGGCCACGACCGCGAGGCGGCCCGGCGGCGCATGCTCCGCGCCATCGAGGAGACGGTGGTCGAGGGTGTGGCCACGACACTTCCGGCCGATGTCGCCATCCTGAGCCACCCCGACTTCGCCTCGGGCGTGCACTCGACCAACTGGGTCGAGCAGTCCCTCGACCTGTCCGGCGTCACCGCCGACGTGGCGCCCGCCGCCCCCGCTCCGGCCGAGGGCGAGGAGGCCACTCCCCGGGTGCTCCGCGATGTCACCGCCGAGGTCGACGGCCGGCGCTACCAGGTCAAGCTGTGGGTCCCCGATCTGGGTGACGCCATCGCCGTCCAGTCGGGCGGGACGGCCTCCAAGGGCGCGGGACCGAAGCGACCCAAGGCCGCAGCCGCCGGAGCCGGTTCGGGGACCGTCGCCGTCCCGATGCAGGGGACGATCGTCAAGGTCCTGGTGGCCGCCGGCGACGCCGTCGAGGTCGGCCAGACGGTGTGCGTTCTCGAGGCGATGAAGATGGAGAACAACGTCAACGCCGAGAAGGCCGGGACCGTCAAGGAGGTCCGGGTCGCGCCGGGCGATTCCGTGGGTCCCGGCGATGTGATCGCCGTCATCGAGTAGCACCACCCGCACCACCGCCGGGCCCAGACCGCGACCGGCCACCTCACCACCACCGGGCGGCCCGACACCGGTGCCACCAGCACCGGGTACCGCCCGCCACACGACCGGAGGAGTCGGCATGACACAGGTCGATGCAGCGATCACCACGGCGAAGGGCGTGGCCGAGCAGGCCGTCGACGACCGTCTCGGTGACCTGGTGGGCCTGAGCCACGCCATCCACGCCGACCCCGAACTCTCCTACGACGAGTTCCGCTCCTCCGCCCTGGTGGCCGACGCGCTGGCCCGCGGGGGCTTCCGGGTCACGACGGGCACCGCCGGCCTGCCCACGGCCTTCGTGGCCGAGGCGGGTGACGGGCCGCTGGTGCTCGCCATCTGTGCCGAGTACGACGCGCTGCCCGATGTCGGCCACGCCTGCGGTCACAACATCATCGCCGCCACGGCGGTCGGTGCCGGTCTCGGTCTCCTTCCGCTGGCCGAGGAGCTGGGGGTCACCGTCCGGGTGCTCGGGACCCCGGCCGAGGAGGGCGGGGGCGGCAAGGTGGTCATGCTGGAGGCCGGCGCCTTCGACGACGTGCACGCGGCGATGATGGTCCATCCGTGGGCGACCGAGCGGCTCGAGGCGACCTGCCTCGCCGTCCACCACTTCGACGTGGCCTTCACCGGGAGGACCGCCCACGCCTCGGCCGCACCGTGGCAGGGGATCAACGCCGGCGATGCGATGGTGGTGTCCCAGGTCGCGCTCGGGCTCCTCCGCCAGCAGCTGCCACCGGGTGACCAGCTCCACGGCGTGGTGACCAACGGGGGCGAGGCCGCCAACATCATCCCGGCCCGGGTGACCGGCCGGTTCATGGTCCGTTCGCTCACCATCCAGGGACTGGAGCAGCTGATCCCGAGGGTGGAGGCCTGCTTCGAGGCCGGGGCCCGGGCCACCGGGGCGACCGTCGAGTTCACGCCGCTCGCCCCCGACTACTCCCACATGGAGTCGGACCAGGGGCTCCTCGCCGCCTACCGGGTGAACGCCGAAGATCTCGGCCGGAGCTTCGACCTCGACGACCGGGGCGTGCCCCGTCCGACCCTGTCGACCGACATGGCCAACGTGTCGCTGGCCGTTCCGACGATCCATCCGCTGCTGGCCATCGAGTCGAACGGGGCCGTCAACCACCAACCCGAGTTCGCCGCCGCCTGCATCAACGCGTCGGCCGACGTGGCGGTGCGCGACGGTGCCCTGTCCCTGGCGTGGACGGCCATCGATGCCGCCGCCCCGGGCCCTCTGCGCGACCGGTTGCTGGCGGGCTGACCGACGTGACCGAACCGGATCGGGAGCCTGCGCCGGGTCCCACCGTCACCGGTCTGGCCCCCGGGTATCCGATCCGCACCGATCGGCTCCTGCTCCGACCGTGGCGTCCCGACGAACTCGACGCCTTCCACGGGCTGCGCGGGGACCCCGAAGTCGCCCGGTACCTGTACAACGCTCCGCTCACCCGGGCCGAGTCCGAAGCACGACTGGCTCTCCAACGGTCGGTCATCACCGAGACAGGACAGTGGATGAACCTGGTCGTCGAGGTGGCCGACACCGGTGAGGTGGCCGGGGACGTCGGGCTCTGCTGGCTCAGCGCCGTCGACCGTGCGGTGGAGGTCGGCTACACCTTCATGCCCGCCTACCACGGCCGGGGCTATGCCACCGAAGCAGCCGGCGCCATGGTCGACCTGGCCTTCACGGACCTGGGCGCCCACCGCGTTCTCGGGCACCTTGACGCCCGCAATACCGCGTCCGCCGCCGTGCTCGAACGCCTGGGCATGCGCCGCGAGGCCCACTTCGTGGAGAACGAGTGGGTCAAGGGCGAGTGGACCGACGACGTCGTCTACGCCATCCTGGCCACCGAGTGGACGGCGCGCCGGGCCACCGCCTGACCGCCTGACCGACGAACCGGCCTGACCGACGGACCGACGAAGCGACGAACCGGCCTGACCGACGGAGCGACCGGACCGACCGGACCGGCGGATCTCACCCGTTCGGGTGGAACTCCCCGAACACCCCCCGCAGGACGTCGGACACCTCACCGAGGGTCGCCATCCGGGACAGCGCCACCTTCATCGGGACGAGCAGGTTCTGCGTCCCCCGGGCGGC
>Ga0302157_10006634_pt1 | contig 11904 bp, 11 predicted proteins | sample I_Bog_N3_3_FD_193502 | JGI IMG/M metagenome (GOLD analysis project Ga0302157, IMG submission 193502) | Peat permafrost microbial communities from Stordalen Mire near Abisko, Sweden - I_Bog_N3_3 | ecosystem: Environmental > Terrestrial > Soil > Wetlands > Peat | place: Sweden: Abisko, Stordalen...
AAAAGGAAGAGGATGATTTTCATGGAGATTCCGAACCTTTCCTGAGATATTACGTGGGTGGTGTTGCCTAAGTTCCCACAGACGAGTTGGGAGACATCAACTTCACAGCGAGTTCTTGCGGAAGCACTCTGAGGAGCCGCAGGTGTCGCAGGCATGGTTGTTGCCGATAGTGCGGCCAGGCTGCGATTCGCTGACAGGCAGCGGACGAGAGACGGAAATGCTTGAGCGGAGGGTGACGATCAGGTGATCCGGAGTGATTTCGACGGCGAGTTGTATGTCGATGGCCGGGCGGAAGCGAAGGTCGACGTAGTTCCAGGCGACGGTGGCGTCTCTGCCGGCGGCGGTGGCGGAGCCGGGGACGGTGCGGGAGTGGCGATGGCGTTCGACGATCTCGCAACCGGAGTCCAGCGCGACCTGGTAGAGCGCGTTGGAGAGCTGGCAGAGACCGCCGCCGATGGCGGGAATCATGCAGCCCTCCTGCAGCATGCGTCCCGGACGATAGCCTTTGCGCGCAGTCGCTTTGCCGACCTGGCGCCAGAAGGAGAATGTCTGGCCCGCAGGAAGGAACAGGCCATTCAGTGAAGCAGCGGCGATGCAGAGGTTTTCGACCTTGCCACGCTGATACCACTGCTCCGTGTGGCTGGAGTCTGTCCATAGTGGCGTGATCGATTGCGCTGCGGTTAGCGGAAGCGTTGGATGCGCGACGATCTGGCGACGAGGAATGGGATGGGCGAGGTCTTCGATGGAACGCTTCGCCCGCAGGATCGCTGCCTTGGTGGCGAAGATGGCGGCGGAGAGGCGGGTTGGCGTCGCGTCCATAGATTGGCAGGCCGGTTGTTGGACGCTATTGTGTCACGCAGGAGAGCAACCCGGCTCTAGCGAAGGAGATCTTCAAGGGTGGTGGAGAGATCGGTCTTCTCGTCGCGGTACTTGACGATGATGGGGGTGTAGACGGAGAGTCCGAGCGCCTTGCCGGTACCGGACTGGATGGCGCGGCTGCCGGCGACGACGACGGCACCTGAGGGGATGATGAGAGGGGTCTGAGGAGTGGCCTTGAGGATCGTGTTGTTGGGAAGGTCGTAGACCGGGGTGCCGCGGGTGAGGATGACTCCTGCGGCCAGCACGGCGCGGGAGCGGACGATAGTGCCCTCGTAGACGCCGGTGTTGCCGCCGATGAGGGCGTCGTCTTCGATGATGACGGGCGAGGCGTTGACCGGCTCCAGCACGCCACCGATCTGTGCGGCGGCGGAGAGGTGGACGCGCTTGCCGATCTGCGCGCAGGAGCCGACCAGGGCGTGAGAGTCGATCATGGTGCCCTCGTCGACGAAGGCACCGGCGTTGACATAGGCGGGCGGCATCATGACGACGCCTTTGGCCAGGTGCGCGCCGGAACGGACGGAGCTGCCGCCGGGGACGATGCGGATGCCGTCCTCAGGAGTGAAGCGGCGGATGGGATAGGTTGCCTTGTCGACGAAGCAGAGCACGGACTCGCCGAGCGGGTGATGGCCGGACATGTCTTCGAGCGCGCCGAGGCGGAAGCCGAGCAAGATGCCGCGCTTGACCCAGGCGTTGACGCGCCAGCCGGTTGCGGTGGAGGGGTCGGGTTCGGCGGAGCGGAGTGTGCCGGCTTCGAGCGCAGTGCGGAGGCGCTCAAAGGCGAAGTGCGCCTCCGGGTTGCCGATAGCCTCGGTGCCCAGGGCAAAGAATTTTTCAATCGAAGGTTCGAGATCGGGTGGGTCGATGAGGTCCATGGATACGTTGATTGTAGCGAGAGTACGGCGGTGGATCGCTGGGTTTACTTTGTCTGGCCAAGCCGGTCGAGGATGATTTGCAGCTTGCTGCGTGTTGCGTCAGAGACGGGCACCATGGGCAGACGTACGGTGTCCGAGCAGCGGCCCAGAATCGAGAGCACCGCTTTGATGGGCGAGGGGCTTGGTTCAAGGAAGTTGGCCTGCATGAGAGGGAAGTAGAGAGCGTTGAGCGAGCGCGCGGTGAGCCAATCGCTGCGCAGAGCGGCGGCGATCATCTGCGTCATGGGCCCGGGGATGGCGTTCGAGGCCACCGAGATGAGGCCGCAGCCGCCGACTGCGAGGATGGGCAAAGCGAGAGCGTCGTCGCCGGCAAAGACCTTGAAGCTGCGCGGGGCCTGGGTGAGCAGCTCGGTTATCTGGGCAAGGTTACCGCTGGACTCCTTGATCCCAGCGATACCGGCGAGTTCGGCGAGGCGGAGGACGGTCTCCGGCAGCAGATTGGCGGCGGTGCGGCCGGGAATGTTGTAGAGCAGGATGGGCAGCGGAGTGGCTTCGGCGAGCGCACGGAAGTGCTGGAACTGGCCCTCTTGACCGGGCTTACTGTAGTACGGGTTGGCACTGAGGATGCCGGTAAGGCCGGAGATGGCGGAGAGCTTCCTGGCGTTGAGTACAAGCTGAGCGGTGGAGTTGTGCGTGCATCCGGCGTAGACGGGGACGCGCCCGGCGGCGGCTTCGACGGTGATCTCGATGACACGGAGCCACTCTTGGGTGGTGAGGGTGGAGGCTTCGCCTGTTGTGCCACACGGGATGAGCAGCGAGATGCCGCTGGTGATCTGCCAGTCGACGTGAGCGCGTAGAGCGGGCTCGTCAATCGATCCATCTTGAGCGAAGGGGGTGACGAGCGCGGTGCCGCAGCCGGAGAGATTCATGGTCGAAATTGAGTTTAGCGCGATTCTTCGCCATGCGTGGCGGACCGGACCTGGCAGGTCTCTTCGCGGATGCGGCGCGGCGGGATGAGCCAAAGGGCAGCCACCGTGCTGAGCATAGCAAGCGCCAGATAGGGAGAAACAAACGCCGCGGCGATGGCCCCAAGATTCAGAGCGGAAGATACGACTTGTTTGAGCGGAGAACCTGCGGGCTGGACGTGGAACGAGCGCCGGATGACGGCGGACAGGATCGTCCAGGACATCGCGGGAAGCGTAGCCGTGGCTGCATACAAGCTGACGCTGAAGGAGCTGATGCCACGCTCGCCAACCCACTTGGTGGCGAACGGAAAGAGCGACAGGCAGAACAGGAAGATGAGGTTCGACCACAGAATACCGTGCGATATCTGCTTCACATCGTCGATCAGGTAATGATGGTTCACCCAGTAGATGCCGACCTGCACGAAGCTGAGCAGGTAGACGAGGATGAGGGGAAGCACCTGGTGGAGTCCGGCAAGATTGCCAGTCTGCGGTGCGGGCACCTTCAGGTCCAAGACCATAATCGTGATGATGACGGCGATCACGCCGTCGGAGAAGGCCTGGAGGCGAGCGGTAGTGAGTTGGTCCTGGGCCATGATTGCAACCACTTTACATGGCCAGAGAGCCTAGACCCAGTCTCCGGAGCGCATAAGGGGTTCTGCGGTGCCGTCTGCAGCGAGGCCGTCGACGCTCATGGTCGGGCCGCCGATCATCCAGTCGACGTGAATCAGGCTCTCGTTGGCGCCGAGTGCGCCGAGTTCGGCTTCAGACATCTTCTCGCCGCCGATGAGGCATGTGGAGTAGGCCTGGCCGAGCGCGATGTGGCTGGCGGCGTTCTCGTCAAAGAGGGTGTTCCAGAAGAGCACTCCGGACTGCGCGATGGGCGAGTTGTGCGGCACGAGCGCGACCTCGCCGAGGCGGCGAGCGCCGTCGTCGGTGGAGATGAGCTTGTTCAGTGCGGCTTCGCCGGCGGTCGCGCTGGCCTGGACGATGGTGCCGTCCTTGAAGGTGCAGCGGATGTTCTCAATGAGGGTGCCCTGGTGCGAAAGCGGCTTGGAGGCGGTGACATGGCCGTTGACGCGGGACTTGTGAGGTGTGGTGAAGCACTCCTCCGTCGGAATGTTCGGCTGGCAGTAGATGCCGTTGCCCGCGGCGGTTCCGCCACCGGCCCAGAGATGCTGGTTGGCGAGGCCGACGGTGAGGTCGGTCGTTCCATCGGCGGAGTAGAAGCGCAGCGCATGGAAGCGCTTAGAGTTGAGCAGGTCGACGCGGTGCTTGAGGTTGGCGCCGTGTTCGCGCCAGGCAGCGACGGGGTCAGCGGAGGTGATGCGGGAGCAGAAGAAGATGGCATCCCAGAGCTTACCGAGGGCGAGCTCCGGAGGGTCATTAGGGAAGACCAGCGCGGCCCACGCGGGCGTGGCCGCAGAGACGATGCTCCAGTTGATGGCATGCCTGGTGATCAGCTCCAGCGCAGGCTTGTAGGCCTTGGAGACGGCGGTGCTGGCGCGGGAGATCTTCTCAGGGTCCTGGCCTGCGAGCAGCGCTGGGTTCGCGCCGGTGATAGCCATGCGCGCCGCGCCGGACTTGAAGGCGGCGGCGACTCCGTCATAGAACCATGCTGGCGCGTAGTCGAAGCTGCTATCGGGTGCGAATTGGTAGCGCGCGAGCGTTGTGACGTCGTCCGACAGGATGTTGGTGACGAGCTTCGCGCCGGCCTTATAGGCGTGTTCGGTGATGCGGCGGACGAGCGGCAAGGCGTCCGTGGGAGCGGTGAGGAATAGCTCTTGTCCAGCCTGGAGCCCAAGGCCGATATGGACCGCAACCTGGGCGAGGCGGTCGAGCTTTTCTTCAAAGGGCAGATCGTAGAAGGCAACGGGATCGAGGGTTGCGGCGGAACTCATATAGATAAGGGTAGGTTGTGGAGAAGTAGACCGCAAGTGAGGGTCCGGATGAGAACATATCAAAGCAGCCCAAACGAAGGAGTAAGTACGTAAGATGCGGTATTTTCTGGCAGTAGTATGTGTCTTGCCTTGTGTGGCTTTGGCGCAGGTTCAGCAGCAGCCAACGGCGAGCGTTCCGGAGGTGCGGACGACGGTGGTGGTGGTGGGAACACCAGATCCGATTTCCCAGGAGGACTCTCCGCGAGCGACCGAGACATTGCCGGTGCAGGCGCATCCGCTGGCGTTTACCGATCCTAATGATCTGCTGCGGGACGATGCCTCAGTCGATCTGGAGCAGCGCGGCGGCGGTGGTGTTCAGACGGATGTGACCATCCGCGGCGGCAGCTTTGAGCAAGTGCTTGTGCTGCTGAACGGGCTGCGCGTCAATGATGTGGAGACCTCGCACTTCAACCTCGATTTGCCTGTTCCGATGGCGACGATCGACACCATCAACGTGCTGCACGGAGCTGGCTCGACGCTCTACGGGTCGGACGCCGTGAGCGGCGTGGTGGACTTTGAGACTGCCAAGCCAGTAGATGGATCGCTACTGCGTCTGCGCGCCGGCGGTGGAACCCATGGCGAGGACGACGACGCTGCGCTGGCATCCTGGAGCGGCAAGATTGCTGAGGGGAAGAACATCAGCGAGGTCGCTGGCGGAGAGCGCGACTTCTCAGATGGCTTTATCACCGACCGCGACTATCGCTCCGAGGATGCGAGCTCGGAGACGCGGTTCCAGTCGCCGCTGGGAAGCTCGGATGTGCTGCTGGCGGGCAGCGATCGCCGGTTTGGTGCGAACCAGTTCTACGGCAACTACAACTCGTGGGAGCGCACGAAGGGCTGGTTCTCGGCGATCAGCCAGCAGATCGATGACAAGACTCAGGCGGCGTTCGCATACCGTCGGCACACAGATAACTTTGTGCTGCTGCGCAACAATCCCGCAGTCTACGAGAACCAGCACATCGACACGAGCTGGCAGGCCGTTGTGCGGCGCAAGGACGATCTGCCCTGGAACGGCGTGGCGGTTTTCTATGGTCTGGAGGAGGACGCTGACCAGATCCACAGCACGAACCTTGGGCGACACGGACGGAATCGCGGCGCCGGATATGCAGACTTTGAGCTGCGCGGCAAGAGCTGGGGAACGATCTCAGCCGGTTTGCGCGAGGAGGTCTTCGGCGGCGGTACGGTGGTGACGACTCCGACGGTTGCTGGCAGCGCGTGGGTGAAGCGCAAGGTGAAGCTGCGGGCGAGCGTCGAGAGCGGCTTCCGGCAGCCGACGTATACGGATCTGTACTACAGCGATCCGACGACGCTTGGCAATCCGAACCTGAAGCCTGAGTCCTCCTGGAACTATGAGGGTGGAGCGGACTGGTACGCGACCGAGCGGCTGACGCTCACTCTCACCGCGTTTCACTCCAGCCTGACGAACGCGATCGACTACGTTCGACCTTATCCGACGGTGATGAACCCTTCGCCGCTGTGGCAGGCGGCGAACCTGAATGGCGTGACGTTCAACGGGCTCGAGAGCGCGATGGACTGGAGGCCGATGGTCGGGCAGGAGTTCCGCCTGGGCCTTACGACGCTGGCCGGATCGCAGAGCGCGCTGAACGGATTGCAGTCAGAGTATGTGTTCAACTACCCGATCCAGAACGCCGTTGCGGAGTGGGTCGGGCGATGGAAGAGTGGGCTGCTGCTACGGCAGCGCGTGCGCGTGGTGAACCGCGTGGACCGCGGTGTTTCGCCGATATGGGACGCGTCGGTGGTCTATGACGGACATCGCGTGCAGCCGTATCTGCAACTGACGAACCTGAGCAATACCGATTACCAGGAGATCGTCGGTGTACAGATGCCGACGCGCGCCATCGTTGCCGGAGTGCAGGTGGAGTTGCGCCGCAAGGGCAACTACTAGAGCTGGCTGAAGATGTCGCGCAGGTCGTAGACGCCGGTGCGCGTTGAGAGCCACTCAGCCGCGCGGACCGCGCCTTCAGCAAACGGACGCCGCGACGAGGACTCGTGCGTGAGCGTGATGCTGTCGTCCGGTCCGGTGGCGACGAAGGCGTGAATGCCGGCGACTTCGCCGGTGCGCGTGGAGTGAATGGGCACTTCGGCTCCTGCGCCGAGGACGCTCTTTACGGTGTCGGCGAGAGTGATGGCGGTTCCGCTGGGTGAGTCGAGCTTGCTGGAGTGATGCGTCTCCGCGATGGAGAAGCTGTAACCGGAGTCCTTGAGCGCGGAGGCCATTGTCTTCGATAGCTCGAGCACCTTCTGCACGCCGAGCGAGTAATTGGTGCCGTAGAGCAGGCTCGCGCCGCGGCGCTCGGCGAGCGCCTTCATGTCGGCAAGCTTTGCATACCAGCCTGTGGTGCCGATGACCATCTTCGCGCCAGTGGCAAGGCAGGCGCGCATGTTCGTGACAACCGCTTCGGGCGTGGTGAAGTCGATGATGACGTCAAAGCCGGCGACGAAGGGCGCGGTGAGTCCAGCGCCGTCCTTGTTCTCGGTGGCGTCGAGCACGTGAACGCTGTGACCGCGCTGTGCTGCGACCTCCGCGACGAGTTTGCCGGTCTTGCCGACTCCGAGAACGAGGATGCGCATGAAGGACTCCTAGGCGTTGCTGGGAACGGCGCGCTCTTCCACGGCGAAGATCGCCGGATCGGGCGAGACGAAGAACTTGCGATGCAGCGAGCGAACGGCTTCTTCCACGTCTTCCTCGTTGATGACGAAGCTCATATTGATCTCACTTGCTCCCTGCGAGATCATGCGGATGTTGACGTGCGAGATGGTGCTGAAGACCTGGCCTGAGATTCCGGACTGGCCGCGGATGTCTTCGCCGACCAGGCAGATGAGCGCCTTGTTGCCCTCTGTCTTGACGTCGGCGATGGCGCTGAGATCGGCGCAGATCTCCGGCAGCGCGACGCGCGAGTCGACTGTGACGGAGATGGAGACCTCCGAGGTTGCGACCATGTCGATCGCGCAGGCGTGTCTGTCAAAGATGTCAAAGACCGACTTGAGGAAGCCGTGCGCGAGCAGCATGCGGCTGGCGACGATGTCGATGATGGTCAGCTGCTTCTTGGCCGCGATGGACTTGAACGGGCTCGCGCAGGAGGGCGGCGCTGCGGTGATCTTGGTGCCTTCGTTCTCGGCGTTGCGGCTGTTGAGGACGAAGACCGGAATGTTCTTCTGGACGGCAGGAAGAATGGTTGCCGGATGCAGAACCTTGGCGCCGAAGTAGGCGAGTTCGGCTGCCTCCTCAAAGCTGATGGTCTTCACGCGCAGCGCCTCGGGGACGATGCGCGGATCGGTGGTCATGATGCCGTTCACGTCAGTCCAGATCTCGATGGCTCCAGCGTGCAGCGCACCTCCGATCAGCGCTGCGGTATAGTCCGATCCGCCGCGGCCGAGTGTGGTGGTGACGCCATCGCAGGAGCCGATGAAGCCTCCCATGACGGGAACCTTGCCGAGGTCAACGAGCGGAAGCACCTGCGCGTTCAGGGCGTTCTCGATGGCGCGAGTGTTGGGCGTTGCCTTGCCGAAGTGGTCGTCGGTGAGGATGACGGTGCGCGCGTCGACGTGCGTGATAGGCAGCGACTGCTCCGCGAATGCAGCGGCGATGATGGCCGACGAGAGGCGCTCGCCGAAGCTGACCACGTGATCGGCGGTGCGCGGCGTGAGCTCGCCAACGGCGGAGATGCCGCGCAGCAGGTCGTCCAGCGCGTCGAGGTCGTGGTGGATGTTGAGCTGCAGGTTGGTGAGGCGATCTCCGGTGACCAGTTCGCCGGCTGTCTTGAGGTGCCGCGTGCGCAGACCGTCGGAGAGCCGAAGCGCCTCCTCGCGGGCGTTGCGGCCTGCGGCTGCGGAGGCCTTGAGCAGCGTGTCCGTGACCTTGGACATCGCCGAGACCACGACGATGGGATTGAGCCGCTTGTGGAGTCGGTCAGCGACGATGGCCGCGGTGCGACGGATCGCAGCGGAGTCCTCAACTGAGGTCCCACCGAACTTCATGACTACGATGTCCTTACGTGGTGTGCTCATGCGGTCACCAACTCGCTCGCGGAGTGCAGCGCGGGAAAGTTGCGGAAGTCGAACTTGCCGAGCACAGCGAGGACCTCTGCGTTGAGGATGGCCGCGCCCGCGGCGCCGCGAATGGTGTTGTGCGAGAGCAGCGTGAACTTCCAGTCAAAGAGCGAGCAGGGACGCAAACGGCCGACCGTTGTGGCCATGCCGTTGCCGCGCATCAGGTCGTGGCGCGGTTGTGGACGCGTCTCTTCGGGCGCGTATTCCACCGGCGCAAGCGGAGCGGACGGAAGATGCAGGCCGTCGAGACCTTTGCCCTGCAGCGGCTGGAAGTCAGCCCACGCGGCGAGGATCTGCTCGTGCGTTGCAGGCTTGCGCAGCTTGATGCTCACGCATTCGGTGTGGCCGTCGACGACAGCGACGCGATTGCAGTGAGCGGAGAGAGTCAGTTCGGCGAACTGGAAGCTGCCGCGAGAGGCTCCGCCGAGCAGCTTGGCGACTTCCTCCTGCAGCTTCTCTTCCTCATTCTTGATGTACGGAATCACGTTGCCGAGGATGTCCAGTGACGCGACTCCGGGATATCCAGCGCCGCTGACTGCCTGCATCGTCGAGACGAAGAGCTTCTCGATGCCGAAGCGCGACTGCAGCGGAGCTAGCGGAAGCACGAGGCCGATGGCGCAGCAGTTGGGATTGGTGACCAGATATCCGCCTGAGGTCTTGCGTGTGGCTTGATTCTCGATCATCTCCAGGTGATCGGCATTGACCTCAGGGACGACCAAAGGGACATCAGGAGCCATGCGGAAGGCCGAGCTGTTGGAGATGACCGCGCAGCCGGCTGCGGCGAACTTCGGCTCCAACTCGCGCGCGATGGGCGCGTCGATGGAGGAGAAGATAATGCGCGGCAACTCCGCGTTCGCTTCGGGCGTGTTCGGTTGCAGCACCATCTTCGCGATGCGCGCGGGCAGCGGCGTGTCGAGCCGCCAGTGACAGGCCTCAGCATAAGTCTTGCCTGCGCTGCGGTCGCTGGCTGCGAGCCAGGTGATGTTGAACCACGGATGATCCGCGAGGAGTTGGATGAATCGCTGACCGACAGCTCCGGTCGCGCCGAGAATGCCTATATTTCGCCGTTCCATAATCTTTCAAGAATACAGTGAGTAAGGAGTAGAGAGTAAGGAGTAGTGAAGGCGCACGAACACTCTCCATAAAGGCTTTGGAGAACAGGCAAAGGCAAAAGCTTTGACGCAGAGTGCGCCAAGGGAGCAAAATCGCGCAGAGGATGAGACGAACGCAATGCTTCATCAGCGCCTGGCAGTGGGACCGGCGTACCCCCTCCCCCCTGTTTTCTAAAGTCTCTGCAATCAGCGGGTTAGCGGGTGACCGTGGGGTCAAAGTATTCATTCCAGATACTTTGGAAGCAAAGTATTCAAAAGAAACAAGTTAGCAGGAATAGTTAGCAGCGAACAGGAAGCGGATTGTCAAAGAGCGAAGCGCTGCGGCCTAAGCCGTGCGGTAGGCATGGTGCGAGTTAAAGCGGCATCTCCGCCACGCTTGCGCGCGGCGGAGATGCCGGGGGAGGGGTCTGATCGCAGGCGCAGGCCTTCCGGAAGCCGCCCTTCCCGGGGCTTTGCTCCTGCGATCTCTCTTATGAGTTTGACCCTATATGTCTATTCTAGAGAGTTGGAAGGTATATATACGCCAATTTATTTCAATGTTTATTTCAATTATTTTTCAGTGAGTTGCGCGATTTTGAGGCCGTGAGGGGGCTTGACAAGCGATTTTTGGGCTGTTTTTGAAGAAATTATTTTTTTGGCTTTGCAAGTTGTTGGTAGTAAGTGGTTTATGACGAGCTTCGAGCGATGAGCTTTGATGGAGAATGCCAATGGCAAAAGCGCTCACGCATCCTTCGGCAAGCTCAGGACTCGCTAAGGGGGCGAAGTTGCGCGAAGGAAGACGAACGCCATGGATGCGATGTTGAAGCGCAATGTTTAAGAACGATGAACGCACTGAAGGCAGTGCTCAGTCGGCGTAGCGGTCGCGGTAGCGGCGGCGGCGGCTCATGCGGTTGCCTCCGCCTCCCCAGGCGCAGAGCAGCGCGATGACGTGGATCACGAACCAGATGCTGATGCCCTGGTCGCTATAGATCCAGAAGAGGATGAGCAGGCGCGGGATGAGTACCGCGACCACGATGTCCAGAATGCTCACGTTCGCAGGGATGTAATGGCCCATGCCGTGCTGCAGCCAGGCGACGAAGATGCAGACGCGCGGCAGAAACAGCGAGAGCACAAGGAACCAGAGCGGGATGGAGTGGGTCGCGAGGGTGAGGGTCATAAGTTGTCAGTTCTCAGTTGTCAGTTCCTAGTGTATTGATGCTTATTTTACGGCGAAGGTGAAGGTGGCGGGGGTTGTGGATTTTTGGGGGACGGTGATCTGGAGGTCCTGCTCGCCGAGTTTCTCGTGGATGGCGGCGAGGGTGTAGGTGCCGGGGGGAAGGTTTTTGATGGTGAAGCTGCCGTCGGGGCCGGTGACGGCGAACCAGGCGTTGGGCGCGACGTTGAGGAAGGCCTGCATCCAGGGGTGATTGTTGCAGCGGACGGGGATCATGGTCTCGGGGGCGGCGAAGATCTCAGTCTGCGGGGCGCCCATGGGCGGCTCGGAGACGTCGGTGGAGGCGTTGCCGGGCTGGGTGGGCGTGGTGTGGACGTTGTGCATGGTGGGGTCGGAGTTGCGGAACTCCACCGCTCCGCCCTGTTGCACGGCGAGGACGTGCGGAGCGTAGCGGCAGTTCTTCTGGTCGAGCACCACGGGCGGCGTTCCGGCGGGCGCGGAGAAGGCTGGGATTCCGGACTTGATGTAGACGTAGACGTTGGCGAGCAGGCCGTGGGCGGCGACGATCTGCTCGGTGAGGTTCTGCGTGGCGGAGAAGGCGCAGGCGGGGTCGGCAGACATGTCGATGGCAATGGGTTTGGGCGCGACGCCGCTGAGGTGGATGATGCCGGTGATGGTGGCGGCGGTGGCGGGGTCGACGGTGGGCGCGGCGGCGACCTGGGGCGCGGGCGTGTGCTTGCAGCCGGTGAGCAGGAGTGTGAGGGCGAGGAGGGTGAGGGTGCGGGGCATGGTGGTCCTTGGGGTGCGGTGGCGGATCGCGGCGACGGGTCTTCTGAGTGGAAAAGGTAGCGGCGTTCTTGTGGGTATCGGCAGCTTCGGGGTCCTTCGACTCCGCCACGCCGCGATGAGACTGCG
>Ga0302157_10006637_pt1 | contig 11904 bp, 5 predicted proteins | sample I_Bog_N3_3_FD_193502 | JGI IMG/M metagenome (GOLD analysis project Ga0302157, IMG submission 193502) | Peat permafrost microbial communities from Stordalen Mire near Abisko, Sweden - I_Bog_N3_3 | ecosystem: Environmental > Terrestrial > Soil > Wetlands > Peat | place: Sweden: Abisko, Stordalen...
GGTGTTTGTGGGCCCATTGCAACACTTATCATACGGTGGCGGGTTGGCGGACGGCGGCGACGAGGGCCTCGGGCACGGTGGGGTCGTCGATCGTGGGCGGCGTGACGAAATCTTCGCCGTTGACGATCTTGCGCAGCAGGTTCCGCAAGATCTTGCCGGAACGCGTCTTGGGCAGGCCCGCGACGACATAGGCGGTCTTCAGCGCGGCGACGGCACCCAGTTCGCGGCGGACCGAGGCGATCACGGCATCGTGCAGCGCGCCTTCGTCGATGATCCCCGCACGCGGGACGACAAAGGCCACCGGGATCATGCCCTTGATCGCATCATCGGCGCCGATGACCGCGCATTCGGCGACGCCGGGGGTGGCGGCGACGATCTGTTCCATCTGGCCCGTCGAAAGGCGATGGCCGGCGACATTGATGATGTCGTCGGTGCGCCCCATGATGTGGACGAAGCCTTCGTCATCGATGTACCCGGCATCGCCCGTTTCATACCAGCCGGGGAACGTGCGGAAATTCTTTTCGTAGCCAGCGTGGTTGTTCCACAGCGTGCGAAAGGCGCCGGGGGCCAGCGGTTCGCGCATCACGACCGAGCCGCTGGCGCCGGTTTCGACCGGATGGCCGCCTTCATCGAGGATGGCGAAGTCATAACCCGGCACCGGAAAGCCCGCGCTGCCGCGCCGCCGCCGGGTATCGCCAAGCGCGACGCATGTGGCAAGCGCGGGCCAGCCGAGCTCCGTCTGCCACCAGTGATCGATCACCGGCAGTCCGCTGTGCTCTTCCAGCCAGCCGATCGTGTCAGGATCGGCGCGTTCGCCGGCGAGGAAAATCGCCTGACACTGCCCGATGCCGACGGATTTGAGCAGCGCGGCATCAGGGTCTTCCTTGCGCACGGCGCGGATGGCGGTGGGCGCGGTGAAAAAGGTCTTTACCCCGTGCCTCGTAATCACGCGCCAGAATGTGCTCGCATCGGGGGTGCCGACCGGCTTTCCTTCGAACAGCACGGTGGTCGCGCCGACCAGCAACGGGGCATAGACGATATAGCTGTGCCCGACGACCCAGCCCACGTCCGACGCCGCCCAGAACACATCGCCCGCGCCGATGCCATAGATATTGGCCATCGACCAGGCGAGAGCGACCGCATGGCCCGCATTGTCGCGCACAACGCCCTTGGGCGTGCCGGTCGTGCCCGAGGTATAAAGCACATAGAGCGGATCGTCGGATTTGACCGGGACCGGCTCGGGAATCGGGTCATGTGCAGTCGCGGCGCGCGCCTGCGCCCAATCGACATCGCGCGGCCCCTCGATCGCGCCGGGCGCCCGTTCGCGTTGCAGCAGCACGACATGGTCCACCGGATGATCGGCCAGCCGCAGCGCTTCATCAACCATCGGTTTATAGGCGATCGTGCGCGATCCCTCGATCCCGCATGAGGCCGCGAGCAGCAGCCTGGGCGCGGCATCGTCGATCCGCTTGGCCAGTTCGAGCGGGGCAAAGCCGCCGAAGACCACCGAATGGATCGCCCCCAGCCGCGCGCAAGCGAGCATGGCAAAGACCGTTTCGGGGATCATCGGCATATAGATCACCACGCGGTCGCCGCGCCCAACGCCGAGCGAGGCGAGCATGGCCGCGACCCGGCCCACTTCTTCGGCCAGTTCGGCATAGGTAAAGCGGCGAATCGTGTCGGTGACCGGGCTGTCGTGGATCAGCGCGAGCGTATCGCCGCGCCCTGCGGCGACATGGCGGTCGATCGCGTTATGGCACGTGTTGAGCACACCGCCGGGAAACCAGCCGTCCGTATCGGACCAGGCCGCGTCGGGCGCGGTCGTCCAGTCGATCGCGCGGGCCGCGTCGGACCAGAATCCTTCGCGGTCGTCCATGCTCCGCTGCCATGCCTGGGCGTAAGCCTCGCTCATCCTCTCGATCCTTTTTTTCTACGCTGTGCGGCGAACTTTATGCTGCGTGTTGTGGCTCACATTTTGGCCGGGGACGAGCGCGACTTTTGGCTGATGTGCAAATGGGCAGGAACGGTTTTGCCGCCCTGCCCATTGCTTTGCGTGCAGCGTCTTCGTCTCGCGCTTAGCCGTCGATATTGCGGCGGAACGTCTCGGGCAGAGCCAGTGCGCCAAACACCGCCGTCGCGCCGGCGACGATCACCGGATACCACAGCCCGTAGAAAATGTTGCCGTTGGCCGCGACCATGGCAAAGCTGATCGCCGGGAGCAGCCCGCCCAGCCAGCCGTTGCCGATGTGATAGGGCAGCGACATCGCCGAATAGCGGATCCGGCTGGGGAACAATTCGACCAGCAGCGCCGCAATCGGGCCATAAACCATGGTGACCAGGATCACGAGGTAGAACAGGATCGCGATCACCAGCGGGGTATTGATCTTCGCCGGATCGGCCTTGGCCGGATAGCCGACATTGGCCAGCGCCCCTGTCTCGGCGGGCTTGGCCGCGACTGCCGGTTTGCCGCCTGCGGCGGGCTTGGCCGGAGTGGCCGCCTTGCCGACAACCGCCGCCGTGAATTCGGCGATCGCGGCCTTTTTGTCATCGCCTTTGAGCTTGGCCGGATCGGGCGCGGCAAACCGCGTCTGACCGATCGTGATCGAGGCGAGCGTGCCCACGGGCGCGGCGACATTGCGATAATTGATCCCGGACTTGGCCAGCATCGCCTTGATGATGTCGCAGCTCGTCGTGTCATAGGTCTTGCCGCCGACCGGATCGAACTGTGAATTGCATTCGGCGGGATCGGCGGTCACGGTAACCGGCGCATTGGCCTGGGCGTCGGCGAGCGCGGGATTGGCCGCGCGGGTCAGCCCTTCGAACGCCGGAAACAGCGTCACGGCGGCAAGCAGGCAGCCGGCCAGAATAACCGGCTTGCGCCCGATACGATCCGACAGCGCGCCAAACACGAGGTAGAACGGGCTGCCCAGGATCAGCGCCGCGGCAAGCAGCACATTGGCGGTCAGGCCGTCGAGCTTGAGCATCTTTTCGAGGAACGTCATGACGTAAAGCTGGCAGCCGTAGAAGATCACCGCCTGCCCCGCGATCGCGCCAAAAAAGGCCACGATCACGACCTTCACGTTGCCCCATTGCCCGAACGCTTCGGCAAGCGGCGCTTTCGAACCGGTGCCTTCGTCCTTCATCTTCTGAAACACCGGGGATTCGTGCAGCTTCAGCCGCAGCCGCAGCCCGATCACCAGGAACAGGCCAGACAGGAGATAGGGAATGCGCCAGCCCCATTCCTTGAACGCCGCCTCGCCCACGCCGATCACCGGAGAGCGGACCGTGATCACGATAAGCAGCGCCATGGCGAGCCCCGCTGTCGCGGTGATCTGGATCCAGCTGGTATAAAGGCCGCGCTTGTTGTTGGGCGCATGCTCGGCGACATAGCTCGCCGCGCCGCCATATTCACCGCCAAGCGCAAGGCCCTGCACCATGCGCAACGCGACCAGCATCGCCGGTGCGGCAACGCCTGCGGTCTTGTAGGTGGGCAAGCAGCCGACCAGAAAGGTCGAAGCGCCCATCACCGCAAGCGTGATGATGAAGGTGTAGCGCCGCCCGACAAGATCGCCGATGTGACCAAACACCAGCGCGCCAAACGGACGCACGATAAAGCCCGAAGCAAACACCAGCAGCGCCATGATATAGGCGGTGGTCGGATTAAGCCCGGTCAGAAACTGCGACGCGATGATCGCCGTCAGCAGGCCGTAAAGATAGAAATCATACCATTCGAACACCGTGCCCAGCGAACTGGCGGTGATCACCATCTTTTCGCTGTGCGTGGCGACGTGATGTTTGGGTATGTCGTCGAATGTCGATGCCATGGTTGCCGGATCCCTTCCCGTTGACAACGGCGCCTGCGCGTTGCCGGTATGCAGGAGGCGGCCCGATGGCCGGAGCCGCCCCTCCTTTTTTATGTTTTTTTTGAGCCGCGCAGCCGGATCGACCGCGTCGCTCCAGCATCAGAAGCTATATTTTGCAGCAAAGTCCAGACGATCGACATGGCCGTTCAGCGTGTTCACCAGTTCGCGGTTGCCGTGACGATATTCGACGCCCAGATCGACATTGGAGACCGGGGAATAGAACAGGTTGCCCGCCGCGCTCCAGGCTTCGCGGTTATAGGTGCCAATCCCTTCCGCACTGCGATCGAGGGCGTCAGAATAGGACACTTTCTGATAGCTGCCGATCACGTTGACGCGCCATTGGGAATTGAGCGCAATATGGCCCGCGCCATAGATGCCGAGATTGCGCACCGAGGCCAGCAATCCGTTGGACTGAAGCACCGCGTCGGGGCTGAAGTTCAGACCCATGTAGCGGCCGATCCCTTCGCCATACGTCGCCTGGAAACGCAGATCGCTGCTGTGGCTTTCGTTAAGGAACAGTTTGCCCGAAGCGCTGACACCCCAACCGAGGCGCGAATCGGTGACATGAGCGGCGCCCGCCTTGGCATTGTCGATCCGCAATTGCCGCCAGAGCGTCGCCAGATCGAGAAAGCCGAACTTGCCGGTATATTCCAGCCGCGCGGTGGCGTCGGGGGCATGGTCCTCACCATTTTCGATGAGCGCCGCAGAGCCTGACGTGGACGAAGCCGTTTCCGGATTTTCGACCGCCATGATCAGCTTCAGATCCTTTTGCAGCGGCAGCGCATAGCGGACCATCGGCTGGCGGATGAAGATCAGACCGTCGATGCCGCCGACATAGTCGGTGCTTTCCGGAAGAACCGCGACGTTTTCAAAGTTGGTGAAATCCTGACCAAAGGTCCAGCGATCAAACTGAATGAACGCGCGCCGCATGGCCAGATCATAGGCGTTGGTCGTGCGCTGCGTGCCCTGGCCCAGCGCCATCGGCGTGCCGGGCGCGGCCTGAAAGTCGAATTCGATATAGGCCTTGAGCGCATGGTTGCCGACTTTGGTATTGGCATCGACCCAAAAACGCGTCTGTTTCGCGCTGAAATCGGTCACGCGGGTCGGCGAAGTCGGGCTGGCCGGATTGAACACCGGCACCGATTGCGGAAGGTAAAGGTCGCGGCCCAGCGTGTTGGTCGGAACATCCCCGCCGCTGTAACGCGCGCTGCTGGCGAGCAGCTTGACATAGCCCGACAGCGAAACGGTGGAATTGCCCGAATGGAAACCCAGCTTGGGCGTGGCATCGGTCAGCGCGGCGATCTTGCGCTCGGCATCGGCCGCTTTAGCATCGGCGGCTTGCGCAGTTTGCGTCGCAGCAATCGCCTCGGCATGGGCGGCGGCGGCATCCTGGCTGACGGCGGCCACGGCAACCGGCGTGGCGGCGACCTGGGTCGTATCGGCGTGGGCAGTCTTGAGCGCGTCGCGCAAGTCCGTCACTTCCTGTTCCAGCTTTTTCAGACGCGCCTCGAGCTCTGCCTCGTGGCTGCCGGCTTTCTTGTGCGCCGGGCTGGCCATTGCCACCGCGGGCACCACCATTGCGGTGGCGACCATGAGCGCAGCCGCGCGCCGCGCAAACGAATTATTCATCGCTATCCTCTCCCTGGTGCCAGCTTCTGCCGATGCACTGGCGTCACTGTCTCTGCACACCATCCAGGCGACCAGCGAGATATTGGTCTTAGATCTACGACTAACGTCTCGACGACCAGCTAACTTCATAGAGTTTTTCTTTTTAATTCTACGGCTTGATGAATATGAGAATTATTACTTAGCCGCCCGAAGATGCGTATTTACGGGTTTGCGAGGACGCATGGGCTCGTCCGGGGCTCATCCGGGAAAGACATTTGCAGCATCCGCCAGTGTCTGTTTGCTGAGACACTTACCGTATCCGGGTCGCGCGATCCGCTTTGCAAGCGACGGCCAATCAGTCCTATACTTACGACCATGGTCTAGACGTTGGCGACGACGCGGCTGGGTTAGATTGGATGCAAATAAGAGAGGAGAGCCTGTAACATGGGCGAGGCAATTTATCCGGTGCCGGCCGAGTGGGCCACATCAGCGCTGATCGATGAAGCGCGCTATTTCGAGATGTATCGTCGCTCGATCGACGAACCGGAGGCTTTCTGGCGCGACGAGGCGCAGCGGCTCGACTGGATCAAGCCCTTTTCCAAAGTCAAGAACACCTCGTTCCACGAAGCCGATTTCGGCATCAAATGGTTCGAGGACGGCACGCTCAACCTTTCGGCCAACTGTCTTGACCGGCACCTGGCGACGCGCGGCGACGACATCGCGATCATCTGGGAACCGGACAGCCCGACCGAGCCGGAACGTCGCATTACCTATCGCCAGCTTCATGCCGATGTCGGCCGCCTGGCCAACCTGTTGAAATCGCGCGGGGTCAAGCGCGGAGACCGCGTGACGATCTATCTGCCGATGGTGCCCGAGGCGGCCGTCGCGATGCTCGCCTGCGCGCGGATCGGCGCGATCCATTCGATCGTATTTGCCGGATTTTCGCCCGATGCCCTCGCCGGGCGCATTGTCGATTGCGACAGCCGTATCGTCCTGACGTCCGACGAAGGCCTGCGCGGCGGTCGCAAGGTTCCGCTCAAGGCCAATGTCGACGACGCGTTGAAGCAATGCCCCGATGTCGACACGGTGATCGTGCTCAAGCGCACCGGCGCCGCCGTGACCATGCACGAAGGGCGCGACATCGACTGGGAAAGCGCCGTCGCGCAACAGTCGGCGGACTGCCCTCCCGAAGAAATGAACGCCGAAGATCCGCTGTTCATCCTTTACACCTCGGGCTCCACCGGAAAACCCAAAGGCGTGCTGCACACCACCGGCGGCTATGCTGTCTGGGCCTCTATGACGCACGAATACGTGTTCGATTATCGCCCCGGACAGATCTACTGGTGCGCCGCCGACATCGGCTGGGTCACCGGCCATTCCTATGTGGTCTATGGCCCGTTGATGAACGGCGCGACCACGGTCATGTTCGAAGGCGTGCCCAACTATCCCGACGCCAGCCGGTTCTGGCAGATCGTGGACAAGTATGACGTCGAAATCTTCTATGGCGCCCCCACCGCGCTGCGCGCGCTGATGCGCGAAGGCGACGAATGGGTGAAAAAGACCAGCCGCGCCTCGCTGCGCCTGCTTGGCTCGGTCGGCGAACCGATCAATCCCGAAGCCTGGGAATGGTATCACAAAGTGGTCGGCGATGGCCGTTGCCCGATTGTCGACACCTGGTGGCAGACCGAAACCGGCGGGGCGATGATCACACCGCTTCCCGGCGCGACGGCGCTCAAGCCAGGCTCGGCGAGCCGACCCATTTTTGGCGTGAAGCCCGCGCTTGTCGACAACGACGGCAATTTCATCGACGGCCCGGCCGACGGTTGCCTCGTCATCACCGACAGCTGGCCGGGTCAGATGCGCGGCGTCTGGGGCGACGCCGAACGCTTTTTCCAGACCTATTTCACCACGTTCAAGGGCATGTATTTCACCGGCGACGGCTGCCGCCGCGATGAAGACGGGTATCACTGGATCACCGGACGCATCGACGATGTGATCAATGTCTCGGGCCACCGCATGGGCACGGCGGAAATCGAAAGCGCGCTTGTCGCCCACCCGCAAGTCGCCGAAGCCGCTGTCGTCGGCATGCCGCACGAGATCAAGGGCCAGGGCATCTACGCCTTTGTCACTTGCAACGCCGAAGTCGAACCCGACGATGCGCTGCGCAAGGCCTTGATCCAGTGGGTCCGCCACGAGATCGGCCCGATCGCCACGCCCGATGTCATCCAGTTTGCGCCGGGCCTGCCCAAGACCCGGTCGGGCAAGATCATGCGCCGCATCTTGCGCAAGATCGGCGAAAACGACCTCTCGAACCTGGGCGACACATCGACGCTGGCGGACCCTTCGGTGGTCGACAACCTCTTGGCCAACCGACCGGAGCTCAGCCCGGCCTGAACCGGGCTGCGCCCAAGGGCCAGATGACAAGCCCGTTCAGGGCGAAATCAATGCATAACCCGCCGGTGCGGTCCACCGGCGGGCGATGACTTGCGAAAATTTGATGCGATGAGGACGCATTTGCACGAGTCTCGCTCTTGCGGTGGCTCGCTTGGGGTATAAAGAGGCTGGACTTGCCCAAAAACGGGGGTCGGTGCGGACACTGCGCAAAGAGGCGTGGCGACGGGCCGGCACGAGATTTCCGGAACGGGGAGAAATCTTGAGTTGTACGGTCCTCATCGCGGATGATCATCCGCTGTTCCGCCAGGCACTGGCGCTCGCGCTGTCTACTGCGGTGCCCGAAGCACGCGTGATCGAAGCCGGTACGCTGGCCTCTGCGGCCAAAGCCGCGGCGGAAACAGCCGACCTGGCGCTCATTACCCTCGATCTCAAGATGCCGGGCGCAGTAGGCTATTCGGGCATTGCCCTGCTTCACGCAGAACGTCCGACTGTGCCGATCCTGGTCGTATCGGGCGCCGACAATGCCAATGCCGCCGATGAGGCGCGCGCCTTTGGCGCCGTCGGCTTCCTGCGCAAGGATGCCGACCTGCCGCAAATCGAAGCGGCCATTCGCGCGGCCCTCAACGGCTCACGCCTACGCGCCGCCAATGACGAAGCGGAGGGCAATGCCGAGACGGCCGCGCCCCCGGCGCCAAACCCCGTCGATCGCGTGCGCGGCACGGTTGCGGGGCTGACCCCGACCCAGCTCAAGGTTCTGCTCGCCGTGCTCGAAGGCAAGCTCAACAAACAGATCGCCTATGATCTCGGAATGAGCGAGGCCACTGTCAAAGCCCACATGACCGCCATCATGCGCAAGCTCGACGTGCAAAACCGCACGCAAGCCGCGCTGGCGGCGCGCTCACTGGGGCTCGACCTCGCGCTTTGACAGGCTTGCCAAAAACGTGGCGAGCACTTCGGGCTGAACCGGCTTGGCAAAGAACGGCACGCCGCGCCGACGCAAGGCGGCCTGCAAGACCGGATCTTGCGCCGCGCTGATCATCGCCAGCGCAACTTGCGGCGCCGTTTCCTGCAACCGATCGATCAATTCCAGTCCGGTTTCCCCGCGATCAAGGTCATAGTCGATCAAAGCCGCATCGACATCCGGCGCCAGCGCGAGTGCCTCGGCAATCGTGCGCGCGCCGAGCACCTGATGCCCCTGCCCCTCAAACAGCGCCTCGCTTGCCTCGATGATCAGGGGATCATTGTCGACCACCAGCAACGTCAGCGGCCGGGTGGATTCAGCCCGACCGGCGTCGGTAATCGCGGCCACGATTTCGGGCGCGGGCATGGCCGTCGCGGCGATCGTCACGCCAAAGCGGCTCCCCCGCCCAACCGTCGACTCCACCTCGATTCCCAGGTGAAGCAGGCGTGCGATACGCTCGACCATCGCCAGCCCCAGTCCCAGACCTTCGGCTTCGACCGCGCCAAGCCGGGTAAATTCCCCAAAGATCGCCTTTTTCTGATCAGCAGGAACGCCGACCCCGCTGTCGAAAACATCGATGCGCAACCCCGCTCCCCGCCGCCTGACTCCGATCAGCACGCCACCATGCTCGGTATAGCGCACTGCATTGGACAAGAGATTCTGCACCACGGATCGCAACAGCCCGGCGTCGGTATGAACCACGCCAAACAGGGGGCCCACTCGCAGCCGTAACCCCTTTTCCTCGGCCAGCGGACGCACTCCTTCGGCAATATCGCGCAAGAACGGGGCCAGCGCGATCGGTTCCGGATGCGGCTGTATGCCCCCGGCATCGAGCCGGGAAATGTCGAGCAGCGCGCGCAGCAACACTTCAGCCGCGCCGATCGCGCGTTCGACCCGCGCCACCAAAGGCCGCTGCGCTTCGCCCGACTGGCGATCGAGCGCAGAAAGGAACAGGCGCGCGGCATGAAGCGGCTGCAACAGATCATGGCTCGCGGCGGCAAGGAAACGGGTCTTGTCTCGCGTCGATTCGGCAAGGCGGCGATTGGCCTCGGACAATTCGTGCGTCCGCTCGGCCACACGACTTTCGAGTTGCTCAAGCGTGCGCTGCAATTCGTCGCGGGTCTGCGCCTCGTTCGTGACATCGGTAAAGCTGGTCAGATAGCCGCCACCCGGCATCGGCCCGCCAACCGACTTGATCACGCGCCCATCATTGCGAATTCGCTCCGAGACATAGGGTCGACGCGCGCGCAGGCGATCAAGCCGACGTTCGACTTGATCTTCGATCGGGCCGGAAAAATGCCCGCGCGTGATGTTGAAACGGATCAATTCGGCAATCGGCACACCGGCGCGGATCAGACCCGGCGGATAACCGAACAGTTCGACATACAACGAATTCCACGCAATCAATTTCATCTCCGCATCGACGACGCTGATCCCGGAGGGCAGGTTTTCGAAGCTGGCAGCGAGCAACTGACGCGAAAACCGCAGCGATTGCCCACCCTCGTCGAGCAGGCGCGTTACATCGTCGATCCCCATCTGCCCGCCGGCAAGCGCCGAGGCGACCAGCGCGCGCGCGGAAGAAGGACCGACCACCGACGCAATCAGATCCTGCGCCCGACGCGCGGCGATGCGATCGACCGGCGCGTTGTGCAACGCTGGCGGAAATGCGGATTCCGCCGCTTCCTCGCCGATAAAACGCGCCGCCAGTTGCGCCAGCTCACCCTGATTGCGCACATGACGTGCGCCGCGCAGGAAAGTGGGCCGCCCGCGCGTGCCATCGCGTCCTGCGGTCGTGGCGAACAACACGAGACAATTGATCGCCAGCGACCAGAGCACGCCATGGACCAGCGGGCTCGCGTGGCCCACCCCGAACAAGTGCAGCGGATCGAACGGCATTCCCTGCATGCCCGCCAGCCACGATGGCGGCAGGATCGGCGGAAGCGCCAGCGTCCATAGCCACAGCGCAAACCCCGCGGCCAGGCTCAGCCGCCCGGCAACAGGGTCACGCCCGTTGCCATAGACACTCAGCAGAAAATGCGGGGCAAATTGCGACATCCCGGCAAAAGCGATCAGCCCGATGGAAGACAGCGAACTGCGCGCAGGCGCAAGCAGCGCCCAGGCCAGCGACATCCCGATCACCGCAATGATCGCCAGACGCCGCACGCCCATCATCTGCCGCCCGAGGTGGCCGGTTCCCCCTTCACCACCGCTGCTGCGCAAGACCGCAGGAAAGATCAAGTCATTGGACACCATGATCGCCAACGCCGTCGTATCGACGATAACCATCGCCGCGGCCGAACTGATGCCGCCAAGCAAGGCCGCGATCACCGCCCAATGACTGCCCGCCGCGTCGGGCAGGCGCAACACGAACAAGTCGGGCGCTGCGTCTCCCGGGAACGCCACCATCCCCGCAAGCGCAATCGGCACGACCAGCAGCGCCATCGCCATCAGGTATCCAGCCGCGCCGAACCGCGCGTCACGCAAATCATGCGGATCGCGCGCCTGCGCCAATCCCATGAAAAACTGGCGCGGCAATACCACCACTCCCAGCGCGGAAATAAGCGAGATTACGGCGAAATCGATCGTCAACGCCGCCGGGCGAAAATGCGCCTGCAACACTGCGATCCCCGCATCGACGTGTTCATGCGGCGCCTTGGCAATGACAACGATACCGACGCCGGCGACAATCACGAGGGCCAGCAACTTGATCACCGATTCCAGCGCGATCGAAAACAGCATGCCCTCTGTGCGCCCCGCAACCTCGTAGCGCCGCGCACCAAACAGAATCGCAAACAGGCCCAGAACCATTGCTGCCGCGATCATCACCGGCCCGGCGACAGCGCGATCGGAAAGCAGCGCGATCGCCGTACCGATGGAGCGCAATTGCAACGCGACATAGGGAACGATGGCGCTCAGCGCCGTCAAGGTGACAAGCCGCGCCATAGCGGGGTCGTGCCCAAAGCGCGCTGCGATGAAATCGGAAATCGTCGCAGCCTTTTCCTCGTCTACCGCGTCGCCAAGCCGCTGAAGGAAGCCGGGCGCAAGCACGAGCACAAGGCAAGGCGCGAGATAGATCGG
>Ga0302157_10006639_pt1 | contig 11903 bp, 7 predicted proteins | sample I_Bog_N3_3_FD_193502 | JGI IMG/M metagenome (GOLD analysis project Ga0302157, IMG submission 193502) | Peat permafrost microbial communities from Stordalen Mire near Abisko, Sweden - I_Bog_N3_3 | ecosystem: Environmental > Terrestrial > Soil > Wetlands > Peat | place: Sweden: Abisko, Stordalen...
CTGCCAGCTGGTTCAGTTCGTTGGCGCGCGCATAGGCCAGCGCAGCGTGCAGCTTGTGATGATAGAGACGGTCTTCCTGAGGCAGTGCGCCGTCGACCGGTCGAATGTGCAGTCCACCCTGGAGTCGGTTGGCTGCAGCCGGGATGCGAATCCGCGGACTGTCGCTCCCGACTCGAATGGAGCCGCCGCCCTCGACCACGTCGGTCACGACCTTCAGACCCACCCAGCAGCCTGAAAACCGCGACATCGCGATACCGTGGAGCCCGAAATCGAGCAGTTCCTGGGTATTGGACGGATACAGCACTGGCATGCCGACAGCGCTGAATATCTGATCGGAGAAGTTGGCGACCGTTGACGACTTGGCACCATGGTCGTCGCCGGCGATGGCCACGACGCCTCCGTGCGGCGATGTGCCGGCCAGGTTCGCGTGGCGCAGCGCATCGCCGGATCGGTCGACGCCCGGACCCTTGCCGTACCAGATACCGAAGACGCCTTCCACCGTGGCGCCGGGAAACGAGCCCACGTATTGCGAGCCCCAGATCGCTGTCGCCGCGAGGTCTTCGTTCAGCCCGGCGCGAAACTGGATGTTGTGCTGCTTCAGGACGTCGTCCGCGGCCCAGAGCTCCATGTCGTAGCGGCCCATGGGGGAGCCGCGATACCCTGAGATGTATCCGCCGGTATCGAGGCCGGCTGCCTGGTCGCGCAGGCGTTGCTGGATCGGAAGCCGGACGAGCGCCTGGATGCCCGTCATGTACAGCCAACCCTCGGTGCTCGTGTACTTGTCTTCGAGCTTCGTTTCAAGGCGAGACGGATTTGGCATCGGATACCGCGTTGTTCAAAAGGGAAAGTGCACTGTCCGTCCCTCCGCCGTTCGCGTCCAACGCATTGTTCGCCGACGTGCGATGCAGGTTCTGCACAGCGCCGAACCCGGCCTTCTCGTGCAAACGGTTCGTGTCGACGCGGCTTGTGCGATCAGCGAGACAAGCGCTCAAAGAGCAGACGGCGCGTACGAGGCGTATCCAAGTGGAAGCCCGTCACAGCTTCGGTCGACCGTTCGACGCTCAGCATGCCGCGGATGGGAACGGTCAGTCCATGGAAGCCGAACACGTCCGGAGAAAATGCTTCGAGAGCTAACGAGTTTGTTGCGTAGGGACCGGCTATCCTCAATACGAGGGACTGGCCTTCGAACAGGATCTCCGCCTCGGCATCCAGATCGCCTGCGCGATAGCGGCCGACCAGGGCATGGCCGACATCTGCAGGCAGCACTGGTGTGGCGGGCAATCGGTTCAAGGTCTGGATGCGACCGTCCTGACTGATCTGCAGCCTGCCCGGACACGCATCGGAAAGGCCTTCGACTGCGATCACGATCGGGTTTCCTGCCTGGTCTTCGAATGCGTCCAGCTGCAGTGTCTCCGAGTCCTGTCCAAGAGGAACGGGCGTCCCATTCAGGACTGCCAGGCTCAGTTGACCTTCCGTGTCGGAGAAGCCGATATGGAGGCCGGATGATGGGCTGTGAAAGCGCGCTGCCCACATCGGCTTGAACCGATCGCTTCGGGCCTTGACGTCGGGTGACGAGAGAACTTCGTCGCCCAGCACAATGTCGATGACTCTGCAGGCTAGCCGACTCGGATCGATGGAGCCGGAGTTCGCAAGGATGACGATGTCCAGTTCGTGATCCGGGGCGCTCAGCATCTGACTGGCGCCGCCGACGACCCCGCCCGCATGGTGAATGGTATCGACGCCACGGTAGGCTTCGCGCCTCAGGCCGAGCGAGTACGGATTGACGACGCCATTGTTCAACTGGCCAGGCGTCATCATCTGCGCCCAGCTCGCTGCGCTCCCGACTCGCTTCGGCCCTCGCAGGTGAGCGAGCCACCTCAGCATGTCATCCACGGTCGAAACGATCGCGCCTTCACCGAGCGCGCGTTCGGTCGGAAAGATGCCCCGTCTCCAGGTACCGTCCGGGAGTGGCAGGTGTAGGGTTGCCAGGCCTTGCCGGATCATGAGATCGCTGGTGACCGCTTCGGTGTCCGGCATGCCGATCGGATCGAATATCCGTTCCTTCAGGAAGCGTTCGATCGACACTCCGGAGACCTGTTCGATGATCAGCGACAGCAGGTGATAGCCACTGTTGTTGTAGAGCAGTCTGTCGCCGGGCGCGAAGTTGGCATGGCGCTGGCCGACCAGCGTTGCCATGGCGGCTCCGGCCGGCCTCATTGCCAAGCCGCTCGCCAGATAGCCCAGGTCGATGTGACAGCGGTAGCCGCTGGTATGCGTCATCAGATGACGCAGCGTCGGCTCGCCCAGTGGAATAGACAGCTGGGGAAAATGCCGGCGCACTCCGGCATCGATGTCGAGCTTGCCGTCTTCGACCAGAAGCAGTGCTGCCAGTGCCGCGAAGTGCTTGCTGGTCGAGCCGATGCGCATGCGGGTCCACGGCGTGTTGGTGACTCCGTGCTCGATGCTCGCGAGGCCAAACCCGCGTCGGTAGCAGGACTTTCCGTGGCGAGTGATTCCGACCGCGACACCGGGCGCGTCGCTCCGATCGAGCGACTGGAACAGCGCGTCGAGCGCCGCAGTTGCTGCGTTGTCCTGCGGTATCGGGGAGTGACTCATTCGATTCCTCGGGAAACTCGGCATGCCGGATGCCGAGACGAGCCGTATCTCGAAATTCGAGTGGATGACAGCGAGAAGGTTCTCGTCCCCGAGACCTGTTCAGTGACGTTTCGCCGCGATGTCGACGATCGCCTGGACGATGACGTCCGGACGATCGTGCGCGACGTCGTGCGAGCTCCGCTCTGCAATGACCAGACGCCGGTTGTCGGCGCCCTTGGCAAACTGCGCATGGGCATCCCGCCACCATTGGGCCGCGGTCGGCGTGTTGGCCGGCGTCTTCTCGGAGACGATCACGACCACGGGCACTGACTTCGGCCAAGTCGCCGAATGGAATGCACGGGACGTCTCGACGAACGAATCGGCCACGTCGAGCAACTGGCGTGCTTCAGGGCTCGACGGCGCCGCCCTGGCCGCCGCAATCGCTGGTGCGTATTCGGCTGCCGTAGCAGCGATCGTGGCGTCCGTGAAGTAGTCGGGAACGTTGGCGTCCACGAGCACGGCGCCCGCGAACCACTGGGGATGTCGTTGCGTCAGGTAGGTCGCGATCTCGCCGGCGAGCGAGTGCGAAACCAGGATCACATCGCGAGTCGCATCGAGCTTGCGCAGGCCCGTTTCCAGATCGTCGGTGGCGCGCTGGACGCTCCAGGGCCCCTTGACCTCGTCGCTGGTGCCGAAACCTGAGCGGTCGTAGGTGATGATCTTGGAGCCCGTGCGCTTCGCGATTTCCGGCACCAGGGTGTCCCAATACGTCGAGTCCAGGCCGCCGCCGGCATCCAGCACGATGACGGGCAGGTGCCCTGGCGTGACGTGGAACGCAATCTTGTGTCCGTCGCTGGCGACTAGTTGGGTGGTGCTGGTCATGGGCGTGGTGCTCTGGGAGCGGGATGTCGCTGGAAGGAGGACGAGGAGACTCAGGCAGGTTGCAATCGCGATTTTCATAGGGGTGCTCGCTGAAGAAATGAAGGCCGTGAACAGTTGGTGGGCGCGCGCGCGGTCATTGACATGCCGCCATGACCTGCGCCACCGCCGCAGTGAGTTTCTTGCCATAGGGCACGTGCAGGAATTCGTTCGGACCATGGGCGTTGCTCTTTGGCCCGAGCACGCCGCAAATCATTGTCTGCGCGGCAGGGAAGGCCGCCTTCAGCATGCTCATCAAGGGAATCGTGCCCCCCTGGCCGATGTAGCCGCAGGGCGCGCCGTAGTGAGCTTGCGATGCAGTTTCGAGCGCGCTTTGCAGCCACGGGGCAAGGTTGGGCGCGCTCCATCCGGTCGTGCCCATCGCGCCAGGCTGGCCGTCTGCAACGAACGTCACCTTCGCGTTATAGGGCGCGTTGTCCTCGAGCAGCGTTTTCAGCGTGGCCGCCGCTTCGTTGCCATCGACCAGCGGCGGCAGGCGCAGGCTCAGCTTGAAGGCGGTGTAGGGGCGCAGTACGTTGCCCGCATTGCCGAGCTCCGGGAATCCGTCCGCGCCGGTGACGCTGAGCACCGGCTTCCACGTTCTATTCAGCAACGCGTTCAGTGGATCAGTCGTCGTGGGTAACGACGCGGCGCCGTCTGCCCCGCACGCCCAGGGAAGCCGCTTCCAGACGAGATCGCCGAGGATCTTCGAAGTGGCACGCGCTTCCTCGACGCGATCGGCCGGAATCTGGCAATGGAAGCTTTGCGGAAGCAACTCGCCCGTCTTGCTGTCTTCGAGTCGATCCAGCACATGACGAAGGATGCGAAAACTGGACGGCACGAGGCCGCTGGAGTCGCCGGAGTGGATTCCTTCCGTGAGGATCTCGACCTTCAACACACCGGTGACCATGCCGCGCAGGCTCGTGGTGAGCCACAGCTGGTCGTAGTTGCCTGCGCCGCTGTCCAGGCAGACGACCAGGCTGACGTGGCCTAGCCTCGGCCGCAGGACATCGATGTAGGCCGGCAGATCGACGGAGCCGCTTTCTTCGCAGCTTTCGATGATGCCGACGCAGCGCGGCCGCGGGATGCCTTGCTTGTCGAGCGCCATGATCGCGGTGATGGCCGCGTAGATCGCGTAGCCATCGTCCGCTCCGCCTCGACCGTAGAGCAGGCCGTCGATGTACTTCGGCGTCCACGGTCCCAGCCCGCTGCGCCAACCGGTGAACTCGGGCTGCTTGTCCAGGTGGCCATAGAGGCAGATCGTGCCGGCCCCCGGCGCATTGCCGCCGGCCCGGGTCGCAGGCACCTCGAAGAAGATCACCGGGGTGCGCCCTTCGATGCGAACGACCTCGAGTCTCAGGCCGGGAATGGCCTTGCTCTCGACCCAGGTCGCCGCATCGCGGATCACCTTCTCGATGTAGCCGTTTTTCTGCCAATGGGGATCGAACAGCGGGCTCTTCGCCGGCACCTCGATGTAGGTCTTGAGCAGGGGGACGATCTCGTCGTCCCACGCTTGGTCGGCGAAATTCGCGATGGCGCGGGCTTCGTGCGGCTGCACCGGCAGCGAGGGATCACGTGGGTTCATTGCGCAGGCGCTGTGAAGCGAGTTTTCGACAGCATCGCGGCCGTCACGCCTTGGTTCGCAACGTCGGCAGGCAGAGGCTGACCGGTTGCAAGCGCCGCTGCGACGCGTCCCAGCGCCGGCGAAGTCTGAATGCCGTAGCCGCCCTGTCCAACCAGCCAGAAGAAGCCGTCCACGGCTGGATCGAATCCGACGACGGGGCTACGGTCGGGGGAGAAGACGCGCAGACCGGCCCAACTGCGTCGCACCTGGCGCACCTCGGCGCTGGTCGCGCGTTCGAAGCGGTCGATGGCGATCGCGATGTCGAGCTCCTCGGGCTGCACGTCGCAGGGGGGGCTGGGGTGTTCGTCCGCTGGCGAGAGCAGCAACAGGCCCGCATCCGGCTTGAAGTAAAACTCCTCGGAGATGTCGATCGCGGCCGGCCAGGACGCGGCCGCGAGATCGCGCGGCGTCGGGATCAGGAGCGCGGTACGACGCTTTGGCGCGAGCCCGACCCGCGCGATGCCTGCAAGCGCTGCCAGTTCGTCAGCCCATGCCCCCGCCGCGTTCACAACGATGGGTGCCTGGAAGACACCTTTCGACGTCGTCGCGACCCACAGCTCGCCTTCGCGCACGAGTGCATGCACTTGGCACTCGAAATGGATCTCCGACTTGCGGGCCTTGATTCTGCGCAGAAACCCCTGGTGGATCGCATCGACGTCCAGATCGGCGCATCCGTGCTCCAGCACGCCGCCGGCCAGGTAGCCGTCGCCAAACAAGGGAAGACGCTCCAGTACCTGCGCCGCCGAGAGTTCAGTCGTTGCGGCGAGCACTTCTGGAGCCGTACGAAACTGTTGCAACGCATCGAGCTGATCCGGCCGCGCGAAATAGACTGCCCCGCGCGGCGATGCCAGAGGTGATGACGCGAATGCCGAAGGCGGCTCGAACATGAAGTCGCGGCTCGCGCGGGTCAGCCCGCGAATCACCTGGTTGCCGTAGATCTCCGAAAAAACGGCTGCGGACCGTCCGGTGGAGTGATACCCAGCGTGTTGCTCGGTTTCGAGGACGGCAACGCGGCCCAGCTCCGAGAGGGATGCGGCGGCCGACGCGCCGGCAATTCCTGCTCCGATGACCAGGAAGTCGGCGGAAAAAACGTTTCCCATCAATGACAGCCTTCTTGTGCAGAGGGCGCGAATTTATACGTGTTGTATAAAAAAGTCCACTGATTTGGAAAAATAATAGACAGCAAGCGTAAGAAAATTTCTCCGAGATGGATAAAGAATTTGACAGGGTTGCTGGCCGCCGCTAACCTTCATCGGCCTGTTGCGGTCGCGCTGCGAGCCAGGTTGCCGATGGTGGCGTCGCCTTCGACGTTTGCCGATTACTCCTTTTGGAAGAGACACATGACGGAATTTGACTCATTTCCTGGCAACGAGGGTTCGCCTTTCTGCATCCGAAAGCCGCTGCTGTCGTTGGCGCTCGCGCTCGGTGGAAGCTGGCTGTCGATGGGTGCGAATGCACAGGCGGGCCAGGCTTCGCCCCAGGATCCGGTCGATCCCGCGACGAAGGTCGCGAGGCCGCCAGCGAACCCGGCAACGAATCCCCCCGAGGTGCAGCAGATCACCATCAGTGCGACTCGCCGCAGGGAGCCGGCCCGCGAGGTCCCGATGCAAGTCAATGTGCTGTCCACCGAGCAACTCGAGCAGGCCGGCGCCAAGACCTTGACCGACTACCTTGCCGACCAGCCGGGCGTGGACGTGAAGACAACCGGCGGGGCGGGTACGGGCGCGATCAACATCCGCGGGGTATCCACGGGCGATCAGACGGTGTCGACTGTCAGCACGTACATCGACGATGTCGCTGTGGGATCGAGCAACGCCTACGGCGCGGGTGCGACCACGGCACTGGACATGGCCTTGCTCGACCTGAATCACATCGAACTGTTGCGCGGGCCGCAGGGCACGCTCTACGGCGCCGGAGCCATGGGCGGCCTGCTCAAGTACGTCACGAACGAGCCTGACACGTACGAGCTTTCAGGGCAAGTGATGCTCGGAGGGACGCTCACAGCGCGAGGCGCAGCCGGAAATACGGAGGCAGCGATCGTCAACGTTCCCTTGAAAGAGGATGTGGCGGGTCTGCGGGTCTCGGCGTTCAGGGATCACGTTGGTGGCTTCGTCAATGCCGTTGGGCCGGCGGCTGGCTCGCACGTCGACAGCGGCGACAGCACCGGTGCTCGCCTGTCGGTGCTTGTCGAGCCTTCAACTCACTGGAAGGTCAGGTTGACAGCCACCGGCCAGGACACGCAGCGGGACGGCACGGACTACGTAGACTACGACGTCAATACGGGCCGACCGGTGGAAGGCGCGGCGACGCGCAAGCTGGCCGTGCGCGAACCGTACTACGTGAAGGTGGGTGTGGCGGCCGCTGACATCGAGTACGACTTCGGATGGGCACGACTCAATTCGATCACATCGACGCAAGGCACACGATTCGTCCAGAGGTCCGACTTGTCATACGTCTACGGACCTGCAGTCGGTGACGACACGGTGGTGGCCGACTTGAATGCACACGTCAGAAAGACTACGCAGGAATTTCGGTTGACGTCCAAGGCGGGTACTGAATTCGAATGGTTGGCAGGGTTCTACTACGACCGAGAAACAGCATCGAATCACCAGTACGACAGCGGTGCATCCCAGGGGGATCTGCTCAGCGCGAGCTTGCCCAGCACCTACCAGGAGAAGGCCGTTTACGGCGACCTGACATGGAACGCGACGACTCGCGTCTCGCTGACCGGTGGTATCCGACTTGCGAGGAACAACCAGACGTTCGAAGCCATCGGAGGCGGTCTTCTGATCGGCGGCAACGAAGATCTTCCCGGCGCTTCGGCAGACTCGAGCAAGACTTATCTGGCAACCGCCAAATATGCGCTCACGCCAACCAGCAATGTCTACGTGCGCATCGCCAGCGGCTACCGACCCGGTGGCCCGAATGCCGTGCTGAAGGATGCCGATGGCACGCCCGTTGCGCCGGCCACCTTCAAGCCTGACACGCTGTGGAGTTATGAGGCGGGCTACAAGGCCGACCTGCTCGACAAGACCCTGTCGCTGGAAACGGCGGTCTACGACATCCGCTGGAACGACATCCAGCAATACACGGCGGTCAACGGGGTGAACGTCATCGCCAACGGCGGGCGTGCGACGATCCAGGGCGTCGAGCTTTCGGCAACGTACCGCCCGACCACGGATCTGAGCCTGGTCGGTGGGCTGGCCTACAACGACGCCCGCCTCTCGGAAGACGCCCCGGGTCTGGCCGCAAGCGGAGCCCCCCTGCCCAACAATGCGCGCTTCTCCGCCAACCTATCGGCCCGCTATGGCTTCGCATTGGCGGGGCGTGCGGCCTATATCGGAATGTCGGAACATATCGTGGGCGACCGCAACGCAGGATTCAATGGCAGCGAGGCGCTGCCGAACTACAGGCTCCCGCGCTACAGTCTGACCGACCTGCAGGCCGGTGTTGATCTGCAACGCTTTCAGGTGGGGCTGTTCGTGCGCAACCTGTTCGACAAGCGGGCACAGCTCGGTGCGGAAACCGATCTGGTCGCCGCTGGAGTCGGCGGCCCTGTGCTGGTCAACGAGGCGCGGCCGTTCACTGTCGGCACGACGTTGACGGCGAAGTTCTAGGAGCAGGCGATGCGTGTCATCGAGAAAGCATGGCCATGAGCGACCTCTCCCTATCGAAGCCCTCCGCAGTGCCGCCGGCCAAGGTGCTGGTCGGGCTGATCGTGATGGCGGTTGTCCTCGCCACGTCGGCACGCGTTGTCCTGAGCCCTCTGCAGGAACTGGTACGGCTGGATCTCGGCATCAGCGATAACCAGGTCGCGCTCCTCCAGGGGCTCGCGCTCGCGCTGCCGGTCGTGCTCCTCTCGTTTCCCATCGGCAGGCTCGTCGATCGCGCCAACCGCTGCCGGGTCGTGTTCGGATTCGCCGTCTGCTGCGCACTCGCAAGCGCGGTCACGGCGTTCACGCACAGCTTCGCGGTGATGTTCGCCGCACGCATGCTGGTGGGAATTTCGTGGATGGCGATATTCCTGTCTGCGCTGTCGCTCATCGCCGACGTTTCCGATCCCGGAAGCCGGGGCCGGCTGGTCATGCTGCTCTTTCTCGGGCAGGTCTTTGGCCGCTCTGCGAGCTTCGCGGTTGTTGGTGCTCTGGTTGACAGGCTACCGCCCGTGTTTTCGCATTGGTTGGGCATATCTTCACTGGCGCCGTGGCGGCTCGTTGCAATGGTCTTCGCCGTCGTTATCTTCGGCGGTGCATTGCTGCTTCTCTTCCTGCGTGAACCGGAGAGGCGCGAAATGGGACACGCGCCTCCAGGCAACCTGCGCGCAGTGTTCAAGGAGTTCTGGGCGTACCGGCGGGTGCTGGTGCCTCTGCTGGTGGGGCTCGCCACGATCAACATGGCCGACACCGCGTCAGAAATCTGGGCGGTACCCGTGCTCACGCGTTCGTACCATCAGACGCCGGCCGATTTCGGCGGCTGGATGGGGTTGGTTGCCCTGGTCGCCGGCGTAGGCGGCGCCCTTGCGGGCGGATTCCTGTCGGATTTCGGGCAACGTCTGGCGGGTCGCGGAGGCATCCTGCTGGGCGCCATACTGGGAGCGGTGCTGTCGATCCCAGGGGCCTTCTACCCGATCATGCCGAATGTCCATGCGTTTGCCGCGCTTCTGACCCTGTTCCTCGTCAGTGGCTCCTGCAACGGCGCTGCCGCAGTGGCCGCCGCGACAGTTCTGATCCCGAACGAGATACGCGGGGTGGTATCCGGTGTGTTCGCCGCGATCTCAGGGCTCGTGGCGAGCGGCCTCGCTCCCTTGCTCGTCAGCCTGATCGCCGGCGCGATGGGCCTGGGAAATGATGTGGGCATCCCCCTGACGATCGTCGGTTGCGTCACGAGCGTGATCGGCAGCATTGCGTTCATCCTGGCCATGCAGGCGACCCGCAGCAAGACTGCGGGCATGCCGCTCGGGACTGCGGAGGCACACGCCTGAGGCCGTCGCGACTCCCCTTGCGCGACATCGGGTTGGCGCGCAAAACCTTGCGATTGAGGGTGCCCTGCTATTTGGCCGTGCGCGACTTGCTGCGCACAACGCGCGGGGGCGAGGCGGGGCTTTGAGCGACATCGCGGGCGTGGCGCTGAGATGCGTTCACGAGGGTCTCGATGACCTCGCCGTCTCCTCCGCCGGGCGAAGAGACCGACACGATCCGACACGCTCCCTTGGAGGCTTTCAGGTACGCATGGCCCATTTCGCTGTCGAAATACACCGAGTCTCCCGTCTTGAGCCGCAAGGGCGCGTACTGCTCCGTGTGGAATTCGATCTCGCCTTCCAGTACCAGGGCGAACTCCTGTCCCGGATGCCGGATGAAGTCCCCGAATTCCGCCAGGTACTCCTGAATGGTGCGGGCCCTCGCTTCGCTGATAAGGGGGGTGAAATGCTTGTTGAGCAGCTCGGTTGCGAGGTAGAGATGTCGGTAGCTGCGTGTCTCGATCAACTGGCCTTCACCCGTGCGGTGAACTACGCGGCGGCCGCCAGCGCCGGCCTTGGCGCCGGCTACCCCAACGCCGGTTGCCCCGCCACTGGTCGCAGCGCCGCCGGCCGCGCCACCGGCGGTCGGGGCGCGGGGCTTCGGATCCAGCAATTCGGCGATGTCGACGGCAAGCCCTTTGCTGAGGAGCATCAGCTTGTCGTACGTCAGGGCGAGTTGGCCCTTTTCCAGCTTGGAAATCGTTGAAATTGACAGGCCTGTCCGCGCGCTCACATCGCTCAACGTCATGCCGTTTCGCTTTCGTAGGGCGCGAATGGTTTCTCCGGGGCTGCCGGATGCGGCAGCTGTTGAGGCGCTGTGGTTTTCCATGGATGAGAACTCTAGCATTTTCCAAACGCGGCAAGTTGCATCCTTTGCCGCCAAATCGGACATCCGATGCTGATAACTTATTTTTTCGTTTTGATAATTCTTGCTGGTCTGCGGATGTTTCGCAGACATCCCGTGAGAGGCCGAATCCGGCGGCAACCGGCGCGACTTCTGCTCGCGCACGGCCATCAATGGTCGCAAGACGCCGACGCCAAGATGACGATGACATCAACTACCTTTCTTTTGTGCAGGCAAGCGACATGAGCAAATCACCGATCAACGTGTTTCTGGCTGCGCTGGTACACGAGACCAACAGTTTCTCGCCTCTTCCGACCACGATCAGGTCGTTCGTCGAGAACGGCTTGCTTCATCGGCCGGGCGATCTCGCTACCGCCGAACGCGCTAGCCAGACACAGGCTTACGGAGACATGCTGACAGTCCTGGCGGAGCAGGGGGACCGGGTCATCGCGGGCCTGTGTGCGTGGGCCATGCCTTCGGGCGTGGTGTCGCGCCTGACCTATGAGTCCTTGCGGGACGAATTGCTGGCGGAGTTGCGGGCTGCGGGCAAGGTCGATGCAGTCATCCTTTTCCTGCACGGCGCGATGGTCGCGGACGGCTATCCCGATTGCGAAGGCGATCTCCTGCATCGCGTGAGAGAAGCGGTCGGACGCGAGCTTCCGATCGGCGTGTTGCTCGACCTGCACGGCAACGTCAGCGCGGCCATGGTCGACAGCGGTGCGATCCTGGTCGCCTGCAAGGAATACCCGCATACGGACTACCTGCCGCGCGCTCGCGAACTGCATTCGATGGTGGCCGCCGCGGCCCGCGGCGGCGTCATGCCCATCACGCTCAGGAAACGTGTGCCGATGATCGCGCCCCTGGGAACAACGGAGAACCCGATGCATGATTTCGTGCGTCGGCTG
>Ga0302157_10006650_pt1 | contig 11884 bp, 11 predicted proteins | sample I_Bog_N3_3_FD_193502 | JGI IMG/M metagenome (GOLD analysis project Ga0302157, IMG submission 193502) | Peat permafrost microbial communities from Stordalen Mire near Abisko, Sweden - I_Bog_N3_3 | ecosystem: Environmental > Terrestrial > Soil > Wetlands > Peat | place: Sweden: Abisko, Stordalen...
GCATGGGCGCGAAGAGAAAGACGAACCCGGTCTCGCGGAGACATTCCGCCGCCAGGTCCGGCGGCAGAGTGATGGGCACTCCCAGCGCTTCCAGCACATCCGCCGAGCCGACTCGCGAAGTGATCGCGCGATTGCCGTGCTTGGCCACTTTTGCCCCCGCCGCCGCCGCAACCAGGGCCGCGCCTGAGGAGATGTTGAAAGTCACGGGGCCCCCGCCGCCCGTGCCGCAGGTGTCCACCAGTTCCTCGCGCTCCTCGTCCGTGAGCGGAATCGGCGTCGCCCGCGCCCGCATCTCGTCGGCAAAGCCGGCCAACTCCGGAGCCAGCTCGCCGCGCGTCGCCAGCGCCGTCAGCAGCGCGGCCGATTCAACCTCCGTCACCTCGCCCGCCAGCATGGATACCAGCGTGGCGCGCGCCTCCTCGCGAGTCAGAGCCGTTCCTTCTTCGGTCAGCGGACGCAGCAGTTCTCTCAATGTTCTCAATGCGCGGGTTCCTCTCTTCTTATGGTAACGGGCGGTACCGGCGATCGCAGGAAAGGAAAAAAACCTGGAACGTGGCCGATCCGTAAGCCGCATCCTCATGCGGGCCGGCTGCTTCTCTAGCCAGATTGCGGAGAATTACATTCAATCAAGATAGAATTGGAAGACTCGATGGGAAGGCATTCTCACTTGCCGGCGCTTTACCTAGAATGGACACGGATTGGCTGCGAAAAGTGGTACAAAAGCGCACAATATGCGCCAAGTCGCATGCCGCTAAACAATTCTGAATCAATGATTTATAGCCAATAGTTAACGCAAGTAGGCCACCCCCCCCTTGCCGGAGATGGGACGCATTTCGGCGCGGGCCGCATCTTCAGTTCATGCAATCACCCTGGCCGCCGCGTCCCGCGGGCAGTTCGCCGGCGCGGCCGCGGGCTATAATGGCGCATACCATTCACCGTCGGCCAGGCGCCCAAAGGTCATCGATTCATCGGCCTTCCGGTTCTTCGAGCAATGAGTTCAAGCAATGAGGTTGGATTCCGGATGAAGAGCGAAGAGCTGATTTTCTTGACGGGCGCGACCGGTTTCCTCGGAGTGCAACTGGTGCGCGAGCTACTGGTTCGCCGGCCAGAGGCGCGCCTGGCGCTGCTCATCCGCGACCGTGCGGGGCGCGCGGGCAAAGCCGGCCAGACGGGCCAGGAACGCGCCAACGCCTTTGTTCCGGCGCAAGATCGCGCCCGCGTCGAGGTATACTCCGGCGACGTGAGCCAGCCCAACTGCGGCCTGACCGCCGCTCAATACCAGCGTCTCTCCGCCGAGGCGACACGCGTCATTCACTCCGCAGCCACGGTGCGGTTCGATCATTCGCTGGCCGAGGCGCGCGCCATCAATGTCGAGGGCACGCGCCGCCTGCTGGATTTTGCCGCCGCCGCGCCTGGACTGCGGAGTTTTACCTACGTCGGCACGGCCTATGTGGCCGGCGAGCGCACGGGCCTGGTGATGGAAGACGAGCTCGCCGTCGGGCAGACCTACCGCAACACCTACGAGCAGACCAAGGCCGAGGCGGAGGCGCTGGTGCGCTCGCGGCTTGGCTCGATGCCGGGCGTGATCCTGCGGCCCAGCATTATTGTTGGCGATTCGCGCACCGGCGTTACTTCCAGCTTCAAGATGATGTACTGGCCGCTGAAGATCTACGCGCGCCGCCTTTGGCGCACGGTGCCCGGCTTTCCCGACGCCGTCCTGGACATCGTCCCGGTCGATTATGTTGCCGCGGCTGTGGCGCGGCTGGCATTCGACGAGGCCGCTCTGGGCCGCGCGGCGCACCTGTGCGCCGGGCCGCGCGGCAGCGCCACCATCGAGCAGGTTGCCCGGCGGGCGGCCGAGTATTTTCAGGTGCGCGAGCCTCGTTATATCGATCCGAAGTTCTTTTTCGCCGCCATTCGCCCGCTGCTCTTCGTCTCGCTGTGGGGAAGGAAGCGCCGGGTGCTGCGCGATGGGCGCGCCTACCGCGACTACTTCACCATGCGCATGCAATTCGACACCAGCAATGCCGAGCGCCTGCTGCTCCCGGCCGGCATCGCCCCGCCGCCGGTGCTCGACTACCTGGATCGCCTGTTTCACTACTGCGTCGCCAGCGAATGGGGACGGAACGCGGTCGCCGCCGAATGAGCCTCTTCCGCCGCTTTCGATTGTCGCGCGACACGCAGGTTACCGTTGCCAATCTTGTCGACGAACTGCTTGGGCGCTTGGGCGATTGCGAGGTCTCCGTTGGAGAAGAGGGGCGCTTTCATCTCTCCGAGTTGCACGGCGACATCTGCGCCATCGACGCCTTTCTGCGCCGGGTTGTGGCGCTCAAGCCGAGCGAGCCGGTGGCCATCTACCGCACCAACAATCGCCGCTGCTTTCACTGGTTCCTCGCCATCATCCGCGCGGGAGGCATCGCGGTTCCACTGAATCCGCTGCTTTCGGCCGTCGAAGTTCGCCGCGTACTGGCTGAAAGCGGCACGGATATTCTGGTAACCGATACGGCGGTATTCAAGCGCAGCGTCGCGAGCCGCGAGGCTCTGCCGGTACGCGTCTGGATTCAGGCGGACGAAGAGCCGGAGACGCTGGAAGGATTCCTCCGCGAAGAAAGCGCGGGCGCGGGGTTTCCGCCGACGGCCATCGATCCGGCCGCGACCGTTGCCGTCTTTCACACTTCAGGGACGAGCGGATTTCCGAAGGGCGCGGCCCTTTCCAGCAACGCGCTGCTGGGCGCGCGCGCTTCCGCTGTGTTGACAGGACTGTTTCTAGGGCCTCGCGATCTGGCGCTGATAGCGCTGCCCTGGTCGCACATCATGGCGGTCAGCATTGCGCTGTATGGGCTGATGGCGGGCATTCGCGGCTGCTTTCTCGACCGGTTCGATGTGGCACGCGCTCTGGACTTCATCGAGCGATTCGGCATTACCGCCGTGGTGGGTGTCCCGGAGATGTTTGCCCGCCTGGTGAACAGCCATCCCGAGCCTGCGCGGCTCGGGAGCGTCCGCTTGTGGCTTTCCGCGAGCGACCACCTGCCAGTGGAAGTTCGCCAGCGTCTGCGGAGGTTTGGGGCTCTGGCGCGGTTGCCGGGTGGGCGGCGCATTCCGCCGGTGCTGCTCAACGGGTACGGGATGGTGGAGTTGGGAGGGCTGGCCATGATGGGCGTGGAGCTGTCTTTGATTCCCGGCTTTGGCGACTTCTGCTTTCCAGTGCCACCGTTTCGAGTCCGTGTGGTGGATGAGCTGGGACGGCCGGCGCGGGCTGGCGCAACCGGGGAGTGCCAGATCCGGCGCCGGGGGCTCGCGCCGCATTATTGGCGCGACGTGGGCGACAGCCAGAACCTGCTCACGGACGATGGTTGGCTGCGCACGGGCGACCTGGCCACGCGCAACCGATTTGGCCTCATCCGCCTGGTAGGCCGGATGAAAGACGTGATCAAGTCGGGAGGCTACTCGGTTTATGTGCGGGAACTGGAAGAGGCGATGCTGGCGCATCCGTCGGTGGCCCGCGCGGTCGCATTCGGGCTGCCGCATCCGGAAAAGGGCGAAGTGCCGGTTGCGGCCGTGGAGCTGTACCCGGATTCTCCGGTGACCGAAATCGGTTTGCTGGAGTGGTGCCGCGGGCGGCTTGCGGGGTACAAAGCGCCGCGCCGGGCGTGGATTCTGGAAGCCGGCGCCTTACCGCAGAACCACAACGGGAAAGCGCTTCGGCGGGAACTGCGCGCACGATTCTCGCTGGAATCGAGATGAATTCCGCGCCTATTCCTTCACGAAGCGCATGGAAGCCGAGTTCATGCAGTAGCGCAGGCCGGTCGGCTCCGGGCCATCGTTGAATACATGTCCCAGATGGGCTTCGCAACGCGCGCAAGTGACCTTTTTGCGTTCCATGCCCATCGAGAGGTCAGTTTTTTCCACGATGTTCTCCTTTGCGAGGGGTGCAAAGAAGCTGGGCCAGCCCGTGCCGGATTCGAATTTGGTTTGGGAGCTGAACAGCGCTGTATCGCAGCAGATGCAGCGATAAATCCCCTTTGCATGCTCACTCCAGGTGACGCCGGAATAAGGCATTTCGGTGTCGGCCTGGCGAGCGATGCTGAAGGAGTTGGAGCCGAGCTGCTTGTACCACTCGCCGTCGGTCTTCACAACCTTTGCCACTGTCTGCCGGCCGAGATTCATCCCATCGTCCTTGAAGTTGACAATGGCGACTTCGCCCGGCGCGCCATGCACCGCGGAGCTTGCCTCCACCCCCGGCGACCGGAATGTCCAGAGCGCGGCAAAGGACGCTGCGACGGCGGCCGCTCCGGCAGCGAAAATCCGCCGCGTCATCCGGGAAGAAGCTTCGTCCCGGCCCGCATCGCTGTCAAACATGGCTTCCCTCCGGCTGGACTACAGGCCTGCCCTAATTACGATGGATCGCGCAGCCGGAAGTTACGGAAAAATGGAGCAAAATGGGGATTTTGCGCAGCCGTTGAGTTTGCGCGCCTCAGCTTGTAGCGGCGACCGGCTCCGGCACGGCGGCCCGGGCCATCTCCTGAATGGAGTCGATGACCAACTGCGGCTCGTCGAGGTGGATCCAATGCGCGCTTGCCGGGGCGATGACCTGCTGCACGTTGTCGCCGATCCGGCGGAGGCACTCCTCGGAGAGCGGAGACGCCTTCCCCGGCGTGAGCAGCAACACGGGAATGCCGCGGATGGGGTCCGCGGCCTGCATCTCGCGTACCGTGTCCGGGATGGCTCGCACGTGGCTGCGCATGCCGGCGTAGTATCCGGGGCGGGACCAGTGGGCAGCCACGATGGGCCACACCTCGGGCGGCATCTTGCCGACCTCGCCCTTGATGCGCCCCAGGACATGCCGGCCTCCGTTGCCGGCCGCGCCTGCCAGCCGCTCGGCGATGACCCCGGAACGGCAGAGGAGCGAGGTCACGGCGAGGCGCGCCAGGCCGAATTGCGCAATCGGGATGGCGTAGCTGGTGAGCTGAGAACCGCGGTCGAGCATGGCCTGCTTTTCAGGATTCAGCGGGGGCCACTCGTCGCAGCGCATGGGGTCGACGAGCACGATGCTGGCGACCTCTTCCGGGTAGAGAAGCGCGAAGCGCCGCATGACCAGGCCGCCGAAGGAGTGACCGACGAGGATGTAGGGGGGCTTGATGTCTGCGTGTTCGAGCAGGTCGTGGAGCTCGGAGGCGATATTGCCGGGGGTTCGGGCGGTGCGGCAGGGGCTGCTCCAGCCGAGGCCGCTGCGATCGTAGGAGGCGGTGGTGGCAAACTGTGCCACCTTGTCCTGGATGTGGCACCAGTTGAGGTTGGTGGCCGCAATGCCCGATTCGAACAAGACGGTGGCTTCGCCGGAACCCTTTTCCAGCAGGTAAAGCCGGTGGCCGCCGCCGATATCGATCCAGCGCCCCGCGCCCGCGTAGCGCCGCCGGTCGTAGTGGGAGCCAAGCCATTGATAGAGGAACCCCACGACCACCAGGGTCGCCGCCAATGCCGGAATGAAGAGAAGGTAGACCATGCACCGTCCTAGAAATGTGTGAGTTGCGCGGGAGAGAAATCCTTCAGGTTAAGGTGCGCTTTCGGCGTTCCTCGTTCGATGATAAGGAGCGTGGAGCCGGACTGGCCGCGAATCTTCACTTCGACCTGAGTTGCCGACCAGACGCCCTCGGTTTGGCGCAGTCCAAAAGAGGTGAACTCCTTTACGGTTCCCGAACCTTTGAGCGTTTTCTCCTCATGGACGGGAAAACCGCTTCCGCGATCGAGCCAGCTTTTCACTTCAGCATAGTGCGTCCGGTCAGCCGCGCCGGGGGTGCTCTTCACCAGTTCGCAGTCGCGCGCCCCAAATTTGGCATCCCCCTGCGGCGTCTGGACGGCCCAGAAATAGGTTGCCTCCAGGAAGTCCTCATAGCTGAACCCCGCGCCCAACGGTCCCTCGGCCCACTTGTCAAAGGGCAAGGCAACGGGCGAGGCGTCTCCCGGGTGGGCGATCTGGATGGAACTCTCTCCGCCGGGCCGCATCTCCAGCAGAATGTGCGACGGGGCGGTTTTTTGCGGCTGCGGCACTGTTTTTGCGGAGCCGGGCATGACTTCCATGGCGACCCGGAGCACACCGGGAAACCAGTGGGCTTTGATATTGACGCCATAGCTGGTCCGCGCGCCGGCCGCGTCCACTCGTACCAGATGCCCGTTGACGCGATAGTCGGCCGATTGCAGGCGCTTTCGCTCCGCCGAAAGGGTCCCCTGCGCTTGCGCGGCAAGCGGAATGAGGATGAAGGCGGCGAGCGCCAGAGTTCTCTTCCTCATGCCTGCACCTTCCCATCCCGAATATGGATTCGGCGGGCCGCGGAATCGGCCACTTCATTTTCGTGGGTAATCACAATCAGGGTCATGCCTCGCCGCTCTTGAATGCCGGTGAGAATCTCCAGAATACGCGCCGTATTCTCGCTGTCGAGGTTGCCGGTCGGCTCGTCGGCCAGCAAGATTTCCGGATCGTTGGCCAGTGCGCGGGCTATGGCCACGCGCTGCCGTTCACCGGCGGAAAGCTCGTTGGGATACTGGTTCATTCGGTGTTCGAGGCCCATCTCCTGGAGCAGTTTCACGGCGCGCCCCGCCCGATCCGCGCGCTTGGGCTGAGACCCGAGCATCGGCACCTGTACGTTCTCGACTGCACGCAATGTGGGCATCAGATGAAATGCCTGGAAGATGAATCCAACACTTCGCGAGCGGTAGGTGTCAAGGTCCATCCCGGAGCCGAGCGGGACGCTCTTGAAAAGCACCTCGCCGCTGGTTGGACTGTCGAGTCCTCCCAGCATGTGCAGCAGGGTCGACTTACCGCTGCCGCTGGGCCCAGTGATGGCGATATACTCGCCCGCGTCGATGGTCAGATCGACGCCGCGCAGGGCCTCAATGCGTCCCTGGTCATAGCTTTTGCAGAGGCTGCGCACTTCCAGTGCCGGCTTAGTCATGTCGCAGCGCCTCCACGGGAGACAACTGCGCGCCGCGCCAGGCGGGCAGCGCTCCGGCGAGCAAGCCGGCGAGGACGGCGATCCCGAGAGCCTCGGCGAACAGCGGCAGTGAAAACGAAGCGGAAACGATGCTGGCGGTCTGGGGCAGAGCGGCGAGTAGATGCAGCGCGCCCCAGCCGACGACGATACCCAGCACGCCGCCTCCCAGGCCAAGCACCACGGCCTCAAGCTGGATGAGCGCCAGCACCTGGCCCCGTTTCCAGCCAAGCGCGCGCAGAATGCCGATCTCCCGCGTGCGCTCGAAGACCGACATGGCCATGGTGTTGGCGATGCCCAGAACGCCGATCAGCAGCGCAATCGAAGAGGTTCCCCAGGCCGAGGCATGCGCCAGCCGCACCAGCTGGTTGTTGCTCGCACGCTCGGCCGCCGGCACCGCCCGCAGCCCTGGCAGCGCAGCTTCGATCTGGGCCTGCGCGCGCTTCAGGTACTCGGCCGGGTTTTCTCCGGCTGGGGCTGGGCGAAGGCGCACATGAATTGTGGAGACCTTCCCCGGCATGGACCCCAACATCTGGAGTTGGTCGAGCGGCAGGATGACCGCGCCGCCTTCGAGCGCCGATCCCCCCTGGTAGACGCCGACCACCGTGAAGGTGGAACCCTGAATTTCAAGCGTATCGCCGGGCTTTTTCTTCAGGTCGCTGGCCAGCAGTTCGCCCAGAATGATCTCCGGCTGGCCGTTGTGAAACGCGCGCCCGGAAAGAAAATTGAGCGACTGAAACTCGTAGGAATCCGCTTTCCAGCCGTAGGCCAGCGCGTTCACCTCCGGGGTGAGATCCATGATGTTGTAGATCATGGGCGCCGCGTCGGCCACTACCTTCAGCGTTTTCAGCTTTGCTGCCGCCGATTCATCCATCGAAGAGCTCAGGAACGTCTGCTGGATGACCGCAATGTCGGTCCCGCTGCTGGAATAAATACGCAGCCACTCATGTTCGAAGGCGTTGGAGAAACCCACCAGGCCCACGAAAGCGCCGATCGCCATCCCGATTCCACAGAGTGTCAGCAAGGTTCTCAGCCGCCTGCGCCACAGATTTTTCCAGACGAATCCCGCGAGCGACAGTTGAGGGGCCATGATGTAGGAGTCGGACCTCGCGTTTTCCTGTATATGGAAGGCTGAAGGCCAGTGTACCCACGCGCGAATGGGATGTCCATGGCAGATTTGTGCAGCATACGGGTTCTGCGCGATTTGCCGAGCCGCGCAGCACGAACTAACCAGCCAGTAACTGATCGCTTGGCCGAAGCCTCAACAGGCTGTGGAAAGACCATCGAAGCAGCTGAAGACGATCGGCACTGTAAAAGGGCACGACTTCAGTCGTGCCGATAAAGCGAATCAAATAAACGGGGCTTCAGCCCCCGCCAAGGTCGGAGTTCACGAAATCTCCCCCGGAATCGACCTTTTCCCCAGGCTGTTAATACCAGGCGACGAATTTACTCGAGGCCTGGCGACCGGCGCGGCCCTCGCTCCATCAAGACCGGACCGAAGGCGTTAGGTATTCCGGGCCCACCGGGTCGCTGACGCACTCCGCAACGATCCGGTCGATTTCGGTCATCGCCGCCTTGCCAAGTCTCCATCCAACCACGCCCGAGACCGCATCGAGCTGTTCGGGGCGCTTCGCGCCCCACAGGGCGACAGAGACGCCGGGTCGGTCGAGCACCCAGCGCGCCGCCAGCTCCAAAACGGCCTTGCCGTAGTTGATCTTTGCAAAAACGTCGAGGCGGGCGACGGCGGCCAGGTACTTGCGAAAGCGCGGCTCCTGAAATTTGGGGTCCACGCCGCGAATGTCGCCGGCGGGAAAGGCCGTTCCCTGCGTAAGACGCCCTCCGAGCAGGCTGCGGCAGAGCGAACTGTAGGTGATGGTTGCGATTCCGGCCTGATGGCACCAGGGCAGGATTTCAGCGTCGATCTCTCGCTCGAAGAGATTGTAGGGCGGCTGGTTGGAGACGATAGGTGCAACGGCGCGGAAGGCCTCCATCTGCGCGACGCTGAAGTTGCTCACGCCAAGCGCGCGGACTTTGCCTTCGCGGACGAATTCGGCGAGAAGCGCCGCGGTTTCTTCGATCGGAATGAGCGTATCTGGCCAGTGCACCTGGTAGAGATCGATGGAGTCGGTTCCGAGGCGGCGCAGGCTGTCTTCGAGCTCCTGACGGATGCGCGCCGCGGTTGAGTCGGCAAAGACGCCTGGCTTTCCGGGAGCCAGATCCCAGTTCAGGCCACACTTGGTGGCAATGAAGAAGGCTTCGCGGCTCCCGTACTCGTGGATGGCCTTGCCGACGATCACTTCCGAGCGGCTGTGGCCGTAGATGGGAGCGGTGTCGATGAAGTTGATTCCACGGTCGATTGCGCCCAGACAGGTGGCCACCGCGTCGGCGTCGGAGACCGCGCCCCATTCAAGGCCGCCGATGGCCCACGTTCCCAAACCGATCCGGGAAATTGACTTGCCTGCAAGTTCCAGAAATTCCATGCACGGAAGCATACCGCATTGAGCTCATCTCCGGGGCGGGGCGCACGGACGCCCCAAATTCGTGCTGAAACGCTGGATTTTCACCACTTAACGCTGGATCGACGGCACGGAAGATCAGTTTCGAGTGAAGGCGGGGCCAGAGGGTGGCTTTCGGAAGACTCTTGACATTGCACGAAACCGCACGATATCATCTGAAAAAGATTCGCTTCGTGCATTTTCATGCATTGGCAGCTTCAATCTCAACCACACCAGGAAAGGACGAACCACCGATGCCCGAGGCAACTTCCGCAACCGAAACTTCTCTGATGATTCTTATCGCTGGCCCCTACCGCTCCGGCACAGGCGACGACCCGGAGCGCATGGCGCAGAACCTGAGGACGCTGGAAAAAGTGGCGCTGCCGCTCTACCGGGCGGGGCACATTCCGCTGATCGGGGAGTGGCTTGCGCTGCCGCTGCTGCGAGAAGCGGGCTCGAAACGTCCCGGCGACGCGATCTACGATGAGATTCTCTATCCGATCGCTCAGCGGCTGATTACTCGATGCGACGCGGTGCTGCGGCTGCCGGGGGCATCGACGGGGGCGGACGAGGATGTGCGGCTGGCGCGGGAACGGGGTTTGGCGGTGTATAACTCGCTGACCGAGGTTCCGGGCTGTGCGCCGGATGGGGAGAGCGTGGGCGCTTTCCGCGTTTGACGATTTGGACGCCGGGGCGGCTCAGCTACGCCCGGATCACTTTGATGCCCATGGCTTCAAAGGGGCTTGTCTGGGCCTCGTCCGCCGTCTTTTCCGTGATGATTCCTGCGATTTCCTGGAGAGGAACGACGGCATAAGGAGAGGCCGCGCCGAGTTTTTCCGAGGAGGCGAGGACGAATGTCTCGGCCGCCGCATTGCTCAGAGCACGCTTGACGGCGGCTTCCTCGTAGTCGCCGGTCGTGAGCCCCGCGCGCGGATGAACGCCGGTGACGCCGAGGAAGAATGAATCCGCATGGATGCCGGCGATGGCCGCGATGGTGACGGCGCCCACCGAGACGACGGAATGCTTGAAGAGCCGGCCACCGAGGAGGATGACTTCGAGGGAGGGGTGGTTGACCAGTTCGAGGGCGATGGTGGGACTGTGGGTGACGACGGTGGCGCGTAAATCCCTGGGCAGATGGCGGGCGATCTGGCGGGCGGTGGTGCCTCCGTCGAGGATGACGACCTGGCCGGGCTCGATCATTGCTGCCGCGGCGCGGCCGATGGAGACTTTGCCTTCGGGGGCGAGAAGCTCGCGGCCGGCGAAATCGGCGACCGCAGGGGACGATGGCAGCGCGCCGCCATGGACGCGCTGCAAGAGGCCCTCGCGCGCAAGCTCGCGCAGGTCGCGGCGGATGGTGTCTTCCGAAACGCCGAGCCCCTCGGCGAAGGATTTGGCGACGACCTGTCCCTCGCGCTGGAGAAGCGCCAGAATCCGCTGCTTTCGCTGCGTGGTGAGCATGGGATTTCTTTCCGCGCGATGAGGGTCGGGAGGCGCCTAGACGAGTTCGTAGCCGGCGAACCAGTAGCCGATCTCAAAGGCCGCCGTCTCTGGGGCGTCGGAGCCGTGAATGGCGTTTTGTTCCAGCGAGCCGGCGAATTTCTTGCGGATGGTGCCTTCCTCGGCGTTGGCGGGGTTGGTGGCGCCCATGAGCTTGCGCAGATCGGCGATGGCGTTCTCCTTCTCCAGAACCATCAGCACGATGGGGCCGGAAGACATAAAGGTGGTGAGCGAATCGAAGAAAGGGCGCGCGCTATGAACGGCGTAGAAGCCCTGAGCCTGGGGCTTGGAGATCGACTGCTTTTTGATGGAGACGATCTGGAAGCCGGCTTTTTCAATTTCGGCGAGAATGGCCGCGGTGTGGCCGTTGCGGACTGCGTCCGGCTTGACGATGCTAAAGGTGCGCTGCGACACGGATGAGGACTCCTTGGACGGGATTTTGAATGAATGCGCTTAACCTCTTCATTGTAACGGGCGTGGAAGTGAAGTTGGATCCCGGCATTGGAATGCGAGGGCAATCGCATAAAAAGGCATGAAGCTGGAATCCGCTGGGTCCGTCGATTGAGTCTGTACGCCCCTGTCCATGCGGGACGGCCGCTTCTCAAGTCCCATTGCGTAGAATTACCCCCATTTGAGGCAGAATGTGAAGAGACGATCCAGCGGCAATCTCACTGGCCGCGTTTGACCGGGAATTGGCTTTCAAGGTAGGCAAAAGTGGTACAAAAGCGCACAAAAAGCGCTCGGTGACACACCGCTAAACAATTCTGAATCAGCGATTTACAGCCAATACTTAACGCAAGTAGGCCACCCCCCCTTGTATCTTGCGAATTGAGGCGTAACGTGGAGTTACGTTTCGGCGGAGAGGCCGTCCCCCCCTTAGGCCAGCGCAAGTTGAGCCTGTCAAAA
>Ga0302157_10006657_pt1 | contig 11875 bp, 8 predicted proteins | sample I_Bog_N3_3_FD_193502 | JGI IMG/M metagenome (GOLD analysis project Ga0302157, IMG submission 193502) | Peat permafrost microbial communities from Stordalen Mire near Abisko, Sweden - I_Bog_N3_3 | ecosystem: Environmental > Terrestrial > Soil > Wetlands > Peat | place: Sweden: Abisko, Stordalen...
CAGGTGCGCCTCTCGGTCGAGCGGAGCGGGCGCGGGCTCTACGCCGTCCTCTGGCCCTTCGAGACCGGGGTCCTTGAAAAACTGCCGGGGACATGGACGCAGGTCGGCGCGATTGACGACGTCACCGTGTGGAAATGCGACGGGTCTTCCGCCGCGGCGCGCTAGGCGAGGACGAGCGTGATGACGCACTCCAGATGCCGCGTCTGGGGGAAGAGGTCGAAAGGCTGCACCGCGGTCACCGCGTAGCCCGACGCGAGGAACTCCTTCAAATCCCTCATCTGGGTGGCGGGATCGCAGCTCACGTAGACGACCGACCTCGGGCGGAAGGCGAAGAGCTGGCGGAGGAACTCGGGGTCGCACCCCTTGCGGGGAGGGTCGATCACGACCGCCGAGTCCGCAGGGGGAAAATCGAGGCCTGAGAAGATCGACGCGGCGTCTCCGGCCGTGAACGCGGCGTTCGTGATCGCGTTCGCAGCCGCGTTCTCCCGGGCAAAGGCGACCGACGACTCGCTCACCTCGACCCCCGCGACGCGCTCGAAGGCGCGGGCCGCGGCGAGCGCGAAGAGGCCGCTCCCGCAGTAGGCATCCACCAGGAACCGGGCACCCGTCGAACGCGCCTGGTCCCTCACATACGAGGCGAACGCCGGGAGGATGAAGGGGTTGTTCTGGAAGAAGTCCCGGGCGAGGAAGCTCAGGTGAAGCGTGCCGTCGGCGCCAAGCGGCACCTCCTCCGTCACCCTCCGCTCGTAGTCGCTCGTCACGACGCCTCCCGCATCGCGGAAGAGGACCGTGGCGCCGCGCTCATAGCCCGGGCCCGAGGCCTGGCGCCGGATGTCGGCCCGCGCCTCCGTGAGACGGGTGTTGATGGCCTCGGTCGCAATCTCGCACCGCGGGACGTCCACGATGTCAAAGCGGTTGCCCTGCCTGAGGAAACCTATGGCCAGGTCCCGGCCCTCGCGCGGCGCGTTGAAGTGGGGTGTGATCTTGGAACGATACCCGAAGGGCCGCGGCGAGGGGATCACGGGCGACACCTCGACCGTGAGCCCGGCCATGTGCAGGACCAGCTCGCCGACCTGGCGGCGCTTCCATTCGAGCTGCTCCTCGTACTTGAGGTTCTGGTATTGGCATCCCCCGCACTGCCCGAAGAGGGCGCACCGGGGCACGATCCTGTGGGGCGAGGCCTCCATGACCTCCAGGAGGTCGGCCTCGGAGAAGTTGGCGTGGTTGCGGAAGATCCTCGCCCGGACCCTCTCGCCCGGCAGCGCAAAGGCCACCATGACAACCCAATTCGCCTCCCCGCCCGATCCCTCGATCGGCACGCGGCCCAGGCCCTGCCCCATGTTGGTGAGCGTCGAGATCGAGAGCTCGATCTCCTGGTGGTAGGCAAACGGCCTCTCATTGAAACTTTTCTTTTTCGACACGGGTGCCCCCTACAATTCAAATAGGGCGATGCCCGTCGAGATAATCACCAGCCTGCAGAACCCGAGGCTAAAGCGGCTCGTGCGCCTGCGCGACCGCCGGCCGCGCGACGAGGAGCAGGCTTTCCTGGTTGAGGGCTACCGGGAACTGCGCCGCGCCCTCGAGAAAAAGGTGCGGATAGACGAGCTTTATTTCTCCAGGGACTGGTTTCTCGGCTCAAACGAGCCCGCCCTGATGGCCGAGGCCGAGGCCGGCGGGACGAAGCTCTTCGAGCTGTCGAAGGAGGCCTTTGCGAAGGTCGCCTACCGGGAACGCCCGGACGGGCTCCTCGGCGTGGCCCCCCAGTGGAGGAGGTCCCTCGCCGACGTGCCCGTCACCGGGAGCCCCTTCATCCTGGTCGTCGAGGCCATCGAGAAGCCCGGCAACCTCGGCACTATCCTTCGGAGCGCGGACGCCGCGGGGTGCGACGCGGTGATCGTGTGCGATCCCGTGACGGACCTCTTTAACCCGAATGTCGTGCGCGCCTCGACCGGCGTCCTCTTCTCCGTCCCGTGCGTGGTCGAGGAGAGCCCGAAGGTCCTGGAGTGGCTCAGGAGCCGGGGGGTAAAGACCGTGGCCACGACCCCGGCGGCCCGGGACCTCTACACCGACTGCGACCTGCAGGGGCCGATTGCCATCATCATGGGCAGCGAGCAGTACGGCCTTAGCGATTTCTGGCTAAAGAACGCCGACCTTGCGGTGAGGATCCCGATGGCGGGGCAGGCCGATTCGCTGAACGTCGCGATGGCCGCGCTGATCACCCTGTTCGAGGCAGTGCGGCAGCGGGGCGCGCGGGGATGAACCTGCGCCGGAGCGCGGGCTGGAGCCTGTGCTCGAGGAGCCAGGCGATCGCGGTCGAGAGCCCAACGACCAGCGCGAGGCGCAGCGCATAGCTCGACGGGGTCCCGCGGGGCAGGGATGGCTGGAAGAGGATGCTGAACTGGAGGGCGAGCGAAACGGCGTAGATTCCAAACGAGACGCCGCCCGTCGGTGCCAGCCAGGCGAGGAGCGCAGGCCTGGGCCTCCACTCAAGGAGCACCCAGCCGAGGACGAGCGCCGCCGCGTAAACCAGGAACGCCCCCCTTCCTCGGTCCCCAAAATTGCCCGTGAGGAACCGCTCGATGAGCGCCGCCGTGGCGAGCGAGAGGCAGAGGAGCCCGAGCCGGCGCTGCCACCGGGGCGCGCGACCCGTGGTTGCAAGAAGGAGCCACAGGCACGCAGCCAGCAGATCCAGGCGCTTCAGGGCAAGCGGGGGCACGTTGAGGTCGGGAAAGTCCAGTCGTCCGAGGAGCACCTCGAGCGAGGCGACCGGCCAGAGGACCGAGGTCGCAAGCAGGGCGCTCGGCCAATTGCCGTTACCCTCGGGCCGCGGCCCGAGCCACGCGACCGAGAGGCCCGCGAACCAGTAGAGGCCGCCGATCACGTAGCACGAGAGGAACGGCGGGAACACGCGGAAGGCCGCAAGGGCAGCGGCCAGAGCAAGGAATCCAAGGAACGCGCCGACCCGGGGCGCGTAGCGCCACACGGCGAGGAAAACCAGGTAGTAGAACACCTCGAAATTGAGCGTCCAGAGGCTGGCGTCGTTTGCCATCACCGGGACATGCCAGCCGAAGAGGTAGACGTTGTAGTTCTGGAGGAAGCCGAGGTTCCCGAGCACGGTCCCGGCCGCGGTCCTGGGGGCGAGCGCCCAGCTCATGAGGACCGCCGCCGTGTTGACAGGCACCAGGCGGAGCGCGCGCCGGCCCAGGTATCCCTTGACCGCAGGACCGCCAAACCCCGACTTGACCGTGAGCCCGATCACGTAGCCCGACAAGACAAAGAAGAAGAGGACCGCCGGCCTCGCCTCGTCGAGCCACGAGAAGAAGTCGGGAGGCGAGTACACCGGGTCAAGGCAGGGGATGGGCGCGAACACGTGCCCGTAGAGCACGAGGAGGGCGCATAGCCCACGCAGGCCCTCGAGGGCCAGGTCCCTTTCCAAGGGGGCCGGCACCGGGCCGGGTGGGGAAAGCCTGCTCTGGAAAAGTGCGGCCATCGCGGGGGTTTCCTAGGCCTGCCGCCGCAGCCACGAGGCAAGTTCCGCAGTCCCTGATTCCATGCCGACCGCTGGCGCGTAGCCCAGATCACGGCGCGCGGCGGAGATGTTGAACCAGTGGTCCCTCGCGAGCTCGGCTGCCACAAACCGGGTCATCGGCGGCTCGCCCCTAAGCGGCAGTACGCTCCATGCCGCTTCCATGCCGCTCCCGATCGCGGAGGCCGCCCAAAGCGGGATCCTCTTTCTGATAGGAGGGCGGCCCAGGGCGGCAAGCAGGCCGTTGATCCAGTCCCAGAGGACGACCGGCTCGCCGTTCGTGATGAAGTAGGCCCGCCCGCCGACGCGGCACTCATTCCGGGAAAGTGCCCGCTCCGCCAGGAGGTGGGCGTCGGCGGCATTCTCAACATGCACCATGTCGACCCGGTTTCTGCCCTCCCCCACGATCCTGAGGCGTCCGGACCGCGCCCGCTCAAGGATGCGTGGCACGAGGTGCGGATCACCCGGCCCCCAGATCAGGTGGGGCCGGAGCGCCACCGTCCGTAGCGCGACGCCGTGAGCCCCTAGAACCTCGGCCTCGGCCTCGGCCTTCGTGAGCGGATACGGGCTTGGGCAATCCGTCGTGAGGGGAAGCGACTCGTCGGCGCCCGAGAGGTCGCGGCCGTTGTAGACAACGCTCGGGGTGCTTGTGTGCACCAGCCTCCTTACCCCGTGGGCCTTGCACCCGTCCAGGACCGCCCGCGTACCGAGCACGTTCGCGCGATGAAAATCGGAGCGTGAGCCCCAAACGCCGACTTTCGCCGCCACATGGTACACCGCGTCCATTCCGCGGCACGCCTCCCTGACGCCTGGCGCATCCTCGAGCTCCACGCGGATGAAACGGACACCGCGCGCCTCGAGGTCGGGCGCGGGCCTGCGCGCGGCGACCGAGACCTGCCTTCCCAGCGCCAGCAGCCGATCCACGATTCTCCGGCCAAGGAAGCCGGTCCCCCCCGTGACGAGCACGGGGCCGCGACATGACTCTTGTGCTTCAGCGAAGTCCATGTGGGGCGGAGCGTGGCAAGGTGCGGGTGCGTTCAGGCGACGCCAAACGCGCGCGCGCCGGCGGCCCACTTGGCGAGGGAGAGCCTGTGGATCTTCGCATTGTGGCGCACATCCACGGGAAAATGCTCGCGGAAGTAGAAGGTCTTTATGGCTGCCGTATGCGGCTGCCCGAGCGCCAGGGCGCGGAGCTCGCCGGCGAGACTTAGGGCATCTTCCTCGCCCGATATCCGGGTCTCGGCCACGATCGCAGGCTCCTGTCCGGCCCTGATGAGGGCGCACCGCAGCGCGCGGGGATGCGTGCGGAAGACCTGCTCGCACGGCTCCGTGAAAAGGGTCCGTCCGGGGGTTTCAACACGCTCGGCCTTGCGGCCCAGGAACCAGAGCCTGCCCGCCTCATCGAGCAGGCCGCAGTCCCCCATCCTGTGCCACACCGCTCCCGCGGCGCCCGGGATCTTCGCGGCACGCGTGGCCTCCGGGAGGCCATCGTAGGTGCGGGTGACGACGGGGCCCGCGACCACGATTTCGCCCACGGCTCCCGCCGGGAGCCCTCTGGGAATCTCGTCGATGGGTCCGTCCGAGAGAGGGATGATCCTCACCTCCATGCCGGGAACGGGCCGGCCGACGCAGGCGCCCCGGGTTGAGGAAGCATCGATCTCATCGGCCGAAATGGTGCTTACCGGAAGAGCCTCCGTGGCGCCATAGGGGCTGTGGAGGCGACCCTTCGTAAGGAATGCCCTTGAGGCTTCCCAAAGATCCGCGGGAACCGGGGCTCCTGCGCAGAGGACCCTTCGCAGGCTCGGAAGCTCGATCCTGTTTTCCCTGCAATGGGCGGCGACCTTCCTCCAGAGCGTCGGCGACCCAAAGGAATTGGTCACCCGCTCCTGCCGTATGGCCTGCACGATCTTCGCCGGGTCGGCCCTGGCCGGATGCCGTGGGTCCATCTCCGGGATGATGCTTGTCATCCCAAGCGCCGGGTTAAAAAGGGCAAAGATGGGGAGGAGCGGCAGGTCAACCTCGCCCGGCTCGATGCCATAGGTGTCGCGGATGACGGCCACCTGGGCCTCGAACATCCCGTGTTCGTAGCATACGCCCTTTGGGGCCCCGGTTGAACCCGATGTGAAAAGGATCGCGGCAAGATCGCCCGGCTCAGCCGTCGCGGCCTCTGCCGCCGCGCCACCCTGCCCTGCCGCCCGCGCCGTGACCGAGCCGCTCACGGGAATGCGGACCTTGACGCTCGCGAAGGCCCGCATGCATACGCGTGACAAGATCTGCGCAAGGGCGATCCCAACCAGGGCACGCGGGCGGGAGCGCTTCACGCATGAGAGGAAGTTGCCCAGTCCCATCCCGGGATCTATGACAATAGGCACGGCGCCGACCTTGAAGAGCGCAAAAACGACCGCGATCAACGGGAGTCCTGGCTTCACCATGACAAGCGTTCTGTCGCCCCTCCTGACCCCGGCGGCCAAGAGGCGCGCGCACCATGCATCGACCTCAGCCAAAAGGCCCGAGAAACTCAGTGTAAGATAGTCAATGCCCTCGGCGGTCGTTCGTCCCCGCGGGACCTTCAGGGCCATCGCCCCGGGTTGCGCAGCGGCCATCCTTTCCAGATGCCGGGCTATGTTTGCGTTCACGCTTTGAGCGAGGGCGCCTCGGCAAGGAGGGAAGCCTGCCAGGGCAGCAGAATCTCGCCCAGCTTGCGGGGCGTGCGCGCGATCTGGGAGAGCTGGGACCTGTTGGCGATCAGCGTCGGCTCGATCGAGATCTTGGCGGCGATCTTGTCGCGCTCCTCCTTGATGCGATCCAGGAGAGCGATCTCAGCCTGAGTCAGCGGGTGATGATTGGGGTCGCGGCCCGGCCTCCTTGGAAGCGTCCGGGGATCCTTTGCGAGACCGTCCCTGACCGCCGCTGAGAGCGAGCCGATCAGGCGACCGTGGCGCTTGCCGAGATTGACCTCCCTCAGGATGGACTCCTCGGTACCGCCCTCGTCGGCGGCGGTCGCTAGCCGCACGAGGAATTCATTGGAGCACACCTTGAACGGCGGCGTGTCGAGCTTCAGCGCCTGCTCCTGGCGCCAGTGCCAGACGGAGTGCAGGACGGACTGACCGACGGCCCTCAGGCGCTCCGACCTGCCTATCCTCCAGTCGTTCTCGTCGGGGGGCGCGAACCCGGTAGTGCCGGCCTCGATCTGGGCCGAGCATTGCTGTTCCATCCAGTCGACCCGGCCCAGCCTCTTAAGCTCCCGCGCAAGGATGTCGCGCAGCGCCGGCAGGTACCACACGTCGAGCGCGGCATAGTCCAGGAGCTTCTGCGTGATCGGCCTCCGCGACCAGTTGGCCTTCTGGCCGTCCTTGTCGAGCTTCACCCCGAAATTGTCCTCGATCAGGGAAGCAAGGCCGATACGGCCCCGACCCAGCAGCTGGGCCGCGAGCATCGTGTCGAAGAGGCTCTTCGCCTTGAAACCGCAAAAATCATGGAGGAGGCGCAGGTCGAAGTCGCTCCCGTGCATCACCAGGTGCTTTTTTGCCAGCCGCCGCCAAACCGGCTCCAGGTCGATGGGGGCAAGGGCGTCCAGAAGATAAACCTCACCCGCCACGTAAAACTGGAGCAGGCAAATCCGAACCCGGAACCGGTACATGTTGTCCGCCTCGGTATCCATCACGACCTCGCCCGAGCCTTCGATCGCATCGAGCAGCGGCTGGATGCGACCCGGATTATCAATGAGTGTAAAACCCGATATACGAGGGTGTTGTGTCTTTACACCTAGGAGGCGGCGGACCGGGTGCGGCAGAAAACGGGAAATCATCGCAGTCGATTGCAGCGTGGGGCTCAGCGCGACCTAGGGCGATTCTTAAAAGTGGCCCTTCATGGGATTCCTGCGCCCTGCTTCAACTTGCCGGGCAGCCTGGGCCCAATACCCGGAAGGCTTGCGAGACCCCAAAATGAGCGTGCATCCGGTCCCCCATTGCCTTCCTACAGCACATTGACCGGCATCCCGACCCGCACAATCCCCACTAGCGTAAGCACGTCCCAGTTAGCCAGGCGGAAACAGCCATGGGATTCCGTGCGACCCACGTTCTCCGGTTCCGGCGTGCCGTGGATGCCGTAGCCGGGCCTATCCAGTCCAATCCAAGCCACGCCGACCGGATTGTTCGGCCCAGGTGGTATGACAAGCCTGCGGCCGAGCGCCCTGCCCTCCTCGGACTCGGGAAAAAGATCCGGATCAAAGGTGTAATCAGGATTGGGTATCACTACAGTCACCTGAAGGCCGCCAACGGGCCTCTTTTCCACCATCCTGGCGATGCTCACTGGAAAATGAGCGATCACGCGGCTCAACGCGTCGACCACCTCAAGTTCATGCGTGTCCAGGGTGATCATGATCTGCGCAGCGGTGCCGGTCACGACCACCTGGTCCGCCGCTGGGACCACAATTGTCGTTCCGGGCAGGACAGCGTCCCAATTGACACCGGGATTGAGCTTTCTGATGAGATTGGGATGGGAATGAAATCGTTCGGCAGCCAACTCGAGCGCCGATGCATAGGCCATTGACGGCGCCTGCGACTTCTCAAGCCACGTCGCGGGAACGGGATGCAATCCGGCTAATTCGATCGCCTTGAAGGTATAACTGCCGAGCGCAGGCGCCGATGGCCGCAGGAGTTCCCGCGTGGCGGCGTCCAGTTCCTTTGTCTCCGCGATCCCCGCACCTCGCTGGAACGCGTCCAACGCGGCTGCCGTCTGGGCGCCCGCGACGCCATCAATCGATCCACAGGAGAAGCCGCGCCGATGCAGCTCAACCTGCAGTTCCAGGGTCGAATCGATGCACAGCTCCTGCTTTGGGGTGTCGGATTGGGCGTCTCCCTCGGAAGAGGCGGCCGCCACGCTCATCGCGCAACAGAGGAAGGCGAGGATCGCCAGGGTAAATCGAGCGGGGCTGCGGTGCAGATGGGTGCAAAGCAACGCTGGGGGCGCCGTCATGGGAAAGGGGGGTCCACCACCCGCTAGCGTACCGCAAAGGCAATCCAAGCAACAGCGCGGGGGCAGCTCAGGAGGTTTTTCATGACGGTTGGAATGGCACGCTAATCGGTTTTCCTTTTCGGGCAAGCAGGCGAAGCCCCGAGGTGCGCCATTGAACCCTGCCGGTTTCCCGACACATTTCCCATTGGCACCCGTCCAGGTGGCGGGTCCATCCCTTGAGAATACTACGCATCATATTGATCTGGCTCTGCATTGCCGCCGCGCTCGTCGCCCTTCTTGTCCTGACGGCCATCTCGCCACCGCTCCAGACCTGGGCTGCCCAAGAGGCACTCAACCGCCAGCCGGGCGTGCACGCCACCATCGATTCCCTTTCGGCGGGCTTTGGGCGCGTGGACATCGAGAAGGCGCACATTGAATTTGATGGAGCCGTTCTCACGCTGCCCCTGCTCCAGGCACAGGTCCCCCTCACCCGGGCGCTCCTTGAGAGGAGGGTGTCGGTCCAAGGACTCCTCGCCAAGGGCTGGACCCTCGACCTGAGCAAGGCAGGCGCTTCCCAAGCCGTGGATGCAAAGGTGGCCGGCGAAGCCGCCTCCGCAGGCGTGAATCAGGCCTCGGCGAGGCGCGCCAGCCTCCTCCTCCTTGGCTATCTCACTTCGTTGGAGCTTCCGCTCGCCGTGTCGCTTGAAGGGGTCGACCTGGAGGGTGACGCGATCCTTCCGGGTGAGCCCGGCAAGGGCACGACCCAGATCCACCTGACCCTTTCCGGCGGCCACGACGGGCAGTTCGCTTTCGATGCTGCCGCCGAGGGAACCGGAACACCCGTGAGCTCCGCCTTTGCCCATGGGACGTTCACCCTCATTATGAGGACGCCAAAGACCCTGGATGGGATCAAGCTGGCGGCGGAAGTGACCATGATCGGCGAGGCGCAGTCCAACCTTGCGGTATCGGTGCAGGCTTCCGCGGAGCACCGGCCGGGCGGCGAGGCCTATTCGTTGAGCCTGATCCGGGGCGGAAGGCGTGTCGCCGTTTTCGATGCCACATCGTCACAGGCGACGGGAGGCGTCTCGGGAACATGGAAGGCGAACCTCGTTGAATCCGACCTCGCCCCGTTCTCGCCGTTCACCTCGCTGCCTGCTCTGGCGGCAGTCGGCGAGGGCAGCTTCGAGGCAGACGGCAGTCTCTCAAGGATGCACGCCGTCGGCCGGCTAAAGTCGGCCGCTGGAAGCCTCTCCTTTCTCTCGCCGATCCTGGAACGCGTCGGAAAGGCCAGCGTGGACGTCGACTTCGACGCGACGCTCTCGGGCCGTTCCCTTCACGTGGACCACCTGAAGCTTTCGCTGGAGGGCGCCCGCTCGGCCTTTGTCGTCCAGGCGCTGCAGACCTTCGATTTTGACGGGGGCGCCGGGAGCGTCGTCGTCGCCAAGCCAGGAGAGGACTTTTTCGAGGGGTCGGTAAAGGGCCTGCCGCTCGAATGGCTCTCGAATCCCTCAAGCAGGCTCAGGTTCACGGCCGGGGAGGCAAACGCCCGGTTCGTGATCCGTCCCCACGACGGGGGATTCTCACTTCGGCTAAAGGAGCCGCTGACGGCCTCGGGCGTATTAGTGGCGGGTATTTCCGGGGCGCCTCTGGATCTGTCGGCGCCGCTCCAGGCCTCCTACGCCCCAGCGGGCTGGGACGTCACGGTCGGGCCGCTTTCGGTCCGCGAAGCCGGCCGCCTCCTGGGCGAGGTTCAGGCCAAGGCCACGCGTGCATCCGGCGCAGACCCGACCATCTCGGTCACGGGTACATGGAGCGCGGATCTCGAGGCACTCGCAGCGAAGGCCGGCGTTGCCGGGCCTGGATGGCCGGGGGGGAAATCCGCGTCCGGGGATTTCACTGCGAAGCTCGGCGACACCACGGGCGTCGACAGCAAGGTGGTCTGGGTCGGGAAGGACCCGGGCCAAACGGTTAGCGCGAACCTGCACGTCGACATGGATGCCGACGGCGATTTTGCCTTCACGGCGCCGATCGCCTTCGCCGCCAGGGAGGGAAAACGGGAGCTTTCCGCGGAGGGTTCGTGCGCGTTCGGGCGCTCCGGCGGCGAACTCGACGTGAGGCTCACCAGCGAGGACGTCGCCGAGGACGACCTGCGTCTTCTCGCAGCGCCGCTTGCGGCCATCGGGGGAGGAGGCCTCTCGCCGGGAACAAGGGGCTCCGGCCCTTTCTGGGGCAGCTGGACGGGGAATATCGGCTTCTCTTTCAAGCTGCTCCGCACGTTGGAAGGAACCTACGACGAGGTGGGGGGATCGCTCGTCCTTAAACACGACCAGGTGCGCCTGGAAACCGGACGCGTGTGGATCCTGAACCACAACCTGGGCAAGTTCGAGGGGACGATCTCCTTCGATCCCGCTCTGGCCCTCCCGTATGTCCTCAAGGGCTCCGGGAGCGTCGAGGATGTGGACGCCGCGGCCTTTTTCGGACCCGCGCCCAAGGACCAATCCGCCCCCTTTGAGGGACGCTTTTCCGCCACCGCGACACTGGCCGGCAGCGGCGTGAGCCTCGATGACCTGGCCCGGAACTCCCACCAGGAGATTCAGCTCAAGAGCCAGTCCGGCATCTTGCGCCTCCTGAAGGTCGACGTTGCCGACGCCGTGCCCGAGGCCTCGACCCCGGTCACGGATACCCTTGGGGATGTGAGCTCCGCAGTGGGCTCGATCTTTGGCATCCACAAGGGCTTTGACCGCATCGACAGGAACAAGGTGAGCCCGGCAGCGGACGCCGTCATCAACTTCACCTATGAGATCGCCGAGGTCGGCTATGACCGGCTCACGATCACGGCCACCGGAGGGACCGACCGGGGGCTCCATCTCTCGGATATCGAGATGGACTGCCCGGACGAGAGGCTCCGGGGTTCGGGCGACATCGCCTACGGCAACGGTGCGGCCCTCTCCAAGCGCCCGCTCTCCATGGACCTTGTCCTGAGCGTGAAGGGCCACCCGGCCGAACTTCTCTCCAAGGCGGCGATCCTCGTCCCTAAGAAGGACGACGCGGGCTTCCGGGATGTGACCGTCCACGTCCTCCTCGGCGGCACACTTGAGCGGGTCGACACGGGCCCGTGGCACGACGCGCTCGCCAAGGTGGTCGCCGCGAATCCCCTGCAGAAAAAGAAGGACAACTAGGAGGGCCCGTTCACTCGGACCACGCCCCCAGGAACTCCCCCACGAGGAGGGGCAGGTCCGCGCTGTAGCCCCCCTCGAGGACGGCCGCCGCCGGAATCCCGGTGTGCTGGAGCCAGTGCCCAAGCGAGGCGAAATCTTCCGCCTCGAGGGTCATCTCCGTGATCGGGTCCCCGACGTATGCGTCAAAGCCCGCGGACACGAGGACCAGCTCGGG
>Ga0302157_10006658_pt1 | contig 11874 bp, 12 predicted proteins | sample I_Bog_N3_3_FD_193502 | JGI IMG/M metagenome (GOLD analysis project Ga0302157, IMG submission 193502) | Peat permafrost microbial communities from Stordalen Mire near Abisko, Sweden - I_Bog_N3_3 | ecosystem: Environmental > Terrestrial > Soil > Wetlands > Peat | place: Sweden: Abisko, Stordalen...
GCATCGGTGCCGGCCTTACCGGAGCGCAGCGAACTCACCGCCCCGCGCAGGAACGGGTAGCCGGTGAAGACGGTGACGCCGGTCGCGACCAGCCGGCCGTTGGGGCCGAGCAGCGGCGGCCGCGCGAATACATATCGGCGCACACCGAGTACGGCCAGCGCCGCGCCCCCGATGACCATCCGGAGCACATCGGCGTTGCGGATCTCCGACGAATGCGGTGCGCGCGCGGGGATCAGCTCGGCGGCGACGTGTGCCGCGCCACTTATCGCGGCCAGCACCGAAGAGCGCTCGCAACGCCTGGGCGAGTACCACACAACGACGGACCCGGTGCGCGGATAGGCATGCACGGCGCGCACACCGTCCTGCTTGGCGACGGCTTCTTCGACCGCCACGGCGCGCCGGGAATTGCAGCGAACCCACTCGACCGAAACCCGCATGCGTCCCGCCGCGTCCGAAACCACCGCCAGGGCAGGGTTCTCGGACTCGGGCGCCGCCGGCACTACAGCGAGGGCCATGCGGAGGCTAGTGGTCGTGCTGGTGGGCGTCGCCGATGGATGGCGGAGGCACCTCTTCGCCGACGCGTTCGCGGGCTTCGGCCATCACGTCGGCGAGCTTCAGCCGGGCCGATTCGGCGGCTTCCTCGGCCTTGCGGGTCCCGCGCAACCCCAGCTCCGCCGCCGACACCGCGGTCTCGTGCAGCGGTGCCTTGGCGGCGGCCTTGCGCAACACCTCATAGGCCGTCACGCCCGCCAGGCCCGTGAATACCGTCCCTGCAGCCTTTGCCAATAGCCCGTACACCGCCATCGCCTGAACCTCCCTGTCGTCACAGCGTCAGCTACCGCCCGCTCGACGTTAACATCGAAATATTGCGATATCAATATGTATCTGGAACGACAGCGCGCTGCGGGAGCTTCCAGAACTAGAGGACTTTGGTGACCTTTTCGGTCTCGATTCGGCGCGCCAGCGCCCCCGGATCGGGATTGGCATCGGGATTGGCCACCTGCACCAACGACGCCCCGGCCGCCAGCACCGCCAGCAGGCCGTCTACCAGGTCGCCGGGACCGGTCCACGGCGCGCTGGAAAGCACCCGATCCCTCGCCCTCAAACCCCTTGTCGCGGCAGAGTTCTCACAGTCCGCCAGCACCTCGTCGACCGATCGACCGGCCAAAGCCGGACCGGGCCGGCGTTCGGGGACGATCTGGTCGCCGTGCACCCGGACCGCGGTCGCATAATCGGTGACGCCGAACGGCAGATCGGGCGCGGGCCGGCCGAACGGATCGAGCGACAGCACCGCGACCTCGCCGCCGGGCGCGACGACCGAGTCGGCTTCATCCAGCCGTTCGGCCGTGCACAGCGCCAGGTCAGCCGGGCCGTCCAGCACCACCTCGGCGCCGATCCACCACACCCCGAACAAAACCGCCGCCGTCTGCCAGTGCGCCGGAAGCAAGATCGCGATTCGGCTGGCCGGACCGGCGGCCAGTTCGTCACGTAACAGATTCGCGGTCTTGGCGGCCCAGTTGGCCAGCGTCACCGCGGACAATTCAATCCGCTCGCCGGTGGCATCGTCGTAGTAGGTGATCCGCGGGCCGACCGGGTCGGCGCGCAGCATCGGATCCAGGATCGCGCCGCTGAGCGTGGTTGGCGTGGTCAGTTGATGCATTCGGGCTTGTCGGAACCGGCGGTGAGAATTGGCGAGGGGGCCGGAGCTCTTGCGTCAGCAGCCGACCCGGAGTTCGACACCATCGGCGCTGCTTGGCTGTTCGGACCGCCGCTGAGGCCAGAGCCCGGACCGCTGTAATCGTTGGCCAGCACCACCCGAACCGATCCCGGCCCCATCGACGCATCCGCGACGACCGGCAATCCGCCCAGTTCCGTGGCGATCTGCTGGGCGCCCAGATCGTCGGTCTTGGCGGACCGTACCTGGCTGGATTTCACGTGGCCGCCGTCGTTGTTACCGACCGTGCCCATGGTGAATCCCTTGGCGCTCAGCACCTCTGATACCGAAGCGGCCAATCCGTTGATGTCGGTGTCGTTGACCACGCTGGCGGTGGTCTTCGCGGGCGTATAGGCCAGCTCCTCGGTCTTGCCCGCCGCCTGACCGTTCAACAAGCTGCCCACCCAGTCCTGAATCTGGTGTGGGTCCACCCGGACGACACTTTGCATACCGTCGTCGCTCCAGCCGGCCCCGTCTAGTACCGGAACGGTGGCGAAGGCGACCTTGCCGCCCGCCAGTTTCTGCAGTTGCTGGACGAAATCCATGATGTCCCAACCCGAGGAGATCACCATCGAGCGCTGGACGGCCTGCTCCAGGCGGTGCAGCGTGGCCGGGCTGGACAGTGTCTGGCCGGAGATGATTCGATGCGCCAGCGAGGCCATCACCGCCTGCTGGCGCACCACCCGGTCCAGGTCGCCGCGCGGCAGATCGTGGCGCTGGCGCACGAAGCTCAGCGCCTGCGGCCCGTTGAGCTTTTGCCGGCCGGCTGGAAAATCGGCACCCGACATCGGTTCGAACACCGGTTCCTTGAGGCAAACCTCGACACCGCCGAGGGCGTCGGTGATCAACGCGAAGCCGAGAAGCCCGATCTCCGCATAGTGATCGACCGTTACGCCGGTGAGGTCGGCAACCGTCTTGATCAGTGCCTCGCGGCCGGCCTCGGTGCCCTGCGCCTCGGCCTCGGAGGCCGAAACACCGGCCTGGACGAGGCTGGCCCGCTTCGTCTCCTTGGTCTCGCCGTAGACGCCGTTGATCTTGGTCTTGCCCAGGCCTGGGGCCGCGACGTAGGAGTCGCGGGGAATCGAGATCGCGGTGGCTGACCTCCCGTTGTTGGGGATGCGGACCAGGATGATGGTGTCGGTATTGGTCGCCACATCGTCTCCGGCCCGCAAGGTCGCCAGTTCCTGGTCTGAGAGCGGGTTGCCGTGCGCGTCCGTGCGGCTGTCCAGGCCGACCAGCAAAATGTCGATAGCGCCGTCGTCGCCGCCTTTGCCCAGTGAGGGCGCTGACATGTGAAAGATGCCGTCTTCGAAACCCCGGACGTTGGTCCACGCGACGCCAGTGCCGACAACGACCGCGAGAGTCAGCGCAGCGGCAACCCCACGAACCACACGTTGCACAAGCATCACACTAGGTTACTTGCGTTACATGCCGATCGTGGGTAGCGGACCGCGGCGTGGCCCGGCTTGTCTGAGGCATGTCAGACTCGAATCATGTCGAGCAGGATCGTGATCACGGGCGCGGGGGGGCAACTGGGCAGCTGCTTGGCGGCACGGGCCGCTGGTCAGAGCCGCGAAGTGCTGGCGCTGACATCGTCGCAATGGGACATCACCGATCCGGCCGCGGCCGAGTCGATCGTCAAAAAAGGCGATTTCGTCATCAATTGCGCTGCTTACACCAACGTCGATGGCGCGGAAAGCCACGAGTCGGCGGCGCATGCGGTCAACGTCGTCGGCCCGACGCACATCGCGCGGGCATGCGCACGCGCAGGCGCCCGGCTGATCCACGTCTCCACTGACTTCGTGTTCACCGGCGACGGTGAGCAGCGCCCGTACGAACCCAGCGACGCGACCGAGCCGCGAGGCGTTTACGCCTGCACCAAGCGCGCCGGCGAACTGGCTGTGCTGGCGGCGCAGCCGGAGGCCGTCGTTGTACGGACGGCCTGGGTGTACACCGGCGGCACCGGCGGCGACTTCGTCGCGATTATGCGCCGACTGGCCGCAAAAGACGGCCCCGTCGAGGTGGTCGACGACCAGGTCGGCTCGCCGACTTATGTCGCCGACTTGGCTGACGCGCTGCTCCAGGTGGCCGAAGATGGCGTGCCCGGGCCGATTTTGCACGCGGCTAACGAGGGTGCGGTCTCCCGATTCGAGCAAGCCCGCGCGGTATTCGAAGAGTGCGGTGCCGACCCGGCCCGGGTGTTGCCGGTCAGCAGCGCAAAGAATCCCCGGCCGGCGCCGCGGCCGAGCTACTCGGTGTTGGCCAGCGGGGAGTCCGCGGCCGCGGGCATGACGCCGCTAAGGCCATGGCGCCCTGCACTTGTCGCGGCACTGGCCGCCGCCGGCGTCGATCGACCATTACCCTCCACGCGTGACTGACGCCGTGGCGGTCGTGACGGTGACCTATTCGCCGGGCCCTCATTTGGAGCGCTTCTTGGCCTCGTTGTCGATGGCAACCGAGCGGCCGGTCACCGTTTTGCTTGCCGACAACGGGTCAACCGACGGCACACCGCAGGCCGCGGTTGAGCGCTACCCGAACGTGCGGCTATTCGACATGGGGGCCAATCTCGGGTACGGAACCGCGGTGAATCGCGCGGTCGCACAGTTGGACGACGACGATTGGATGATCGTGGCCAACCCGGACGTGCAATGGGGGCCGGGCAGCATCGATGCCCTGTTGGGAGCCGCGGCACGCTGGCCGCGCGCGGGCGCGCTGGGCCCACTCGTCCGGGACCCCGACGGATCGGTCTACCCGTCGGCGCGGCACTTGCCCAGCCTTATCCGCGGCAGTATGCACGCGGTGCTCGGGCCATTCTGGAAGCGCAATCCCTGGACTACGGCGTACCGCCAGGAGCGGTTCGAGCCCACCGAACGGCCGGTGGGGTGGCTGTCGGGAGCGTGTCTACTGGTCCGGCGGTCGGCGTTCAGCCAAATCGGCGGGTTCGACGAGCGCTATTTCATGTACATGGAGGATGTCGACCTCGGCGACCGGCTCGGCAAAGCCGGGTGGCTGAGCGTGTACGTGCCATCGGCGGAAGTTCTGCATCACAAGGGCCACTCCACTGGGCACGATCCGGCAAACCACTTGGCGGCCCATCACAAGAGCACCTATCTATTCTTGGCCGACCGGTATTCCGGTTGGTGGCTGGCCCCGCTGCGCTGGGCGCTGCGGGGAGCGCTGGCGGCGCGTTCCCGATTGATGGTGCGTGGCTCGCTGCGTAGGTCCAGAAAGGACCAGGCGGACGAACCGAAATTGACAGAAGGGCGGCACTGAGTTGGCAACCTCGCAGGTCGATGCCGTGATCCTGGTCGGCGGCAAAGGCACCCGGCTGCGGCCGCTGACACTGTCAGCGCCGAAGCCGATGCTGCCAACCGCCGGGCTGCCGTTTCTCACCCATTTGCTATCGCGGATCGCCGCGGCGGGTATAGAGCACGTGATTCTGGGCACGTCGTATCAGGCTTCTGTGTTCGAAGCCGAGTTCGGTGACGGCTCCAAGCTGGGCCTGCAGATCGACTACGTGACCGAGGAGGTTCCGTTGGGTACCGGCGGCGGCATCGCCAACGTGGCCGGCAAGCTGCGGCACGACACCGTGATGGTGTTCAACGGCGACGTGCTCTCCGGCGCCGACCTGGGCGACCTGCTGGCGTTTCACCAAACCAACCAAGCAGACGTGACATTGCACCTGGTGCGGGTGGGTGACCCGCGCGCGTTCGGCTGCGTGCCCACCGACGAAACGGGCCGCGTCGTCGCGTTTCTCGAGAAGACACAGGATCCGCCGACCGACCAGATCAACGCCGGCTGCTACGTCTTCCAGCGTGGCATCATCGACCGGATTCCCCGGGACCGTGAGGTCTCGGTCGAACGTGAGGTGTTCCCGGCGCTGTTGTCCGACGCCGACATCAAGGTCTGCGGTTATGTCGATGCCTCGTATTGGCGCGACATGGGCACACCGGAAGATTTTGTTCGCGGATCTTCGGATCTGGTGCGCGGCATCGCGCCGTCGCCGGCACTGAAGGGCCACCGCGGCGAACAGCTGGTGCATGACGGCGCGGCGGTGTCGCCGGGCGCGTTGCTGATCGGCGGCACGGTGGTCGGGCGGGGCGCCGAGATCGGCCCGGGCGTCCGGCTGGACGGCGCGGTGATCTTCGACGGTGCCAAAATCGAAGCCGGCAGCGTGATCGAGCGCTCGATCATCGGCTTTGGTGTCCGCATCGGTCCGCGGGCCCTGATCCGCGACGGTGTGATCGGCGACGGAGCAGACATCGGGGCGCGCTGCGAGTTGCTGCGCGGCGCCCGGGTGTGGCCCGGCGTCTCGATTCCCGACGGCGGGATCCGCTACTCGTCCGACGTCTGAGCTTTTCGCGCACCGAGATCGACGTTAGCGCGATGTCCACTCGCACTTCTGCACGCCAGCGTCGATTTCGATGAGGGTGTCGGTATCCCGGATCAATATCGCTGCATGGGTGAAGTGTTCATCGGCAGCGACGCGGTCGCTGCCGGGGCGTTGACCGAGTACGAGCTCCGCCGGTGGTACCGGCCCATCTTTCGAGACGTCTACGTGCCGAAGCGGAGCGAAGCGTCGCTGGATGATCGCATTCTGGGCGCCTGGCTATGGTCGCGCCGGTGCGCGATAATCGCGGGTGTTGCGGCTTCGGCGCTGCACGGAGCGCAGTGGATCGACGCGGACGCACCCATCGAACTCATCTCGAAAAGCGCCCGACCGCAGAGCGGACTGGTGGTTCGTAACGAGACGGTAGGTGCAGACGAGGTCACCCGGGTGAGGGGCCTACCGGTGACATAGGTCGCGCGCACCGCATTCGATCTCGGTCGGCACCCGCCGCGTGGTCAGGCGCTCGCCCGACTCGATGCGCTGATGCGCGCCACGCCGTTCTCTTTCGAGGATGTCTCGATGCTCGCGAAGCAACACCGGGGGGTGAGAGGCTTGCGACGCCTCACCGAAGTGTTGCCGCTTGTCGACGGCGGCGCTGCGTCGCCGAAGGAAAGCTGGTTGCGCCTGTTGCTGATCGACGCAGGTCTGCCCAAACCCGCCACGCAGATACCGGTCCATAAAGGCTGGCGACTTATCGGTGTCCTCGATATGGGTTGGGACGATTACATGGTCGCTGCCGAGTACGACGGCGACCAACACCGCACCGACCGCAAGCAGTTCGTCAGGGACATCAATCGCCTGCCGGACATTCAGGATCAGGGCTGGATCGTGATCCGGGTGGTCGCCGAACATCGGCGGGAAGACATCGTTCGCCGGGTATATGAAGCGCTGGCCCGCCGCGGCTACCCCCGAGATCGACGTTAGCGCGCGGTCTGGTCGAACTTTTCCGCGCTGACGTCGATTTCGGCGACTAGCGGCGGGTGGCCTGGGCGACCAAGTAGGTCAGCGCGTGATCCGTACCGAATGGCAGCCCGTCGGCCGGCCACCAGCGCAGGTCGTCGGACTCCTCGCTGACGACGAACTGCGCGTCGGCGGGAGCGTGGGCAGCGAACTGCAGGTCCAGGTGGCGGGTCGGCACGCCGAGCGAACATGTCAGCGGATGGACGTGCACGGCAACGAGTTCGGGATCCATCCGCAGGCCGGCGATCCCGGATTCCTCGGTGGCCTCGCGCAGCGCGGCGGCCAGGAGGTCGTCATCTTCGTCTTCGCAGTGCCCACCCAGTTGCACCCACCTGCCCAGCCGGGGGTGCAAAGTCAGCAGCACCCGGGCGCCGCTGCTGTCGAGCACGAGTGCCGAAGCGGTGACGTGCCCGGGTACGCACGCACGACGGCAGGCGTCTTCGCGGGCCTCGACGAACGCCAGCACCGCGTGCCGTAACGAATCCTGTGCCGCATCGGGTGCCTGCCAGTCGGTGAGGATTGCGATCGCCGAGTCTCGGACGCTCAACGGGATCCTCGCTTTGTCCTGCGGTCACGCAGCGCCAGCCACGCCGACCGGCACTGCGCCACAACGTCGGGCGCCCAGCCGAGCCGGTCGATCAGGACGCGGCGATCCACGACGTCGAGCGCCTTCTCTACCTCGTTGGCCTTCAGCAATAGATCGACGTCGCGGGCAAGGTCGGGGTCCGCACATTCCGGCCGGGGGACTGGCAGCTGCTCGGCCTCGCGGGGCTCCAGCTCCAAGATGCCTCCTCCATAACTGCGGCCCATGATCTCGGCGAAGGCGAATGTCGCGCTGTTGTGGAACACCGCGGCAAATGCGGTCGGGTCAAGATCGGCTGCGATATCGGCCCTGAGACGGACCCGATGCACGGTGTCGGTGCTCGTTGCCCCGGCGGCATTGACCGTTAGCCGTGGGGCGAGGTGGATCTGGCGCAGCATGAACAGGTCGGGCAGCCAAAGTGACGGTGTGCTCCACCATGGCTTGCGTAGCGAGCACTTGTAGCCCAGGTGCACGCCGGCGGCTTCGCCCGAGGCGACGTGTGCGACCAGAGCGGGGTCGGTCGGGTGGCCGCGAGCGTTGAGCAGCCAGGTCCGATGGCCGGCGGCGATATCGCCGGTCCGGCAGTCCATGTCGTAGACCAGGCCGCGGAGTTGGGTGCTGCGCGAGACGAGCGGGACGCAGTGCGGCCGGAGTCCGAGTTCTTGGGCCGCGGCGTCGGTCAAGGTGAAGAAGCTGTTGCGGCCCGTCACGATGCCCACGTCCACGTCGGCGAAACCGCCGAGCCGGGTCAGGGTGTCCGACTGCTTGATGGTGCGCAGCAGCTGGATCTGAGCCGGGTCGAGGAAGTACTTGGTCCATTTCTCCTGTTCGTGCAGGAGCGTGGGCGCCCACTCGCCATCCAGATCCGCGTTGGCGAGGGCGTTGGCGTCGCTGAGCGCGACCGTACGGATGCGCGCCGGGCCGGCACCGACGACGCCGCAGAACAACACGATCTCCTGCATGATCCCGTCGAAAACCAGCCGACCGAATGTCAAAAGGGTGATCTCGGAGAAGTGACCGAGCAGAAATTCGCGCAACTGCGCGGCGTAGCCGACCTGGAGCAATTCGGCAGGGAGTACCAGGCCTACCCGGCCACCGTGGCGCACCAGGATTGTGCTTGCGACGACGAAGGGAACCCAGGCATTAGTCAACTTGGTGGGGCGCAAGCCTGCTCGCCTCATCAGTTCCAGGGCCGGCTCCCGCTGCCCGGAAGCCCAGTTCCCGAAGCGAATATAGGGCGGGTTTCCCGCGACTCCGTCCCAGCTGCCCGCTTCGGTGCTGGGTAGCCAGGTGAACAGGTCCTCGGCGTCGACTGGGGCGAACTCCCGTGACTTGGCCGCCTCGTGCGCGTCGAGTTCCACCCCGTGTGCCCGGCCGGTCAGCGTGGCCAGCTCGCGCAGGATGCGGCCGTCGCCGCAAGACGGCTCCAGGATCCGCGGGCCGCCCTCGCGAACCCAGCCGGCCAGGAATCGGGCAACGGGCGCCGGCGTGTAGTAGCCGCCACGCACCTTGTCGGCCGACGCGGCCGTCTTGCCGGCGAATCTCTTCACTTGCGGATCAGCAAGTCGCCGGGCGAGATCGGGTCGCGCAACTTAGCGGTGCCAGCCGCCGCAGAAGACTCAGCGGCGTACCCGATCGCAATGGCGCCCAACGGCTCCCAATCGGCCGGCAGCCCCAGCTCGGTACGAACCAGATCGGCGGCGAAGAGCGTCGACCCGATCCAGCAGCTGCCGACCCCGCGCACCGCCAGCGCGACCAGCAGGGCTTGCACGGCCGCCCCGACCGCGACCGTGAACATCGTGTGTTCGGCATCGTTGCGCGCAGAATCGGGGTAGGAGTGTGCACCGTCGGGAACCAGGAACGGAATGACGACCTCGGGTGCGTCATAGAGGATCTGGCCGCGCGCTACTCGGCGCTCGACCGAATCTTCGGGCCTGCCGTCGCCGGCCAGGTCGGAGCGCCATTTGTCCTTCATCCGGTCCAACAGCCGCGTCCGGGTGTCCTGGGTCTGCAGCCAGACGAACCGCACCGGGCGGGTGTGGTGCGGGGCCGGCGCGGTGAGCGCCTCGGCGACCGCAGCCTCGACCAGCGCCGGCGGCACAGGTTCGTCAGTGAACCGCCGCACCGATCTACGCAACAGCTGGGCCTGCTGATGACCCAGTTCGATGGCTTCTGCGGTGCCGAGCCAGAACAGATCTTCGGGGCCCGGTCGCAACAGTTGCCGGGCCGTCGAACCGTCGTCGGCCACGGTAAGCCCGCGCACCACGGCCACTGGCATCGCTGTCAATTTGCCCTTGACCAGATCGGCTGCCGCCGCGACCTCGTCGGCCACCGCGATCTCGGTGACCACCAACTCGTTGCCGTACCGGTCGACAACACCCGAATACCCGTGCAGCACGGCCAGACCGGCCGCGCCGACAGCGGCGTCGATCTGACCGGTGCGCCAGGCCCGGCCCATCGTGTCGGTGATCACCACCGCGACGTCGACGCCCAGCCGGTCACGTAGACCCGCGCGCAGGGCGGCGGCGCTGCCGTCGGGGTCGAGCGGCAGCAGCGCAAGTTCGGTCCGGCCCACGTTGGATCCGTCCACGCCTGCGGCGGCCTGAATCAGCCCGATCCGGTTCTCGGTGATCAGGGTCCGGCCCTTGCGAGCCAGCACCCGCACCGCCTCGTCGTCGACCAGCTTGCGCCGCAGCGTATCCCGCTCGTCGGCGTCCTCGGGTGCGGTCACCAGCCGGCCCTCGCATTTGGACACCACCTTGCTGGTAACCACGACGACGTCGCTGTCGCGCAGCCATGGCGCGGCGGTGGCGACGGCAGCAATCAGATCGTCGCCCGGCCGGAATTCGGGAAGCCCGGTGACGGGCAGGATCTCGATGGTTGCCGCGGCGCCGTGCTCAGTCATGGCGCCGCTCCTCAGCATCGCTTCGCTCTGCATCGTCGCCGGCGCGGTCATGGCGCCGCTCCTCAGCATCGCTTCGCTCTGCATCGTCGCCGGCGCGAGTCATGGCGTCGCCACGCCCGCAAGCTCCAGCCCGGCGCTGACCATTTCGGCGGTCGCTTTGGGGTCGCTCATCAGCAGCGGCACCGAGCGCACTGCGACTCCGTCGATTTCGGCGTGGTCGCCTTCGTGGACCAACCAGCAGTCCAATATCCCGGTGCCGCGGCGCGCGCCGTAGTGCCGGCCCACCGCCTCGGCGGTGGACTCAACCCCGATCACGGTGAGGCATTCATCGGCCATGCCGCGCAATGGCTTTCCACCGATGATCGGCGAATAGCCGACGATCGGGGCGGCCGCCGCGCGCAACGCGCCGCGGATCCCTGGGACGGCTAGGATGGCACCGACGCTGACCACCGGGTTGGACGGTGCCAGCAAGATGATATCGGCATCGGCGATTGCCGCTACCGCTTCAGTTGCCGCGCTGGCCTTTTCGGCGCCAATAAACGCGAAGCTGTGCGTGGGTACCTGAGCGCGGTAGCGCACCCACCACTCCTGGAAGTGGATCGCCCGCCGGCCGTCCTCGACGGGATCGGTGATCACTACATGTGTCTCGCAACGGTCGTCGCTGGCGGGCAGCAGCCGTGCGCCCGGTTGCCAGCGGTCGCACAGCGCGGTGGTGATCTGCGACAGCGGGTAGCCGGCATGCAGCATCTGAGTGCGCACCAAATGGGTGGCCAGATCACGGTCGCCGAGTTGGAACCAGTCGGGCTGTGCTCCGTAGCGCGCGAGTTCCTCCTTCGTGTGCCAGGTTTCATCACGGTGGCCCCAGCCGCGCTGCGGGTCGACGCCGCCCCCCAAGGTGTACATGCAGGTATCCAGATCCGGGCAGACGCGCAGTCCGTGCATCCAGGCGTCATCGCCGATGTTGACGACGGCAGTCAACTCGTGCCCGGCGGCGAAGGGGGTTGGGGCATTTGGGGTATCTGGGGCGCTTGGGTCAGCTGTGGGCTGTCGTTCCGAAAACTGGCCCAGGCCGAGCAACTGCTGGACCCCCAGCAGGAAGCGGGCGCCGCCGACCCCGCCGACCAGTACGGTGACCTTCACATCGCCCGACAGTACTGCCCGGCGGCAATGCGGTAGCAGGCGCAGGCGGCCTGGTCTCGGCAGTCGTGATGCCAGCTCAATGTGTATTTGTGAGCAACCATGCTCGACACGCCGCGCGGCCATAACAACAGAAACGCCGAAATTTGGTCACGAGATGGTATGGAAATGCGCCGCAAAGCTTG
>Ga0302157_10006659_pt1 | contig 11873 bp, 7 predicted proteins | sample I_Bog_N3_3_FD_193502 | JGI IMG/M metagenome (GOLD analysis project Ga0302157, IMG submission 193502) | Peat permafrost microbial communities from Stordalen Mire near Abisko, Sweden - I_Bog_N3_3 | ecosystem: Environmental > Terrestrial > Soil > Wetlands > Peat | place: Sweden: Abisko, Stordalen...
CGGAGGGGGCGGCACTGCTGGGCTTCGCCTGCGGCGTGCGCCCGGAGGGAAATGTGGAGGACGACCGATCGGGTGAATTCGGGGGGCGGAACATCCTGTACAGGGCTCATTCCGCCGGCGAATGCGCGACCGCGCTGGGCCTGCCCGCCGCCGTCGTCAGCGCCGCCCTTGAATCCGCGTTTGGCCGGCTCCTCGAAGCCCGGGACACGCGTCCGCGTCCCTTTCGGGACGACAAGGTGATTTCGGCGTGGAATGGGCTCATGATTTCGGCCTTCGCGAGGGGCGCCCAGGTCCTTGGAGACTCCGGATACGCGCTTTCGGCGACGCGTGCTGCTTCCTTCCTGCGCGACCGGCTGGTTGATCCGGCCACGGGGCGCCTCGCCCGGAGCTATCGCGGGGGTGTGCGCGACGACCGGGGGTTTGCCGAGGACTATGCCCTGGTCATCCAGGGCCTGCTCGACCTCTACGAGACGACATTCGACACAGTCTGGATAGAGTGGGCGGTCGGTTTGCAGGAAAAACAGGATGAGCTTTTCTGGGATCCCGCGGCCGGCGGATATTTCGAGAACTCCGGCGACGACCCCAACGTTGTCCTGAGGATGAAGGAGGACAGCGACGGCGCGGAACCGTCGTCGAACTCGGTGTCGGTGCGCAATCTTGCCCGCCTGTCGGCGCTTCTCGACCGCGCCGAATGGCGGGTCCGGGCAGGGCGCACCGCGGCGGCCTTCGCAAGGCAGCTTTGCCGGGCCCCGACCGCCATGCCCCAGATGCTCGCTTCGCTGGGCTGGCTCGAGGGTTCGCCCCGCCAGATCGTCCTCCTCGGCGAACCGGAGGCGGAAGGCGCACCCGCCATGGTCGCGGAGGTGTGGCGACGGTTTCTTCCGCGCCGCGTCCTCATGCGCGTGGACCGGCGCGGCCGGGAGTTTTTCGGCCCGAGGATCCCGTTTGTGGCGGGGCTTCCAGACCGGGACGGAGCCCCCGCCGCCGCCTACGTGTGCGAGAACTTTGCCTGCCGCCTCCCGGTCCAGGATCCGGCCGGGCTTGCCGGGCTCCTGCATCCGTAAATGCGCCGCCGCCGGGCTTGACTGGCGGCCGGTCGGGGCGGAATTTCGAGCATGGTTCGCACGTCCGGCTGGCCGATCCCGATCGTTATCCTCGCAGCCGCGCTGGGGGCGGCTGTCGCACCGGGAGTCCGCGCCCAGAACGTCACAAGCGCGTCAAGGAACGGCGATACGCTCACGCTCATGGCGGGGCGGGACAGGTTCGTCGTACAGGTCTGCGAAACTGGCCTGCTCAAGGTCGACTTCCAACCCGGCGGAAGGGTCAGCCCCGACACGCGGTGCATCAGCACAGAGGGTTGGCCGGCCGCGGCGGCGGCCTTCGACATCGACTCCGACCCGATCACGATTTCCACGCCCCGCATGGTGGTGAGGATCGACCGCTCTCCCTGCCGGATCTCGGTTTTCGACACGGACAACCGGCCCCTTGTGAGCGAGGTGGGGCTAAAGGGCGGGAAGGACAGTTGGGTCCGCTTCGCCGCGGCTCCGGGATCCCACTTCTACGGGATCAAGGGATGGGAGTACCTGGACGATTCCAAGGGGCAGATGGAGATGCCTCCCCGCGCCGAAGACTATGCGATCAGGGCCGGGAACGAGGGCAACACGGGCGGGCCCCTGGTCTGGAGCAACCGCGGATACGGCGTGTTCGTCGACACCGACGGGGGCAGGTGCGGAATCACCCCCGCGGGTGAGCTGCGATTCTCGGGCCTGTCCAAGGCGAACGTGTGCACCTACCTCATGGCGGGGACCCCCTATGACATCCAAAGGGCGGTCGCCGACCTCACGGGCAAGGCCCCGATGTTCCCAAAGTGGGCGGTGGGCTTCTCGAACAGCGAGTTCGCCGACATGAATGAGACTCTGTGCCTGGCCAACGTGAACGGCTACAGGTCCAGGGGCATCCCATTCGACCTCTACACATTCGACTTCCAATGGAAGGACTGGGGCGCCGACAATTACGGGGAGTGGCGATGGAATCCGGTGAATTTCCCGGATGGCCCGTCCGGGAAATTCAAGGCGACGATGGCCGCGTTCGGGGTCAAGATGGCCGGAATCATGAAGCCGAGGATCCACGTCGATTCCGTCGAGGGCCGCTACGCGACCGGCCACGGATTCTGGGTCCCGGGCCGGAAACCTTATGAGGACTACTTCTCCCACAAGCTGGTCAACGATCTCGACTTCTCCAAGCCCGAGTGCCGGCGTTGGTTCTGGGAGCATGCGGCCGCAGCCTTCGACACGGGGATCGTGGGATGGTGGAACGACGAGGCCGACGCCTGGGAGAACACCTGGGAGTTCATGGACATGCAGCGGGCCCTCTACGAGGGCCAGCGGGAGCACACCCACGGCCGACAGCGGGTCTGGTCGATCAACCGGAATTTCTATTCCGGGTCCCAGCGGTATGCGTACGCCACCTGGTCCGGGGACATCGAGTCCGGATTCACCGTCATGCAGCAGCAGAGGGAAAGGCTGATGTGCTCGCTCAACGTGGGGCAGGCCCGCTGGGGCATGGATACGGGCGGATTCAACAACAATCAGCACATCGGCGGCGATGAATACAGCGAAAGCTACGCCCGCTGGATGGAGTTTGCGGCGTTCGTGCCCATTTTTCGCACCCACGGAACCTTCTACAAGCAACCCTGGCGCTTTGGCCCAAGGGCCGAGGCCGCGTCGGCGAGGGTCATCAGGCTCCGGTATTCGCTGATCCCCTACCTGTATTCCTACGACCGGGAGCTCCACCAGACGGGCATCGGCCTGTGCCGACCGCTGATCTGGGACAATCCGGCGGACCCCGAGTGCGTGAACAGAGTCGATGCCTGGATGTTCGGGGATTTCCTGCTGGTCGCACCGGTTGTCGACCGGGGCCAGGCGGTGAAGCCGGTCTACCTTCCGGCCGGTTCCTGGTTCGACTACTTCCGGGGCACGAGATACGAGGGAGGGAAAACCATCGGGTATCCGGTGGATCCGTCCACCTGGCAGGATATTCCGCTCTTCATAAGAAGCGGAGCCATCATCCCCACAATCGACGTGATGAACTATGTGGGGGAAAAACCGGTGACGCGGGCGTATCTCGACGTCTTTCCCGCCAGGGAGACGACATCATTCATGTATTACGACGACGACGGCGCGACCTACGACTATGAGCGCGGGGCGTTTTTCGAGCAAGTCATGTCGGCCCGGGACCGCGGTTCGGAGTCGGATTTCTCGATAGCCGAGGAAAGGGGATACTTTGCGCCGCCGCTCAGGAACTACATCTGCAGGATCCACGGTCGTGCCGGGACCGGGGTCACCGTCAACGGACAGCCCGCGACGGCGTATGGCGGCTATGACGCGCTGCTCGCCGCCCCGACCGAGGGATGGGCGGCGGGTTCGGACAAGTACGGCCCCGTCACCTATGTGAAGGTGGTGTCGCGCGGCGCGAAGGACATTGTTGTCTTCGGGGCCGAACCCTGATCCGCCGGCCGGGCTGAATTTGAGCTATGAATTCCGGCCCGCCGCCTTGCTCGCGACCAAAATAGTTTGTTGCGCCGGCCATCGTAGTTCTTCAACACCCTGCTAGCCTGTCCACCCCCCCATGCCCTCCCCAAGAATCCTCCTCTCCGTGGTTCTACTTGCAGGCGCAGCCCTGATTTCGGGCTGCGGCCGGAATTCCGGGGACGGCGGAGTGTCCGCGGGCGGCCCGGCCGCCGGGCCGCCGAGGATCAAGCTCGGCTTCCTCGTCAAGCAGCCCGAGGAACCCTGGTTCCAGTTCGAGTGGAAGGGGGCCGGCGTCGCCGCGGACAAAGATGGCTTCGATCTCCTCAAGTTCGGCGTCCAGGACGGGGAGAAGGTCATGGCCGCAATCGACAACCTTGCGGTGTCGGGCGCCCAGGGTTTCGTCATCTGCACGCCCGATGTGCGGCTGGGGCCGCAGATCGTCAATCGCGCCCGCCAGAAGGGCCTCAAGGTGATCACGGTCGACGACCAGTTCGTCGCCCCGGACGGCAAAATCATGTCGGACGTCGTCTACCTCGGGATGTCGGCCTCCAAGATCGGGTATTCGGTGGGCCAGGCCCTCCATGCTGAAATGCAGAACCGCGGATGGGCCGCCGCCGACACCGGCGCCTGCGTCGTGACTTTTGAGGAGCTCGACACGGCCCACGACCGGACGCAGGGCGCCATCAAGGCGCTCACCGAGGCTGGATTTCCGACAGACCACATCTTCAAGGCCCCGCAAAAGACCACCGACGTGGCGGGAAGCTTCGACGCCGCGACCATTCTCCTCACCCAGCACCCCGAGATGAGGCACTGGCTTGTCTGCGCGCTCAACGATACGGGCGTCCTCGGGGCGGTGCGGGCAACCGAGGGCCGCGGATTCGGCGCCGACGATGTGATAGGGATCGGCATCAACGGAACCGATTGCGTGGACGAGCTGCGCAAGCCCAAGCCGACCGGATTCTTCGGATCCATGCTTGTCTCGGCTCCCGGGGAGGGCAATCGCACGGCGGAAATGCTCTACCAATGGGTGGCCAACGGCACCGTTCCGCCCGCCGAGACCCGCACCCCGGGCATCTTCATCACCCGCAGGAATTTCGAGCAGGTCCTGAAGGGGGAGGGCATCCTTCCCTGAAATGGCGAACGCCGACGGCGCACCGGTTCCCTTCCTCCGCTTCGAGAACGTCGCGAAACGGTACCCGGGCGTCGCGGCCCTGAGGGGCGTCTCGTTTGACGTGGCCGAGGGAAGCGTGCACGCGCTGATCGGCGAGAACGGGGCAGGCAAGTCGACGCTGCTGAAGATCCTCGGGGGATCCCAGAGGCCGACTTCGGGGTGCCTTCGCATCGGCGGCCTCGAAAGGGACTTTCGCTCAACCTCGGAGGCAATCGCGGCGGGGGTTGCCGTGATCCAGCAGGAGCTGCAGCTCGTCCCCGGGATGACGGTCGGCGAGAACATCTACCTGGGACATCTCCCCGTCCGCCGGGGCGTGGTCGACCGGCGCCGCCTGCGGGAGCTGGCGGCGGCCCAGATGCGCCGGCTAGGCGAGGAGATCGATCCCGACACGCGGCTCGCGAGGCTGCCCATCGGCCAGCGTCAGACGGTGGAGATCGCCAAGGCCCTGAGCCGCGGCGCCAAGGTCGTGGCCTTTGACGAACCCACGAGCAGCCTGTCGGCCCGCGAGATCGACAGGCTCTTTGCCGTGATCGGCGAGCTGCGGCGGAGCGGCTGCGCAATTCTCTACGTTTCGCACCGGATGGAGGAGATTTTCCGGATCTGCGACGCCTGCACCGTCCTGCGCGACGGCGGCCATGTCCGAACCCACTCCTCGCTTGCCGGACTCTCCCAAAACTCATTCGTCAGGGACATGGTGGGGCGCAGCATCGACGATGTCTTCGGCTATGCGCCAAGGCCGCTGGGACCGCCCGCGCTGGAGGTCGACGGTCTTTCGGGCCCGCGGCTTCCGTCCCCGGTGTCGCTCGAGGTGCGGCAGGGGGAGATCCTCGGCCTGTTCGGCCTGGTCGGGGCGGGGCGAACGCGCCTGCTCAAGCTGCTTTTCGGCGCCCTCCGGCCGTCCGGAGGGTCGATCCGGATTCACGGCCGTCCGGTCGCCGTCCGCGAGCCGATCGACGCGATAAGGGCCGGGCTCGTCTACTGTACGGAGGACCGCAAGAGGGAGGGGATCGTGCCGATGCTCTCGGTGACGGAGAACTGCAACCTGACGGCGCGCAGGAACAACCTGCGGGCCTTTGGCGTCGTGAATGAGCGCTGGGAGCGCTCCAACGTGCTCGGGCAGATCGGGGCGCTGGGGATCAAGACGCCGTCGCCCGAGCAGCTCATCAGGAATCTCTCGGGAGGCACCCAGCAGAAGGTCATCCTGGCCCGCTGGCTTTCCGAGGAGGTGAAGGTGATGCTGCTCGATGAACCGACGCGGGGAATCGACATCGGGGCAAAGAGCGAGATCTACAGCCTCATCTTCAGGCTCGCCCGCGAGGGCATGGCCCTGATTGTGGTCTCGAGCGACCTTCCCGAGGTGCTGGGACTGGCCGACCGCGTTGCCGTGATGAGGGAGGGCCGCCTGTCGGCTGTTCTCGACCGCGCCGATGCCAGCCCCGAACGGGTGCTGGCCCACGCGCTTCCCCTGGAAAAGGCGGTGCCGGCATGAGCCGCGGAGCCAATCCCGGGCCGGGCCGCGTGGGCGCCGCGTTTGACCGCGCCGGCATGCTGCTGGTGCTGGCCCTTCTCGTCGCCCTCTGCGCCGCGACGGTGAGGGGATTCGTGGGCCCCGAGAACGTCATGAACCTGCTCCTGCAGGTTTCGACCGTGGGGATCGTCGCGACGACGATGCTCTTCTGCCTTGCATCCGGAAATTTCGACCTGTCGGTGGGCACCCTGATCCCCTGCGGCGGCGTTCTCTGTGCGCTGATCCTGCGCCAGACCGACAACCTCTTCCTGGCGACGGCGGGCGCACTGGCGTTCGGCGCCACGGCCGGCCTGATCAACGGCTTGGTCGTGGCGAAGCTGAAGATCAATCCCCTCATCACGACGCTCTCGACGATGATGATGATCCGCGGGTTAGCCTTCGTCTTTGCCGACGGGCGGTCGATCGGCATAAGCAACGAGGCCATGCTCAACCTGGCGAACTCGGCCTTTCCCGTGTTCCACCGGCAGGGTTCGGACGGCGTCCTCTTTCAGATCACGACGCCTGTCTGGATCTGCCTGGCGCTCTTTGCGTTCTTCGGGTTTGTGCTCAAGCGGACGGCCTTCGGCCGGAACACGCTGGCCATCGGCGGCAATGAGGAGGCGGCCCGCCTGGCGGGAATCGCAGTGGATCGCGTGAAGATCATCATCTTCGCGGTGCAGGGGCTGGTGGCTTCGCTCGCCGGTGTGCTGCTCGCCGCAAGGCTCGGGATCGGGGATCCGAAGACTGCGCAGGGAAGCGAGCTGTCGATCATCTCAGCCTGCGTGCTCGGGGGCGTCTCGCTGAGCGGCGGGGTGGGCCGCATGAGCAACGTGATCGCCGGCGTCTTCATCATGGGCGTCGTCGAAAACGCCATGAACCTGCTGAACATCGACTCCTTCTACCAGTACATCGTCCGGGGAGCGATCCTGCTATCCGCCGTCATCTTCGACCAGTTCCGCCAGCGCAAGGGATCAGGTTGACAAAGTTGGCCTCCGTTTCGGAGGTCAACTTTGTCAACCTGACCCCTTCACGGCGACACGCGGTATAACCCGGCTGCGGCAAACAGCAGGGGCACAAGGATGAGGGATCTCATCGAGTCTTGTTTCATGGAAGTGTCACACCTCGATCACCGCTTTCAGCACGTCGTGGTTGCCAGCAATCCGCGAAGGAAAAGCTTCCGGAGTCTCGGCGAGCCCGAATCGGTGGGTTATCCAGGGCTTCGTCGTCACCCTGCCCGATTCGATGAGGGCGATGATCTCCCTGAAATTGGAGGGCAGAGAGTTCCGGCTCGCGCAAAGCGTGAGCTCCCGCCGGTGGAAATTCGGGTCGTTGAACGTCACGTCACCCTGGAAGAGCCCGACGAACACGATCCTCCCGCCATGGCCCGCGATGTCGAAGGTCCCGGCCATGGATTTCGGATTGCCCGTGGCATCGATGACAACCGTGGGAAGGCCGCCCCCGATGGCCCTGAGGCGCCCGGCCGCTTCGGGGCCCGGCGCGAGGGTGTTCTCCGCACCGAAATGTCCGCGGCAGAAATCGAGCCGCGACCCGCTTGTGTCCATGACCGCAAGGGTCGCGCCGGTCACCCGAACGAACTGGAGGGCGCTCAGCCCGATCGGGCCGGCGCCGATCACCAGCACAAAATCGTCGCCTGTCACGCCGGCCCTCTCCACCGCGTGGGCGCCGATGCCGAGCGTCTCGACAAGGGCCAGTTGGTCGTAATCGAGCGCCGGGGAGGCGTGGAGCTTGCGCGCCGGCACGGCCAGCAGCGGCCGCATGCCGCCGTCGACGTGCACGCCCATCACCTTGAGGTCCTCGCAGCAGTTGGACCTGCCGCGACGGCAGGCGGGACAGCGACCGCAGTTCAGGTACGGCTCGACGGCGCAGCGGTCGCCGGCCTTCAGTCCCTGCGGATCGGTTCCCGGGTCCAGCACCTCGACACCCAGCTCGTGGCCCAGGATGCGGGGGTACGTGAAGAAAGGCTGGTTGCCGGCGAACGCGTGCAGATCTGTGCCGCAGATCCCGATCCGGTGCACCCGGACGAGCGCCTCTCCCGGGGCAGGGACCGGTTCAGGGCCGTCCACCGCGGAAAAGTGGCCGGGTTTCTCGAGGACTATTTGGAGCATTATCGGGGTGGGGCGGGGTGGGGCGGGATTCGGCGCAGGCCGCAGAGTTCGTGCAGGAAGACCGCCGCGGCTGCGGAGACATTGAGCGACTCCATCCCCCCGCCGCCGGGGATCGTGGCGAGGCGGGTGCACGCCTCCGCCGTCTCGGGCGAGAGCCCCCGCTCCTCATTGCCCAGGACGAGAGCCCACGGGCCCCCTCCCGGGGCCGGCCGGACGGGCGCCTGCCGCCCCCCGCGGGTCGCAGCCCCGATGACGTCGAAGCCCGCTGCGGCGAGCGTGCGCAGGAACGACGGAATGCCGCCCGATGTCCAGACCTCGACAAATTCAAGGCCGCCCTCCGCGACCCTGTAGGCGGCGTCGCCCGGACGGGCGGTGGCGGGATCGCCGTCGACCACGAGGCGCGGCACGCCGAAAAAAGCCATGGTCCTGGCGATCGCGCCGAGATTGTGGGCGTTGCCGATCCGGTCGAACACGACGAGGGGCTCCCTCCTGCGGGCCCATTGCGCGGCGTCGGCCGCGGTCACGTGCCGCGGGCCGGGGTTCTGAACCACGGCGACGATTCCCCCGTGATGGACCGTTCCGGAGATCTTCTCGAGTTCGGCCGGCTCGACGCAGCGGTAGATCTTCCTAAGGCCGGCGAGGGCCTTGCACATGAGGCCAATCCTGCGCGAGGTCGGAGTGTCAAAATAGAGGCGCGCGATGGACGAGGCGTCCCGCCTGAACCTGGCCTGCACCGCGGCCAGCCCGCAAATCCGAAGCTCGTCGTTTTTCATTCCCTCAGATTACCCACGGCGGTGACCTCATCGCGATCATGATATAAATGGCGGATTCGCACGCCGGCGGCCCGGGCTGCCAGCGGGGAACCGGCAGCCGCCAACTCGGCGAGGAACGCCAGGGGATCGACCCGGCCGAGCTTGAAGTTGACCACAAACCTGCGGCACCACCGCCGGGCGAGCCAGGGTTCGACGATCGAGGCGAGGACGTGATGGGGGCTCTCGACCATGTCGCAGAAGAGCCAGTCGTAGGGCGGGCCCCCGGCCGGGGCGAATCCAAAGGCGTCCTCCCGGCGATGTTCGATCTGCGGATGGGCGAGCGCCCCGGACTTGAGCGGGCCGTTGTCCACGGCGACGACGCGGGCGCCGCGCTTTGCGGCGCTGTAACTCCACCCCCCGGGGGCGGCGCCGAGGTCGCAGACGGTCTCCCCGGCCAGCGGCTCGCGGCCAAGGATGCCGTAGGCCTCCTCGACCTTGAGGTAGGAGCGGGAGGGTGCGAGCGGATCATCGGCCATCCGGCGCTGCCCGTTCCTCCAGGCCTGGCGCGAGGCGAAGAGCCTGCCGAAATCCGTGAACCACACATGGAGGCCCCGCGAAGGACCCACCCCCTTCGGGACGGCCGGGGACGCGAGCTTCGCCACCCTCCCGATCTTCTTCCCGAGAAGCCGGCCGAACTCCGCCTCGACCGAACGAATCCGCGGCCCCAGCCCCTCGGGCGCCGCGGCGCCCCCAAAAACGCACGGCCATGGCTCCACAATGCGCTCGCCCCGCAGGTCCGCCGCAAAAAAATCGAAAATTGAGTGCGCCAGGGCGTTGACGGTCTCCCCCTTCAATTCGGCGGCCGATTCGAGGATCAGGTGCGAATAGGCCGAGACCGGTTCGGAGCCGGCCGCTCCGCCCCCTGGCGGCTCCTCCAGAACCCAGCCCGGCCCGTGTTCCACGGCTCGGGACCCGCCCGCCCCGAACTCTCGGATGAGAACGGACTCATAGTCCGGCTGGCAGGTGCGGAAGTTCACAATCGATTGGAAGCGACCCGGATTGATGAAGCAAACCTTGGAGGGAAAAGGTAGTGGTACGTTTTTAAGGGCAGATCGGAATCGCATGGGCTTCGTCGGTGGCCTGCCCGCATGCGAGGCGAGTGTTCGCCTCAACGCACGGGCCCGCCGGAGCAACGCCAATTTCCGGCCGACCGCTAAAAACACGACTCGACCACCCCATTCTCCCGATTGGGAGACCCCCGCCAAGACCAAAGCGGACCAACTGCGCTCGTCGTCCGGATGCAACGCAGTCCGTCCGCCTGGCCCGGGCGAACAACCGCCTCTTACTGCGGGCAGGTCCACCTCCTCCGCCCCGGCACAGTGCCTGCGACTCCGTCCAGGCGGCAAAGGGATGCGCCCTCGAATGCAGGTGGGACATCCCGTGGTTGCAGTCCGACACGAATGCCTTCTGATCGCGGAATGGACTCCTCCCGGCGCGGGTTTTTGGGCGATGCCATCAAGCTTGGCGTGGGTTCGCTGCTCCTCAACCCTTCCCTCAAAGCCGTGGCCTCGCCAGAACAGCCCCGTCAGCCCTCCACCGGCGGAGGTTCATCCTCCGCCATCTCCGACCGGATCCGGGATCTTCCGGACAGCGTCTTCATCGACCACGACGGCGCGGGGCCAGTTGCGGCGGCCCGCAGCGGGTCGGTATTCACCGGCGCCAGGGGCAGGGTGACCTTTGCCCCAACCGACGCCGGTCAGTCGATCCGTGTCTCCTGCCCGACCGGGCCGCTCAGCCGCGCGGTCCTCCGCTGGGAGGCGACGTTTCCGCCGGAGACCCTCTTTCTCGGCGACCAATGGGAGCGCGCCTACGGGGACCTGCAGTGGCGCTCCCTCCAGCCTGAACGCGTGCTGCCCTGGTACTTCGCCGCCCACGAGCCCTTGTCGGGCGGGACTGTCATGGCCGGGGTGAAGACGCAGCCCTCAGCGCTCTGCTTCTGGACGGTGGATGCGGTGGGCGTCTCGCTCTGGCTGGACTTCAGGAACGGCGGCAGCCCTTCAATCCCCGGCGACCGTGAAATCCCCGCCGCCGAAATCGTGTCCTTTTCCTCGGCGTCAGGAGAAACGCCGCTTGCCGCGCTGACCCGTTTCTGCCGGGCGCTTTGTCCGGCGCCCCGCCTCGCCCGGGCCCCGATTTGCGGAAACAACAACTGGTACTATGCGTATGGCCGCGATTTCGACGCCGACGCCTTGCGCCGCGACGCAACATTCCTCGCGGAAATTTCCTCGGGCCATCCCAACCGCCCGTTCTGTGTGATCGACGCCGGCTGGACGCCCACTACGGAGTCCGTCTGCCCCGGCGGACCGTGGACGGCCGGCGACCCGGTCCGCTTCCCGGACATGCCCGGCCTGGCCTCGGACATGAGGAAGCTCGGTGTTCGCCCCGGGATCTGGATCAGGCCGACCGCGCTCATGAAGGTCGACGATCCAAGGCGCATGCGGGCGGGACCTGTCTCCTCCGTTGAGAAGCCGCTCGACCTGACGCTGCCCGAGAATCTGGCACTGATCCACAGCGACGTTGCGCGCGTCTGCGGTTGGGGCTTCGACCTCATAAAGCACGATTTTTCGAGCTACGACATCTTCGGAAAGTGGGGGTTTGAGATGGGCGCCGACATCACCGAATCGGGGTGGCATTTCTCGGATCGGTCGCTGACAAATGCGGAGATAGTCCTGCGCCACTACCGGACGCTCCGCGCGGCGGCAGGCGATGCCATCCTGCTCGGGTGCA
>Ga0302157_10006661_pt1 | contig 11868 bp, 12 predicted proteins | sample I_Bog_N3_3_FD_193502 | JGI IMG/M metagenome (GOLD analysis project Ga0302157, IMG submission 193502) | Peat permafrost microbial communities from Stordalen Mire near Abisko, Sweden - I_Bog_N3_3 | ecosystem: Environmental > Terrestrial > Soil > Wetlands > Peat | place: Sweden: Abisko, Stordalen...
GGTGACGATCCGTTCGTCCATCGGACTGGCCGCGTTCACGTAATCGACCGAATAAGCCAGGCCCGAACAGCCCCGGCGCGGGGTCGACAGCTTTACCCCGATCGCATCGGCGGGTGCCTGCGCCATCAGGGCGGCCACGCGGGCCTGTGCCGCCTCGGTCAGCGCGACCGCGGCGGGGCGTTCGCGGGTCGGGCGGCGCTGTGCGACAGTGTCCATGGTTACAGCATCCCCAGTTCGAGTTTGGCTTCGTCGCTCATCTTGGCCGGGTCCCATGGCGGGTCCCACACCAGATTGACCTCTGCATCGCGCACGCCGGGCACCGCGCTGACGCGCAGTTCGACTTCGGCGGGCATCGATTCTGCCACCGGACAATGCGGCGTGGTCAGTGTCATGGTGACGGTCGCATGCGCCTGGTCATCGATATCGACGCCATAGATCAGGCCCAGATCATAGATGTTGACCGGGATTTCGGGGTCATAGATTTCGCGCAGCGCGGTGACCACGCCTTCGTAGAGTTCGCCGCCGGGTTCGTTGGCGCCCACGCCCTTTGGCGTTTCGGCCAGAAACCCTTCGAGATAGTCGCGCTTGCGCGCCAAAGTTTCCGACGCAGTCTCGTCCTCGACCCGCGCGCGCGGGGGGGCGGCAACGCCGTCGACTTCCTCGATGATGAACTTGCGCTCCTCGGTCATGCGAAAATCCTCAAAGTACGTTCGATCCCGCGAACCAGCGCGGCGATATCGGTTTCGTCGTTGTAAAGCCCAAAGCTGGCGCGCGCAGTGGCCGGCACGCCCAGATGCGCCATCAGCGGCTGCGCGCAATGATGGCCGGCGCGGATCGCCACGTTTTCCTCGTCGAGGATCGTGCCCAGATCGTGCGGATGCACGCCTTCGAGCGTGAAGCTGACGATCCCTGCGCTGTCAGCCCCGCCGAACAGGCGCACCGCGTTGATCCGCCCGAGCGCGTCGCGTGCACTCGCCACCAGCGCGGTTTCGTGCGCGTGGATCGCCGCCAGCCCGTTGTCGGCGACAAACTGCGCGGCGGCGGCAAAGCCGATCGCCTCGGCAATCGCCGGGGTGCCCGCTTCAAAGCGCTGCGGCGCAGGCGCCCAGGTGGTCTGTTCGAACGTGACGCGGTCGATCATCGACCCGCCGCCCTGCCACGGCGGCATCGCGTCGAGCAGGTCGGCGCGCGCCCACAAGGCGCCGATCCCGGTCGGGCCATAAAGCTTGTGCGCCGAAAACGCATAGAAATCGCAGCCCAGGGCGGCCACATCGACCGGCAGGCGGGCCACCGCCTGACAGCCGTCGATCAGGATCTTTGCGCCCACCCCATGCGCCAGCGCGACCGCGCGGCGCACATCGAGCACGCTGCCCAGCACGTTCGACACATGGGCAAACGCCACCAGCTTGTGCGCCGGGGTCAGCATCCGTTCGGCGGCATCGAGATCGATCGCGCCATCGTCGGTCAGCGGGCAAACATCGATCGCGATCCCGGTGCGATCACGGATCAGTTGCCACGGCACGATGTTGGAATGGTGTTCCAGCACCGACAGCAGGATGCGATCGCCGGGCTTCAGATTGGCCACGCCCCAGCTTTGCGCGGCCAGATTGATCGCCTCGGTCGCGCCGCGCGTAAACACCACTTCGTGTTCGGCGCCGCCGATCAGGGCGGCCACCGCGCGCCGCGCGGCCTCATAGGCCAGCGTCATTTCGGCCGAACGGGCATAGAGCCCGCGATGCACCGTGGCATAGTCCGGGCCCAGCGCGCGGGCCACCGCGTCGATCACCACATCGGGCTTTTGCGCGGTGGCCGCGCTGTCGAGATAGTGCCAGCGCGCGCCATCGGGGGTCAACAGCCCCGGAAAGGCATCCGCGCGGGTTGCTTCGCGCACAGTCACAGCAAATCCTCCAGCGCGGCCAGCGCCGCCGTGGTCAGACGTTCCTCATCATCCGCCCCGGCAAAGGCCTCGGCCAGAAAGGCCTGCAGCATCAGCGCCTTGGCAGCGGCAGGCGGCAGCCCCCGGCTGGCCAGATAGAACAGCCCGTCCTTGTCGAGTTCGCCGATCGCGCAGCCATGCGCGCATTTCACGTCATCGGCATAGATTTCCAGTTCGGGCCGCGCGTTGGCACTGGCCCCGCGATCGAGCAGCATGGCGCGGATCGACTGTTCGCCATCGGTACCGACGGCCCCGCGATCGACCACCACACGGCCCAGATAATTGCCCGTCGCGCGCCCCGCCATGACTTGCCGCACGATCTGGCGCGAAATGGCATCGGGCGCGGTGTGGACGACTTCGGTGACGATTTCGACGCGATGATCGGCGCCCGCGACTTGCGCCGCGCCAAAGTGGAACTGCGCCCCGCGCGCCAGCGCAACCCGTACAGCCACCCGGCCATAGCCGCGCGCGGCGTTGAGCACGTGCAACGAAAGATGCGCGCCTTCGCCCAGCGTGATCGCCAGGTCGCGCACTTCGGTGCCGGCGCCTGTCAGCACCAGCGTATGCGCCGCACTTTCGCCCGCATCGACCACGATCGCCTGTTGTGCGACCGGCCAGACCGTGGCCAGCGCGGCAAAGTCGGCATAGCGCCAGGCCTCGTCATGGCGGGTGGGCAGCGCGGTCATGCGAGCACGCCTTCGTAACCCTGCTGTTCGAGTTCGAGCGCCAGGTCGGCCCCGCCCGAGCGCACGATCCGCCCGCCCGCCAGCACATGGACGAAATCGGGTTTCACATAGTCGAGCAGGCGCTGATAATGCGTGATCAGCAGCACCGCCTTGTCGGGCCGCCGCATGATCGCGTTGATCCCCTCGCCGCAGACTTTCAACGCGTCGATATCAAGGCCCGAATCGGTCTCGTCGAGGATCGCCAGCTTCGGGTCGAGAATGCCCATCTGGACCATTTCGGCGCGCTTCTTCTCGCCGCCGGAAAACCCGACATTGACCGGGCGCTTGAGCATGTCGGCATCAAGCTTGAGCAAGCCGGCCTGTTCGCGCGCCAGTTTCAGGAACGCCCCGCCCGACAGCGGTTCCTCGCCGCGCCCCTTGCGCTGCGCATTGAGCGATTCGCGCAGGAACTGCACCATCGACACGCCGGGGATTTCGACCGGATACTGAAAGCCGAGGAACAGGCCGGCCGCCGCGCGCTCGTGCGGTTCCAGCGCCAGCAGATCCTGCCCGTCGAACGTCACGCTGCCGCCGGTCACTTCGTAACCGGGGCGCCCGCCCAGCGTATAGCCCAGCGTCGACTTGCCCGCGCCATTGGGCCCCATGATCGCATGGATTTCGCCCGCGTTGATGGTCAGCGACAGCCCCTTGAGGATCGGCTTGTCGGCAACGGTAGCATGAAGGTTGTCAATGGTCAGCATGATCGGACTTTTCGTAAAAAATGGGATGGATCGTGGGAAGCCGGCCATCATCAAGCCCCTCCCCTTCAGGGGAGGGGTTGGGGTGGGGCCCCACCCAACGCGCCGACGCGCGGTGCAACGCGGACAGGATCGAACGCAACACCCCGTCAAGGTTGGTCATCACATCATGGTTGGTCACCCGCACCACGCGCATGCCATGGCGCGCCAGCGCATGATCGCGCCGCATATCCGCGTCGGGGTCGTGCGTGTCGCCATCGACTTCGACAACCAGCGCTTTCGCCGGGCACAGGAAATCGGCGATATAAGGCCCGATTACGGCCTGGCGGCGGAACTTGTGGCCGTCCAACTGGCTGTTCGACAGCGCGCGCCACAGGCGTTTTTCGGGTTCGGTGGGGTTGCGGCGCATGTCCGCCGCCCGGTTGTTCAATTCAGCGAGGAGCCCGGCGGACAGGCCCCACCCCCGCCCCCTCCCCTGAAGGGGAGGGGAGTTCGTGCGTCGTGCGTCCTGTTGGGGTGAAAGGGTCATCCGACCGAGCCTTCGAGACTGATCCCCAGCAGCTTTTGCGCCTCGACCGCGAATTCCATCGGCAACTGTTGCAGCACTTCGCGGGCAAAGCCGTTGACGATCAGCGCCACGGCATCCTCCTGGGACAGGCCGCGCTGCATCGCGTAGAACAACTGGTCGTCCGAAATCTTGGACGTGGTCGCCTCATGCTCGATGATCGCGGTGGGGTTCTTCACCTCGATATAGGGCACGGTATGCGCGCCGCAGGTGGCGCCGAGCAGCAGGCTGTCGCACTGGGTGTGGTTGCGCACCCCTTCGGCATTGGCCGCCACGCGGACCAGGCCGCGATAAGTGTTGTTCGACTTGCCCGCGCTGATCCCCTTCGACACGATCGTCGAACGGCTGCCTTTGCCGTTGTGAATCATCTTGGTGCCGGTGTCGGCCTGCTGGTGATTGTTGGTCACCGCGACCGAGTAGAATTCGCCGACGCTGTCTTCGCCGTTCAACACGCAACTGGGGTATTTCCAGGTGACCGCCGATCCGGTTTCGACCTGGGTCCAGCTCACTTTGCTGCGCGCGCCCTGGCACAAGGCGCGCTTGGTGACGAAATTGTAGATCCCGCCCTTGCCTTGCGCATCGCCGGGATACCAGTTCTGCACGGTCGAATACTTGATTTCGGCATCGTCGAGCGCGACCAGTTCGACCACCGCGGCGTGAAGCTGGTTTTCATCGCGTTGCGGCGCGGTGCAGCCTTCGAGATAGGACACATAGGCGCCCTTTTCGGCGACGATCAGCGTGCGTTCGAACTGGCCGGTATTTTCCGCGTTGATGCGGAAATAGGTCGACAATTCCATCGGGCAGCGCACGCCTTCGGGAATGTAGACAAAGGTGCCGTCAGAAAACACCGCGCAGTTGAGCGCGGCAAAGAAATTGTCGTGCATCGGCACGACTTTACCCAGCCAGCGACGCACCAGATCGGGAAATTCGCGCACCGCCTCGCTGATTGAGCGGAAGATCACGCCCGCGCTTTCCAGTTCCTTGCGGAACGTGGTGGCGACTGAAACCGAATCGAACACCGCGTCGACCGCGATCTTGCGCGCGCCTTCGACACCCGCCAGCACGGCCTGTTCGGCCAGCGGAATGCCCAGCTTTTCATAGATGCGCAGGATTTCGGGATCGACTTCATCCAGGCTCTTGGGCCCGTCCTTGGTCTTTGGCGCAGCCCAGTAATAGGCCGCCTGGTAATCGATCGGCGGGATCTGCAGCTTGGCCCAGTCGGGCATCGGCATCGTCAGCCAGTGGCGATAGGCCTTCAGACGCCAATCCAGCATCCATTCCGGCTCGTCCTTCTTGGCCGAGATATAGCGCACGGTTTCTTCGGACAGGCCCCTGGGCCCATATTCCTGCTCGATATCCGACGACCAGCCGTGTTCGTAGTCGGCCGCACGCGCTGCCGCCTCACGGGCGGCGATATCTTTCACGGCGGGTTCGTGTTCGCTCATGCCTGCATCTCGATCATGGTGGGAGTGGGCGCGGCCAACTGGCTGAGCGACACGCCGGCGAGCGCCCCGCGCAACGCGGCATCGACCAGCGGCCAATGGGGCCGTACCGAACAGGCGCTTTCCAGCGAACAGTCGGGACGGCCGGTGTCAGTGCGCAGCCGTTCGCTGCAGGCGGCCATGGCAATCGGGCCTTCGACCGCCTCGATAATATCGGCCAGCGAGATTGCCGCCGCCGGACGGGCCAGCGTCAGCCCGCCATGGGCGCCACGCACGCTGCGCAACAGCCGCGCGGCCGACAGCTTGCTGACCAGTTTCTGCACCGTCGGCGCGGGCAGCCCGGTTTCATCGGCCAGTTGCTGCGCCGAAATGCGCGCATGCCCGCAATGCCGCGCGGCTGCGGTCATCGTCACCACGGCATAGTCGGCCATGCTTGACAGGCGCATTCTCAAAAAGACCTTTGGCGACAGCGGGATCGGCCCCGCAATTCAAATCAGACTGATTCGGTCCAGTTATCTAGGTATCGCATCCGCGTCTGACAAGATGGCCCCTTGCCCTTTTGGGCAGGTCGCCCAAAGGCGCCGCCATTCACCCGCACCCTGGGGCTGGCCGCGCCACCCACCCGGCAAGTTCGCGCAACGATCAGCCCGGCCAGCGCGCAATGGGTTCCATTATGGATGCAATATTGGCGATCCGGCCCGCCAGAACGCGCCAAAAAAACAGGCGGCCGAAACTGAACGTTTCGGCCGCCCTAAAGTCGAGAACCCGATACATCACTGCACCGAGCCCTTCGGGTCGCAGGAGGACTGCTAGGCGATCGTCCGATTCGTGAATTGTATGGATTCGACAAAAACGGTGACAGCCTTGCAACACTGTTGCCTGCAAATGCGCAAATCCGTGAATTGTCATGAAATTCGACTCATTTCCGGCTTGGCGACCGGGCTTCGGTCGCGCAAGGTAAGCTCATGTTCCATACCTGTTTTGTGATGTGATACCGATTTGACGATGTCCTATCGCCTGCTGCGCCCGCTGCTGTTCACCATCCCGGCCGAACCTGCCCATCGTCTGACGCTGGCGGCCCTGCAAGTGGCTCCGGTCCGGCGCAATACGCCGTTGGCGCCCACCCTGACCCAGCGCGTGGCAGGCATTCCCTTTCCCAACCCGATCGGGCTTGCCCCCGGTTTCGACAAGAACGCAACCGTGCCCGATGCCATGCTGGGGCTGGGGTTCGGGTTTGTCGAAGTGGGCACGGTCACCCCGCGCCCCCAGCAGGGCAACCCGCGTCCCCGGCTGTTCCGGCTGGTCGAAGATCGCGCGGTGATCAACCGCATGGGGTTCAACAACGACGGTGCAGAGGCCGTCGTGCGGCGGCTGTCGGCGCGTCCGTCGGGGTCGGGCATCATCGGGGTGAACATCGGGGCAAACAAGGATTCGCCCGACCGAATCGCCGACTATGCCGAAATGACGCGCATCATGGCCCCGCTCGCGCGTTATCTGACAGTCAACATTTCCTCGCCCAACACGCCCGGCCTGCGCGATCTGCAGGATGAAGGCGCGCTGGCCGCGCTGCTCGATGCGGTGATCATGGCGCGCGGGTCCAGCCCGACGCCGATTTTCCTGAAACTGGCCCCCGATCTCGACCGCGCAGAGATCGATGCGATCTGTCGCCTGGCGATCGACCGCCATATCGATGCGCTGATCGTGTCGAACACCACCGTGGCGCGTCCGCCGCTGCGATCGGCGCACGGCGGCGAAAGCGGCGGCCTGTCGGGCGAACCGTTGCGCGACATGGCGCTGGAATGCCTGCGCACGTTTCGCCGGGCCAGCGGCGGGATGATCCCGTTGATCGGGGTCGGCGGGATTGCCACGGTCGACGATGCCTGGGCCCGCATCCGCGCCGGGGCCAGCCTGGTGCAAGTCTATAGCGCGCTGGTCTATGAAGGGCCCGGCCTCGCCCGGCACCTGGTCAAGGGCCTGACCGAACGCATTCGCAAGGCCGGCATGGGCAGCATTGCCGAAGCGGTCGGCAGCGAATAGCGTGGTGCGCGTGATTCTCCGTCCGATCCACGCAGCGCTCGCTGCCTTCGTCGCGTTGTCGCTGGTTGCGCCCTCGCCTGGTTTCGCAGCCCCTGCCGGGGCCGACACGGGGGTGGTGTCCGCCGCCGATCCGCGCGCCGCTGCCGCCGGGGCGGAAATGCTGCGCGCAGGCGGCAGCGCGACCGACGCCGCGATCGCGACGATGCTGGCGCTCGGCGTGGTCGAGCCGCAAAGTTCCGGGATCGGCGGCGGCGGCTTTCTGCTGACCGGCAGTGCCGATGGCCATGTCGACAGCTTTGACGGGCGCGAAGCCGCACCGCAGGCCGCCGACACCCACTGGTTTTACCGCAATGGCGTCCCGCTGTCGCATGGCGCGGCGATCCCCGGCGGGCGCAGCGTGGGCGTGCCGGGCAATCTGGCGCTGGCCGCACTGGCCCATGCCCGCCATGGCCGCCTGCCCTGGGCGCGGCTGTTCCAACCCGCGATCCGGCTGGCCCGCGATGGCTATGCGGTAACGCCGCGCCTGAATGCCACGCTCGAACTGGCCAAATCGGTCGCCACGATCGATCCGGCGGCGCGCGCGCTGTGGTTCGACGCCACTGGAAAGCCCCTGCCGGTGGGCACCGTGATCAAGAACCCGGCACAGGCGCAGATCCTCGAACGCATCGCCCGCGAAGGCCCGCAGGCATTCTATAGCGGCAGCAACGCCGCCGCCATCGTGCAGCACGTGTCGACCAGCCCGATCAATCCCGCACCGATGACCACCGCCGATCTGGCCGCCTATCATGCCCGCATGGTTGACCCAGTCTGCGCACCCTATCGCCAATGGCGTGTGTGCGGCATGGGGCCGCCCTCGGCCGGCGGCATCATCGTGCTCCAGGTGCTGGGCATGCTCGAACGCTTTGACCTGAAGACGCTCGGCGCGGCCTCGCCCGTGGCGTGGCACCTGATCGCCGAGGCCGAGCGGCTGGCCTTTGCCGACCGCGACCGGTTTGTCGCCGACCCCGCGTTCGTTTCGGTGCCGGTCAAGGGCTTGCTCGATCCGACCTATATCGCCGGGCGATCGGCGCTGATCCACGAGGGCACCACGATGGCCAGTGCCTTGCCGGGACAACCGGCGGGCGCGGACGACCGGTTCGCACTTGCCGCGCCGGTCGACGAACACGGTACCACCCATTTCGTGGCGGTCGATGCGCAAGGCGATGTCGCCAGCTATACCTCGACGGTGGAAAGCGCGTTCGGATCGGGCCTGATTGTCAATGGCTATGTGCTCAACAACGAATTGACCGATTTCAACCTCGATCCCGATCGCAACGGAAAGCCGACCGCCAACCGGGTGGAACCGGGCAAGCAACCGCGCAGTTCGATGAGCCCGGTGGTGGTCTATGACCGCGCGGGCCGTGTGCAACTGGTCACCGGTGCAGCGGGCGGCGCGACGATCCCGGTGCAGGTGATCCGCGTGCTGATCGGCACGCTCGACTGGGGCCAGGATGCGCGCGCCGCGATCACCCAGGGCGTGGTGATGCCGTTCCCCGAAGGGTCTGGCCCGCCGGTGCTGGGCGTCGAAGCGGGCACCAGTCTGGAGGCGATGATCCCCGCGCTCACCGCGCTTGGCCATGCCCGCGTGGTCGCGATCCCGATGCGGCTGAAGGCCAACGCGATCGAACGCACCGCCGGCGGTTGGCGCGGTGCCGCCGACCCGCGCAGCGAAGGCGCCAGCGCCTCACCGTAAGAGTCTGACACGAAACTCGCGAAAGGGCGAGTTTCGAAGTCGGCAGTGTCGGGTCAGACACTGAGCGCATTTGTCGCAGTCCTGCTTGCCGTAGCGTATCGCGCCGCCTAGGTTGCGCGCGACGATGGCAGAGGATCGCACCGGGCTGTGCAGCTGACCGATTTTGACCGCTACCCCAACCTGGTGGCGATGTTCCTTGACCGCGCGAAAGAGCGCGGGGCCAAGCCGATGCTCGCGTCCAAGCGTGACGGCACGTGGCAAGCAATCGACTGGACCACCGCCGCCGAGCAGGTGTGCCTGTTGGCGCAGGCGCTGCGCGATATCGGGCTGAATGCGGGCGACCGCGTGGCGCTGGTGTCGGAAAACCGGCCCGAATGGTGCATCGCCGATCTGGCGATCATGGCCGCCGGGCTGGTGACGGTGCCCACCTACACCACCAACACCGAACGCGACCACCACCATATCCTGGAAAATTCGGGCGCGCGGGCGATCATCGTGTCGACCCAGAAACTGGCCCAGCCGCTGCTGGCCGCTGCGTTGCGCACGCCCAATGTCGAACATGTCATCGGCATGACCCCGCTGCGGCGGATGCAGACCGGCGCGTTGAGCTTTCACGACTGGGACGCGTTGCTGGCGGGCGATGCGGCCAGTGCCCGCGCCGCCACCGATGCGCGCCTTGCCACGATCGGGCGTGATGATCTGGCATGCATCATCTACACCAGCGGCACCGGCGGCGCGCCGCGCGGCGTGCGCCAGCACCATGGCGCGATCTTGCGCAATGTCGATGGCGCCGCGCATATCCTGACCGAGGATTTCGGCTGGGACGACGAAGTGTTCCTGTCGTTCCTGCCGCTCAGCCATGCTTATGAACACAGCGCCGGGCAGTTCCTGCCGATCGGCATGGGCGGATGCATCCATTATGCCGAAAGCCTGGAAAAGCTGGCCGCCAATATCGAGGAAGTGCGCCCGTCGTTGATGGTGGTGGTGCCGCGCCTGTTCGAAGTGCTGCGCACGCGGATCATGAAACAGGTGGAAAAGCAGGGTCGATTGCCCGCACTGCTGATGCACCAGGCGGTGGCGCTGGCCACGCGCCGCGCGGCGGGCAAGCCCCGGCTGTCCGACCGGTTGCTCGACGTGGTGCTCGAACACAGCCTGCGACCAAAGATCCGCGCGCGGTTCGGCGGGCGGATGAAGGCACTGGTGTCGGGCGGCGCACCGCTCAATCCCGATGTCGGGGTGTTTTTCGCCGCGATGGGCCTGACCATGCTGCAAGGCTATGGCCAGACCGAGGCCGGACCGGTGATATCGGTCAATCGCCCGCGCGCCGGCATCCGCATGGATACGGTCGGCCCGCCGATGCGCAAGGTCGAGGTGCATATTGCCGACGACGGCGAGATCCTGGTGCGCGGCGAACTGGTGATGCACGGCTATTGGCAGGCCGCGGCGGAAACCGCGCGCACGATCCGCGACGGATGGCTGCACACCGGCGACATCGGCCATATCGACAGCGCCGGGCGGATCGTCATCACCGACCGCAAGAAGGACATGATCGTCAACGACAAGGGCGACAACATCTCGCCCCAGAAAGTCGAAGGCATGCTGACCCTGCAACCCGAGATCGCCCAGGCGATGGTCAGCGGCGACAAGCGCCCCTATGTCGTCGGCCTGATCGTGCCCGATGCCGAATGGGCGCTCGATTGGGCGCGTGCGGCGGACGAACATTTCGACATGGCCGCGCTGCAGGATCTGCCCGCGTTCCGCACCGCGATCCGCACCGCAATCGACCGGGTCAACGCCGACTTGTCGGTAATCGAAAAAGTGCGCCAGTTCGCCTTTGCCGACGAACCTTTCGCGATCGACAACGAGGAACTGACCCCGTCGATGAAAATCCGCCGTCACAAGATCCGCGAACGCTATGGCGCGCGGATCGACGCTTTGTATCGCGGTTAAGCGGCTTCCAGCTCGACGAAATCGGGGATGAACATCGGTTCGCGGCGCGACCAGCCCGGCGCGGTCGCGGCGGCCTCGCTGATCGACTGGAGCAGGCCCTTGCGGCGGTCGGGGCGGATGCGCGGCAGCGCGGCGGCGCCGCAGAACGCGGCCGGCAGCCATGGCCGCACATCGGCCCCAAGCAGGCGTTCGTACAAAAAGCGATAGGCGCAGAAACCGGCCAGCCGTTCCTGCGCAAGATCGAACGTGGTTACGCGCAGGAGCGGCCCCATCACGGTTTCGATCGCATCGAGACCTTCTTCGGTGCCCAGCGCGCGACGCAGCAGCTTCAGATCCTGATAGACGACATATTGCGCGCGGATCGAGGCAGTCTCTTCGCCATTGCGCGCCCAGCGCCGGAACGCATCGCTGCGGCCCAGGCCGACATCGAGACTGCGGCGGATATAGCGCTGCTCACAAGCGGAAAAGGCCGCAAATTCGCGCATTTCGGCGACGATCAACTGTGCGTTCGGCGTATAGGACATGGCCCGTAACTCCCGGGCGTCGCTGTCTGCCTGGCCTGTCTTGCACCATGCGTCCGCCCGAATCGCAGTCTACGCCGCGATGGTTAGCAAGGCGTTAAATGGTTAACCCGGCGCAGCCCGCGGGCGGGCTGCCGATCGCGGACAAACCCCGCGCGCCCGGGCCCGCCAGCGCAAACGCCATTGTCAGGGTTTCCAATGCCCGATGTCGGACCATGTCGGCGCACGCGCGGTGGGCGGCGATACTGACAGGGCGGCGGCC
>Ga0302157_10006662_pt1 | contig 11866 bp, 8 predicted proteins | sample I_Bog_N3_3_FD_193502 | JGI IMG/M metagenome (GOLD analysis project Ga0302157, IMG submission 193502) | Peat permafrost microbial communities from Stordalen Mire near Abisko, Sweden - I_Bog_N3_3 | ecosystem: Environmental > Terrestrial > Soil > Wetlands > Peat | place: Sweden: Abisko, Stordalen...
AAAGGCAGCCACTTGCCGATCCAGCCGTTCTGCGCGTACAGCGTCGTCAACGCGATGCCGGCGACGGCGGTAGGCAGCGCGAACGGCAGGTCGACGAGCGCATCGACCAGGCGCTTGCCGGGGAAGCGGTAGCGCACCAGCACCCACGACACGAGCAGGCCGAACACCGCATTGAGCAGCGCGGCGAGGAACGACGCGCCGAACGTGAGGCGGTACGACGCCACCACCCGAGGCGAGGTGACGGTATCGACGAAGGTGCCCCAGCTGACCGTGAAGGTCTTCAGGAACACCGCCGACAGCGGAATCAGGACGATGAAGCAGAGGTACAGCACAGCGAAGCCGAGAGCGAGGTTGAACCCCGGCAACACGCTGTGACGCCGCAGCAGCAGGGCGCGCGTGGACATGGTGATTGGAAAGAGACGGCGGGAAGGGGACGGGCGACGGCACCCTGACGGGGGCGACAGTGCCGCAGACATCCACTCTAGGGTGCATTGCTGCACCGCGGCAACGAAGCGAAGCGCGCTTTCTTATGCGCGTTTCGTTCGATGGCCGCCAGTCGCCGCAATTGCGCCCCCGTCTCGAACCCGGATTCGCAACGCAGCGGCCTCGCGACGGCTGTCGCAAGGCTCGCTTTCCTCGGCGCGAAGGCTTCGCCCAGGCGACCGCCTGGGCGAGACTCAGCGCACCTTGGCCAGCAACGCCGTCAATTCGCCCAGCACTTCGCCGATCTGCTTGCGCCCCCGGGCATCGCCGCCCAGGCGGCTGCCGAGCTCCTGCTCGACCAGGCTCACGGTCATGTGCACATACGTGCTGTCCAGGGCGCGGCGTACCGCGACCAGCTGGCTGGCGACGTCGATTCCGGGCTGGCCGGACTCGATCATTCGCTGGATGCCCCGAAGCTGCCCTTCGGCACGCTTGAGGCGGTTGAGTATTTCACTGCGGCTTTGTTCGTCGACAAGCACTGACATTTTTTGGACCCTCCAGCGGCAGCACTCCAACAGAGCCACCGCCCTGCCATTGTGGGCATTTCAGAAGGTTTGCATAGGTGGTGCGGTACCCGCTTTTGACGAAATTCCGGTAAATGTCGGGGGGGAACATCGGGGGGGTGGCTCAGGGACGGTGCATTCCATCGGACAAACCCTCACGAATACGGCATCGATACGGCTGGCCGTATCGACGGGCGCTATCGCGTCCTACTGTCGTCCGCGGGCGAGCAACGTCGCCACTTCCGCGGCTGAACGCACGCCCAGCTTGCCGAACACGCGGGCGCGATGCACCTCGACCGTGCGCACCGAGATGCACAACTCGTCGGCGATCACCTTGTTCAGCTTGCCGGCAGCTACGCGCTGCATCACTTCGCGTTCGCGATCGGACAGGCTGGCCAGCCGCGCCGCCGTTTCCTCGTCCTTCGAGTCGGCGTCCTGGCGCGCCGCGTCCACGGCGAGCGCGCGCGTGACGCGCTCCACCAGCGCCACGTCGCCGGACGGCTTCTCGACGAAGTCGAACGCGCCTTTCTTCAGCGCCTCCACGGCCATCGGGATGTCGCCATGGCCGGTCAGGAACAGCACCGGCACGCCGCTGCCGCGCGCCACCAGCGCGTCGTGCACCTGCAGGCCCGACATCGGCTCCATGCGCACGTCCAGCAGGATGCAGCCGGCCAGGGGGGCCTCGTCGGCGGCGTCGAGAAACTCGGGGCCGCTCGCGTACGAGCGTACCGCGAGGCCGTGCGACTGGACCAGGAACGACAGCGCGTCGCGCACCGGGGCCTCGTCGTCGACGAGATGCACCATTGGTTCGGGCGGACGAGCGTTGAGCGGGCCGGCATTCATGGACGATCCTCTGAATCGTTGGCGGAATAGGCCTCGTCGTGCGGGAGCTCCGACGAAGGCCACGCTCCGGCCACGGGCAATGTGAAGGAGAAGCGGGCGCCGCCGAAGGCGCTCGCGACGGCATCGAAGGCGCCATGGTGCGCCTCGACGATGGAACGGCAGATCGCCAGGCCCATGCCCATGCCGTCCGGCTTGGTCGAATAGAACGGCGTCACGAGCTGCTCGACGCTGCGTCCACGCAGGCCCGGGCCGGCGTCATCGACGTCCAGGCGCAGAAAACCCTCCGCGTCGCTCGCACCCGGCTTCGCGCTGGAGCCCGCGCGCGCGACGCTGATGCGCAGACGGCGCTGCGGCGCCGGCACGCCCGACATCTCGTCGCACGCATTGCGCACGAGATTGAGCACCACCTGCTCGATCAGCACCGGGTCGGCGTCGACCGGCGGCAAGCCGGGCGCAACGGCCCATTCGACGTGCAGCTGCAGGCGGCGCAGCTCGCGCGCGAGCAGCGCCAGCGCCCGATGCGCGGCCTCGCCCAGATCCATCGTCTCGCGCTGGGGGCTGCGGCGCGTGAGGAACTCGCGGATACGCTTGACGATGCGGCCCGCCTCGGCGGCCTGGTCGCCGAGGCGCGTCATCGCGTCCACCAGGCGCGCGTCGGGTTGCCCCGCGCGTTCGAGCAGCCTCTTCACGCCGGCGGCGTAGCCGGTGATCGAGGTGAGCGGCTGGTTCAACTGGTGCGCAAGCGCGGAAGCCACCTCGCCCAGCATCGTGAGCCGGGCCTGGTGCGCCATCGTGTCGGTCTGGTGGCGTTCGCGCTCCTCGAGCCGCTTGCGCTCGGTGATGTCGAGGATCGAGCCCATCCAGCCGATATGGCGGCCGCTGGCGTCGACCAGCGGCGCCTCGTACAGCATCACGTCGATCGGCCGCCCGTCGGAACGCACCCAGCGCGCCTCGTAGCCGTCGCGCGGTGCGTGGCCGGCCATGTTGCGCAGGTGGCGCGACATGCTGTCGGCGATCGCGTCCGGCGGCCAATAAGGCATCGGCGTTGCCCGGCCGATCAACTCCTCGGGGCCGAAGCCCACCAGGTCGCAGAACGCGCGGTTGACGTAGACCAGGGTGCCGTCGACGTCGCGCGCGCGCAGGCCCACCGTGAGCGAATCCTCCATCGCCTGGCGCCACGCGGCTTCGGTGCGCAGCGCGGCCTGCGTTCGCAGCACCTCGTTCATCTGCCAGCGCAGCAGCGCCGTGGCCACGCCGATCAGCACCAGGAACACGCCCATCATCACGATGGGCAGGCGCAACCACCAGGGCCGCGGCGACTCGGCCAGCGACAACTCGAGGTAGGTGTCGGGCATCGCCGGCTCGAGGCTGTGGCGGTGCGACTCTTCCGGCGGCGCTTCGCGGTCCCCGTTGTTGAGAGGATCGGCCACCACCTGGCCGTAGCCGTCGACCAGTCTCACGTCGTATTCGTGCGCCAGCCACCACGGCAAGGTCTGGCGCAACAGCGTGCCCGGCGCATAGCGCACCACCAGATGGCCGGCGGGCATCCCGAAGGCGTCGTGCAGCGGGGCGCTGAGGTGTGCGCTGATACCGGGCCGCTCGGTGAGGCTCACGCCATCGGGTACGACCGCGCGCAAGCGCATGTCGGTGTCGACCCAGCTGACGCTCTGCCACAGCCGCGCGAGCCCGTCGACCACGGCTTCCTGGCGCGCGAGCTCACCCGGTGCCTGCGAAACGTCGAAGCTGCGCGCGAGCTCGTTGAGCTGCACCTGTTCCTCGCCGACCCGGTCCGAGATCTGGCTCTCGAGCGACAGCGAATCGGTGATCAACTGGCGCTGGCGCGATTCCAGATCGGCGCGATCGGACAGCTCCAGCCAGATCGCCACCGACACCGTGAACAGCACCGACAGCACCAGCGGCACCCACCACCACGCGCTGCGGCCAGCGAGCGCGCGCGCCCAGGCCCGGCTCACCGGAACGGTGGGGGTGGCGCCGGGCGGCGATGGCAAAGCGGAAAGCATGGCGGCAGTCTATGTGCCGCCGCAGGCGCGTGCCGCGCGGACCTCATGTGGGAGTCCACAATTTCCAGCGCCACCATGCGCTGTCGACAATCGCCGGACTCGAGCCAGCCCGAGCGCCGCCGCATCGCGCGCGCTGGCTTGCAGCAGGCTGAAGCCGACGACGAATCCAAACGATCCCCAGGAGACACGCATGCAAAACACCTCTCGCCGCCAGATCCTCGGCGCGGCCGCCGCGCTCGCCACCGTCGGCTTCGGCACGGCCCGCGCGCAAGCGCCGATCACCATCAAGTTCAGCCACGTCGTCGCGCCGGATACCCCCAAGGGCAAGGGTGCGCTGCGCTTCAAGGAACTGGCCGAGCAACGCACCGGCGGCAAGGTGAAGGTGGAGGTCTACCCGAACAGCCAGTTGTACAAGGACAAGGAAGAGATGGAGGCGCTGCAGCTCGGCTCCGTGCAGATGCTCGCGCCGTCGCTGTCGAAGTTCGGCCCGTTGGGCGCCAAGGAATTCGAGGTGTTCGACCTGCCGTTCCTGTTCAAGGACACGGCGGCGTTCAAGGGCATCACCGAGGGCCAGCTCGGCAAGGATCTGTTCGCCAAGCTCGAGCCCAAGGGCATCAAGGGCATGGCGTACTGGGACAACGGTTTCCACCAGATGTGCGCCAACCGTCCGCTGCATCACGTGGTCGATTTCAAGGGCCTGAAGATGCGCATCCAGTCGTCCAAGGTGCTCGATGCCGAGATGCGCGCCCTCGGCGCCATCCCGCAGGTGATGGCGTTCTCGGAGCTGTACCAGGCGCTGCAGTCGGGGGTCGTCGACGGCACCGAAGGCACGCCGTCGAACTTCTACACGCAGAAGATCTACGAAGTGCAGAAGGACATCACGCTGTCCAACCACGGTCACCTGGCCTACGCGGCCATCGTCAACAAGAAGTTCTGGGACGGCCTTCCGGCCGACATCCGCACGACGCTGGACGGCTGCATGAAGGACGCGACGACCTACGCCAACGCGATCGCCGCCACCGAGAACATCCAGTCGCTCGACAAGATCCGCGCCAGCGGCAAATGCGTCATCTACCAGCTGACGCCGGCCGAATCGCTGGAGTGGAAGAAGGCGCTGATGTCCGTGCACAAGGACATGGAGGCGCGCGTCGGCAAGGACACCATCGCCGCGGCCTACAAGGCCACCGGCTTCGTGCCTGTCTGACCCTGTCCTGACGCAAGACGCCCCGGCGCGATGCCGGGGCCGACCCAACCGACGAAGCGCGCCAGTGCGTCGTCCACTGGACTCGCGCGCGCCGCTGCGGCGGTCGCACGACGATGTCCCGCCCTGCCCCTTCGCGCCCACCGCCAGAAAGGCCACACATGTTCGGTCGCTTCCTCGACCACCTCGAAGAGTGGCTCATCGCGTTCCTGATGGGCGCGGCGACCTTGCTGATCTTCGTGTCGGTGGTCCATCGCTACGCCGCCGGCGCGCACTACCCGGTGTTCCTGCAGCCGGTGCAGGACTTCCTGCTCAGGATCAATCTCGGCTGGGCCCAGGAGCTGTGCATCTACATGTTCATCTGGATGGCCAAGTTCGGCGCTGCCTATGGCGTGCGCCATGGCACGCACGTGGGCGTCGACGTGCTCGTGCGCGCCCTGCCGCCCCAGAAGGCGCGCTGGGTCACGATGCTGGGCCTGTTCGGCGGTGTGCTGTTCACCGGCGTCATCGGCACGATGGGCGCCAAGTTCGTCTGGGACAACGGCTTCCATCACGCGCTCTTCACCTGGCTCGGCATCGCCAGCGACACGTTCGAAGGCCCGACCTCGCCCGACCTCGAAGTGCCCACCTGGATTCCGTACGCGTGCATCCCGCTCGCCTCGTACCTGATGTGCTTCCGTTTCCTGCAGGTGCTGCGGCACTTCTACAAGACCGGTGAGCTGCCGGTGCACGAGGTGGCGCACGTCGAAGGCCTGGAGGACGTCGACAACTATGCGCCGACGCCCGAAGGGAGGATCGTCAAATGAACACGCTCATCATTTTCTCGCTGCTGGTGGTGCTGATGCTCACCGGCATGCCGATCTCGATCGCGCTGGGCCTGACGGTGCTCGGCTTCTTCTTCACGATGACGACGGTGCCCATCGACACCGTCGCGCTCAAGCTGTTCTCGGGCCTCGAGAAGTTCGAGATCATGGCGATCCCGTTCTTCATCCTGGCCGGCAACTTCCTCACCAACGGGGGGGCTGCGAGGCGAATGATCCACTTCGCCTCCACCATGGTCGGCCACTTCTATGGCGGCCTGGGCCTGGCGGGCGTGCTCGCGTGCGCGATGTTCGCGGCCATCTCCGGCTCGTCGGTGGCCACCGTCGTCGCCGTCGGCACCATCCTGTTGCCGGCGATGCAGGCCGCAGGCTACCCGAAGCGCTTCTCGGCCGGCGTGATCACCACGTCGGGCGCGCTGGGCATCCTGTTCCCGCCGTCCATCAACCTCGTGATCTTCTCGATCGCCACCTCGGGCATGAGCGCCACCGGCCCGCACGGCGAGGCGGTGTCCACGGCGTCCGTGGGCGACCTGTTCATCGCCGGCGTGGTGCCCGGCCTCGTGCTGGCGGTGCTGCTGGGCATCACCACCTGGCACCGCGCGAAGAAGTTCGACTACCCGCGCATGGTGCGCGCCACCTGGGCCGAGCGCTGGAAGGCGTTTCGCGAGGCCTCGTGGGGCCTGGCGCTGATCGTCATCGTGATCGGCGGCATCTACTCGGGCATGTTCACGCCGACCGAGGCCGCCGCCATCGCCGCCGTGTACTCGTTCCTGATCTCGGTGTTCGTCTACAAGGACATGAAGATCTCGCAGGTGCCCAAGGTGCTGCGCAACGCGGCCGCGATGAGCTCGATGCTGCTCTACATCATCACGAACGCGGTGCTGTTCTCGTTCCTGCTGACGTCCGAGCAGATCCCGCAGGCGATGGCGGCGTGGATGACCACGCAGGGCTTCGGCGTGATCATGTTCCTGTTCCTGGTCAACATCATCCTGCTGGTGGCCGGCAACTTCATGGATCCGTCGGCCATCGTGCTGATCATGGCGCCCATCCTGTACCCGGTGGCCGTCAAGCTGGGCGTCAACCCGATCCACATGGGCATCCTGATGGCCGTCAACATGGAGGTGGGCATGTGCCACCCGCCGGTCGGGCTGAACCTCTATGTGGCCTCGGGCATCACGAAGATGGGCATCACCGAGCTGACGGTGGCCGTCTGGCCCTGGCTGCTGACCATGATCGGCTTCCTCATCGTCGTCACCTACTGGCCCACGTTGTCGCTCTTTCTACCGCACCTGCTGATGCATTGACCGTCCAGGCCAAAGGCCCCGGCCGCGCGAGCGACCGGGGCCTTTTCGCTTGCGCCCGTGTGTGTGGGTCCCTTGTGCTTCGCCACGGAGAACAAGCCGTCTTCGGGGCGAACGCGACCGCACCCCGCTAAGATCGCGCCTTCCGTCTCAGCGGCAACCGATTCCATGCTCCCACGTCCCAACGCCGCGGCCGCTGCCGCGCGCGCCCTGCCCCGCCTCGCTCCAGCCGCCATCGCACTCGCCTGCAGCCTCGCGCTGCAGGCCTCGCCGGCCCGGGCGCAGAACACGCTGTCGGTCGATCCCGACGCAAGTCCCGGCACGGTGCCGTTGCGCAGCCTCGACGCGCGCGTGCGCATCGGCGGCGAAAGCGTGCATCTGCCGCAAGGCGAGCACATGGGCCTGGTCGGCCTGACCGAACTGCTCAACGTGGGCGGCGAGTGGTGGGTCGGGCCGGGTGTCTACGGTGCGGCCACGGGCCAGCGCGGCGGGCTGTTCGTTCCGGGCGTCGAGGGCGCCTGGTCGCATCCGTTCAACGACTGGCTGGCCGTCGACACGGGCCTGTTCGCCGGCGGCGGCGGCGGTGCCGCGGCACCGGTCGGCGGTGGCCTCATGCTTCGGCCGCACCTGGATCTCGTGTTCCGGTTTCCGGGCTTCTACACCGGGCCCACCTGGTCCAAGGTGTGGTTCACCAGCGGCAAGATCAACTCGAACCAGGTCGGCTGGATGCTGAATTTCGATTCGTCGTTCCGCTATCGGCCGGCCGCATTCACGGGCGCGGCCACCGATGGCAGCGCCACCGGACTGGGCTTCGATCACGTCGATGCGATGGTGACGATCGCGCACCCGCGCAACTCTGTCACGACCGCCGGTACTCCGTTGACACAGACGATCGGACTGGTGGGCTTGCGCGCCGAACGTATCGTCGATGGCCCGCTGTGGGCGGGCATCGAGGCCGCCGGTGCAGGCAAGGGCGGCGTGGCCGGGTACGCCGAAGTGCTGGGCACCGCCGGCCTGCGCTGGCCGGTCATCTCCGATCGGCTGAGCCTGGGCGTGCGGGGCTCCGTCGGTCTCGGCGGTGGCGGCGCGATCGACACCGGCGGCGGATTGCTGTTGAAGGCCGCCGCAGGCGGCACGCTGCGCCTGTCCGACACGATCGGCGTGGGCGCCGAGCTGGGCGTCGTCGACGCGCCGCAGGGGCACTACAAGGCCGCCACCGCGGCCGTGTCGCTGAACTGGGCCCTGGACGTGCCGCAGCAGGATCTCGGCAACTGGCTCGCCAGCACGCCCGGCACGCCGACGCGCATGGAATTCGGCTCGGCCGTGGAGCACTATCGCGCCGCGCGCAAGGACGGAACTACCAGGCCGCTGGACGCCGTGGTGCTGCAGATCAACCGCTTCATCGCGCCGAATGTCTACCTGACCGGCCAGGCGCACAGTGCCTTCGCCGGCGGTGCCGGTGCCTATTCGGTAGGCCTGTTCGGCGTCGGCGCGCAGCTTCCGGTCACCTCCCGGATACGGCTCGGCGTCGAGGCGCTGGCCGGGGCGGCCGGCGGTGGCGGCGTCGACACGCAAGGCGGGGCGATCGTGCAGGCGCGGGCCTATGCGGACGTCGCCCTCACGGATTCGCTGTCGCTGCGCGTCGGTGCCGGCAAGATCAGGTCGGTGCACCAAGGGCTGGACGCGCCGGTGGTGGACGCGGCGCTGGTGTTTCGCTTCGGCGTGGACCGCGGCCGGCACTGAGTGCGGGCGCGGCGATTGCCGCGCGATCCCGCTGCGCGACGTTCGCGCAATGTGCCAGGAGCCGCCATGCCCCGCTCGATCTGGAAAGGCGCCATCGCCTTCGGCCTCGTCCACGTCCCCGTGTCGCTGTACCCTGCGTCGCAGGAAGACGACATCGACTTCGACTGGCTCGACAAGCGCTCGATGGATCCGGTCGGCTACCAGCGCATCAACAAGCGCACCGGCAAGCCGATCACGAAGGACAACATCGTCAAGGGCGTGAAGCAGGACGATGGCGACTACGTGCTGGTGGACGACGACGAGATCCGCAACGCCTACCCGAAGACGATGCAGACGATCGAGATCGAGGCCTTCGTCAAGGCATCCGAGATCCCGTTCGTCTACCTCGAGAAGCCGTACTACCTCGAACCGGCACCCAAGGCCGACAAGGTCTACGCCCTGCTGCGCGAGGCCATGATCGCGCAGGGCGTGATCGGCATCGCCCGCGTGGTGATGCACACCAAGGAGCACTTGGCCGCGCTGATGCCCGACGGCCCGACGCTGGTCCTCAACACGCTGCGCTGGGCCAGCGAGGTGCGCACCTGGGACGAGTTGCGCATCCCCGCCGCGGGCAAGGCCGCCGCCAGCCTGAAGGACGCCGAACTCAAGATGGCGGGACAGCTGATCGGCGAGCTGACGGTCAAGTGGAAGGCCGACTCGTACCACGACCACTTCGCCGAGGCGATCAAGAAGTTGATCAAGGCCAAGGTGGACGCCGGCAACATCCATGAGGTGGCGCCGATCGAGTCGCCGGCAGACAACTCGGCGCCGTCGAACGTGGTCGACCTCACCGCGCTGCTCAAGGGCAGCCTGGGCAAGCGCCGTACGACGGCCAGCGACGATGGCGAGCAAGCGCCGGCGCCGGCGCGCAAGTCGGCCGCGAAGCGGGCGGCCGGGACGACCTCCGCGCGAGCGAAACCGGCGCCCGCGAAGAAGGCCGCTCCCGCCGCCAGGCCCAAGGCGGGCACCCCCGCACGCAAGCGCGCCTGACGCATCCGCGGATGGGCACGCCGAATGCTGCCCCGCTGCATGGCCACCGCTTCCCGCCCCTCGACTCCGCGCGCTCCCGTCCGCGCGCCGCGCGCGAAAGCGCCGGTGGCGGGCGACGACGCGCCGCTCGCCCGCTACGACGCCAAGCGCGACTTCAAGATCACGTCCGAGCCCGGTCCGCTGCGCACCCAGCCGGCGAAGCAGGGCTCCTTCGTGATCCAGAAGCATGACGCGACGCGGCTGCACTACGACTTCCGTCTCGAGCTCGACGGCGTGCTGCTGTCCTGGGCAGTGCCCAAGGGCCCCAGCTTCGACCCGAAGGAACGCCGGCTCGCCGTGCATGTGGAGGACCACCCGGTGGCCTACCGCACGTTCGAAGGCACGATCCCGAAGGGCCAGTACGGCGCCGGCACGGTGATCGTGTGGGACCACGGCACGTGGGAGCCGGTGGGCGATCCGCAGGCCGGCATGAAGGCCGGCAAGCTGGTGTTCCGCCTGCACGGCCAGAAGCTGGCCGGCCTGTGGGAACTGGTGAAGATCGCCAAGCCGGGCGAACGCCAGGAGCCGTGGCTGCTGTTCAAGAAGCACGACGAATGGGAGCGGCCGCACGCCGACTACGACGTCGTCAACGCCCTGCCGGACAGCGTGATCGCGCATCCGTTGAAGCCGCTGGACGGCGGCCCGGTGGCCGCGATCCGGCGCGCGGGAAAGACCGCCGCCGCCGTGCAGGCCGCCACGGCGTCATTCGACGCATCGGCACCGGCCGGCGCGAAGAAGGCGGCGCTGCCCGAGACGCTGTCGCCGCAACTCGCGACGCTCGCCAAGTCGGCACCGACGCACGGCGACTGGCTCTACGAGATCAAGTTCGACGGCTATCGGTTGATGGCGCGCATCGCCAAGGGCGCGGCAACGATCGTGACGCGCGGCGGCCACGACTGGACGCACAAGATGCAGCCGCTGGCCGGCGAACTGGCGAGCCTCGGCATATCCGACGGCTGGCTCGACGGCGAAGCCGTGGTGCTGGACGCCGACGGCCTGCCGCATTTCAACCTGCTGCAGAACGCGCTCGATTCGAAACGCAGCAGCGAGGCCATCGTCTACTACGTGTTCGACGTGCCCTTCCTCAATGGGCAGGACTTGCGCGGCGTGCCGCTGCACGCGCGCCGCGCCTTGCTCAAGCAGGTGATCGCCGCACACGCGGGCGACCGCATACGCTTCAGCGAGGATTTCCCGGCCGATGCCGCGAAGGTGCTGGAGACGGCGTGCGGCCTGAACCTCGAAGGCGTGATCGCCAAGCGCCGCGACAGCTTGTACACGTCGTCGCGCAACACCGACTGGCTCAAGCTCAAGTGCCAGGCGCGCCAGGAGTTCGTGATCGGCGGCTTCAGCGATCGCAGCGACAACGCGAAGGCGGTGGGCGCGCTGATGCTGGGCTACTACGACGACGACGGCGTGCTGCAGTACGCCGGACGGGTGGGCACGGGCTGGAGCTCGGACGACGCAGTCGCGTTGCGCACCAGGCTCGCGAAGTTGGTGAGAACGAAGTCGCCGTTCCCGGTCGACACGACGCGCTCGACGCGCTGGCTGACGAAGCCCGCCGCCGAAGACCACTGGGTCAAGCCGCAGCTCGTCGCCGAGATCAGCTTTGCCGCATGGACGCCGGACGGCAGCGTGCGTCACGCGTCGTATCAAGGCCTGCGCGAGGACAAGCCGGCGAAGTCGGTCTTGCGCGAACGCGCGAAGGCGGTGTCCTCGAAGAAGAAGACACTGATCGAATCGTTGTCGACACCGAAAGCCGAGGCGCCGATGAAGACCGCTCCTGCCGCCGCCCGCAAGACTGCCACGCCGGGCACTGCCGAGGTCGAAGGCGTGCGCATCACGCATCCCGAGCGCGTGATCGACCCATCGACGGGCCACACCA
>Ga0302157_10006667_pt1 | contig 11862 bp, 11 predicted proteins | sample I_Bog_N3_3_FD_193502 | JGI IMG/M metagenome (GOLD analysis project Ga0302157, IMG submission 193502) | Peat permafrost microbial communities from Stordalen Mire near Abisko, Sweden - I_Bog_N3_3 | ecosystem: Environmental > Terrestrial > Soil > Wetlands > Peat | place: Sweden: Abisko, Stordalen...
CGGCGGAGGGATCCCCGCCCGCCGCCGGCGCCGCGGGCGCAGCGGCGCCGATCGTCTCGATCAGATCGCCGCCGGGGCCGATCACGACCACCACTCGCGCCGCTCCGGCCGCCCTCGCCGCCGCCAGCGGCCACGCCAGCAGCGGTCGCCCGCAGAGGTCGTGCGCGAGCTTCGGCGTGGCCGAGCGCATCCGCGTGCCGCGACCGGCGGCGAGGATCACAACCGTGACTGCGGGCATCATCGTGAGCCTAACTACACTTGCGGCGGTAGCCGTTGGGGGGTCGTCTAACGGCAAGACTTCGGCCTTTGGCGCCGACTATCGGGGTTCGAATCCCTGCCCCCCAGTGCGGCTCCCGGGGGTGCATGCACCCCCGGGCGAAACGGCGCATGCGCCGTTTCGCGGGTCGGCGCACGCGCCGACCCGTAAAGCGTTGAGGCTAGCGCCGGGGCACGCGGCCGCCGGCGTGCCCCGGCTCGGTCGCCGGCCCGCTCGAGCTGCCCATGCCGAGCACCCGCATCGCCTTGAGTCCGAGGCTCAGCTTCTCGCGCCCGTCGCTCGAACCGACGTCGAGGCCGCACAGCTCGCGCACGCGCTCGAGCCTGTAGCGGATCGTGTGGCGGTGAGTGAACAGGCGCTGGGCGGTGCCGGCGACGTTCCCGTCGGCTTCGAGGAAGGCCTCGACCGTTGCCACCAGGTCGGTGGCGTACTGCTCGTCGTAGGCGACAAGCGGCTCGACCGTCTCGGCGTAGAAGCGCTGCAGCTCCTGCGGGTTCTCGCTCATCGCGCTGAGCAGCAGCCGGTAGGCGCCGGTTTCCTCAAACGCCAGCACGCGGTGTTCCTGGTCGCCCTCGGCGACGTTGGCGGCGAGCAGCGCCTCGTCGGCGGCGCGCGCCAGCTCGAGCGCGTCCGCTGCGGGCCGGCTGCGACCGATCGCGAACACAAAGCCGCCCATGCCGGCCTCGAGGTCGCGCAGCACCCCCTCGGCGGCGCGACGCGCGGCCGCCTCGTCGGCCCCGGCCAGCAGGACGATCACCTCGGCGCCGGCGTCCAGATCGCGGTCCGAGAGCACCGCGACGGCGCTCGGAACGGCCGCGCGAGCGGCGCGCGCGGCGATCGCCCGCAGCCGCGCCCGCCAGCCCTCCTGCGCCGGCGACCCCTGTGGATGCGCGTGGGCGATCAGCACCGAGGCTCCGCGCTCGAGGTCCCGCAGGCCGACCTCGCGAGCCGCCGCCAGCACCTCCTCGCGTCCGGTGATCTCGCGCGCCAGCACCGCGGCGACGAACACCGCCGCGGCCTCCTCCGAGGCAAGTTCGGGCGCGCGCACGCGCTCCACCTCCGAGGCGATGAGGGTGCTCACCAGCCGCAGCAGGCCGGCGTTCGGAGCTCCCCGCGCGCGCACGCGCAGGCGTCCCACCTCGACATCGGCGACGCGCAGCTCGATCGCGATGACGCCGTCGGACTCGCCGAGCAGCGAGCGCTCATCCGCCGGTGAGCGCGCGGCGACCGCGAGCGCCTGCCCGCCGCGATCGAGCACGACGACGCTCGCGTCCAGCACCCGGGCGGCGGCCCGCACGACCGTCGGCAACCCCGCTCCGGACTCGACGGCCGCGGTGATCTCGTCGAGGGCCGCGAAGTCCAGTGCGCCCGAGGTCGCCGCGCCCCTATCCGTAGCGGCCCCAGATCCAGATCACGGCGCCGGCCCCGAGCAGGCCGATGCCCATCATCGCCGCGAGCACGTAGAACGAGAGCACCACCGCGACCAGCCGCTGCCAGGACTGCCTGTAGGAGCCGACGGCCGGCACCAGGATCAGACCGACGAACGCGGCGATCGCAGCCACGCCGCAGACCCCTGCGACGAGATAGGTGATGTCGATCCTGCTCACGGGTGCAACGGATTGTCGCTTAAGCGCCAGTCGTGGTACTCCTCGCTCACGCGACGCGCGCGCACGGCCGCGACAGCGGTCGGGCCGGTCTCAGCCCAGCAAGCCCGCCGAGCTGGGGAACGGGCGCGCCGCGCGCGCATCCACGCCCGCCTCGCACAGCGCAGCGGCGGCGCCGGCAGCCGCGGCCGGATCGTCGAAGAGCCCGATCACGGTCGGGCCCGAGCCACAGACCATCGCCGTCTTGGCGCCCGCCTGCAATGCTCGCGTCAGCGCGTCCGCGATCGACGGCGCAAGCGACACGGCCGCCGGCGCCAGGTCGTTCACACCGGTCAGCTCGAGCGGATCGCGCTCGCCGAGCTCGGCGAGCGCGCAGGACGGACGTGGCGTCCCGAGCCGGTCCGCTTCGCGGTACACCGCCGCCGTCGCGAGGCCGGCGCGCGAGGGCAGCACGAGCACGCCTAAGCTGGCCGGATCGGGCAGCGGCGTGACCAGCTCGCCGGCTCCGCGCACGAGCGCGCGCCCGGGGCGCAACTGGCTGGGGACGTCTGAGCCGAGCGCTGCCGCCACCGGCTCGAGGACCGCGATCCCGCTTCCCGACCGCCGCGCCAGCAACCGCAGCGCGGCTGCTGCGTCGGCGGAGCCGCCCCCCATGCCGGCGGCGACGGGGATCCGCTTGACGATCTCGATCCGCTGGCGCGGCCCGTCCCAGCCGGTCGCCTCGCGGAACGCGGCGACCGCGGCGCTCACGAGGTTCGGCCCCTCGACACCCGGGCACACGACCTCGTCGCGGTCGGCATCGGTCGTTTCGAGCTCGTCGCAGAGCGTGACCGACTGCATCAGGCTGAACAGCTCGTGCAGACCGTCTTGGCGGGGCGGCCCGACGCAGAGGCAGAGGTTGATCTTGGCCGGCGCCAGCTCCCTCACAGTGCCGCCCACAGGGCCGCCAGCTGCGCGGGAGCGAGCCGCTCGGCGCGCTCGTCGGCCGGGCGCCCGATCGCAACGAGCGCCGCCCGCACGCGCTCGCGATCGGCTCCCGTGGCGAGCATCAGCGATCTCGCCATCGCCTTGCGGCGGTGCGCGAAGGCTCCCTGGACGAAGCGTCGCAGCTCGGGCGCCGGCGCCGGTGCGACGCGCCTCATGCCGATCAGCACGGAATCGACGTTCGGCACCGGGAAGAACACGCTGCGTGAGATCGCCCGCAGCACGCGGACCTCGCAGGCAAGCTGGCACAGCACGCTCGGCACGCCGTAGGTGCGGCTGCCGGGCGCCGCCGCCAGGCGCTCGCCGACGTCCTTCTGCACCATCGCCACCCAGCGCTCAAGCGTCTCCAGCTCCTCGACCGAGCGCAGGATCGCGCTCGCGGCGATGCCATAGGGGAGATTCGCGATCAGCTTGTTCGGCGGCGGCGACAGCGCCCGCAGATCGAGCGCCATCGCATCCCCGAGGTGCAGTGTGACGTTGGCGAACGGGTCGAGCGCATCGCGCAGCGCCGGCTCCAGATGGCGATCGATCTCCACGACGTGCAGATGTGCGACCCGGGCGGCGAGGTACTCCGACAGGACGCCGAGGCCGCCGCCGATCTCGAGCACGACATCGTCTGGCGCGAGCTCCCCGGCGCGGGCGATCACCGCGAGGATGTTCGAGTCGATCAGGAAGTTCTGGCCGAGGTCGCGGCGCGGGCGCACCTCGAACTGCGCGAGCCGCCGCAAGCTCGGTTGCGTGGGCGTGCTCACCAGCCGAACAGCTCGGCAGCGTTGCGCTCGAGTGTCGCCTCCAGCTGCGCCGGCTCGACGCCGCGGCGGGCCGCGAGGAACCGCGCGGTCTCGACGACCGCGGCCGGCTCGTTGGGCTTCCCGCGCCGGCTCTGTGGCGCGAGGTAGGGGGCGTCGGTCTCGACCAGCAGGCGCTCGGCCGGCACGCGCGCGACAGCGCCGGCAAGATCGGAGGCGGACGGATAGGTGACGTTGCCGGCGAACGAGATCCACCAGCCGGCCTGCACGCATTCGTCGAGGTGCTCGGGCATCGAGAAGCAATGCATGATCACCGCCAGGCCGTTGGCGCCACGGCGGAGCACCGCGAGGGTGTCCTCGGCCGCGGCGCGGGTGTGGATGACGAGTGGCTTGCCCAGTTCATGCGCGAGCTCGATCTGCGCTTCGAATGCCCGCAGCTGAAGATCGCGTGGCGCGCGGTCGCGGTAGTAGTCGAGTCCGGTCTCGCCGATCGCAACGCAGCGCGGATGTGACGCCAGTTCGCGCAGCAGCGCCAGATCGAGCTGCTCCGCGACGTTCGGGTGACAGCCGACGGCCGCGTAGACGGCCGGGAAGCGCTCGGCCGCAGCGAGCGCCGCGCGGCAGCTGTCGGCGTCGGTGCCGACGGTCAGCATCGCGACCACGCCAGCCGCCGCGGCGGCGTCGACAAGCTCGCCGTCCGGCGGCTCGCAGGCATCCAGGTGTGTGTGCGAATCGATCAAGCGCCCTCGGGCGGGGCGCCCTTGGGGAACAACGGCGCCAGCGCGGAAACGCGCCCTCCCCAGCCCTCCGCCGCGTACGCTCGTGCCGTCTGCTCGCGGGCGCCGAGCGCAGCAAGCAGCTCGAGCGTCTTGGCCGGCATGTACGGCATCAGCGCAACGGTCACCACGCGCAGGCCCTCAGCGAGCGATGCCAGCACCTCGCGGAGCTCCCCGGCGCGGCCTTCGTCCTTCGCGAGCATCCACGGCGCCTTCTCCTCGACGTATCGGTTCAGCCGGCGCACGTGGCGCCAGATCTCCTCGAGCGCCGCCGACAGCTCAGCCCGCGCGAGCAGCTCGTCGACGCGCGCGAACAGCCCGGCGAACTCCTCGCGCAGCGGCGCCTGCGTCGCCACCGCGGGCACGACGCCGCCGCAATAGCGCTCGATCATGTTCAGCGTGCGGCTCGCGAGGTTGCCGTACTCGTTCGCCAGCTCAGCGTCATAGCGCGCCTGGAAGCCCTCCTCGGAAACCGCTCCGTCCTGGCCGAAGCTGACCTCGCGGAACAGGTAGTGGCGCAGCGCGTCGGCCCCTTGGCGCTCGATGATCGCGAACGGGTCGAGCACGTTGCCCCGCGATTTGGACATCTTCGCCTCGTCGGGGCCGAGCAGGAAGCCGTGCACGAACAGCTGCCGCGGCGGCTCGAGACCCCCGGCCATCAACAGCGCCGGCCAGTAGATCGTGTGGAACTTCGAGATGTCCTTGCCGAGCACCTGCAGATTTGCCGGCCACAGCCGCTCCAGCGACTCGCCGGGCCGCGCGTAGCGCAGTGCTGTGACGTAGTTGAGCAGCGCGTCGAACCAGACGTAGAAGACGTGCGTCGGCTCCCACGGAACGCTCACCCCCCACGAGAGGCTGGCACGGGAGAGCGAGACGTCTGTCAGGCCCTGCGCGACGAAGCTGCGCGTCTCGTTGTAGGCGTGTTCGGGCAGGACGAAGTCGGGGCGCTCGGCGTAGAGGCGCTCGAGACGCTCCTGGAACGCCGATAGGCGAAAGAACCAGGTCTCCTCTCGCTCGCGCGTCAGCGCGATCAGGTGGATCAGGCAGCTGTTGTCGGGGCCGATCTCGCTCTCGGTCTTGAAGTCGGCGCAGCGCGGGCAGTACCAGCCTTCGTAGAAGCCCTTGTAAACGTGTCCGCTGTCATGCACGCGCTGGAGGAACTCCTGCACGAGGCGCTTGTGCTGCGGATCGGTGGTGCGGATGAAGAAGTCGTTGGAGATCTCGAGTGAGCCGGTGAGCGCACGAAAGCGCTCGGCGTTGCGATCGACGAGCTCCTGAGGCGTGACGCCGGCGGCCGCCGCGGCCAGCGTGACCGGCTCGCCGTGCTCATCGACGCCGGTGAGGAAGAACGTCTCCTCGCCGCGGGCTCGGTGGTGGCGCGCGAGCACGTCGGCGGCGATCTCGGTGTAGGCGTGACCGAGGTGCGGCGCCGCGTTCACATAGAAGATCGGCGTGGTGATGTAGTAGGACATCCGCCCCGCAGGCTACGCCAGCGCGCCGCTGCGCCGTCCCGCGGGCAGCCCGGCCCGCCCCCCGGCACTCAGGCGGAGCGCGAGGCCGCGGCCTCGGTCAGCGCCCGGTAGAGCCGGTTCGCGGGCACGCCGGTCAGCTCCGCGATCGCCTTGGCGGCGGGCCGCGGGCGCGCTCCGGCTTCCACCAGCGCAACCAGCGCGGCCAGCGCGCGCTCGGCCATATCTGGCGCACCCGCGCCGGGCGGAGCTGCGGCGACGACGAGCACGACCTCGCCGCGCGGCGGCTCGCGCTCATAGTGGGCGGCGATCTCGGCGGCGCTGCCGCGGCGCACCTCCTCGTGCAGCTTGGTCAGCTCACGGCAGACCGCGACCTGGCGACCGGGGTCGCGCTCCGCGAGCAGCGTCAGCGTGGCGACGAGCCGCTTGGGGGACTCGAACGCGACGAGCGTCTCCTGTGTGCCGACGACCAGACGCTCCAGCTCCGCCTTCTTGCGCGGCAGGAAGCCGACGAAGCGCCAGCGCTCGGCCGCCAGGCCCGACGCGACGAGCGCCGCCAGCGCCGAGCTTGGCCCGGGTAGCACCTCGACCGACAGGCCGGCCGCGATGCAGGCCTGGACGAGGATGAAGCCCGGGTCGGAGACGAGCGGCATACCGGCATCGGAGACCAGCGCCACCACGGCTCCCGAGCGCATCCGCGCCACCAGCTCCGCGGCGCGCTCGCGCTCGTTGTGCTCGTGGTAGGAGACCAGAGCCCCGGTCACGCCGTAGCGGTCGAGCAGCTTGCGTGTATGACGCGTGTCCTCACAGGCGACGAGGTCCGCCGCGCGCAGCGCGGCGAGCACCCGTAGGGTGACGTCCTCGAGGTTGCCGATCGGGGTCGGGCAGACGACGAGCCGGCCGCTCACGCCGCGACCCTGCGTTCCAGCGACTCGCGGGCCAGCAGCGCGGCGCCGAACATGCCGGCCTGCGCCCCGAACCGCGCGGCGCGGATCTCGGCGTGCTGCGCGGGACCCGCGGCCCCGCGCCGGGCGAGCACACGGCGGGCTGGTTCGAGGATCAGCTCCCCGGCGCCCGACACCCCGCCCCCGACGACGACCACATCCGGGTTGAAGATGTTGACCATCGAGACGAGGCCGACGCCGAGCCACTCGCCGAGCGTGCGTAGCACCGCCAGGGCGGACTCGTCACCCTCGAGCGCGAGCGCGGTGACCAGCGGGCCCTCGATCGCGCGCCCGGCGGCCAGTGCGCGTCCGAGGCCTCCGCCGGGGTCGCGCCCCGCCGCGGCCGTGGCTTCGCGCGCGAGCGCGGTGCCCGACGTCCAGGCCTCGAGGCAGCCGCGACTCGGGCAGCCGGGCCCGCAGTCTGGACCGTCGGGGTCGACGATCATGTGACCGAACTCGCCGGCTGCTCCCTGGGCGCCGTGGTAGAGCTCGCCGGCGCTCATGATCGCGCCGCCAACGCCGGTCCCGAGCGTCAGCATCAGCGCGAAGCGCTCCCCCCGGGCGGCGCCGTGGCGGTGCTCTGCCAGCAGCGCGAGGTTGGCGTCGTTGTCGACGACCACGGGCAGGCCGAGCCGATCGGCCATGGTCTGCGCGAACGCGAGTGAGGCGATCGGCAGATGGATCGAGGAGGCTGCCACGCCTGTCTCCTCGTCGACGAGACAGGCGATCCCGAAACCCACCGCCTCGACGCTGCCCTCCAGCCCGCGGCAAAGCTCGTTCACCGCGTCGGCGACCGTGTCCAGCAGCGTCGGAAGGTCCAGCCCGGCCACCGTGCGGCGCGTGCGTGCCACCACGGCGAGATCGCTGTCGACCACGCCCGCGCGCAGGCTTGTGCCGCCCAGATCCACGCCGATGACGCATTCTGTCGGCACCTGCGCCACTATAGACGGCGCTCTCATGGCCGACGTTCCCGACCCAGAGCCCGCTCGCTACACGCGTTACCGCGCATCGGTGAGGCGGCCCTGGCGGCGGGCGGTGAACGCTCCCACGGCGCTCGAGCAGCTGCATGCGCTCAACCAGGAGCCGCTCGGGCAAGGGCGCCTCGCCGGCCGTCGCCAACGCCGGAGACTGCGTCCGCGGCGGCCGCGGTGGCTGCGCGCGCTGCGCTGGGCGCTGGCGGCGCTCGCCGCGTGGATCCTCGGCTCCCTCGTGCTGTTCGTGATCAGCTCGATCACGGCCCAGGGCGTGGCGGCGTCGGCCGTCGCGGCGCTCGATGGCGGCGGCATCCCGCCATTCTCGGCCTCCAACACGCTCGTACTCGGGTCCGACGCCCGCCCCGCCGGCTCGAAGGAGCCGGGCGCCGACGTTGGCGGACCGAGCCGCTCCGACGTGATGATGCTGATTCGCACCGGCGGAGGCCATTCGGCGAGGCTGTCGATCCCGCGCGACACGCTGGTGGAGATCCCGGGCCACGGCCTGGCCAAGATCAACGCCGCCTACGCGCTCGGCGGCCCGGCGCTCGCGATCCGCACGGTCGAGGACTTCCTGCGCATCCAGGTCAACCACGTGCTGCTGATCAACTTCACCAACTTCCCCAAGCTGGTCAACGCCATGGGTGGCGTCACCTACACCGGCAGCTGCGTCGTGTCGTTCATCAGCGGCGGCTTTCGCAACGGCGGCTTCACGCTGCGGCTGCAGTCCGGAACCCACCATCTGAACGGCGCCCAGGCGCTGGCCCTGGCGCGCACGCGCATCAACCAGTGCAACCCCAGCGAGACAGATCTGACACGCGAACTGCGCCAGCAGAAGCTGCTGCTCGACATGAAGAGCCAGATGCTGTCGCTGTCGGGTTTCATCCGCCTGCCGTGGATCGCCTGGGCGCTGCCACAGACGATCGAGACCGACATGAGCGGCTTGACGCTGGCCGGCGTGATGCTCTCACTCGAGCTCGGCGGAAACGCCCACAACGCAATTCTCGAGCCGACCGGTGCCGAGCAGTTCGACGGTCAGGACGTGCTGACGATCACGCAAGCAGCCAAACAGGCCGACGTCACGCGGTTCCTGAACTCCTGAGCCGGCGCGCGCGAGGCCGGCGCCCGGCAGGCACGCCCCGCCACGCCCCCAATGCCCGCGCATGCCCGCGCCCGTGGGCCTGCCGCGCCCGCCGCGGCCCGCCATGCCCGTGCGCCCGTGCGCCCGTGCGCCCGTGCGCCCGGGCGGCTACTCCGATTTCGGCGCCGGCTTGGCGGGCCCCTCAGCAGCCGGCTTCGAAGCGCCGCCGCCCTCGCCGCCAGACTCGCTCTTCGACGGCTTGCTGTCAGCGGACTCCGACGAGCTCGAGCCCGACGAACTCGACTCCGACGAGCTCGACTCGCCGCCCGCGCTCTTCTCACGCTGGCGTTTCTTGGTCCCGTAATCGGTGTTGTAGAAACCGCTGCCCTTGAAATGCACCGCGGGCGAGTGCAGAACGCGCTCGACCGGACGCCCGCAAACCTGGCACACGGTGAGCGGGTCGTCGTTGATGCTCTGGGTGACCTCGAAGGTGTGTCCCTTTACGCAACGGTACTCATAGGTCGGCATCGAAATCCTGAGTATAGGCGGGGCAGCGCTGCGAACGACTAGCATCCGCCCGCGTGGAGGACGTTGTCACGATGGAGAAGATCGTCGCGCTGTGCAAGCGGCGCGGTTTCGTGTTCCCGAGTTCGGAGATCTACGGCGGCGTCGGGTCGACCTACGACTACGGTCACTACGGCGTGCTGCTGAAGAACAACGTGAAGGGCGAGTGGTGGCGAGCGATGCTGCGCGAGCGCGACGACATCGTCGCCCTGGACTCGGCAATCCTGCAGCATCCACGCACCTGGGAGGCCTCGGGGCATCTCGCGAACTTCACCGACCCGCTGATCGACTGCCGCGTCTGCAAGCAGCGTTTCCGCGCCGACCACCTCGACCAGCTCGCCTGCGGCCGCAAGCCGTCGATGCACCCGGGCGAGTTCGCCGACTGCGACCTGACGGAGGCCCGCGACTTCAACCTGATGTTCGAGACGACCGTCGGTCCGGTCAAGGAGACGGGCTCCACGATCTACCTGCGCCCGGAAACCGCGCAGGGGATCTTCGTCAACTTCAAGACGGTCGCGCAGTTCGCGCGCAAGAAGCCCCCGTTCGGCATCGCCCAGGTCGGCAAGTCCTTCCGCAACGAGATCACGCCCGGCAACTTCATCTTCCGCACGCGCGAGTTCGAGCAGATGGAGATGGAGTTCTTCGTGCCGCCGCCGCAGGCGGCGCAGTGGTTCGAGTACTGGACCGCCGCGCGCCGGGACTGGTATCTGAAACTCGGCGTGCGGGCCGACCATCTGAGGCTGCGCCCGCACGAGGCGGACGAGTTGTCGCACTATTCGTCGCAGACGAGCGACATCGAGTACCTGTTCCCGATCGGCTGGTCCGAGCTCGAGGGGATCGCGAACCGCGGCGACTTCGACCTGCGCCAGCACGCCGAGTACTCCGGCGAGACGCTCGAGTGGTTCGACCAGGGCAGCGGCGAGCGCTACGTGCCGCACGTGATCGAGCCCGCGGCCGGCGCCGATCGCGCCACCCTCGCCTTCCTCGTCGACGCCTACGACGAGGAGGACCTCGAGGGCGACACGCGGACGCTGCTGCGGCTTCATCCGCGCCTCGCGCCGGTCAAGGTCGCGATCCTCCCGCTGCTTCGCAAGGACGGCCAGCCCGAGTTGGCGCACGAGATCCATCAGGCGCTGCGCGATGAGCTGCAGTGCGAGTACGACGAGGGCGGCTCGATCGGCCGCCGCTACCGCCGCCAGGACGAGATCGGCACGCCGTGGTGCATCACGATCGACCACGAGAGCGTCGCGAGCGCGACGGTCACCGTGCGCGACCGCGACTCACTCGCCCAGGAGCGCCTGCCGATCGACGGTCTCGCCGCCGCGATGGCCGCCCGCCTCGCGGCGCCATGGACCTCGCCGAAGACTGCTTCCTGAGCAATCTCGCGCTCCGCGACGCTGCTTGCCGATAGGGCTCCGCCCGCAGGGGGCTGCGCCTGGGGAGGGCTTTCGCCCTCAGAGCGTCGTTGCGGACGAGGGTGCGTACGGAGCGGCCCGGGGGCAGGTTGGGCGACTCGCGGCGGCGCGGCAGGCACCCGCAGTACCTGCAAGACGGCGGGTGGCGATCCAGCGCCGCCATCCGGGCGCCAGGCGTTCTGAACGCCGTGCTCAGTCCACGCTGGGCGAATCGGACGCCGGCTCGGTGCGCCGCCGCCGCATCCACCAGCCGTTGCGGTGAGAGTCGGCCTCGCCGATCGCCGGCTCTTCCTCGCCCCCGGCGGACTCCTGCGTGGCCTCGCTGCCGTCCGGGTCCTGCACGACCTCGCCGCCCGCCGGGTCCCCCGCGCCCTGGCCGCCCGCCGGGTCCTGCACGACCTCGCCGTCCGCCGGGTCCCCCGCGCCCTGGCCGCCGTCCGGGTCCTGCACGCCCTGGCCGCCGTCCGGGTCCTGCGCGGCGGCCGTGACGCTGTCGGGCGCCGGCGATCCAACCCCTGCGGGGTCGGCCGGCTCCTGCCCTGATGTCTCCTCGGTGGTGGTCGTTGCATCCTCCGCGCCCGAGACCGGCACCGCTGAGGGCGGTTCTCGCGGTGGCGCCGGCGTGTCCTCGAGCCTTGACCAGATCGCGCGGTCGGGCACCGCTGAATCCTCCGAGCTGGCCGCGGTGGCGGCCTCGTCCTCGATCCGCGACCAGGCGTCGTAGCGCGGTGCCGACGCCTTCGCGCTCTCGCCGTCGTCGTCAACCGGCGCCGACGCGCCGTCGCGCGACGGCGCCTGGTCGCCCTCGCTGTGCGACCAGCGCTCGTACATCGGGGCCGGCGCCGCCGCCGCGGCGGGCGCATCGGACGTGGCGCCGGACGGGGAGTCCCACGAGCGATACCACGAGGTCTCGCCTGCCGGCGCGGCCCCTTCGCCGCCGTCGGAAGAAGGCTCCTGAGCCGGCGCCGGCGGCTTCGAAGCGATCGGCGCCGCGACCGGCTCGGTGACCGACTCATACTCGAACTGCT
>Ga0302157_10006670_pt1 | contig 11860 bp, 9 predicted proteins | sample I_Bog_N3_3_FD_193502 | JGI IMG/M metagenome (GOLD analysis project Ga0302157, IMG submission 193502) | Peat permafrost microbial communities from Stordalen Mire near Abisko, Sweden - I_Bog_N3_3 | ecosystem: Environmental > Terrestrial > Soil > Wetlands > Peat | place: Sweden: Abisko, Stordalen...
GGCTGTCCGCGCCGCCATCCGGCGAAAGCCGCTTCGGCGGCGCGGCATAACACGGCCGTGTCCTGCGTCGCGGGTTCGAACGACTGCTGGCGGCTGTAGGTGGCGAAGTCACTGCGGCGAATCTTCACGGTGATCCGGCTCGCAGCGAGGCCCGAATCCCGCAGGCGCGATGCCGCACGATCGACGAGATGCAGCAGTTCCGTGCGCAAATCTCGCGCATCGGCGAGGTCCACGGCGAACGTCCGTTCGGCACTGATGGATTGTTCATCCCGATGCGGCACGACCGGACGTTCGTCGATCCCGGCCGCGCGTTGTCGCATGGCCGGGCCGGCCTTGCCGAAGGCCCGCCAGACCACGGCGTCGCTCGCGATGCGCAGGTCGCCGAAATGGTGTATTCCGGCCGCCAGTACCGACGGCAAGGTCTTTGTGCCGACGCCGAGGAGCTTGTCGATGGGCAGCGGATCCAGCACCGACTGCACCTGGGCGGGGTCGATGCAAAAGAGGCCGTCCGGCTTGCCGAGGTCCGACGCGATCTTGGCCAGCAATTTGTTCGGCGCCACGCCCACCGATGCATCGAGGCCCGTTTGCGTGCGGATGCGGTGCCGGATATCGGCGCCGATCCGCTCCGCGCCGCCCTTGAGCCGCCTGCAGGCGGTGACGTCGAGGAACGCCTCGTCGAGGGACGAGCCTTCGACGAGCGGCGTCCACTCCCCGAGAATCGCGAAGATCTCCCCGGAGATTTCCTGGTAGCGGCGCATGCGTGGAGGCACGCAGATGACTTCGGGGCAGCGGCGCAGTGCCTCGCTGATCGGCATGGCGGAGCGGACGCCGAAGCGGCGCACGGCGTAGTTCGCCGCGGCGACGACACCGCGCCCTTCGAGGCCGCCGACGATCAACGGCCTGCCTTTGAGCTCCGGGCGATCCCGCTCTTCCACGGACGCATAGAACGCGTCCATATCGACGTGCAGGATCGCGCGAAGGCTCATGGCCAGCATCTTACCGCTGTGGTGAATTCTTGACCAACGCGGCCGCGCGGAAAACTCGAGGACAAGCGCCTGCTTAGATCAAATCCTTCACGCCATCGCGCTCTTCGAGCAGCTCCTTGTGGGTGATGTCCATTTTGGCCCGGCTGAACTCGCTGATGCCGAGGCCCTGCACGATGCGGTATTCGCCGCCCTGGCAGGTCACCGGATACGAGTAGACGACGCCCGCCGGTATGCCATAACTGCCGTCGGCCGGTATGGCCATGCTGACCCAGTCCTCTGGCGCGCTGCCATGCACCCAATCGCGCATGTGGTCGATCGCCGCCGAGGCGGCCGAGGCGGCCGACGAGGTGCCCCGCGCCTTGATGATCGCCGCTCCGCGCTGCTGCACGGTCGGGATGAAGGTCTCCTTGAACCACTCCTGCGCCACCACGGACAGTGCCGCCCGTCCCGCGATCGTGGCGTGGTGTAGGTCCGGATATTGCGTTGCCGAATGATTGCCCCAGATGACGACCCGCTTGACCGAGCTCAAGGCGGCCCCGGATTTCTCCGTCAGCTGGGCGAGTGCGCGGTTGTGGTCGAGGCGCGTCATTGCGGTGAACTGCTGCGGCGGCAGCGAGGGCGCATTGCGCTGCGCGATCATGGCATTCGTATTCGCCGGATTGCCGACCACCAGGACCCGCACATCGCGGGCCGCCACCGCATCGAGCGCCTTGCCTTGCGCCGAGAATATCTTCGCGTTCTCCAGCAGCAGATCCTTGCGTTCCATCCCGGGACCGCGTGGCCTCGCTCCCACCAACAGCGCGAACTGGCATTCTGCGAACGCGGTCCTGGCGTCGTCGCTCGCGGTCACACGATTCAGCGCGGGAAACGCGCAATCGTTCAACTCCATCATGACGCCCTGTACCGCGGCGCGGGCGGCGGGTATTTCGAGCAGGTTCAAGTTGACCGGCTGGTCCGCACCCAGCATCTGGCCGGACGCCACCCGAAATGCGAGCGCATAGCCGATGTTCCCGGCCGCGCCGGTGATGGTGACCGTGACTGGTTTTTTCATGGCTGGCTCCGTTTTGCGAGGGCGGGAATGGTAGCCGAAACATGCACGGATTGCGCCCTTACCGGGCCAATTCGAGCGGTGCGGCGGGCGCGGTCGGCATCGGCACGGACAACAGCCGCGCCACGGTCGGTGCAATCTGGCGCATGTCGATGACGCCGAGATCCCGATGGTGCGCAATGCCGCTGCCCGCCGCGAAAAACGCCGCACGCATGGATGCGTCTGCTGGTGAGAATCCGTGGCCGCCGGGCGCTTCGCCGCCGTTGCGCGCGGCTATCGGCGTCACCAGGTCGCCGCTCATCTCGGCGCCCGCATAGAACCCGGGCTGAAAGACCACGACAAAGCTTGCGTCCGGGAAGGCGCCTACGCGCACCAACGCGTCGCGGTCCAGTATGGTTGCAATGCCGTTGGCGGGATCGCGCTGCAGCGCCCGAAGCAGTGTGCCGACTTCGCTCAAGGTGCGCGCGTCGCCGGGATCGCGCAGCATGATCGCCGCCATGCCTCCCGCCAGCCAGGGCTCGGCGCGCCAGCCGGTGATTTGCCGGGACTTCGTCCCGGGATCGACCGTGGCCGTCATCAATCCAGCCTTGAGAAACGGCACGTACAGATTGATCCGGTGCGTGAGCGTCGCAAATCCGTGATCGGAAACGACCACGATGGCCGTGTTCGGATCGTTCGCGCGCGCGGCCTCGGCGAGCCGCGCCAGCATCACGTCGATCGCCTCGAGATTACGATTGGCCGGCGCGCTGAACGGTCCATGCTCGTGTTCGGCCTCGTCGAGCGAACTCAAGTGCAGCGTCATGAAAGCCGGTTTCAGGCGCCGCAACATGTCGACGGCGAAGCGGGTCTTGATCTCGTCGCCGTTCGAACTGGTGTCGTTCCCCATCATGTAAGGACCAAGCTCGGCCTGCATCTGCGTGAGCAGGCCGACGGGGCGGGACAGTTCGGCGATCAGATACCGGTCCGATGGATTGAGCTCCGCCGGCGCGCCGAAGTTGCGCCAGTACTCCGGGATCAGGTAATCGACGTCCTTCGCGCCGACGCTGACCGGCCAGCCGATGCTCGCCGTGGTCAAGCCCCCGGCGTGGGCCGCCTGCCACAGCGTCGGCACACGGATTTGCCGCGCATACCAAAACCAGGAGGCTGAAAAATGACGCTCGGGATCGAATTCGAGATTGTTGTAGATGCCGTGGACGGCCGGCGCGACACCGGTCAACAGCGTCGTGTGGCTGGGATAAGTGACGGTGGGCCAAATCCCGGTCACGCCCTCCGCGTAAGCGCCTTCGGCTGCGAGGCCTCGCAGCGTGGGGATATTGAGCTGACGGGACTCGTCCCCCAGCACGTATTCGGGCTTCATACCGTCGACGGAAACCAGCAAAACGGAAGCGGCGGCGGCCGGCCCGGCCCATAGGGCCAGCAGAATGACGACAAGCGACCTGAAATGCATGGGCCAAGCATACCCACGAATACATATTTAAATACTGCTTGTATGTTCTAGTGATGTAGGTTACTATATCACCAAGTCACCGAAACACCTCGATGACAGGATCGAACCACCATTCAGGAGACAGACATGATCAACACCGAAATCTCTCGCAAGCTCGCCGCCCTCGCCTTGGCGCTGTCCATCAACGGACTGATGATTGGCGCCGTTGCCTACTTATTCGGCGGCCACCTGCACCAGCAGGCCCCGGTCCTGTCGCAGGCATTCCCCGCGGCGACGGCGCCGTCGGCCGACCACGCGTAGGCGGGGCCGCGGTTCAACAACAGCGTTCTGGTAGATTAGCGTGCTAGCAGGCTCCTACACCCGGAGCGTCGGCATATCGAGCGGGGGAATGGACCCAAAGTGGAATGACAATCAGCCGATCTATCGCCAATTGCGCGATCGTATGGTTGCTCTGATCTTGGAGGGTGCGCTACCGGAGGGTGATCCACTGCCCTCCGTACGCGCCGTCGCCGCCGATTACCGGTTGAACCCCCTGACGGTGCTCAAGGCCTATCAGCAGCTGGTCGACGAAGGCCTCGTGGAAAAGCGCCGTGGCCGCGGCATGTACGTCAGCGACGGCGCACGGCGCCTGCTGCTGGCCGGCGAACGCGACCGGTTCCTCCACGACGAGTGGCCGCAGATCCTGGCGGTCATCCGCCGCCTCGGCTTTTCCGCAGAGGAACTATTTGCGCAAACCCCCGCGCTCACACACCCGGCGTCGCCGCCCATCGGCGGCGACGCCAAGGACAATTGAGTTCAAATTTATGCCGCCGTTAATCGAAGCCCGCGATCTCACCAAGAAATATGGCTCCCATCTCGCCCTCGACCGCGCCAGTTTCGTGGTCGAGCCCGGCCGCATCGTCGGCTTGATCGGACCGAACGGCACCGGCAAGACGACCGCGCTGCGGGCAATCCTAGGGCTGTCGAGTTACGAGGGCGAATTGCGCGTCCTCGGGCGCGACCCGTTCCGCGAGCGCGCCGACCTGATGCGGGACGCCTGCTTCATCGCCGACGTCGCGGTGCTGCCGGCATGGCTGCGCGTCGATCACGCGATCGACTTCGTCGCCGGCGTGCATCCGCGCTTCCGCCGTGACCGTGCGCTCGCCCTGCTCGAGAAGACCGAGGTCAAGCCGGGACATCGGATGCGCCAACTATCCAAGGGCATGAAAACCCAGGTGCACCTTGCACTGACGATGGCCATCGATGCCAGGCTCTTCGTGCTCGACGAGCCGACACTCGGACTGGACCTGCTGTCGCGGCGCCGCTTTTACGACGCGCTGGTCAACGACTACATGGATGAAACCCGGACCATCCTGATCACGACGCACCAGGTCGAGGAAGTCGAGAACCTGCTCACGGACGTCATGTTCATCGACAAGGGCAGGATCGTCCTCGACGCGTCACTCGAGGCCATTGCAGCGCGCTATGCGGCCGTTGCCGTGAACTCGGATCGCCTCGATGCGGCGCGCGCGGAGAAGCCGTTTTACGAGCGCCGCACCCTCGGCAAGACGGTCCTGTATTTCGAACAGCCGAACATCGAGACACTCGCCGGCTTCGGCGAGGTGCACACGCCGAGCATTTCGGATCTCTTCGTCGCGAAACTGTCGATTGGTGCAGCATGAACAAATACTCGATGCTCCTCCGCCGCGAATTCTGGGAAAACAAGGCGATCTGGATCATTCCCGCCGCGATCGGTGGCGTGCTCGTGCTGGGCACGCTGTTCGGCCGGGTCCATATAGATACTGTGGCCTCGCCCGCGCAGGTGCGTGCCGTGGCCAAAGCCGTGCTGTTCGGACTCAGCATTTTGTTCTTCATCATGATGTCCATATACGCCGGCTGGTACACGCTCGACTGCCTGTATGCCGACCGCAAGGACCGCAGCATTCTGTTCTGGAAATCGATGCCGGTCTCGGACACGGAAACCGTGCTGTCCAAGCTCCTGATGGCCGTGATCGTGATCCCCCTGGTATATTTTCTGATCGCCGACGTCACGCTCCTGCTGATGTCCTTCATCATATCGATCCGCCTGAGCGACCTTGTCGGCGGCGGGTTCTGGTACGCCGATAACTGGCTCCAGCTGCAGGCCGCCTGGGTCTATTTGATCGTCACGGTCGCGATCTGGTACCTGCCGTTCACCGCGTGGCTGCTGTTGATTTCGGCCCTGGTCCGGCGCGCAGTCGTGTTGTGGTCGATACTGCCGCCGCTGGCCGTCATGCTTGCCGAGCATTGGTTCTTCGGCAGCCGCGTTCTCCTCACGCTGCTCAGCAACCGCTCGATCGGCTATCCCGCGGCGGCATTTCACGATGTCAACGGCAGCATGTGGGAGACGACTCCACTCGGCACGCAAAGCGGCGACGGCAAGATCGAACTGCCGCGCAGCATCTGGACGCTGATCGATCCTCTCGCGTTCCTCTCGAGTCCGGGCACGTGGATCGGCCTCGCGGTCGGCGCCGCGATGATCTTCGCCGCGATTCAACTGCGCCAGCGCCGCACCGAGCTGTAGTTCAGCCGAACAGATTGGTGAAATAGCTGTTGTTGAGCCGGTTCAGCGAGTCGGTGCGTGTGCGCAGTGCGCGAAACAATTTGGCGCGCTCGCCGAAGGCCCTGGCGACATGTTCGGGGGTCAGTGCCCGGGTTTGGTTGAACGTCGGCGTTCCGCCGTTGACCGACGCAAAGTCATTGAAGTCGATCAAAAAGTCGTCCCAGCCCTTGTCGCCGGCGGACGACGGTTCCAGGGTGACCACGCCGCCCGCGTAGCTGACGCTGAACAGGGAGCTGCGATCCTTGTGCAGCCGGCTCGCGCCGCAAACCAGGTTGCCGCGGTAGCGGTGCTGCTTGTAGTAACTGCGGCAAAACGTGAAATATTCCGCGAGAATCTGCGGGTAATCGGCCTGCGGAAATACCCACAGACTGTAGGTGAAGCGCGCCTTCCACGACTCCGGCGGCAGATCCCGCAGCCATTCGTGGGCGTACATGACGACGCCGCGGGAACCGCGGCCCTGGCTTGCCGCGAGCGCGCGATGCACGCCGGAGAGCACGGCGTTGCGCAAGCCGGGCGCGGACAGCACGCTGCCGACCGACGAGCCGAATGCCGGCAGCACGTTGCGCATGACGGAGTTGCGGATTTGCCATATGCCGGAACGGCTGGCGCTGTTCGACTTGTCGAGGATGCGCCGCTCGACGGTGACCCGATCGTTGAACGGCGCGAGGTGAAGGCGCAGTGCGCCGGGCGCGGCCATGAGATCGTCATAGCGGGCGGTAAATTCGGCCAGCGAAAACACCTGATAATCGATCTTGATCTGCTTCATCGGGGCCACCCGCAGCACGACTTCGTGCACGATGCCGAGCAAACCGAAACTCGAGCGCAGCACGCGCATCAGCTCGCGGTCCTTTTCCGTCGCCGTGATCTCCCTGCCCTGCGGCGTGATGATCTTGAGTTCCCTCACGCACGAGGCCATTTGCGCCATGCCTTCGGCCTGCGAGGCCTGCGGCAGCGTCGCGACCGCCAGCGCTCCAACGGAAATATTGCCGGCTTCCGGCGTCAGCGGCAGCTCGAGGCCCCGCTCCGCGAGCGCGCGCACGAGCGTGCCGACCCGGACTCCGGCCTGGACCCGAACGGCGCCCGCGTCGATGCCGAGGATCTTGTCGAGGGCGCTCAAGTCCACGGTCGTGCCGCCGTCGCTGCCGACGCAGCGGGTCTGGGAATAGTCGGCGCCCACCGCGCGCACCGGCGCCGGGTAGGAGTTGATCTTGGTCAAGATCGCCGGAATGTCTTCCGCTCGCAAAGGCTTCAGCAGGAGTCTGGGCCGGCGAAAAAGGCCGGAATCCTGCGGCTCTCGCGCTGTGTCGACTTTGAGTACCATCTGCTTTCCCCGGAGTTTCTCACCGCCAATCGAACACGCTGCCGGACTTCAAGTCCGTGCAAGACTCAATGGGCCGGATGACGCAAAGGGGTGCAATGCTCCGCGGCTGGCGCTGCGGCGAACTGGTGGCCCCGCTATCGTGGGCTTCGCTCGTGCGAGACCCCTTAGACCGGTGGTTTTGCGTCCCCGCCTTTCAGCGGGTTTGCCCTTTAACAGACGCGCATACTATGCGAGCATGCGGCCCCGCTTGTAAAGGGTCTTGTAAAGGGTCGGCGCCCGGCCTCAGCCCATCAGCATCAAGGCCTCCGCATGCTCGACGGCTTCGGGCGTCCCGCAGACCACGACGACGTCCCCTTCCTTGAATATGGTATCTGCGGCCGGCTCGCGCCCGACGATGCCGTCGCGACGCACGGCGCTGACCGACGCGGTCGAACCGCGACCGGCTAGCTCCGCGATGCTCTTGCCGACTGCCCAGGCGTGCGGCGGCAGGATGACGCTGTGCAGCTCCTCCCGAAACGCATGGGTTTCGTCCAGCAGTTCCGCGCGCTGCGAGGGAAAGAACTGCCGCAACATGCGGTAACGGTCATTGCGAATGTCGTTGACGGTGCGCACCACGCGCGACACCGGCACCTTCAACAGCAGCAGCAAATGCGACAGCAGCATCAGGCTCGCCTCGAAGGTCTCCGGCACCACCTCGGTCGCACCCGCCTCCTTGAGCTCCTCGAGCCGGGTGTCGTCCTGCGTGCGGATGAGCACCGGCACTTCGGCGCTCAGCATGCGGACCGCGCGCAGTATGCGCAGCGCCACGGGCGGATTCGCGAACGTGATCACGACGCAGCGCGCGCGCGCCGCCCCCACGTTCTGCAGCACCTCCCCCTGGCCGGCGTCCCCGTAAATGACCGGGTCTCCGGCCTGCCGGCCCTGGCGAATCCGATACGGGTCGACATCGAGGGCGATGTACTCGAATCCCTGGCGTTCGAGGGCCCGCGCGATGTTCTGGCCGACGCGTCCGAACCCGCAAATCACGACATGATCCCGCTCCGCGACGCTGAGCGTCGACGCGGCCTCGCGGGCGGCCTCGGATTGCGGCGGCCCCGATTCGCGGAAGAGCATGCGCGCGATGCGCCGGTTGTGGCGGATCAACACCGGTGAAAAAACCATGGAGAGGACGGTCGCGGCGAGCAGCGGCTGGACGACGGCGCTATCCAGCAGCGTGTGCCTGAGCAGCAGCGTCAACAGGGCGAAGCCGAACTCTCCGCCTTGCGCGACCACGATCCCGGTGCGCACCGACTTGAACCAGTTCAATGTCGCCGGTTTGCTCACCAGCGCCACGATGGCGGCCTTGAGCAGCAGCATGCCGGCCAATAGGGTTGTCACCAGCAGCAAATGCCGCAGCAGCAAACCGAAATCCATGAGCATGCCGACCGTGATGAAGAACAGACCGAGCAGCACATCCCGGTAGGAACGGATGGTGGCTTCGATCTGGTGCCGGAACTCGGTCTCCGCCAGCATCATGCCGGCGAGGAATGCGCCGAGCGCGAGGGAAAGGCCGACGGCGTGCGTGGCCCATGCCGAGGCCAGGACCGCGAGCAGCACCGCCAGGGAAAACAGTTCCGCCGAGCGCACTCCCGCGATCAGCAGGAACAGCGGCCGCAGCAGCCACCGGCCGGTGGCCAGGACCAGTCCCAATGCCAGTCCGGCGATTGCGACGGCCGCAGCGATTTGCCTGGTATCGGCGGCTTGGCCCGTGCCCGAGAGCGCGGATTCGAGGGCGAGGAACAGCGTGAAGGCCAGATCCTGAAACAGACAAATGGAGACCGCGACGCGCCCGTGGGTACGATTGTTCTCCGACTGTTCGGTGAGCTGCGAAATGATGATCGCGGTCGACGACATGGCGACGGCGCCGCCGATCAGGATGGCGACCGGCCCGGCGATGTCGAACGCGGCGATTGCGATCACGGCGACGACGCAGGTGGTCACCAATACCTGGCTGCCGCCGACGCCCAGCACCTCCCTGCGCATCGCCACCAGGCGCGGCAGCGAGAACTCGAGTCCCAGGGTGAACACGAGAAAGACCACGCCGAAGTCCGCGAGCAGACGGGTGGTCTCGTTATCGGCCGCGAGCGCGAGCGCGTGCGGCCCGAGCACCATGCCCACCGCCAGATAACCCACTATGGCGGGCAAAGCGAGTTTACGGACGGCCGCGACGACGCACACCGAGGCGGCGAGCAGGATCAGAATCTGGAGCAGCGGATCTCGGCTGAGCATGGTTGCCGTAGAACTTATTCTCAGCAAGGCCGCTAGGCAATGCCGCGGTCGCGGGCGTCGCGCGCCGCGCCTCGGTATTCAGCGCAGGGAGGCTGTCAGCAGATCGAGCCTGTTCTCGAAGTCGCTTCGCGCCGTCATGGGCACGCTGCCGGCCGGAAACCGGCACGGGTCCACGTCGAACGCAGCCGCTCCCCCGATCCAGATTTCCGTTTCGGGGGGAAGGCCCGTGCGCAGAATGGCGAGTTTGCGCAGCATCAAATCGATATTCTCCGACAGCACCAGGCTGACGGCGACGGCCGCGGCACCGACCTTGCTGGCAAAATTGGAAATCTCCTCCGGCGGCAGGTCAGCTCCGAGATAGCTGGCGCGCAGCTTGCGGCTCGCCGCGAGCACCGCGTACATCAAGATGCCCAATTCATGCGGTTCGCCGCTGATCGTCGCGAAGACGATGGTCGCACCCTTCGCCGCGCTGTTATACGTGTTCAGCAACCCGCTGATCTGCCGGCGCACGGCACTCGATACCAGCCGCTCCTGGCCAACCGTGAACTCCCCCCGATGCCAGCGTTCGCCGACTTCGTGGAGGACCGGGGTCAGCACTTCGCTGACCACGTCGCCGACCGGCAGCAGCGCGAATGCCATTGCCACCGCCTGGTCGCATGCCTCCAAATCGTAGTTTTCGGTGGCCGTCAGAATGCGGTCGGCCAGCGCGCGCGCGCCGGCCTGGTGGGGATGCTCCTCGCCGCGAGCCGCCAACAGGTCATCGAGCTCGGCATCGGACAGATGCGCGATCTTGCCGATCGCGTGGCCTCGATCGGTCGTTTCCCGCAGACGTTTCAGGCGGCTGACGTCGCAGCCGGTATACATTCGATGGCCGCTCACGTCGCGCTGCGGTTCGACGATGCCGTAGCGCCGTTCCCAGGCACGCAACGTCTCGACGGAAAGACCCGTGGCGAGCGCCACCGCTTTGATCGAATAACGCGTGCCGTTCGCAGACATGAACCGGCTACTCTACGCTGCGGCCGGCTGCTCCGGATTAAGACGCGGCCACCGACGGCCGCACCGTGGGTGCGCACAAGACCGCGTGATGGGCGGTTGCCGCTCCGCGGCTCTGATTGGCGAGGATTTCCAATAATTTCCCGGCTTCGAGCGCTTCGCCAAAGAGGCGCCCCTGGGCGTAATGACAGCCGTGCAGCCGCAGGAATTCGAGCTGTTCGCTGGACTCGACGCCCTCGGCGATGACTTCGAGCTCGAGACTTTTTCCCATCTCGATGATCGTGCGCACGATGGCCGCGTCGTTGGAGTCGACGGCGACGTCGTGCACGAAGGACTGATCGATCTTCAATGTGCCGATGGGAAATTGTTGCAGAGCGGAAAGCGAGGAATAACCCGTGCCGAAGTCGTCGATCGCCAGGTGCAAGCCCATGGCATAGAGCTCGTTGAGCAGTCCGATCGTGCGCTTGGGATCGGTCATCAAGGTCGTTTCGGTCACCTCGAGTTCGAAGCAGGTCGGCGACACGTCGTGCTTGCGGAACACCCCGCGTGCGCGCGCGATGAAACTAGACTGCTTCAACTGGCGCAGCGACAGATTGATCGCAATCCGGCCCGGCTGCGGCACAGATTTCTGCCACTCGCGGTAGTCGGCGCAGACGCGGTTCATGACCCACTCGCCGATGTCGACGATGAGGCTGGTTTCCTCCGCGAGCGGAATGAAATGCGAAGGTGAAATGTCGCCGTGGCCCGGCAGGCGCCAGCGCAGCAGCGCTTCGGCGCCGACCACGCGGCCATCGCGGAGGTCCACTTTCGTCTGGTACAGAATCACGAGCTCGTCGCGCTCCATGGCGCGGCGCAGTTTGCTCTTGAGCATCAACCGTTCCACCGCGGCGGCATTCATGTCCGGCACGTAGAAGGCGCTCGAGTTGCCGCCGTTCTGCTTGGAGTGGTACATCGCCGCGTCGGCATTGCGAATCAGATCGATGACGTTTTCGGCATCATAGGGACAGATGGCGATGCCGACGCTCGCGGTCAGATACACCTCCTGGTTGTTGACGTAGAACGTGCGGCTGATCTCGTCGAGCAGCGTCCGCGCCAGCGAACCGATCGCCGTGCGATTGTCCACGTCGATCGGCAGCTCATCGACGAACATCGCGAACTCGTCGCCGGCGAGCCGGCCGATGACCGTATCCTTTCTGAGGTTGCGCGTCAGTCGCTC
>Ga0302157_10006677_pt1 | contig 11851 bp, 7 predicted proteins | sample I_Bog_N3_3_FD_193502 | JGI IMG/M metagenome (GOLD analysis project Ga0302157, IMG submission 193502) | Peat permafrost microbial communities from Stordalen Mire near Abisko, Sweden - I_Bog_N3_3 | ecosystem: Environmental > Terrestrial > Soil > Wetlands > Peat | place: Sweden: Abisko, Stordalen...
TTACAGCGGTATCCGGGCGCGATCGGCGGCAAGACCGGGTTCACCAACGCCGCGCGCAAGACCTTCGTCGGCGCCGCGGCCCGCGGTGGCCGCCGGCTGGTCATCGCCATGATGTACGGCATGGTGAAAGAAGGCGGACCGACGTATTGGGACCAGGCCGGCAGCCTGTTCGACTGGGGTTTCGCGCTCAACCGAGGGTCCAGCATCGGCTCGCTTTAATCCCGCGAGCAGACACAGAATCGCATTAGATCGCCAGCTAATGTGCGATTCTGCGTCTGCTCGCGCACGGCCAGATCAGCGATGCGTTCTGGTCGGTGCTGTGGAGGTGTCGGGAATTGTCGCGGGATCCGGCACCGTCACGGCCGTCGGCAGTTCGCCGCTGACGGTGGCTAGCGCGGGCGCCCGGAGTACGCCGCCCTTCTGGCCGCACTCATTGCTTTGCACGGTGACCGTCATTTCGCCCACGAGCTCGCCCTGCGGCTGCGGCCGCAAGGACAACACCTGTGTCGTGTCGTGGATCCCCGCCACTCCGCTTGGCCCGACACAAGGGAACGTTGTCTGTTCCGACCGGGACTGCCAACGACCGTCGCGGAAGTCCAGGACGACGGGCTCGCCCCCGGGCGACTTCGCTTGCGTGTGGTCGTTGTCGTCCAGCAGCACGCCGGCCGCCGTGCAGGAACTCGGCGTGCACGACGAGCGAAAGGCCCACCAGGTATTCACGTCGGGTTCCTGGGGGTCGGGCGTGTAGTTGAAGGTCTGCTTAGTGCGCTGGACCTCAAGGCGGTAAGTGCCCTCCAGCGGGAAGGGCGCGGCGACCGGGGGTGCGGCCGTCGGGGCGCCCGCCGCAGTCGATGCGCTGGTCGTCGGGTGTACCTGCATGGCGGTCGTCTCGGTCTCGCGCCCGATTACGAAGCCGAGCAACAGCAGCCCGGCGATGAGCAACACAGTTGCCGCGCCCAATACGATTTTGCGCGGCCGGCGTCGCCTGGGCACAACTGCCCGGTGCGCCGCAGAGTCTGTCCAGTGCGCTTCGGGCGTCGCGGAGAAATCACCCAGCGGCTTTGCGTACGCGGGGTAGTCGACCACCTCAACGGTCAAGACGGCTTCGGGACTGCGGTCTGCCTTCGAGACGCCGGCCTGTTCGTTGGCCGCGTCGGCGAACTCCCGGCAGCTCTCGAACCGGTCATCGGGTCTGCGGGCCAGAGCTTTGGAGAACACCCCGTCCAGGCGCGCCAGTTCTGGACGCTGATCGCTGAGTCTGGGCGGCGAACTTTTGAGCAACTGGTCGACGGCGGCAACCGGATCGGTGTGCTCGACCGGCGGGGCACCCGTGAGTGAATGAAACGCGGTCGCGGCTAATGCATATTGGTCGGCGCGGCCGTCAATATCGTCGGCGCCCAACAACTGCTCGGGGGCGGAGTAGGCGACCGACCCGGCCGGGGCGTTTGTCGGATTGACTCCGGTTGGTTCGCCGAATCGCCGGGCCACCCCGAAGTCGGCGAGCAGAATCCGTTGTTCGCCCTCTCCCCGACCGGTCAACAAGATGTTGGCCGGTTTGACATCGCGATGCAGCAGGCCGCGCTGATGGGCGTGATCGAGGGCCGATGCGACGGCCGAAACGATCGCAAGCACCTCTCCGGCCGGCGAAACCGCGGGGAACCGCTCGGCCATGAGTCGCGCGGCATTGCTGCCCTCGACGTAGTCCATCGCCACCCACAGCTGTCCCTCGAACTCGCCGCGGGCATGCACCTCCACGATGTGCGGGTGATAAAGGTTCGCGGTAGTGGCCGTCTCCGAAAGAAACCGTTGGCGGAAATCGCTGTCGGTCGACAGCGCCGGCGAAAGAATCTTCAGCGCAACCCAGCGCCCCGCTCGTGGATCCTGGGCAAGGTAAACCTCACCCGTCACTCCAGAACCCAGCCTTCGCGCGACCATGTATCCGGCAAATGTCGCGCCGCTGGCCAACGCCATTACCCGATCCTAACCGCGACCGCGACGCCGCGCCTGTCTGACGTCAAGGGCGAAACGCCTTGCCGCGCAGCATCACCAGATCGGGACGGTTCAACACGCCGGGCCCCTGCCGCGGGTCGCTGACGTAGCACAACAGGTCAGCCGATGCGCCATGGTCCAGGCCGGGCCGGCCCAACCAGCGACGGGCGTCCCAGCACGCCGCCCCCAGCGCCTCGGTAGGACTCATTCCGATGCCCTTGAGGGCCTCGACCTCGTCGGCGATGCGTCCGTGCGCGACCATGCTGCCGGCGTCACTGCCCGCGTACAGCGGCACACCAGCGTCCCGGGCCGCCGCCATCCGGTGCTGGCTGCGGGCATACAAGTCGCGCATGTGGGCGGCATAAGCTGGATAGCGCGCCGCGGCAGCGGCGATGCCGGGGAAGTTCTCGACGTTGATCAGGGTGGGGACCAACACGGTGCCGTGCTCGAGCATCAGCGCGATCGTGTCGTCGGTGAGCCCGGTGCCATGCTCGATGCAGTCGATGCCGGCTTTGATCAGCCCCGGCAGCGCGTCCTCGCTGAAGACGTGCGCGGTGACCCGAGCGCCGTTGTCGTGTGCGGCGTCGATCGCGGCCTTGAGCACGTCGTCGGACCACAGCGGGGCGAGATCGCCGACACTGCGGTCGATCCAGTCACCGACCAGCTTGATCCAGCCGTCGCCGCGGCGCGCTTCGGTGGCCACCGCGGCAGGCAGCTGAGATTCGTCTTCGAGCTCGACCGCAAAGCCGGCCTGATAGCGCTTGGGTCTGGCCAGGTGGCGTCCGGCCCGGATGATCCGGGGCAGATCCGCGTGGTCGTCGAGGCTGCGGGTGTCGGTCGGGGAGCCGCAATCGCGCAGCAGCAGCGCCCCGACGTCGCGTTCGGCCTCGGCTTGAGCGGTCGCCTCATCGAGTTCGATCTCGCCGTGGTCACCAAGCCCGACGTGGCAATGGGCATCGACCAGACCGGGCAGAAGCCACCCGCCGTCAAAAACCGTGTCGGCCCCAGAAACCGGCTCCAGGCTAATGCGGCCGTCGACAATCCACAGTTCGACCGCTGCCTCGTCGGGCAATCCCCGGCCTCGCACGCGCATCCGCACGGCGCGGCTACTTGCTTCCGGGGTTGCCCGGGAACTTGAGCTTGGACAGGTCGAAGTCGGCCAGCGCGGGCGGCAACTCATTGAGACCTTGGGGCATCTGCGACAGATCCGGGAACCCCGGGGGCATCCCTGCCATGCCCGGCATGCCCGCTCCGAAGGGGCCCCGGACCTTCGGCGGCGTCGGCCCGCGTGCCCCCTTCTTGCCCTTTTTGCCTTTTGCGCCCTTGCTCTTGCGGGTCGCGGAGCGGCGGCCCATTCCCGGTATCCCCATGCCGCCGAGCATGGACGACATCATCTTGCGGGCTTCGAAGAAGCGGTCGACCAGTTGGTTGACCTCGGACACCGGCACACCTGAGCCGTTGGCGATGCGCAACCGCCGCGACGCGTTGATGATCTTCGGGTCGGCCCGCTCCTGCGGCGTCATTCCGCGGATGATGGCCTGCAGCCGGTCGAGCTGTCTGTCGTCGACTTCGGCCAGCGCGTCCTTCATCTGACCCGCGCCGGGCAGCATGCCTAACAGGTTGCCGATCGGACCCATCTTGCGGATGGCGAGCATCTGTTCCAGGAAATCCTCGAGGGTCAGCTCTCCGGAACCGATCTTGGCGGCGGCGGCCTCGGCCTGCTCGGCGTCGAACACCTGCTCGGCCTGCTCGATCAGGCTCAGCACATCGCCCATGCCCAGGATGCGGCTGGCCATCCGGTCGGGGTGGAAGACCTCGAAGTCCTCCAGTTTCTCGCCGGTGGAGGCGAAAAGGATTGGGACGCCGGTGACCTCGCGGACCGACAACGCGGCCCCACCGCGCGCGTCACCGTCGAGTTTGGTCAGCACCACGCCGGTGAAGCCGACGCCCTCGCGGAACGCCTCCGCGGTGGTCACGGCATCCTGGCCGATCATCGCGTCCAGGACGAACAGCACTTCGTCGGGGTTGACCGCCTCCCGGATGGCGGCGGCCTGGCCCATCAGCTCGTCGTCGATGCCCAGCCGTCCGGCGGTGTCGACGATGACGATGTCGAAATGTTTGGCCCGGGCCTCGGCGAGCCCCGCCGCCGCGACCGCCACCGGATCACCGGGGCCGGACTCCGGCGACTCACCGGGATGCGGTGCGAACACCGGCACCCCGGCGCGCTGACCGACGACTTGCAGCTGGTTGACCGCGGCGGGCCGTTGCAGGTCGCAGGCCACCAGAAGCGGCGTATGCCCTTGGCCGCGAAGCCAGGCGGCCAATTTTCCGGCCAGTGTCGTCTTACCCGAACCTTGCAGGCCGGCGAGCATCACTACGGTCGGCGGCGTCTTGGCGAATGCCAGCTGACGGGTTTGGCCGCCGAGGATGCCGACGAGTTCTTCGTTGACGATCTTGACGACCTGCTGCGCCGGGTTGAGCGCACCCGACACCTCCGCGCCCCTGGCGCGGTCTTTGATCCGGCCGACGAACGCCCGCACGACGGGCAGCGAAACGTCGGCTTCCAGCAGCGCCAACCGGATTTCGCGGGTGGTGGCATCGATATCGGCGTCGGTCAGCCGACCCTTCCCGCGCAGCCCTTGCAGGGCACCGGTCAACCGGTCAGACAGCGATTCAAACACCTGACCAGCCTAGTGGAGAGCCGGCGGATCCCCCCACCGGCGCGAGTGCCGCGAAGCGCGGCCGCTGCGTCAGCGACACCTAAGCCACGCACGCGACACGCCGATGAGGCACCGCGTGGCTTATATCTCGGCGGATCTCTTGACGCGCATGCGTGGCTGCAGCAAAGGTCAGGCTCATGCTCGAGGTGATCGACAAGGGGTCTTGCAGCCAAGCGCATCCGGTACCGCTGCTTTTCGTGCACGGCGGCTGGCATGGCGCCTGGTGTTGGGACGACCACTTCCTGGACTTCTTCGCGGCTGCGGGCTACCGGGCGGTCGCCCTGAGCCTGCGCGGACACGGCAACAGCCCTACGGCGAAGCCGTTGCCAAAGGTTTCCGTCACCGACTACATCGACGATGTCCATTCGGTGGCCGACGCCCTGGGTGGCTCCCCCGTGCTCATCGGCCATTCCCTGGGTGGCTTCACGATCCAGCGCTACCTCGAAGACCGAACCGCCCCGGCCGCGGTTTTGGTGGGCTCCCTACCGCCGCAGGGCGTGCTCGGCGCGGCGCTGCGCGTCTGGCGCCGCCGACCGTCGATGACGTTGGAAGCCTGGACCGACCCCACGCTGCTCAAATTCCTCGCCACCCCGGCGCTCACCCGCGAATATCTGTTCAGCCCCGACACGCCCGAGGCCATCGTGCTGTCGTGCATGCAACGCGCCGGAGCGGAGAGCATTCGCGCCGCCATGACCGATCCGATGATTCGGCGCGTCAAATCCCGGCGGGTAAGCACCCCGGTCCTGGTGCTCGGCGCCGCGCACGACGGATTCGTCAGCGTGGGCGACGTACGCGCCACGGCGCGCGCCTACGCTACCGAGCCGGAATTCTTCGACATGGGACACAACATGATGCTCGAACCCGGGTGGGCCGACGTCGCAGGACGAATCCACGCCTGGCTCGAAACGCGCAACCTGGCCGCCTAAACCCGGCGATCCGCAAAATCCGGGCCAAGTCGCTACCGCGCCGAAATGCGTTGCCATGCTACATTTCACACCCGCCGTCTCGTACCCCTGCGTGGTGGGCAGCGCGGCCGGGCCACATCTACGAGGGGAGCTGTGTCGATGCAATCGGGCACCGACACGGTCTCTGCAGCGGTCGCGAGCGGGGGCAGCTTGCCCTCGGCGACTAGCCCGCCGCTGCGTGGCTGGCAGCGTCGGGCGCTGGTGAAATACCTGGCTGGCGAGCCGCGCGATTTCCTGGCCGTGGCCACACCGGGATCCGGAAAGACGACCTTCGCCCTGCGGATCGCGGCCGAGCTACTCGCCCACCGCGCCGTCGAGCAGATCACCGTCGTCGTGCCCACCGAGCACCTCAAAGTCCAGTGGGCGCAGGCCGCGGGAAAACTCGGTCTGGCCCTGGACCCGAGATTCTCCAACACCAACCCCCAGACCTCGCCGGAGTACCACGGCGTGATGGTGACCTACGCCCAGGTCGCCGCGCACCCGACCCTGCATCGAGTGCGTACCGAACAGCGCAAAACCCTGGTCATCTTTGATGAAATCCACCATGGCGGTGACGCCAAGACGTGGGGCGACGCGATCCGGGAAGCATTCAGCGACGGCACCCGCCGACTCTCGCTGACTGGCACGCCGTTTCGTAGCGACGACAGTCCCATCCCGTTCGTCAACTACACGGGCGGCGCCGACGGGGTGCTGCGTTCGCAAGCCGACCACACCTACGGCTACGCCGAGGCGCTGGCCGACGGAGTGGTCCGGCCGGTGGTGTTCCTCGCGTATTCCGGGGAGGCACGCTGGCGAGACAGCGCCGGCGAAGAGCACGCGGCACGGTTGGGCGAACCGCTGTCCGTCGAGCAGACGGCACGGGCGTGGCGCACCGCGTTGGACCCGTCCGGCGAATGGATGCCCGCTGTCATCGCCGCCGCCGATCAGCGCCTCCGCCAATTGCGTACCCACGTTCCCGACGCCGGGGGCATGATCATCGCCTCCGACCGGACCGCAGCCCGCGCATACGCCGCCCTGTTGAAGAAATTGACCTCGGAAGCCCCGACGGTCGTGCTGTCGGACGATCCCGGATCATCCGGGCGCATCAGCGAATTCGCCGCGAGCACCAGCCGGTGGCTGGTCGCGGTGCGGATGGTGTCCGAAGGCGTCGACATACCCCGGCTGTCGGTCGGGATCTACGCCACCAGTGCCTCGACCCCGCTGTACTTCGCGCAGGCCATCGGCCGGTTCGTGCGGTCTCGCCGGCCGGGCGAGACCGCCAGCATTTTCTTGCCGTCGGTGCCTAACCTGCTGCAGCTGGCCAGCGAGTTGGAAGCCCAGCGCAATCACGTGCTGGGCCAACCGCACCGCGAATCGGGCGAAGATCCGCTCGACGGCGATCCCGCGGTGCGGACGCAAACCGAACACGGCGATGAGGACAAGGGCTTCACCTCATTGGGAGCCGATGCCGAATTGGATCAGGTCATCTTCGACGGATCCTCGTTCGGCACCGCCACCCCCGCCGGGAGCGAGGAGGAGGCCGACTATCTCGGCATCCCCGGGTTGTTGGACGCCGACCAGATGCGCGCTCTGTTGCACCGCCGGCAAGACGAGCAACTTCAGAAGCGAGCTCTGGCAGGACACCCGCCCGCGACTTCGATGACGTCGGGTTCCAAGCACGGCCAGCTCCGCGAACTGCGGCGCGAACTCAACACCCTCGTCTCGGCGACACATCACCGGACCGGCAAACCGCACGGCTGGATCCACAACGAACTTCGCCGACGCTGCGGAGGCCCGCCGATTGCCGCCGCGTCAAGCGACCAGCTGCAAGAGCGCATCGAAGCCCTGCGCAAGCTGAATGCCGAGCAGTGCTAGTCGCCGACGGGCTCGTCGACCAGCGCCCGCGCTGAGGCGCCCAACACGGCCAACAGGTGCTCCTCTACCGCGGTCCGGGCGGCTTTGTTGCAGTCCTGCGACCCATTCACGGACTCGACCGGCACTGTCACGCAGAACACATCGGTCGCTGTCGATCCGAACGTATTGACCTTCGCCCAGGCGATCTCAGCTCCAGCACCCTCCAGCGCACGCGTCAGCAACGCCAGCAGACCGATCCGGTCCATCGCGCGGACTTCGACGACAAGTTGGCCTGGAGCGTCGGTTTCGAGCCACAGGATGCGCGGCGGCGCGGTAGAGCGCGTCAGCGGCGCCCCCACATGAATCTCCCCAGCCCGAGCCATCGCCGAGCTGGCGGCCTCGCTGTCGCGCTTCTCCAGCGCGCCGAGGACGTCGTCGCCCTTGATGGCAGCGATGAAGTGCTGACGCAGCAGGTCGGCCGCGGGCGGGGAACCGAACAGCGGCGAAACCACGAACTCGGCGATCGCCACACCCTCGTGGATGTTCACCGAGGCCGAGTGGACTCGCAGCGAGTTCAGCGCCAGCACGGCGGCGGCCTTCGACACCAGTCCCCGCTCCTCCGGCGCCACCATCACCGCATGCAGGCGCTCGCTGTCGCCCGGCGTAATCTCCACGTGCACCCCGTGGTCGGCCGCCAGCGAAAGTTAGTGCGGCGCAGCCGGTTCGGCACGCGGCAGCGGCTCACCGGCCATCACCATGCGGCAGCGACGCACCAGGTCGGCCATCAGGGAGGCCTTCCAATCGCTCCATACGCCTGGCCCGGTGGCCTTCGAGTCCGCCTCCGCCAGCGCGTGCAGCAATTCGAGCAGTTGCGGATCGCCGCCCAGTGCCTCGGATACGGCCTCAATGGTTTTGGGATCGTTGATGTCGCTTCGGCTCGCCGTTATGGGCAGCAAGAGGTGGTGACGCACCATGTTGGAGATCGTGTCGACGTCCTGGGGCGGCAGTCCGAGCCTCTGCGCAATCGGGATCACCAAGTCGGCCCCGAGCACGCAGTGGTCGACGCCCCGCCCTTTACCGATGTCGTGCAGCAGCGCACCAAGCGCAAGCAAGTCCGATCGAGCGACGCGGGTGGTCAGCGGGGCCGCGTTGATGGTGGTTTCGACGATGTGCCGGTCCACGGTCCATTTGTGGGAGACGTCGCGCGGCGGCAGGTCACGGACCGCGTCCCATTCCGGCAGGAGCCGGCCCCACAGCCCGGTGCGGTCGAGCGCCTCGATGGTGTTCAACAATGGCGGGCCGGCCAGGAGCACCACCAGTAGGTCGTCCAAAGCCTCCCTGGGCCACGGAGTTGGCAAGTCCGGGGCGCTGTCCGCCAGCCGCTTCAGCGTGCCGGCGCCGATCGGCAAGTTAGTGTCTGCCGACGCGGCGGCCACTCGCAGCACCAGACCGGGATCGGTTTCGGGTTTGGCCTCGCGGGCAAGCCCGATCTCGCCGTCGTATTCGACCACGCCTTCGTCCAACGGTCGCCGCTTCGGGCGCCCTACCAAAGCCGAGATGCCGCGTCGGGGCAATGCGTTTTGCGCGGTTCTCAGCCCGGTTTCCGAGTGATAGGCGATGGTGCGGCCCGCGCCGGATAGCATGCGCGCCAGGTCGAATCGATCGCCGACGTGCAGGGCTGCGCTGATCTCGTCGGCGAACTGGGCCAGCAGCTGATCCCGGCCGCGCCCAGACACCCGGTGCAGTTCGGTGCGCACGTCGAGCAATGTGAGGTGGGCGTCGTCCAGCGAGCCACCCGGCGAGTCCGGGTTGGCCATGCCGTGGCGGTCGATGAGCTGGGCTAGCGCCAGCGCGTTCAACAACTGCACGTCGCGAAGGCCGCCGCGGCCGTGTTTCAGGTCGGGCTCGGCCCGTTGGGAGATCCGGCCATTACGCAGCCATCGGGCATTCGTCATTTCGACGAGCTCGTCCATCCGGGAACGAATCGCGGTGCGCCACTGCCGTCGGACCCCGGCGATCAGCTCGGCCGAAAGTCCCGCGTCGCCGGCGATGTGGCGCGCTTCCAGCATGCCCAGCGCAGCCGTCATGTCGGAGTTGGCGACGTCCAGCGCCCCGGAGACGGTCCGCACGCTGTGGTCCAGCCGAACGTTGGCGTCCCACAGCGGGTACCACAACCGATCGGCGACCTGTTCCACGTCACCGTCAGATTTGTTGTCGTGCAACAGTATTAAGTCGAGGTCGGAGTATGGCAACAACTCGCGGCGGCCCAGGCCGCCGACTCCGACGATGGCGAAGCCACTGGCATCCAGAACGCCGATCTCGGCCGCCTTGGCGGTCAGCCAGGATTCGTGCAGCTCCAGCCACGCTTGCCGCAACTTGGCCGCATCGAGTTCAGCACCATCAGACAGCAGTTGGCGCCGCGAGACAGCCAAATCGCTGATCCCGCAGGCGCTTTCCGCTTCTCTAGGTTCTGAGCCACCCGATGCAGCAGCCCCGGACGGGTCGGTCAGGTCCTGTGTCATACCCTCGCGGCCCGCCCAGGGCTGGTTGCAGCCTCAATCAGCAATGTGCGGTAAAGGTCATAGGGCATCAGTTCCGCGTTCACCAGTGCGCACTCGCACGATGGTTTCCACGGGAATGACCCAGACTTTGCCGTCACCGATCTTGCCGGTGCGCGCCGCCCGAACAACGGCGTCCACCACTTTGTCGACGATGGAGTCGTCGACGACGACCTCGATCCGAACCTTCGGCACAAAGTCCACCGAATATTCGGCACCTCGGTAAACCTCGGTGTGACCCTTCTGCCGTCCATACCCCTGGATCTCGCTGACCGTCATTCCCAGGACGCCCGCCTCCTCAAGGGCGGTCTTGACATCGTCGAGGGTGAACGGCTTCACGATCGCGGTGATGAGCTTCATTTGGGCTCTGCCTCTACTTTCTCGTCCACGCGGTCCTCCAAGCCATTAGAACTGTCCACCAGGCTGCCATGAGAAAGAACCGAGCCGGTCGGAGACAATCCGAAATCGTACGCGCTCTCAGCGTGCTCAGCCTCATCGATACCGTTGGATTCATCCTCAGCGCTAAGACGTATCCCGATGGTGTACTTCAGAATCAATGCCAGGATCAGCGTGACAAACGCGGAGTAGAAGAGCACGGCGAACGCACCGGCCGCCTGCCGTTCCAACTGGTCCCAGCCGCCGCCGTAGAACAATCCCTTTGATACCCCGGTCACGCCATTAATCGCAGTGGACTCCGGGGCAGCGACAAGCCCCACCAGCAGGGTACCCGTCAAACCACCGACCATGTGCACCCCGACCACGTCGAGCGAGTCGTCGAAGCCGAGCTTGAATTTCAGCCCGACCGCCAGCGCGCACACCGCGCCGCCGACCGCCCCGATAACCAGGGCACCCAGCACATTGACCGACGAACAGGACGGCGTGATGGCCACCAGTCCGGCGACGATGCCCGATGCGCCGCCCAGCGTCGTTGCATGGCCATCACGGATACGCTCGACCAGCAGCCACGCGAGCATGGCCGTCGAGGTAGCGATCGTGGTGGTCATGAAGGTCGACCCGGCGGAGCCGTTGGAGGTAACCGCCGATCCGGCGTTGAACCCGAACCAGCCGAACCACAGCAGGCCTGCACCGAGCATCACGAACGGCACATTGTGCGGGCGGAACAGCGTGGTGGGCCAGCCTTTGCGCTTGCCCAGCACGATCGCCACGACCAGGCCGGCCACACCGGAGTTGATATGGACCGCGGTACCACCGGCGAAGTCGATCGCGTGCAGCTTGTTGTTGATCCAGCCGCCGTGCTCGGAGGCGAAACCGTCAGCCGCGAAGACCCAGTGCGCAACCGGGAAGTAGACCAGCGTCGCCCACAGTCCGGAGAACACCAGCCAGGCGGAGAACTTCAGCCGGTCGGCCAGGGCACCCGAGATCAACGCGACGGTGATGATCGCGAACATCAACTGGAAGGCGACGAATACGGTGGCGGGCATGGTGCCGGCCAGCGGGATGTCGACCGCCGGCGTGCTGCCGGCCGCTTTCGCGGCGTTGCCGCCGATCAGGCCTTTGAGGCCCCAGTAATCGGTCGGGTTGCCGACGATGCCCCATTTGTCGTCACCGAATGCCATCGAGTAGCCGTAGAGCACCCACAGCACCGTGACGACGCCCATCGCGCTGACGCTCATCATGATCATGTTGAGCACGCTTCTGGTACGCACCATGCCGCCGTAGAAAAACGCCAGACCTGGCGTCATCAACAGCACCAATGCGGAACTCGCCAACATCCAGGCCGTATCGCCGGTATCCGGTTGGCCCAAAATCGGGAATGCCACTCGCT